>OGXI01001290.1_pt1 | contig 21058 bp, 18 predicted proteins | sample 1576221 | NCBI WGS metagenome assembly OGXI01 (sample SAMEA3541523, study PRJEB24748) | human gut metagenome | biome: human gut; feature: human-associated habitat; material: faeces | place: China | collected 2012
GACCCGCGGAGTGCTCCAAACTTGGAAAGACACGGATCATCGAAGATGCAAACATTCGGCTGGTTAGAAATACCACATTTTTGGAACCGAATTTCCATCTGCATTTCCATCTGAAACCCCACGGTGTGGTCTTCTGATAATATCACTTATCAAAGCAAGATATGCTTATTGCGGCAACCTTTCATCCTGCACATTCTGTCTGATCAAAGATCTTATCGTCCTCCCGTCATGCGAAGGCTCTCTACCCCATAGACGATCACGCCTGTCAGCCAGACAAAAAGCACCATCGTAAGCGGAAGCAGTCCGAAATTCCAGGACAGCATCCCGATAAAGCAGACCAGAAACATTCCGAGCGCCGCATAATTCATTGCGGTGTAGGCACGGAACGCCGCGCGGTATATCTGCAGCTGTTCTGCCTCATCGCAGCTTGCGATCCACGTTTTCTGGAACTTCAGATCGTAAACACTTCCCTTCTTTTCCGGATTGATCTCCTTCGTAAAATTCACAATCCGGTTCTGGGCGGTTACCGTTACGACCATAACCGCAATCAGTCCGAGAAATGTGGCTGCTATTTTCACCCACGGAATCTCTTCCTCCCAGCCGCTGTCTATGCCGGTGGACTTCATGCCGGCTGCAAAAAAGAAAAATCCGGCAATGAGCGCCACATTCGTGACAATCACACCAATGCCCAGTTTCCGCTCGATCTTTTCGATCAACTGCTCTTCCTCGCCGTCCCAGCGCCTGTATTCTGCTCTGCCGCCGCGAAGCATTCCCGTCATCCACACAGCCAGAGCTGCCGCGATCACAAGATTTGCATAGGGTGCGATCTTTTGAAGTCCCGCTGTGATTCCTGCGCCGATATCCGCCTGTTCCTTTGCCGCCATGGTCGAAAACGCGCCTGTTATCCCGCCCACAACCATGGCTGCCAAAAGGAGCACGATAAACTTGCGGAATGCCCGTCTGTCCTCTCTCTGATTCTCCTCAATCTTCGGGTTGCATTTCTCTGTCCCGTCTGTCATACGCTTCTCCTCCCTGCCTGCTATTTTTCTTCCTCTGATTCTTCCTCATAGGTAAAAATGGCTTCCACCGGAACCTCAAACACTTTTGCAATCTTAAGCGCCAACGTCACCGACGGCGAATAATCCCCGCGCTCGATCTGACTGATGGTCTGCCTGGATACTCCGACCAGCTGTCCCATCTCGTGCTGATTAACGTTGATTTTTGCCCGATATTCTTTTAAATGATTGTATAATGGCATAAATCCTCCATATCCCGATGTGCTTTTCACACAACGCACCGCTTTCTTTGCGGCACATTTTCTCACACCGCTATTATAGATATGACAAGGAAAGTTGTCAATACATTTTTGACAACTTTCCTTGTCACATCAGTGCATCCGCCAGCGCTTGACTGACGGAACAACCATAGCGGCATACTATTGTAAATCTGTTTGGAAAATGCTAAAATTCAGATATAAGAGTATGTTATGGAAAGGGAATCACATCCAATTATGAAAGAGATCATCAAACATAAGATAACCCACAATGTCAACCGCTTAAAGACTTCCCTGAAATGGGTGGTATTCGCCATCCTCTCCGGTGTGCTGGTCGGATCTGTGGGCACACTTTTTTATCTGTGCATGGCTCTCGTCACGCTCGTCCGCACAAAAAATCCGTGGCTTATTTTCCTGCTTCCGGTCGGAGGTATTCTCATTGTAGGTGCCTACCGCCTGCTTCACGATGAGCGCGATACCGGCACAAACCTTGTACTCTCCGCCATCCATTCCGGCGATGAACTGCCGCTGCGCATGGCGCCGCTCATTTTTATCTCGACGCTGATCACCCACCTGTTCGGCGGTTCTGCCGGCCGTGAGGGTGCTGCCCTGCAGCTCGGCGGCAGTATTGGAAACGGTCTGGGACGTCTGTTTCATTTTGATGAGAAGGACAAGCACATCATGATCATGTGCGGTATGAGCGCTGCGTTTTCCGCGCTGTTCGGCACTCCGATGGCAGCCGCCATCTTCTCCATGGAGGTGGTGAGTGTCGGCATCATGTACTATGCCGCCCTCGTGCCATGTGTGATCTCCTCGCTGATCGCCCACGCGATTGCCACCTCGTTCGGCGTGAGCCCGGACGGCTTCCCGCTCGGAAAAATTCCGGATTTTACGATCGGCTCCGCCGTTGAAATTTCCATCCTCGCCATCTTATGTGCGCTGGTGAGCATTCTCTTCTGCGTGATGCTGCACGGTTCAGATCATCTGTATAAGAAGTTTTTCAAAAATCCCTATCTGCGCGTCTTCGCCGGTGGATGCATTGTCGTCGTGCTGACACTGCTTGTCGGGGATCAGACCTACAACGGTACGGGCATCAACATCATCGCCCGCTGCATGGACGGTACCGTCCGCCCGGAGGCGTTCTTCTTGAAAATGCTTTTTACCGCCGTCACACTCGGCGCAGGATACAAAGGCGGCGAGATCGTCCCGTCTCTCTTTACCGGAGCGGCATTCGGCTGTCTGTTCGGAAATGTTCTCGGATTTTCGCCGACACTTTGCACGGCGGTTGGCATGTCCGCGGTCTTCTGCGGCGTGACAAACTGTCCGATCACCTCGCTGCTCATCAGCTTTGAGCTGTTCGGATATGACGGTATGCCGTATTTTCTTCTCGCCATCGCGTTCAGCTATATGCTGTCTGGCTACTTTGGTCTCTACCAGAGCCAGAAGATCGTCTACTCCAAATACAAGACCAACTATATCAACAAGAAGACGCACTAGACAGGAATAGAAAAGCGCCGTCACACGGCGCGCTGATTATTATGAGTGATACCAGGAAAAATAGGAGCCAAACGTTCCGGATGATATCTGTCCAAGACAGATCTGACCGTAAAATCCGGTATTTCTAACCATGCCGCGTCCGGCATCTTTGATGATCCGTGTCTTTCCAAGTCTGGAGCACTCCACGGACTGTGTCCGCAGGCCGGCAGACAATTTTAGGGTGTTCGTGTGCCCCTTACCGAATTGCTGAACAAAACATAACCGCGCGAAGCCGATGTTTGAGTTGCCATCTGCCTTTTTTTTAATGGCAGATGGCAGCGAGTTTCGGTTCGCGCGGTTTTATATTGTCTGTGAAGCAATTCGATTAGGGGCGCTAGAACGCCCGCCCATTGTCTGCGGCTTGTCGGACACACTCTGTGGATTGTCCAGACGTGGCAAAGACACAGAATAGGATGTCAGACGCGGCATGGAAGAAATACTCAGATTTTACTTCAAAGATCTGCCTTGGCAGATACATTCGGAACTTTGTGCCCTCTAATCTCCTATCCTGTCACTCATGCTAATCAGCGCCTCGTGTGGCAGCGCTTTTCTATCTCCTATTCTTTCTCGATACAACGGTCGAGCTGTGCGAGCAGATCTTCGTACTTGCAGAGTCCCTGCTTGCGCCAGTCGCATTTTCCACAGTTCTCCATAAAGAAATCCATGTTCATCGCCGCGCGTGCGTGTCTGCACATCTCGCGGTATGTATAGACCCTGTTCTCCTCGAGTCCGAAGAATTCGATGACTCGGCGGTCTTTGTTCACGACACGGTTGTGGTTGTGGACGCACTCGTTCGTCTCCGTCCGGTTCGGACAGTTCGCACAGATCATATCCGGTTCCGCCACCAGAAGAAGTTCCTCGTCCGGATCTTTTCGCAGGCGTTCCACCACCGCCGTCATATTTTCACAAAACGCACCGCTGTAGCCTTTTCCCTCATAGAGCGAAGTACAGACGATGTGATGTCCTCTGAATTTGTCTGCCATAGCAACTGTACACTCCTAAACTGCCGCTTTTGTCTTCTCTTCCAGAATATTTCCTGCTGCAAGCGCCTTGCGGATCGGAATTGCCACCAGATACGCGCCCACAACGGAGATCACGTCCTTCACAATGTAAGGAACAGATACCGCTACGAAAGCAGCCGGAAACGGTGTGGCAGCCACGATGGCGAACTGAATGACACCGAGCAGATGACACACAGCAAGACCGGCAAGTCCTAACAGCACGCGGAGCCAGATCTGCTTCTGTGCCATGCCCACGCCGCAGAGCATTGTCAGGAAAATGAATCCCCAGATAAATCCGCCGCTGTAGCCGGCAAGCCAGGACGGTCCGCCTGTCATTCCCGCAAACACCGGAACGCCTACTGTACCGAGCAGGATATAGATCAATGTGGATGATGTTCCCTTTTTCCAGCCGAGCACATAGCCGCACAGCGCCATTGCAAAAGTCTGAAGTGTCACCGGAACGCCGGTCGGCATCGGGATCGTCAAGATGGACAACACGCTAAGCACTGCCGTAAACATACCCACTGTTACAATTGTCTTTGTTGAAATCTTCATGATTCTCCTCGTTTCCGCAGGAATCGCATATTTTACCGCTCTTTCCTGCTGTTTTTCGCGCAGAAATCCCCTGTGGGTCTCTCTGTCTGCAAAAACAATCATAACACTTTTTTGTCGATTGTCAACCTGTTTTGTCTCGCGGTTGACAATCCTCTAATTGCATTTCCGGTTCTTTCCAAAAATCAGGTCGTAATTGATACTGTGATAGAAAACCTCCTCGATATCACAGGACGATATATCATAGTTGCCAAGCATCCACATCACCTTCGCAATCACGGACTCTAACGTCATATCGTAGGACTCTAAGAAGCGGCAATATTCTTTCATGTTGTGGCCGACCTCGTAGACCGTCATATCGCTTCCCTCGTGCGCCACCTGCGTCGCCATGACCACCAGCTTGTCCGGATGCTCCTGGCACAGCCGGTAAAACTCCTCTGCGATAGACTGCGGTATACCGCCCACGCCAAAGCTCTCCACAATGATACAGTCATAATTTTCAAAAATACTCTTTAACACCTTGGGACGGATTCCCGGGATCAGCTTCATCAGGAAAACATTTTCATCCAGCTTCTCATAGAACCGGACTTCCTCCTCGTACGGAAGCATGGGGATATAGCGCATAATATTCATGTCCTGTATCACGGCGAGCGACGGATAGTCAATACTGGAAAATGCATTGTAGCTCTTGGACCGCACCTTCTTGGCGCGGGTTCCGGCGATGACTTTTCCATCAAACACAATCTGTACCCCCTGTGAGCGGTCATCGGCAGCATATAAAAAGCTGTCGATCAGGTTCGACTTCGCGTCCGTGATCTCCAGGTCGATCGGCTTCTGCGCACCGGTAATCACAATCGGCTTTTTCGTGTTCTGCACCATATAGGAAAGCGCCGCTGCCGTGTACGCCATCGTATCTGTCCCATGGGCAATCACGAATCCGTCAAAATCGTCGTAGTGCTCCCAAATCGCATGAACCATGAGTTTCCAGTGCGACGGCTCCATGTTGGTGCTGTCCAGATTTAAAAGCTGAACCGCCTCGACATCGCAGATCTCTTTTACCTGCGGAATATACTCGATCAGCTCCTCCGGTGTAATCTGCGGTTTTAAGCCGTTATCCGACTTTCTGGACGCAATCGTTCCTCCGGTTGCCAGTAATAAAATACGTTTCTTCTGCTGCATACTCTCTCTCCGTTCTATCGTAATAATCCCCTCAGTGCAGCAAGAAGCGCCTCCACGTTTTCCTCTTTGGTTGCCCAGCAGGTACAGATGCGGACAGCGCTATGCGTATCGTCCACACGCGCCTGATATTCAAATGCAAAATCGTCTTTTAACTTTTCAAGCACCGCATCCGGAAGAATCACAAACTGCTGGTTCGACGGCGAGTCCACATAGAATTTTACGCCCATGTCCTTTAGCTCATCATGGATCTTTTCCGCAAGCCTTGATGCATGCGCCGAGATCTCAAAATACCGGTTCTCCTCGAATAGCGTGAGGAACTGGATGCCGAGCAGTCTGCCTTTTGCCAGCATGCCGCCCCGCTGCTTCATATTGTAACGGAAATCGCGCTTCAATTCCTCGTTTGTGATCACAACCGCCTCGCCAAAGAGCGCTCCGACCTTGGTTCCTCCGATGTAGAAGACATCCGTGAGTGCCGCCACATCGGCAAGTGTCAGATCATTTTCCCGGCATGTAAGACCGTAGCCCAGTCTTGCACCGTCTAAAAACAGATAAAGCCCTCTCTCTTTGCAGACATCATAGATCGCCTCCAGCTCCGCTTTTTTATAGATCGTGCCAATCTCCGTCGGATTGGAAATATAGACCATCTTCGGCTGAACCGTGTGTTCAAAACTTGCGTCGGCATAATGCGCGTCCGTATATGCAGCAATCTGCTCTGCTGTCAGTTTGCCGTCCGCCGTCTCGATCGTAAGGCACTTGTGTCCGCAGGACTCCAGTGCTCCCGTCTCATGTACGTTGATGTGTCCGGTCACCGCAGTGATCACACCCTGATAGTGTCTTAATGCAGCCGAAATCACTGTCACATTCGTCTGTGTTCCTCCCACCAGAAAATGCACCGCTGCCTCCGGTGCGGCGCACGCCTCTTTTATCTGCTCCGCAGCTGCCGCACAATATACATCCTCCCCGTATCCCGGGGTCTGTTCCATGTTGGTTGCCGCAAGTCTCTCTAAGATCGCCGGATGGCATCCCTCTGTGTAATCACTGTTAAACCGTATCATCTTTCTGATTCCTTTTCTCTATGTATTCGAGACGCGAACCAGCTCCTTCAGCTTCCGTGCTGCCGCGCCGCTGTCGATCGCCTCTGCCGCTAATTTTACACCCGCTTCCATAGATTCCGCAACCCCTCCGACATAAAGAGTTGCACCTGCGTTCAAAAGAACGATGTCACGCTTGGCGCCGCGCTCCGTTCCGTCCAGAATGGCTCTCGTAATCTTTGCGTTTTCCCCGCCGCTTCCGCCACGCAGCTCCTCCAGCGATACGCGCTTCATACCGAACTGCTCCGGTGTGATGGTAAATGTTGTCACCGCTCCATCCCGGATCTCGGATACCGTGGTCGCTCCTGTAAGCGTAATCTCATCCATGTTGTCCTCACCGCTGACTACATACGCGCGCTCCACCCCAAGTCTGCTCATCGCCGTCGCTACCTTTTCCGTGAGTGACGGACTGTAGACACCGACCACCATATTTTTTGCGCGGGACGGATTAGCGAGCGGTCCTAAGATATTAAAGACAGTACGGATTCCCATCTCGCTGCGCGCCTGCCCGACATAGCGCATGGACTTATTAAAAAGCTGCGCAAACATGAAACCGATTCCGGTCTTCTCCACACACTCCTCCACTTTCTTCGGATCTGCCATGATATTGACGCCGAGCGCCTCTAACACATCCCCGGCGCCCGATTTCGACGAGATGGAGCGGTTTCCGTGTTTTGCCACCGGAAGTCCCGCCGCAGCCACCACAAACGCCGACGTAGTAGACACGTTAAAGGTAAATGTGCGGTCTCCGCCGGTTCCCACCAGATCGATATAATTATCAACCTTCGGGGAAATCGTCTCAGCCTTGTCGCGGAGCACCACCGCAAATCCTGCCAGTTCATCCAGCGTCTCGCCCTTCACGCGCTCCAGCGCCAGAAACGCCGCGATCTGCGCCTGCGTCGCATCACCGCTTAACATGATGTCCATCGCCCCTTTTGCTTCTTCCTCAGTCAGATTCTTTCCCTCAGCAACCTTTGCAATATATTCTTTCATCCCTTTTCCCCCTCTATGCGTTCAGTTCCTTTTTAAAGGTCCGGCAGTATGTCTCCGCCGCCTCCGGCGCAAAGCCCTGCTCCTCCAGCAGCCTGATAAAATAACTTCCGACGATCGCCCCGTCGATCAGATCCGCAAGCGGCAGGACATCCGCTGCCGTCCGGATGCCAAAGCCCATCATCACCGGCAGATCCGTCGCTTCCCGTACCGAGGTAAGATAGCTTCTTACCTCCTTATGGAACTCTGCTCCCTGCCCCGTGACACCCATGGACGATACACAGTAGACGAACCCCCGCGCTCCGGCGAGAATCTTTGGAATCCGCGCCCCGGACACCGGCGACACGAGCTGGATTAAGATCGTATCCTCCGATGCGTCTAGCGCTGCCATAAGTTCCTCCTGCTCCTCAAACGGCAGATCCGGAACGATCAGTCCGTCCACCCCCGCCTCATTGCATCTTTTTACAAACGCTTCCACGCCGTAGTGCAGGATCGTGTTGTAATACATCATGAAGATGATCGGGCCCGTCACACCCTCCGTGCGCAGTTCCTGCATCATTGTAAAAATCTTCTTCACATTCACCCCGCCGCAGATTGCACGGTACGATGCGTCCTGGATGACCGGTCCGTCCGCCACCGGATCGGAAAACGGCACGCCAAGCTCAATCACGTCGCAGCCGCCGCGCTCCTGCGCCCGGATGATTTCTTTTGTGGCTGCCAGATCCGGCAGTCCCGCGGTAATATAAGTAATAAATGCTTTCTCCTGCTTTTTGCTGCAGGCGTTCATACGCGCTTCTATTCGATTCATATCTGTCATATCCTCCCTCGCCGGACAACTTTCCGGCTCAATTTAAATATCCTTTTCCTGCAAGATAATCTGCGATCGTATTGACATCCTTGTCGCCGCGGCCCGACAGACAGATGACCATGGTCTCCTTTGCCGCCTGCTTCTCACCGACCGCCTCTTTGCGCTCCCTCGCGTACTTCATCGCATAGGCAACTGCATGGGCGCTCTCGATCGCAGGAATGATTCCCTCCAGTCTGCACAGCTCCATCAGCGCATCCATCGCCTCATCATCCCGGATTGCCACATATTCCGCACGGCCGCTCTCCTTTAAGTACGCGTGCTCTGGACCGACGCCCGGATAATCCAGCCCCGCCGAGATGGAGTGCGCAAGCTGGACATTGCCGTCCGCATCCTGCAGCAGGTAGGAACGCATGCCGTGCAGAACTCCCGGCTCGCCGAGCGCCATCGCCGACGCGTGTTCCCCGGTCTCGATTCCCTTTCCGGCTGCCTCCACGCCGATCAGCTTTACCCCCTTCTCCTCAATAAAATCCGCAAACATGCCGATGGAGTTCGATCCGCCGCCCACGCATGCCATCACGACATCCGGAAGCTTTCCCTCCGCCGCAAGGATCTGTTTTTTCGCCTCGCGGCTGATGACGCTCTGAAACTCTTTTACCATCTTCGGATACGGATACGGTCCCACAGCAGAACCGATGATGTAAAAGGTATCCTCCGCCGTCTTTGCCCATGTACGGATCGCCTCGTTGGTCGCATCCTTTAGTGTATTGCTTCCCGATGTGACACTGACAACCTTCGCGCCGAGCATCTCCATGCGCATCACATTTAACGCCTGTCTTTTGATATCCTCGGCTCCCATATAAACCGTGCACTCCATATCAAAAAGTGCCGCACCGGTCGCCGTTGCCACGCCGTGCTGCCCCGCTCCGGTCTCTGCGATCACCTTTTTCTTTCCCATGCGCTTCGCCAGCAGGATCTGTCCGATCACATTGTTAATCTTGTGTGCGCCGGTGTGATTTAAATCCTCGCGCTTTAAGTACATTTTCATGCCGTACTTTTCACTGAGACGCTCCGCGTAATATAACGGGGTTTCTCTCCCGACATACTGTTCCAGATAATAGTGGTATTGTTTGAGAAATTCCGGATCACGGATTGCTTCCTCAAATGCTGCATCCAGTTCCTCCAGGGTATTCATCAGCGACTCCGCCACATACTGTCCGCCAAATGTTCCGTAATATGCTTTCCTGTTCATGTCTCGTCTTTCCTTTCCTGATCACGTTCCGCCGCTCCGTCTTCTTTCTGCTCACACGCCTTCTGTTTTCTGCACGGCTTTCTTAAATTTTTTAATCCTGATTATACTTTTTGTTCTCATTCCATCGCACAGCGTTTCCACGCCGCTGCTGACATCTGCGACATCGGGGGCAAAGATTCTGATTCCCTCCGCCACATTCTCCGCGTCAAGTCCGCCTGCCAGCACAAAGGTACGCCCCTCTGCCAGCAGTTCCTCCCGGAACGCACGCACGGCACAGCACATCTCATCCTGTCCGTTCTGCTCCCATCCGAACGTCTTTCCGCTGCCGTATGCCCCGGCATCGAGCACAATCCCGGCAATCCGGTGATATTCTTCTCTGCGCCATCGGCGAACCTCGGCAGGATCACGGAGGTTGACTGCCAGCCACACCGGCAGCTTCGTCTGCGCTGCGATCCGCTCCGCCTCTGCGGCGTCCACGCCATGCACCTGCAGCAGATCAAATCCTGCCCGCCCGATGTCCTCAATCAACGCTCTCTCTGGCGCGACCGTCACGGCTACTTTTCTTATACCTTTATTTAATTTTTCAAATAGTTGTCTTGCTTTCTGCACTGTGACATAACGTTTGCTTTTCTCGTACAGCACGAACCCAGCGTAATCCACACCTGTCTCATTGAGCGCTGCTATCTCATCCTCTCCTGTGATGCCGCAGATCTTGATCTTCGTCAATGTCCATCCTCCCTACCGCTGCTTCCAGCGCGCTGCCACCTCTCCCGGGTGCTCCGCCTCCATAAAGGCTCTCCCGATCAGAAATGCGTCCACGCCGCATGCCTTTAAGAACTCCACATCCTCATCCGATACGATGCCGCTTTCCGCCACCAGAAGCTTCTCCTGCGGCACCATGCGGCTTAAACGCTCCGTCGTGTGCAGGTCGATGGAAAAATCCTTCAGGTTGCGGTTATTGACGCCTATGATCTTTGCATCCAGCTTTAACGCCCGTTCCATCTCCGCCTCGTCGTGCACCTCGACTAACGCATCCAGCCCCAGCTCCCCGGCAAGCTGGTAAAAGTCATACATCTGCGCGTCGTCTAAGATTGCCGCAATGAGAAGCACCGCGTCTGCACCGATCGCCCGCGCCTCATAGAACTGGTATGGATCAATCATGAAATCCTTGCGCAGGATCGGAAGATCGGTCATCTGCCGGATCTGTTCTAAGTACGCCGTGCTTCCGTCAAAATGATCCTCCTCCGTCAGGCAGGAGATCGCATCCACAGAAGCATTGTATTCCTCAATTCTATCCAGCAAGTTAATCTTGCTTTTAATTTTACCGAGACTTGGGGACGCCTTTTTGAACTCTCCGATGATGGAAATGACATCTCCCTCAAGCGCTCCCTTAAAATCATGATGGCTGCCCTCATATGCCTCCGCCAGCTTTCGCATCTCCTGCTCCGGTATCCGTCTCTTATGCTCCGGCAGTCTTCTTTTTTTATCACTCACAATCTGATCCAGTATCATACGCTGCTCCTCCCTTAAATGACACCCGACAGGAAATTCTCGATCATCCGCTTTCCGTGTTCCGTGTAGATGGACTCGGGGTGGAACTGAAGACCGACCACCGGATACTCTTTGTGCCGCATCGCCATAATCTCGCCGTCCGCGGTCTGTGCGGTGACTTTTAAACACTCCGGCAGATCGTCTCTTAGCACCGCCAGGGAATGATACCTTGCCACCTTAACCGGCGTGTCGATTCCGGTAAAAACACCGTCCAGGCAGTGTGTGACTTCGGACTGTTTTCCGTGGAATAATGTCTTCGCATAGCTCACGGTTCCTCCGAACGCCTCGCCGATGCACTGATGTCCGAGGCAGATGCCAAGAATCGGTATTTTTTTGTAAAAATGTTTTACCACGTCCATACAGATTCCCGCCTCTTTCGGACTTTTAGGACCCGGGGAGAGCACAATGCGCTCCGGCTGCATATTTTCTATCTCCCCGATCGTAATGGCATCGTTGCGCACCACCCGGATGTCCGGTGTGAAGGTTCCGATATATTGATAGAGGTTATAGGTAAAGGAATCATAGTTGTCAATCAAAAGAATCATAAGTTTTCCTCCTCCAGAAGTGTTCTTGCAAGCGCCATCACTTTGTTGCAGCATTCCTGATATTCTTTTTCCGGCACGGAGTCCGCGACGATTCCCGCGCCCGCCTGCAGATAGACCTCTCTGCCCTTCTTGATCATCGTGCGGATCGTGATGCAGAAATCCATATCGCCGGAAAAATCGACATAACCGGTCGCGCCGCCGTAGAGCCCGCGCCGCACCTCCTCCAGTTCCTCAATGATCTCCATCGCCCGGATCTTGGGTGCACCGCTTAACGTTCCAGCCGGCAGGAAGGATGCCAGCAGATCAAACGGATGATAGCTGCCCTTTTTCCTTCCCTCCACCATGGATACGATGTGCATGACATGGGAATAATTCCGCACATTCATAAAATCCGTGACCTTGACTGTTCCGAATTCCGAGATACGCCCCATATCGTTTCGCGCCAGATCCACCAGCATCACATGCTCGGCACGCTCTTTTTCATCTGCCAGAAGTTCTCTGTGGAGTGCTTCATCCTCCTCCACTGTCTTTCCTCTCGGTCTGGTTCCTGCGATCGGGCAGGTAAACACACGCTTGCCCTGCTGTTTTACTAACATCTCCGGCGAACTTCCGATCACCTCAAAATCACCGAACTGGAAGTAATAAAGATACGGCGACGGATTCAACTCGCGAAGCTCCTTATAGAGAGAAAAACCGTCGCGTCCGGTCTCCACCGTCCAGCGCTGGGAGAGCACCGTCTGAAAGATATGTCCTTCTCTGATATAGTGTCTGATCTTCTCCACCTTCGCGCTGTAAGCGGCAAGCGTATCCGACTTTTTGCGGATGACGCCGTCCCTTTTTCCGCCCTCCGGCTGCGCCGCCTCTTTCATCCCGTGCCCGGTGTTCTCTTCACACCTGCTGTCACATCCTCCCTCTATCTGCTCCGGATGCATGGCGAGCCGGATCAGTTCTTCCGCCGTCACGCCGGCACGCTTTCTTCCTTCCTCCGTCTCCTCCTCTAAGACAACCGCGGTCAGCGTCTCCGCCACATAGTCCATCACGATAAACGCTTTCATCAACATCAGCTGAATCGTCTCAATCCCGATCTCATCCAGATTCTTCTCCGGCAGTTTTTCCGAGTAGCGGATAAAATCATAGCTGACATTGCCCACCAGTCCGCCAGAAAAATTCAGTTCGTCATTCTCCTTATGAATCTCAAATTCGTCATAATATTCTTTTAACAGCGCTAACGGATTGCCCCTGCGCACCTCGCGCTCCCCGCTCTTTTTTGTGATGACAAGCGACTCCCCCTCCGAGGAGATCAGTTCCTCCGGTTCCCCCAAAAACGTATACCGGTCATAGTTCTTGTCATAGCTCTCGAGCAGAAATCCCTTTCTGCTTCCGACCAGATTCTCGTACATCGCCGTCGGCGTCTCGTTCACAATGCTGACTGTTTTCTTGTAGACCTTATAGATGCGCTTCATAAATCCTCCTCTTTCTTCTTTTAATTCATAGAAAATGCGTCCCATCAAGAAAGAATCCTGCTTTGCAGGATTCTCCGCCTGCGGCGGGTTGCTCTAGCGACATAATTCCGCTCTGACACAGTGCGATCCTGCCCGGAGGGCTTTTTAATTCATTGGACGTAATTTCCCATGAATTAAAAAAATCCCTGACCCGGTAAACCGGATCAGGGACGAATGTCTCGTGGTGCCACCCTTCTTCTCTTGCCATGCTTAGCTTCTCTCTTTTTATCAGCCGTCCTCACCGGACTCATCTGACAGAAGATACAAAAAGCGGATACTTCCAAACTGGAAATATCCGCCACCAATCATGTATAGACTCTCAGATACAGATGTTCTCTATATCGTACCCCTGTAACGTGAGGACACGGCTTCCGCTACTCGGCTGCTGTTATCCGCCTTTCACTTTGCTCTCGCAAATCCATTCCATCCATACTATCCTGCCTGCTCCCACCGCCCCAGGCTCTCTGTGAAGAATCGTACAGTGTACTCCTTTTGCTCAACGATTTCTCATTTATTTGTCAGTAGTTTACCGCACTAATGTGGCAATGTCAAGAAGTTTTTTATTTTCCCGTCACCTTTTTCTATCAATATGATATACTTTAAGCATTGATCCTGTTACAGGAAATGGAGGAGCTCTCAGATGAACAATGATGTATTTGAAACAATGCCCGTACCGAAAGCCTATTTCAAGATGGCTCTGCCTGTGGTGTTCGGCATGGTCATCAGCCTTGTATACAACATGGTCGACACATGGTTTATTGCAAAGACCCAGAACACCAGCCTCGTCGCCGGCGTCTCTCTCTGCGCCCCGGTGTTCAGTCTCATGATTGCATTCGGTGATATTTTCGGGCTTGGCGGAAGTTCCGCCATCTCAAGACTTTTCGGGAAAAAAGATTATGGCACCGCGCGGCGGATCAGTGCTTTCTGCCTTCTCGGCTCCATCTTCTTCGGCATTGCTGTTGCCGTTCTGATGCTGCTTTTTCAGACACCCATTCTGCATCTTCTGGGTGCCAGGGACGATACCATCGCCTATGCCGGCGCCTATTACCGCTTTCTGGTTCTCGGCTGCCCTGCCATTATCTTTAATATTGTCCCGGGGAATCTGCTCCGCACAGAAGGTCTGGCAAATGATGCCATGATTGGTTCCGTCATCGGCGCTGTGTTTAATATTTTTTTAGATCCCATTTTCATCTTCTCTCTGCATATGGGTGCCGGCGGCGCCGCACTTGCCACCATCCTGAGCAATCTGCTTGCCGACTGCTATCTCGTGTGGGTTGTATTCAAAAAGGCAGGGCATCTGTCGATGTCCTGCCGCGAAATGCATATTTCATCCAGTCATGTCCGTGACATTCTGCTGATCGGAATTCCAGCTTCCATCACGAACCTGATGCAGAGCTTTGCGGTACTCCTCACCAACCGTTTTCTGTTACCTTACGGTTCTGATAAAGTTGCCGCTCTTGGCATTGCCTTAAAAGTCAACATGATCACCATGCTGATTCTGGTCGGGTTCGCCTTCGGCGCGCAGCCGCTCCTCGGCTACTGCTACGGTGCAGACAACCGCGAACGCCTGAAACAGTTTCTGCATTTTGATCTGCTCGTGCAGCTTCTCATTGCGCTCGTTTTCACAGCCGCCGCCTGTATTTTTGCTCCGCACATCATCCGCATCTTCATGCAGGATGACGTCATCGTGGCCTCCGGTGCCCTGATGCTCCGCTGTCTCATGATTACCGCCCCTGTGATCGGCATGATCTTAGTCTTCACCACACTGTTCCAGGCAGCCGGCATGGCGCTTCCCGCTTTTCTGATGTCCATCAGCCGCCAGGGCGTGCTGCTCGTGTTGTGTATGCTGCTCTTTTCTTCCCTGTTCGGCTACATGGGAATTCTGCTCGCGCAGGCAGTCTCCGATGTTCTCACCGGAATTCTGGGCTTCCTTCTGCTGCGCAGATCAAAAATACTGCTCTGATGCGCCGTGCGTCACACCGTCTCTGCGCTGCGGTAAACCTGCTCAAACGTATCTCTTGCGGTATTATGCTTCCCGATGTCAACAACCACCGCACCGATGGACATGGAAGACTTTACGTGATCCGGGAGCAGGGCAATCTTCTCCTTGTACAGCGCCGCAACTTTCTTTGCGTACTTCTGAATCTCTGCTTCCTTGATCGGCACCCGCTGCCCGTGTCCGCGCAGAATCTCATCGAATTCCATATAGCGCGCACAGCATCCAGCTCTTCCGTGGTAAACAACAGATACATGGAGAACACCGAAAATGCCGACTCAAACCAGTAAATGATTTTTGGCAGTGCAATGCGGCAGAACTCCGCAAAAAACCAAGCACATAAATCACCGACGCCAGCGCAAATAAAATACTTCCGACCTGCGCTCTGGAAGGTCTCGCCTGTGTTATTTTACATATTGCAATCCTCTGCGCACCGGATTGCGCAATTTTACGTCTCCATATGCCGCATTGCCTGCACCATCGCCATAAAATCCTGCTCCTTTAACAGCGCAATTCCCTGTTCTTCATCTCCCAGAACCATCAATACATCCCCCGGCTTTATGTCAAAAATTTTTCTCGCCTTTGCAGGAATCACAATCTGCCCTTTTTCACCGACCTTCACCATTCCAAACGCATGCTTTCCCTTCGGCGGAAACGGCAGGCGTGTCTCCCCGCCCTCATAATTGACCAGTTCATCCAGCGTCACATCAAACACCTCCGCGATCAGCCGGCTCTTCTCCACATCCGGGAGGGACTCTCCCGTCTCGTATTTGGAAAGTGTCTGCCTGGACACATCAATCTTCTCCGCCAGTTCCTCCTGCGTCATTCCACGCATCTTCCGCAGCATCATCAGATTATCTTTGAACATGTTTCCTCTCCTTTTTCTCTCCAATCACACACCATCTTATGACCGGAATTCTTTTTATCAGCTCATAGAGAAGATAGCCGCCCGCATAGGCTGCAATTCCCGACAAAAGGTAGGCTGCAACCCCCGTAACTTTGGTGTACCGGTCCAGAAAATATGCCGCCGCCGAGAGTGCCAGATAGTGGAACAGATACAGTCCGTAGCTCTTTTTAGAAAGCCACGCTGTCTTTCGCGACGTACGGTTGCCCCAGCGCTTCATTCCTCCCAGGACTGCCAGACACACCGTCCAGCCATACAAAATGGAAAACGGACTGTTTACCACCGGCTCCTCTGCATAATTTTCCCCAAAATAATACCGCACATAAAAAACTGCCAGCACCACAGCCGCGGTTGCAAGCGGGACGCTCACGCACGCCAGCCGGTCGGTCACTTTTTCATGGGAAAAGACATAGTAGCCCAGAAGGAAGCAGATGCCGTATATTCCGAAACGATACACACAGATCACCGGCGTATTCAAGATCTGGGCAGCTCCCCAGACGGGAATCACAAGCAGAAAAAGAACGGGCAGCGCAGCTTTTTCACCAAACGCATACAACCGGTCTTTTTCTATTTTGCGAAGCAGCACCAGCAATGCCGACAATACCCAGAGCACCTGGATGTACCACAAGATCCCGACTCCGGATAAGACCATGATCAGATACCCGACCGCCTTCGGCACTTTCTCCCACGACTGGTCAAACACATGGCTGAATGCCATGTTGAAATACCCCTGTATCCACCAGAACACGAACAGGCCGATCGTCGAGGGCACCAGAAGCTTTCTCGTTCTTCCCGCAAGAAATTCCCGGTCGGTATGTCCTTCCAGATAATATCTGGCACACATTCCAGACACCAGAAACAGCAGCACCATAAACCACGGATACAGCAGGTACTGCACGGCATCCTGATACTGTATCTCCCAAAACGGCCCGATCACTCCCGCCGTCACCACGCCGTTATACATAAAAATCACATGATATAAGACCACGAGCCCCACCGTGATCCAGCGGATGTTATCCAGATAGTGTCTTCTCATATTTTTCCCACCTTTGCTCTATATTTTAACTCAAGTATAACAAAAATGGAATGGCTGCTCCACCGCGCTTCCATTCCATTTTTTACGCTTTCTGTTAAAAATCGTTGCATTTCTCTTATCATCTGTTGTAAAGACAGAATTCCGTCAGGGATTGCATCTCTTGCACGGATCATATCCGGCTGCAATCAGTTCCTCCCTGCTTCCGGAGAACGCCGCCTTGTTTTCCGGCGACATCTGCGCGACACTCGAGCAGGATGGCCGGTGAAACTTCTTTGTGTTTGTGTTGAGCACGTATTCTCCTGTCACGTCCGCTGTGCCGTCCGCGGCAGTCTCTCCCCCGGATGATGCCTGTGCCGCGCTTCCTGCGGTATCTGCCGCCACGGATGCCTGCGCCGCGCTGTCTGCGGTATCTGCCGTCCCGGATGTTCCCGTGGTGTCCGCAGCACCTGCCGCGACCTCATCCCCGTCCCGGTAATCCTGTGTCGCGTCCACGCTCCAGCTAAGGGAGGTTCCGTCACTTGTGACCGTGATGGTTCCCTGCAGATCCGTCCGGTAGAGCGCTGCCCCGCATGCCTTCACCCGGTCGAGTACCGTGCGCGTCGGATGGCCGTAGGAGCTCCCCGCACCCGCACTGATCACGACCGCCGACGGCGACACGGCGCGCATAAAAGCTTCGGAGGAAGACCCTTCACTCCCGTGATGACTTGCCAGATACACGTCCGACTCCAGCGTCACGCCGGAGTCAAGCATCGCCTGCTCTTCGGCTTTTCCGGCGTCACCGCAGATTAAAAAGCTGGTGTCGCCGTACACAAGGCGGATTCCGACGGAATTATCATTATCCTCCTTCGGATCATAGGCTTTTGGGCAGACCACCGTAAAAGAGGCATCGCCAAGCGTGTAAGTGTCTCCCACCGCCGGGTAGGCAAGTGCGATATCCTGCTCCTTTATCACGCGCTCAAACGACTCATAGACTCTGGTATCCGTCACGTAATCGGGAGCAAGCACCTGCCCGCAGGAAAATGCGTGCAGGGCGCCGACCACACCGTTTAAGTGATCCGCATCGTAGTGAGAAGCGATCACATAGGCGAGTTCTTCCACGCCCTGTTCCTTCAGATAGCTTACCACAAACGAGGAGTAATCCCTGTTGCCGCCGTCGATCAGCATATACGCTCCGCCCTGCTCCACTAAAACGGCATTGCCCTGTCCGACATCCAAAAACGTCACCGACAGCGTTCCGTCCGGCGTCTGTCCTTCCCCCGGCTCTGCCATCTCCTCTGTCGGTGAGCCGCCATTCTCCTGCTGCTCTGCCATCTGCAATTCCGACATCTGACCATCCTGCAAGGTTCCTCCGGACAGTGCTGCCTGCTGCCTTACCGCCTGCCCGTCCGATGCCGCTCCGCATCCCGACAGCAAAAGAAGCAGGGCCGCACAAAGTGCCGCTGCCCCGCTTCTGATTCTGCTGCTGTTATCTCTCTTTTTCTTCTGCTTCCCCGCTGTCTGCATGTCCTTTTTCCTCTTCCATAAAATACATGCGCGCAGCGAAATCCTGAAAATACCGCACCTCATTGTTGTATCCGGTTCCGCCGAACGCCTGTTTAAGCTTCACTCCATGATACATTAACATATCTCCGGCTGCATGGCAATCCTCGATCTCCCCGTCCATCTTCTTAAATCTGGCGATCAGATCCAGCGCCAGCGAATCCTGCTTAATGTGTACCGGGGAGACGGTATTGACCAGATCCCCGAAATCCTTGATATTGTATTTTAAGCTGCGGTTATAGAAATGGTACCGCGCATCGGGTTTTAATCCCTTCGCGTGATAGCTGTGATACTGGGTATTCGGTACGACCAGCTTCTGCATCAGCATCCCCACCGCGCGGGTCTGGTCTTCCGAGACGCAGGTCCACTCCATCTGGTTTCCCACGCTCTGGGAGAGTGCACTTTCATGTGTCCCCTCTCCGAATGTGCGTCCGCGGTAAAAACGTCCCTTCTGTAATACCTCCCGCCACTGTTTGTACAGTGCGATCTGTGCCTTTACCGCCGCAAAATCCTCGCGGGACAGATCGCAGAAATTGCACTCATAGCCGCAGATGCCGAATGCCGCCACGGCGAACCGTGTCTCAAGCGGCGTCACGCGGAGCGTCTGGTGGTTCGGGCACGCCGACACATGGGCGCTCACAACGGACATCGGATAGCCGTAGGAATAGCCGGTCTGAATCTCCGCCCGGCAGAGCGCATCCGTGTCATCCGACGCCCAGATCTGTGGAAAATAGGATAAAATTCCAAGATCGAACCGGTTGCCGCCCGCCGAGCATCCCTCAAAGAGAATGTCCGGGAAACGCGCGGTAAGCTCTCTCATGCACCGGTACAGTCCCAGCACATAGCGGTGTGCCACCTCTCCCTGACGCTCAGGCGGAAGTGCTCCGGAATAGTAATCCGTAAACGTCCGGTTCATATCCCATTTGACATAGGAGATCTCCGCCGAGGAAAAGACTTTTGTCATCGTCTCGATGATATAGTCCTGCACTTCCCTTCTCGTAAGATCAAGGATGCGCTGATTGCGGCCTTCCGCATGCGGTTTCCCCGGGATCTCGATCGTCCAGTCCGGATGCGCCTGGTAGAGGTGACTGTTCACATTCACCATCTCCGGCTCCACCCAGATACCAAAATCCAGTCCGAGCTCCTTGATCTTTCTTCCGAGTCCCGCAAGACCTCCCGGAAGCTTCTTCTCGTTGACTTCCCAGTCTCCCAGGGAATGTGCGTCATCATTGCGCTCGCCGAACCAGCCGTCGTCCATCACAAAAAGTTCTACGCCGGCTTCCTTTGCCTTCTTCGCCAGAGCAAGCAGCTTTCTCTCATTGATGTCAAAATAGGCTGCCTCCCAGCTGTTAAGCAGCACCGGACGCACCTTGTGCTTAAACGCTCCACGCACGATGTGCTCCCGCACAAATGCATGCATGCACTGGCTCATGCCATTGTAGCCCTCGCAGGAATACGCCATGACCGCCTCCGGCGCCGCAAAGTTCTCCCCCGGAGCCAGCAGCCAGGAAAATGACTGCGGATTGATGCCGGCAGTCAGGCGCATCTTGCCGTAGCCGCTCACTTCCGCCGCCTCATAGTGGTTGCCGCTGTAGATGAGGTTGCATCCGTAACATTCCCCGGTATCCTCCGTCGTATCCGTCTTTGCAATCATGACGAACGGGTTGGCTCGGCTGGAGGAAGTCCCCGTGTAGGACGCATTGACATGTTTTCCTGCCTCCATGCGCGTATCGGAGCGGTGCATCTCCCGCGCCCACGCACCGGTAAAAGTCGTAAACACATACTCTGCCGGATCAAAGTCGATCTGGGTACTCATCAGGCGGTTCAGACGGACCGTCTCCCCGCTCTCATTGAAGAGAACGGCACTTCGCACAATCGCATCGCACTCTGCGTAGACGTCATAATGAAGTTCCAGCACAAGATCATAGGAATGATCGCGCAGCCTTACGCTGAGACGCTGCGCCTCCCCCTTCTCGTCGTAAGCTCCCGGGAGATCTCCGTTTTCTGTCCCCGCCGTCTTTTCTGTGATCTCATAGCTTTCATAGCGGAAATCCGAAGTGGTGCTGCCATCCGCGTGCACGATCTCCACAAACGGTTCGCGGATGTCCCCTTTTCCGTAGGAGGACATCTCAAGCCGCATGTCCTCCAGAGAGAACGCCGGATGCTCCCCGTCGCAGAGATTCGTATTTCCCGGTGCAAATGTATGCTTCTCCACCAGCGGAGCAACATCACACTCCGCCGGATGCTCCGGCAGCGTCAGGTGCCTTCCGTAATACAGGTGCTCCAAATGCCCTGTCTCCATTCTC
>OGXI01001298.1_pt1 | contig 21014 bp, 24 predicted proteins | sample 1576221 | NCBI WGS metagenome assembly OGXI01 (sample SAMEA3541523, study PRJEB24748) | human gut metagenome | biome: human gut; feature: human-associated habitat; material: faeces | place: China | collected 2012
CAGCATTTACAATAGGCGTTTCTCCCGTCTTGGCTTCACGGTACAGGTCAAACACCCGCGCCGCTCGCGCTGATGGCCGGCGCAGGCGTGGCGCTGCTGGTCTACCTGCTGGCCACCCTTCTGCCCAATGCCCTGTGCGATGTGCGGCAGGTGGAGCTCAGGGTGGACGGAAACGCCGTGATTCTTCCCGCCATGCTGGACAGCGGCAACCTTCTGCGCGATCCCTTGACGGGGCTTCCCGTGCTGGTGGTGCCGCGCAAGGCGGCAAGGCTGCTCTTCCCCGGCGTATACGATCTGGGCGACCTCGCCTCCCTGCCGCTGGGCTTCCGGCTGCTCAACGTGCGCACGGCGGCAGGCTCGGCCCTGCTGCCCCTGTTCCGGCCCGACGAGTGCCGCCTGTACCTCAACGGACATCCCTCGGAGGCGCGCCTGCTGGTAGCGGTGGCCGGCCCGGAATACGGAGGCGCGCAGGCCCTGGTGCCCATGGCCGCCCTTTCGGCGTCCTTTTCCTGACGATCTGCGGCCCGCGCATGCGGGGTGAGGAGGCACACGGTATGAATCAGTCACCCGAAAAGCTCCACTTGGCATTTCAGCGGCTTCTGGTGCGGCTTTTTCCGCAGGAGCTGTTCTATATCGGCGGACCCGATCCCCTGCCGCCGCCCCTCACGCCCGAAGAGGAACGCGCATTGGCCCTGCGCCTGAAGGAGCATGACGAGGCCGCCCGGCGCACGCTCATCGAGCACAACCTGCGGCTGGTGGTATTCATCGCCCGCCGGTTTGAGAACACCGGCATCCCGCTGGAGGATCTCATCTCCATCGGCACCATTGGGCTCATCAAGGCCGTAGGCACCTTTGACGCGGAAAAAAAGATCAAGATGGCCACCTATGCCAGCCGGTGCATCGAAAACGAAATTCTGATGTTTCTGCGCAAGACCTCCAAGCTTCGTCTGGAGGTCAGTCTGGACGAACCTCTCAAAACCGACTGGGACGGCAACGAGCTGCTGCTCAGCGACGTGCTGGGGACCCGGCCGGATACGGTGTCGATCAACCTGGATCAGGAGATCGAGCGCGAGATCCTGCGCGACGCGCTGGAGCATCTGGGGGCGCGGGAAAAGCGCATCATCATGCTGCGCTTTGGCCTGGGCGGCCAGCGCGAACGCACCCAAAAGGAGGTGGCCGATCTGCTGGGCATTTCCCAGAGCTACATCTCCCGGCTGGAAAAGCGCATTCTAAACCGGCTGCATACCGAGCTCAAGCGCATCGGATGAGGGGCGGACCGTGCACAAAAGTCCAAAATGTGGTATACTAAGCCTGCCGGTCAACCGGCCAAATCACCAGCTTAGGAGCGCGCCATGAGCAAACGCATCGTACTGACGGGGGGCGGCACCGCCGGGCACGTGACCCCGCATCTGAGCCTGATTCCGCATCTGCGCGAGGCGGGCTACGAAATCCACTATATCGGCACGGAGCACGGCATCGAGCGCCAGATGATGGCCAGGTTCCCCGACATCACCTATCACGCCGTCAAAAGCGGCAAGCTTCGCCGCTACTTCAGCGTGCAGAACTTCACCGACCCCTTCCGGGTGATCTGGGGCGCGTTTCAGAGCATCGCGCTCATGCGCCGCCTGAAGCCTGATGTGTGCTTCTCCAAGGGCGGCTTTGTGAGCGTGCCGGTGGTGTTTGGTGCGTGGCTGTGCCGCGTGCCCGCCGTATGCCATGAAAGCGATCTCACTCCCGGCCTGGCGAATCGCATCTGCGCGCGATTTGCCACCAAGGTGGCGGCGACCTTCCCCGAATGTGCCCGCGCGCTGGGTAAAAAAGGCGTACTGACGGGCACCCCGCTCCGGCCGGAGCTGTTCCGCGGCAGCCGCGCGGCGGGTCTGGCGCTGGCCGGGTTAGACGGGCAGAAGCCCGTGCTGCTCATGACGGGCGGCAGCCTGGGCGCGCAGAGCGTCAACCGCTGCCTGCGCGAAGCCCTGCCCGAGCTGCTCACCCGCTTTGACGTACTTCACCTGTGCGGCAAGGGCAACCTGGACGAAAGCCTCATGGGAATGAAAGGCTACTGCCAGAAGGAATTCCTTTCCGATGAGATGCCCGACGCGCTGGCCGTGGCCGACGTGGTTTTGAGCCGCGCGGGCAGCAACACCCTCAGCGAGCTGCTGGCCCTGCACAAGCCCATGCTGCTGGTACCCTATCCGCTGGGAGCAAGCCGGGGCGACCAGATCGAAAACGCCAAAAGCTATGCCCGGCAGGGGCTGGCGCGCGTGTTGATGCAGGAGGACATGACCGCCCGCACGCTGACGGACGCGCTGTTCAAGCTTCTGGATGAGCGCGGGGAGCTGCTTGCGGCGCTGGAAGCATACCCGATCAAGGACGGCACGCAGGCCGTGCTTGAGCTGATTGAGGATGCGCGGAAAACGCATTCAAGAAGCCATTAATGCCATTGCAGAGGAAGAAAGAAATGCAAAAGCAACATTTGGCAGGAATATTTCTTTTTCTGATTCTAATTCTCTTTTCCGCAGCGGCAACAGCTGATGAAACGCTTTTCTTTTGTGTAACGTCAGAAACATCAGATAGGGTCCATTTGCGCTCCGGCCCTTCATCCAAGACTGAATCCTTGGGATTGTACTTTGTAGGTACCCCAGTAATACTGTATCCACAAACGAATAAAGAGTGGTTGCAGGTAAGCATTGGCGCAGAAACTGGGTACATGTATTGCGATAATCTCACTCTTGTAAAAAACGCATATGACATGCCCGTTCAATGGAAACAAGCTTCTGTGCAACCTTCCGCATTGGATGGATGGATCAATTTGCGCGCTTATCCTTCCAAGGAAGCACCTGTACTGGAAAAGAAACAAAAAGACGAATCGCTGCTCGTTTTAGGGGAAACCAAAAGCCACTGGTGCTATGTGCGTGATGGGGACGTCTATGGTTATATCATGTCTGCCTATCTAGACATAGGTGATACTCCACTGAATAGCAGAATATATTGTTCCAATATACACCAGCCGGTCAACTTCTGCGGAGACTGGCTTTTTGCGAGTGGGGTAGGCGCCTGGTCAACGCAAATACATGTGTTTCCTGATGGAAGCTTTCTAGGATATTATCATGATTGGGATGCTTCGTGGGAAGGTGACGATTCCGGCTTGCTTAGCGCGCTATATGAAAGCCTTTTTAGTGGACGTTTCTCCGTTGCACAAAAAGTTTCGGATTGGGAATATCAAGTAAAAGTCGAATATATTCAGGATCTCAGCTGCATGGAAATGTATAGATTGGGCGATGAGATGCACATCCCTGTAACTCCATATGGGGTAACACAAAATGCGCATGTATCCATTTACCTTCCTGGGGCTCCTGAGGAGCTCCTTCCAAAGAGTTATTGTGAGCAGATGGAAAACTATTTGGCCACTATAAATGAACAAATGGGCTTATATTGCTTTGAACATGATGCCGCATGGATATAATTCCCTATCTCTAAAAAAGGAGGTGCCTCTTTATGGAGACACCTCCTTATCATGTTTCTGCCTGCTGTTGCCTTGCAGACAAAGGGCACTCAGCCCTTGACGGCGCCGGCCATCACGCCGCTGACAATGTACTTCTGGCAGGTGAGGTAGAAGATGATGATGGGCAGAATGCTGATCATAATCAGCGCCATCACCGCACCCAGGTCCACATGGCCGTAGCTGCCCTGCAGATACTGGATGTGGATGGGGATGGTCTTGTACTTGGTGCGGTCCAGCACCAGGTAGGGCAGGAGGTAGTCGTTCCACACCCACATGATCTCCAGCACGCCCACGGAAATGAAGATGGGCTTGAGCATGGGGAACACCACCGAGAAGAACGTGCGCAGGGGTCCGCAGCCGTCGATGGCGGCGGCCTCCTCGATGGCCAGCGGCATGCCCTTGACGAAGCCCGTGAACATGAATACCGCCAGTCCCGCGCCAAATCCCAGATAGATCACCGGGATGGTCCAGGGGGTATCCAGGTCCAGCACGTTGGCTGTCTTGGCCAGCGTGAACATGACCATCTGGAAGGGCACGATCATGGAGAACACGCACAGGTAGTACACCACGCGGGAGAACACGTCGTCCACGCGGGAAATATACCACGCGGCCATCGACGTACAGATCAGAATCAGCGCGGCCGATAGAATGGTGATGACAAAGCTGTAGGCGACGGAGTTAATGAAGGGATATTCGCCTACGGTCATGCCGTTCTGGTAGTTGGCCCAGCCCACGAAGCTCTCCGCGTTGGGCAGGGCGAAGGTGCTGGTGTTGATGGAGGCGTTGCTCTTGAAGGAGTTGAAGAGCACCACCACAATGGGCATCATGTACGCGATGCTGATGAGCACAAACAGCACGGTCAGGATGTTTTTTCCGATGCGTTCACGCCGCATTACTGCTGCACCTCCCTGCTATGGGTGGCGCGCAGCTGGATGAGCGCGATGGCCGCCACCAGGATGAAGAACAGCACGGCCTTGGCCTGACCCATGCCGCGGGAGTTGGCGTTGAGGTAGAAGGTATTGTAGATGTTGAGCGCCAGCATCTCGGTGGATCGGATAATGGTGCCGTCCGGCTGGAAGGTGAAGGGCTGGCCGCCGGTAAGCACCAGGTTCTGGTCAAAAAGCTTGAACCCGTTGGTCAGCGTGAGGAACGTGCAGATGGTGATGGAAGGCATCACCGTGGGAATGGTGATGTTCCACAGGATATGCCATCCATTGGCCCCGTCGATCTTGGCCGCCTCAATCATGTCGTCGGACACGGATTGCAGGCCGGCGATGTAGATAATCATCATATAGCCGATCTGCTGCCAGCACAGCATGATGATCAGGCCCCAGTAGCCGTAGGTGGCATTGAGGACGATGGAGGTGTTGTACCGGGCCAGAAAGCCGTCGAAGATCATCGACCAGATATAGCCCAGCACGATGCCGCCGATCAGATTGGGCAGGAAAAACACGCCGCGAAACAGGTTGGAGCCGCGGATGCCGCGCGTGAGGGCATAGGCCACGGCAAAGGCCAGAATGTTGATGATGATCAGCGACGTGACCGCCACCAGCGCCGTATAGCCGAAGGCATGCATGAAGCCGGCGTCCTTCAAGGCGCGCGCATAGTTGTCCAGGCCCACCCACTTGGCGTTGCTGGTGGTGGTGAACTTGCAGAAAGACAGATAGATTCCGTGAATGAATGGATACAGAAAGCCGATGCAGAATGCCACGAACGTGGGCAGAAGGAAGATGGCGAAGCACCGCTGAATCGGACGGCGGATGAGCCGCGAGTTCACCGCCGCGTTGCTTCGTTGCTTTTTTTGTTTCATAGCCGCCCCTCCGCTGGTGAAATGAAACCGGGGAAGCGGGGCTCATCCCGCTCCCCCGGAGCTGGCAGCGGCGCTGCCGGAGATCAGGTTGCGATTACTGGTTGGCGTACTGGGTAGCCCAGCCCTGCACGAACGCGGTAACCACGTCGTCCCAGGAGCCGCCGGCGGAATACTGGGTCATGGCAGCCACGACCGCCGCACGCCAGGTGTCCACGTTGGGGGTATAGTTGAACGCCCAGCTCACCACGTACTTGCCCTCGGCAATGTATCTGTTGGCGTCGTTGAAGAACACGTTGTCGGAAGCCTTGGCGGCCTTGAAGGGGATGGGGCCGAACTGCTCCGCCATCATGGTGGTGCCCTCGTCGGAGGTCACAACCCAGTACAGGAAGTCCAGGGTGGCCTTCTGATCGGCCTCGGAGGCCTGGCTGTTGACGGCCCAGCAGTTTTCGGTGCCGCAGGCCAGACCGGCGTCTTCCTCGCCCTCAACGCCGATGTAGATCGGGATCATGACCAGATCGGCGGGGTCCATGCCGAACTTTTCACCCGTCAGGTTGGCATATTCCCATGTGCCGTTCTGGTAGAACACAGCCTTGCCCTCGCCGAACTCGGCCAGCGCCTGATCGCCCGTGGCGGAAGCCAGCTGGCTGGGATCGGTAGCGCTGTTGTTGATGTAGAGGTCCCAGATCTGCTTGAAGTTATCCAGGTAGGTGCCCTTGATGGTGGCGGGCTGAGAGGTGATGCCGTCATCGCGGAACTCGTAGTACAGGGGCATGTTGGCCAGGTGGCCGGAGAAGCGCCAGCTGGAGGAGCCGTCCATGCCGGAGGAGGTGAAGGCGTCGAAGCCCAGCTCCGCAGAACGGGCGTGGATGTCCTCGGCCACGGCCTTGAGGGTCTCAAAGTTGGTGATGTCGTCCACGGAGTAGCCGGCCTCTTCCAGCAGGGCCTTGTTGGTGATGATGCCGAAGGCCTCATAGCAGTAGCCCACGGCCAGCGCATCGCCGTTCTCACCGTAGAGGTTGAACTCATCGGTGCTCAGCTCTTTGTAGAAGTCGGTGTCCTGCAGGGGCAGGAGGTAATCCGCCCAGGTTTCCAGACCGGCCCGGTTGCCGCACTGGAACAGCGTGGGAGCCGCGTCGCCCTTGTCCATCTCGGCCGTCAAGGTCTCGGAATAGGTGCCGGAAGCGGCGGTCACGACCGTGACAGGCACGCCGGTCTGCTCGGTGTAGGTCTTGGCCAGCGCCTGCCAGGCCGCGTCGGCTTCAGGCTTGAAGTTGAGGTAGTAGACCTTGCCGGTCGCTTCGGCGGAAGCCGCGCCCGCAACCAGGGTCAGGCACAGCGCAAGCGCCAGAACCAGAGCCAACAGTTTCTTCATGAATGGAACACCCCTTTTCAATCTATATGCGGCACAGGCCGCTTTTGAACCCATGTGCGAGCAAAAATCGCGCAATCGTTTGCGCATATTTTCAATCTCGTACTTTAGCCATATCATACCATTCATTGTGGATGTTGTCAAGTGCTTCATATTTTTTTTGTAAAAATCGTACGACACCCCATCCCGGCCTGTATGTTTTTGATGAGAACGGCGCATGCTGATGGACGAGGACCGCAGCGGCCGCTGTGCGCGTCCGCGCGAATTCCGGCGTGAACACAAACAAGGAGTGAGGGCTTTATGAAAAAACTGCTCGCCGTATTGTCCATCGCCCTGCTGGTGGTAGGGGCCGTCACCATTTTCAGCATGGCGGAGGATACGGCCGCACCCGGGCCGTCCGCGCCAACCGCGCCGGCGCAAACCGCCTCTCCCTCCGCCGTGGGGAGCGGAGCGGTCTATTACCTGAATTTTAAGCCCGAACAGTCCCAGCAATGGCAGGCGCTGGCCAAGACCTACACCGAGCAGACCGGTGTGCCCGTCACCGTGGTCACCGCCGCCTCCGGCACCTATGAGAACACCCTCCGTTCCGAGCTGGAAAAGGCGGACGCGCCCACGCTGTTTCAGGTCAACGGTCCGGTGGGCCTGAAAACCTGGCGGGACTACTGTCTGGACCTGCGTGACACCGCTCTCTACCGCAACCTCAAAAGCGACGACTTCGCCCTCATCGAGGACGGGCAGGTACTGGGTGTGGCGTACGTGATCGAGACCTATGGCCTCATCTACAACCGAACCCTCCTGGACAAGTATATGGCGATGGACGGCGCGGTGATTCAGTCCGCAGACCAGATCAACAATTTTGAGACCCTCAAGGCCGTAGCCGAGGATATCCAGGCCCGCCGAGAAGAACTGGGCGTGCTGGGAGCCTTTACGTCCGCCGGCATGGATGCCAGCTCCGACTGGCGGTTCAAAACGCACCTGGCCAACCTGCCCGTATACTATGAGTATAAGGCGGATGGCATCACCTCCACCGAGGCCATCAAGGGCACCTATCTGGAAAACTACAAAAAAATCTGGGATCTTTATCTCAACAACGCCACCTGCGAGCCCGCCGTCATCGGAGCCAAAACGGGAGAGGATGCGGCGAGCGAGTTCGCTCTGGGAGAAGCCGTGTTCTATCAAAACGGCACCTGGGCCTATGCCGACTGCATCGCCGAGGGCCTGACCGACGATGATCTTGGCATGCTGCCTATCTACATCGGTGTGGACGGGGAAGAAATGCAGGGCCTGTGCACGGGGTCGGAGAACTTCTGGTGCATCAACAAGAATGCAAAGCCCGAAAACATTGAAGCCACCAAGGCTTTTGTGGAATGGATCATCACCAGCGATGAGGGGCGCGACGCCCTGGCCAACCAGATGGGCTTTGTAACCCCCTTTTCCACCTTTGACGCCGGCTATACCGCGCACAACGCGCTGCTGGACGCCGCCAGCGAGGACCTGGCTGTGGGTCATACGCCCGTGAGCTGGACCTTCCCAACCATGCCGTCGGAGGCCTGGAAAAACGGCGTGGGCGCGGCGCTGCTGGAGTACGCGCAGGGGACGAAGGAATGGTCCGCGGTGGAAACCGCGTTTGTGGACGGCTGGGCCGGCGAGTACGCGGCGGCCCAGAAATAAAGGCGCCTTTCACGACGCCATTCACATACGGGAGGGAATTTGCCGATGGAGAGGGATCTTGCAAGGTACTGGCCGGTATTTCTGCTGCCGACGGCGGCCGCCTTTGCCATCGGTTTTCTGATTCCCTTCGCCATGGGGCTGTACCTTTCGTTCTGTGATTTCACCACCCTGTCCAACGCTACGTTTGTAGGCTTTGGCAACTATGTGCGCGCCTTTGAGGATTCGGGGGGCTTTACGCACGCGCTGTGGTACACGGCGCTGTTTGCCGGGCTGTCCACGGTTGTGATCAACCTGTTCGGACTGACGGTGGCGCTGCTTCTGGTGCGCGGCTTTCGCGGCACGAACCTGTTCCGCACGGTGTTTTTCATGCCCAACCTGATCGGCGGCATCGTGCTGGGATGGCTGTGGCAGGTCATTCTCAACTACGGCGTGCTCGCACGCTACGGCGTTACGCTGGTCACCAGCGAATGGTACGGGTTCTGGGGCCTGATGGTGGTGATGCTCTGGCAGCAGGCCGGCTACATGATGATCATCTACATTTCCGGCCTTCAGTCCATTCCCGGAGAGCTGAGCGAGGCCGCCGCCATTGACGGCGCTTCCGCCTGGCAGACGCTTCGCTACGTCAAATTGCCCATGCTGATGCCCTCCATCACCATCTGCACGTTTCTGACACTGACCAATGGATTCAAGCTCTTCGACCAGAACCTCGCGCTCACGGGCGGCATGCCCTCCAACCGTTCGCAGCTTTTGGCGCTGAACATCTATGACACCTTCTACGGCCGTGCCGGCTGGGAGGGCGCGGGCCAGGCCAAGGCGGTGGTGTTCTGCCTGATCGTGGTGACGATCGCGCTTCTCCAGCTCCGGCTGACCCGCACGAGGGAGGTGCAGCAATAGCATGGCGGCAACACAAAAACGGCGGCGTGCCGCCGACGCAGCCCTCACCGCCGTTTTTTCGCTCATCTCGCTGGCCTATGTGTTCCCGCTGGTCATGGTGCTCCTCAACAGCTTCAAACGCAAGGCCTATATCAGCCGCGCGCCCTTTGCCCTGCCCACCGGAAACATGTTTGTCCGGCTGGACAACTACCGAAACGGCATCCGCCTGACGGACTTCTGGGCCTCCATGCTGTGGAGCTTTGTCATTACGGTCCTGTCCGTGGCGCTGATTCTGCTGTGCACCTCCATGTGCGCCTGGTACATCAGCCGCGTCCGAAACCGGATCACCCACGGCGTCTATCTGCTGTGCATCTTCAGCATGGTGGTGCCCTTTCAGATGGTGATGTTCACCCTCTCCAAGGTGGCCAACGTCCTGGGCCTCAATACCCCCTGGACCATCCCGGTCATCTATCTGGGCTTTGGCGCGGGGCTGGCGGTATTCCTGTTTACCGGCTACATGAAGGCCTGCCCCATCGCCATTGAGGAGAGCGCCACCATTGACGGTTGCTCACCCCTTCGCACCTTTTTCAGCATCGTGCTGCCCATTCTGCAGCCCTCGCTCATCTCCACCGGCATTCTGCAGGCCATGTGGATCTGGAACGATTACCTGCTGCCCTACCTGGTTCTGGATCTCAAGCGCTTCAAGACCATTCCCATCGCCGTGCAATATCTCCGGGGCGGCTACGGCAGTGTGGATATGGGCGCGATGATGGGCATGCTGGTGCTTGCCATCGCGCCGATCCTTGTGCTGTACTTCCTGTGCCAGAAATATATCGTCAGCGGCGTCATGGCGGGCGCCGTCAAGGGCTGAGCTTACACCAGCCCCATCGCCATTTCCACCAGAAGGGCCACCACCACGAGCGCGGAGAGGATAAATCCGTGCAGCATGGGGCGAAGGCCCGCTTTTTGCATTTCACGAAAATCGGTGTTAAGGCCGATAGCGGCCAGCGCGGCCACCATGAGGAACTTGCTCAGATCCTTGAGGAAGGCGGAAGCCGCGGCGGGAATCAGCCCCACGCTGTTGAAAAGCGCCAGGCCCAGGAAACCCAGGATAAACCGCGGGAAGAGCGTGAGCACGTTGACCCGCTCCCCCTCCACAGCCACGTTCATGCGGCCCTTTTCGCGCACGTTGATGACGGAGAAGATCAATACCGTAGGAATGATGGACAGCATGCGCGTGAGCTTGACCATGGTGGCAAAATCGCCCGCCGCCTCGCTGAAGGCATAGCCCGAAGCCACCACGCCGGAGGTATCGTTGACCGCCGTGCCCGCCCGCAGGCCATAGGCCATGTCGCTCATGCCCAGCCAGTGCCCCAGGAAGGGAAACATCAGAATCATGACCATGTCAAACAGGAAGGCGGCGGACATGGCGTAGGCGATATCGCGTTCCTGCGCGTCGATCACGGGCGCGATGGCCGATCCGCCGCAAATGCCTGTGCCCGCAGAGATCAGGTTGCTCAGCTTCCAGTTGAGCCCCAGGCTTCGCCCCACCAGATAGCCGCCGCCAAAACAGGTGAGCAGCGTAAAGCACATCACCATCAGCGACAGCCTGCCCACGGTGAGGATATCCCTCATACTCAGCGATGCGCCCAGCAAAATGATCGCCAGCTTGAGCACCCGCTTGGAGGTGAACTTGAGTCCCCCGGCCACCAGCGCAGACGGCTTGCGCAGCGCGTTGATTCCCATGCCGATGAACAGCGCAATGACCGAGGCGCCAATGAGATGAATGGGAAAAAGCCCCTCCAGAAACCGCGCCGCAGCCGCCACCGCCACCGCGATCAGAAGGCCCGGCACCACGCTTGCGTACTTTTCCATCCTTTGCATATCCAAATCCCTCCGTTTCTTTGCCGGACCATTGTACCCGCAAAGTATCAAGGGTGGAAGCGAACGCGAGCGGTGCCTTGCGCTGCCTAACGCCCTGAGCGCTTCGGTCTAATCCCCGAAACGAAAAACGGCCTCCCGGCTTCCTTGCGGAAGCGGGCGGCCACAGACTGTCAAAAAACCCTTTTGAGAGGTTCGGAGGGCCGCAGCTCTCCGAGCTGTATTCCGAATCCAGCGACATGTGCGGTGAATTCGAAAGCCTTGCGCAGCAAGGTTTCCCTGGGCGTTTCCCCGGCCGTGCCGAAAGCGCAGGGGAAACGCGTTCTGTCGGAAAAGATCACCGCAGGCGAGCTTTTTCGACAAGCTGCGGCCGCCCGGCTTCCTTGCGGAAGCGGGCGGCCAGCAGGCCCTTGCGGATTTGCCCGGCCGGGAAATCCTGTTGCCAGGTTACCCGTGTTAAAAAGTGCCTTCCGTCTGCCATAGATACCAGTCCGTGCCGTCGGTTACCGCATACACCGTGCCGTCGCCGGAGAAAAACGTGGGCAGATCGCGGCTTTTCAGCTGATTGATCGATTTTCCATCCAAATCCTTCTCGCGGTTGGTGGCAACGGCGGCTTCGGGAGCCACGGCGTCCAGAAATGCCGGCACCGTAGGGGTGATGGCATGGTGGGGCAGCTTGATCAAATCGGCCTTGAGCTCCTGAGCCGGCAGATTTTCCAGAAAGTAATGCTGCGCCCGGCCGATAATATCGGAGCAAAGCAAAATCGAGCTTTCGCCGTAGGTAACCTTCAGCATTAACGCACGGGCGTTGGTATTGGTGAATTCCGTGCATTGATGCACCTGGATGGCGGCGCCTCCAAGCGACAGCGTGTCGCCCTCCAGAATGCGCTCTACCGGCACATTTGCTTTTTGGGCCGCCTTTACGGTACGTTCGCCCAGCTCGGAATTGCGTATGGCCCAGTCGTTGTAGGAATGCAGGTAGGCATCCGCCGTAAAGCCGTTTAACAGCAGCTGATACAGACCGTCGATATGGTCGTCGTGATAATGGGTATTGAGAAAGTATTTCATGTGGCGCAGGCCGCGCTCATCAAGAGCCTGCTGCAGATCTTCGCGGAAAGGATTGGGGCCGCCGTCCACCATCATGCTTTCGCCCTCGCAGGTCAGCAGCATGGCGTCTCCCTCGTTCACATCAAAAATCGTCCATTGCAGGGTGTGCTCCATATCCCAATCCTCCGGGGGCTGCTGGGATAAAAACACCTGCGCACAGGCCATGTGCGGCAGGCATATGGCGAAAGCCGCAAGCACGCACAGAACCCATCGTTTCACCAGAGAATGTAAAGGCATCCTTTGTTCCTCCATCAGTGCTTTCATCATCATGCGGCCAAGCGGACGGGTATCCGGGGCGCAGAAGGGGCGTCCTCTTCTCCGCCCGCTTCCTTCGGCGCTCTCCGGGCGCCGCCTCCGTCCCTTGCGCTGCAAGGCGCCGGACCATCGCCATTCCAATACAGCCCTCCGGGAAAACGTCCGGAGGGCCGTAAGCAGCGCATGCACGCCGGCCTGGAAAGGGCCTTACTTGAGGTACTCAAGGAGCAGCGCGCGGGCGGCCTCCACATCGCGCAGGTCGATCACCTCACAGGCGCTGTGCACATAGCGGCAGGGAATGCTCACCGTGCCCGCGATCACGCCGCTGCGCGAAACCTGAATGGCCATGGCGTCCGTGCCGCCGAAGGGCAGCACCTCGCGCTGGGTCTTGACCCCCGCGCGCTCGCCCGCCGCCAGCAGGTCACGCACCAGATCGGGGTTGGAGATGCTGCCGCGGTCCATGATCTTGACCGCCGCTCCCTCGCCCAGCTTCACAGCGGGCAGCTTGGTTTCCGGCGTGTCGCCATTGGCCGTCACGTCCAGCGCGATGCCGATGTCCGGCTCCACGCTGTAGGCGGCGGTCTTGGCGCCGCGGCAGCCGACCTCCTCCTGCGTGGAGAACACGGCGATCACGGTGTTTCGGGTCTGCGGCAGGGCCTGCATCACGCTCACCAGCAGGGCGCAGGCGATGCGGTCGTCCATGGCGGGCGCGGCCACGCGATGCTCACCCAGCCGGAAGCAGTCGTTGGCATATACGGCCACGTCGCCCAGGCTGACCATGGAGAGGGCCTCGGTTTCGTCCGCCGCGCCGATGTCGATGAACATGTGCTTCATGGCGGGGGTCTCTCCCTCGCGCACGGGCTCCTGCACGATCACGCCCTGCACGCCGTTTTGGAAGCTGACGTGACGGGTACGGCTCACGGCCAGCCCCACGCCGCCCACGGGCATCACCCGCAGGTAGCCTTCCTTCTCTACAGCCACCACGATAAAGCCGATATGGTCCATATGCGCCGACAGCATGATGCGCTTGCCGTCCGGGTCCGTGCCGCGCTTTTCGCAAATGAGATTGCCCAGTGCATCGCGGCGGATGGAATCGACATGGTCCCTGACAAGCGCCTCCACGGCGTCGGCCACGCCGGCCTCGCGCCCGGTCGCGCCGTACAGATTCACCAGCTGCCTGATGAGTTCAAACATCGAAAATGCACCTCTCCTTTTATTTCTCCAAAAATGCCTTGGCCAGGCGGTACTGCGCCTCGATATCCGACGCGGCGCATACGGTAGACGGGCTGTGGATGTAGCGGCAGGGTACGCTGAGCACGCAGGTGCGCACGCCCGCGCCGGTGCGCTGCATGGTTCCGCCCTCGTTGCCGCCGCTGACGCTCATCTTGACCTGATGGGGAATGCCTTCCTTCTGCGCCAGGGCGAGCATGTCCCTGAACAGTTCAGGATTGGCAATCGACGCGTTATCCATGAAGCTGACCGTCGTGCCCTGACCCACGCGGCATACGTGATGCACGGCGGGCGTATCGCCCATGTCGTTGGCGGTGGTCCCCTCCAGCGCCAGCCCGATATCCGGCATCAGGCGGAAGGCCGCGCCCGCCGCGCCGCGGCAGCCGACCTCCTCCTGGCAGGTGAACACAAAATCCACATCGCCATGCGCGTCGCAGGTGAGCAGGCGAAGCATGTTGTAGCAGCCGATGCGGTCGTCCAGAGCACGCGCCAGAATCCGCCCGTCGCCAAAAGGCGTGAAAGCGGTGTCAAAGGTGATGGGCGTACCAGCCGGGGCTTTCTCCAGCGCCTCGTCCTTGTCCCTGGCGCCGATGTCCACATAGAGCTGGTCGATGGGCAGCACGCGCTTGCGGTCCTCGGCGGTCTGCTGATGGATGGCCATGGCGCCGATGACGCCGCTGAGCGGCTCCTGAGCAGGCTTGCCGTCCCTGGCGGGCACGGCGTAGCCCACCTTGACCCGCTTGGACACCAGCACCCGCGGGTCGATGCCGCCGATGGGCCGCACATGCAAAAGTCCCTCGTCCGTGGCGGAAATCACCATCAGGCCCACCTCGTCCATGTGGGCGGATACCATCACATGCGGCGCGTCCGCGTCGCGGCCCCGCTTGTGGGCGATCACGTTGCCCATGCGGTCGATGGTCACGTTTTCCTTGCCCAGAGTGCGAACGCACTCGTCGTAGACGGCGGCGCGCACCAGCTCCTCGCGGCCGCTGACGCCCTGCAGTTCACAAAGCTGTTTCAGCTCCATAGCGCTTCATTCCACCCTTCGTCCAGGTCGCCCAGGAAATGGGCCAGCAGCCTGCCGCATTCGCGGATTACGTTCATATCCAGCAGTTCCACCGTGGTGTGCATGTATTTCAACGGCAGATCGATCAGCACGCACGGCACGCCCTCGCGCGCGATCTGAATATTGTCCAGATCGGTGTAGGTAAAGCGCTCGGCATGCTCGGTGTTGAGCTTGATGCCATGGTCCTTGGCGGCCTTTTTGAGGCGCTCCAGCAGCTTGTACTGCACAAAGGGCCCGTAGGTCGCGGCGGGCGCGTCCAGCGGCACGGTGGTATCCGGCCGGCTCTGGGGAATGGTGGCGTGCGTTACGTCCAGCGCTACGGCCAAGTCCGGGTTAATGGCGTGGGCGGCCACGGATGCGCCCTTGGAGCCCACCTCCTCCTGGGAGGTGGCTACAAAGTAGATATCGCAGATATGGCTCATTTTTTGCAGCCGCTCGGCCGCCTCCAGAAGACAGGCCACACAGGCGCGGTCGTCCATGGTCTTGGCGGCGCAGCGATCGTTGAGCAGGGGCGTCGCCGGGCCGTGCAGGGTAATCAGGTCGCCTATGCGCACCTGCGCGCGCACCTTATCCACCGGCAGCCCCAGGTCCACGAACAGATCTTCCCGCTTGTAGTTGTGCTCGCGGTCGGCGGCGCTGAGCAGATGCGGCGGGGTGGACCCCACCACGCCCAGCAGCCTTGCCGTGCCGTTCCCTGCGCCCGTAGCGTGCACGGTAACGGTGGAGGCCGGCAAGATGCGCGGGTCCACGCCGCCCACCTGCCCCATGCGCAGCGAGCCGTCAGGGAGGATATCCGCCACCATGAGGGCGATTTCGTCCTGATGCGCCGCCAGCATCACCCGGGGCGCGGGCGATCCGTCCTTGGTGGGCGCGGTGGCCTTTTTCAGGGCAATCACGTTGTAGAGCTGATCGATGGTCACGCTGTCGCACAGCGCCTCAAAGCGCGCCTTCAGCCAGCCGGACACCTCCGCCTCGTGCCCGCTGGGGCCGTGCTGCACGGCCATACCTTGCAAATAGTTCAGAATGTCCATTGTTCTCTGCCTTTCCCTGTTGGTTGATTGGGCACTGCCATTATAATGCTTTTATACATGAAAAGCAATGCGCCCGGCCCCCTCGCTTTCGCGGGGGAAGCCGGGCGCATGCGCACATCCGGGCGCCTATTCCCAGTGGGTTCCGTCCTGACGGCAGGCGCAGCTGCATTTGGTGGATACCAGAATCACGTCGTCCCCGATGCGCTGGATATCCTCCCAGGGAATGACCAGGCCGCATTTTTCGCCGCGCAGGGTTTGAAGGAAGGACGTTTCCGCCGGCACCACCAGGGCGGTCACGCGGCTGTCCGCCGTGCAAAACTCAATATCCATCACCCGGCCCAGACGCTTGCCGTCATGCACGTCGATCACCTCTTTGGTGCGAAGCTCTGCCAGCGTCACGTCCGTTCCTCCTTGTCGATTTTTTGCGGGGGAGTGGAACAAGGATATGCCGCCGAGTTGCGCCGCATGCCCGAAAGGGAGCGGCTCCCATCGCTTTCCATTCCGGCTCTCCCCCTTTCCCTCCCACGCGAAAAATGGTACAATAGGACCCGCGCGGGGCTTGCCCCGTCCCCACACCAAGCAAGGAGTCTTTCCGCTTTGATTACATTCTGTACCTTATTCAGCGGTTCCAGCGGCAACGCCGTTTACTTTGCCACCGATCAGGGCGCGCTGCTGGTGGATTGCGGCATGAGCGGCCGCCAGGTGCTGGACGCGCTGTGCGCCGCGGGGCTGGACCCCGCAGGCCTCAAGGCGCTGCTCATCACCCACGAGCACAGCGATCACGTCAAGGGCGTGGGCGTGCTTTCCCGCCGGCTGGGCCTGCCCGTCTACGCCACCGAGGGTACCTGGCAGGGCATGGACAGCGCCGTGGGCGAGCTTGCGCCGCAGCACCGCATCGTCATCCGCGCGGGCGAGAGCTTTTTCCTGAACGATCTGGAGATTGCCCCCTTTTCCATCCCGCATGATGCGGCCGACCCCGTGGGATACCGCATCTTTGCGCGCGACCACAGCGTGGCCGTGGCCACGGATCTGGGCTATTTTTCCCAGGACGTGCGCGACGCCATAACCGGCGCGGACCTGGTGCTGCTGGAAAGCAATCATGACCCCGACCTGCTCCGGCAGAACCCGCATTATCCCCAGCGGCTCAAGACGCGCATTCTGGGCAAAAAAGGCCATCTGAGCAACCAGAGCGGCGCGCAGGCCGCTGTCTGTCTGGCGAAAAGCGGCACCCGCCACCTGCTGCTGGGCCACTTGAGCAGCGAGAACAACACCCCCGACCTGGCCTATCGCACCACGCACGCCGCCCTGACGGACGCGGGCGCACAGGTGGGGAGCGACGTGACGCTCCATGTGGCGGCGCGTTACCGCGCAAGCTATCTCTACACCATGGCATAGGAGGACGGGCGCGATGCAGCTGAGGCTGATGGACGAAGTGATGGACCTGGGCCCACGCGGCGTGGCGCTTTTGTGCGCCGCGGAAGACGCGGGGGCGCTGCGATGCGGCATGCGCCTGATAGACGCGCGGGGGCGCGGGCATGTGGTTTCCGCCGTGACCATGCAGGACGGCCTGTGCATGCTCCACCTGCCGCAGGGTGAGGCCGCCTATTTTGAGCGGCTGTTCCGCGACGTACGGGTGGATGCGACGCTGTTCACCCTTGTGGAGGATGCGCCATGCCCGTAACCGTCGTCTGTGTGGGCAAGCTGCGCGAGCGCTTTTTTGCCGATGCGGCTGCCGAGTACCTCAAGCGTCTGCGCCGGCTGATGCCCGTAACCGTGATCGAGGTGCCCGATGAGCCCGAGCCCGCCCAGCCCGGCGACGCCCAAAACGAAGTGGTGCTGCGCCGCGAGGGCGAGCGCATCCTTGCGCGCCTGACGGACCGGGATCATGTCATCGCCCTGTGCGTGGACGCAAAGCAATATGAAAGCCCTGAGCTGGCCGCGCGGCTGGACGGCCTGTTCACCCAGGGCAAAAGCCATATCGCCTTTGTGATCGGGGGATCTTTGGGCCTGCACCCATCGGTGCTCAAACGCGCCGACGAGCGCATGAGCATGAGCCGCATGACCTTTCCCCACCAGCTGGCGCGGGTCATGCTGCTGGAGCAGCTCTTCCGCGCGGCCAAGATCAACGCCGGGGAGCGCTATCACAAGTAGCAGGCTGTCAAAAACCCCTTTTTAAGAGATTTGGAGGGCCGCAGCCCTCCAAATGAAATCCGGATTCCCGGTGACTTTTCCAATCTCCGATTGGGAGAAGACATCCGCGTGCTCGTGCGAGGCCGGCCGCCGCAGGCGAGCTTTTGCGCCGCGCTGACAATCGGCTACCTGTCCCGCATCGGCAGCCGCCGGGCCGCAATAATCCACGAGATCCCGTAGCACAGCGCGCTGAGGGCTGCGCCCAGGCCCAGCACGGTGCGCATGTGCAGCTTTACATCCATCACCTGCCGCAGCGCAAAAATGCCGCCTGCAAACAGGGCCGATACCAGGATATCGCACAGGATGATGCCGGCCAGGCTTTTTTCCGCCGTGAGCACAAACGTGCAGGGCAGGTTCACGCTGCCCGTCATCAGGCAGACGATGACGGCCGTGCTGGCGTACAGATAGAGCTCCTCCGGGTCGGGCGCGCGGCCCAGCACCGCCGCAATCCCTCCCACCGCAAGCCCCAGCGCCATGCCCAGCGCGCACAGGAGCAGGTAGAGCACATATTTTTCCGAAACCACCGTGCTCCGGGGCAGCGGCAGCACCGCCGAAAAGCGGTCCCACTGGGTGCTGCGGTCGCTTTGGACGGTCATCGCCCCCTGAAAGCTCATCGTGGCGCCCGCCACGACGATCAGCACCCACGGCGAGGTCAGAAACGCAAGCCCCGCCCCCACCGCGACAAAGGTGAGCAGCAGAATCACTATCCCGTCCCGGATGAGATAATAGTCCTTGAGCAGCAAGCCCTTCATGGCTTTTCCCCCCTGATGTGCATAAGCATGATTTCGTCGATGGTGGCGGGGTCAATCAGCGCGTCGGGGTATTTTTTGTGTGCCGCTTCCCGGTCATAAACCAGCGCCTCGTATTCGTAATCCTGCTGTCGCCAGGCCACGAGATCCGCCGGGTCCAGGGTGCGGAAGCGCTCGGCTCCGCAGCGCAGCATGCCCCATCGGTAGCGCAGCTCGTCCTTGGGCTTTTCAAACACGACCCGCCCCTGATTCAGAAAGACGATGTAATCCGCCACCTTCTCCAGGTCGCTGGTGATGTGAGAGGAGATCAGCACGGCGTTTTGCTCGTCCTGCACGAAGTCCCACAGCAGGTCCAGAATATCGTCTCTCACCACCGGGTCCAGCCCGCTGGTAGGCTCGTCCAGCACCAGCAGCCGGGACCCGTGCGAAAGCGCCGTGACGATGGACAGCTTCGTGCGCGTGCCCTTGGACATCTCGCTCAGTTTCTGATCCGGCGGCACCCCCAGCCGCTCCAGCAGCGCGGCATACCCCGGTTCGTCCCAGGAGGGATAGATCCGACTGAGGACACGCCCCAGCTTCGCGGGCGAAAGCACGTCGGGAAAGTTGTTCCCGTCAAATACCACGCCCACCTGCCCGAGCGTTTCCGCGTCCAGCGTCTCTTTTCCCAGCACGCTTACCGCGCCCGCATCCCTTTTCACCAGGCCCAGGGCCGCGCTGATCAGCGTGCTCTTGCCCGCGCCGTTTTCGCCGATCAGCCCCACGACCGTGCCGCGCGGTACGTTCAAGGATACGTCCTCCAGCCGAAAGCGGGGATATGCCTTGCAAAGCCCCCGCACCGTCAGTGCCATTTCCGTCATCATGGTCCCTCCTGATAAAACAGTGTCAATAGCTCCACCAGCTTTTCAAGCGGTATGCCGCTCTGCCGGCCGATGCCGGCCGCCTCCTCCAGGTGCGCCTCGGCCCGGCGCTGCTGCTCCTCCTGATAAAAATCCCTGTTGCGGGCCGATACGAAGCTGCCCCGCCCCACCGTGGTTTCGATGAACCCATCGCGCTGCAGATCCTCATACGCCTTTTGCACCGTGATGACGCTCACGTGCAGCGATTTTGCCAGCGCCCGCATGGAGGGGATGGGGTCTCCGGTGTTGAGCGTCCCCGACATGATCATCGCTTTGATCTGCGAGGTAATCTGCTCGTAGATGGGCATGTTGGTGTTGCTGCTGATGATGATGTCCACGCCGCGCCTCCTTTGTTCTATAGTGTACTTATTGAACAAGTACACTATAGCACATTCTTTTACCCCCGTCAACCCCCTGTTGAAAAAGCCGGAAGTATCCTCCCCGCATCGGCAGAGGATGGCCGCGATTCCTGGAATAAAAGCGGAAGATTTCACAACGGATAGGGTCATTTGCATATCGGAAGTATTTTTATGCGCTGCGAAAAGTCATGGGCAGCTTGACTTTCGGCGCTTTCCGACCATCTGATCGCCCAGCCCGAGGGTCTGGTATACTACATTTTCAGCTGCGAAGACCCCAACGAGGTGTACAGCCTGGGCAAGCAGACGCTCCAGTACTATCTGGACAACAATCTCTACGGCTACATGATTGACACCTCTCTGGAGGGTCTGGCCGAGCAGATGGGCGTGCCCGCCGATACGCTGGCAAAGACGGTTGAGGCGTTCAACGCTCACACCAAGGCGGGCGACGTGGACGAGTTCGGGCGCACGAGCTGGGCCGAGACCATCGAAGGGCCCTACTATGTGGCTTACCAGCGCAAGCCCGCCGCGCACCACACCATGGGCGGCGTGCGCATCGACACCGAGACCCACGCGCTGCGCGCCGACGGCTCCATCATTGAGGGCCTCTACTGCGCCGGCGAAATCGTGGGCGGTATCCATGGCGGCAACCGCCTGGGCGGCAACGCGATCGTGGACTTCTGCGTGTTTGGCCGTCTGGCCGGCACCCACGCCGCGACGGACTGAGCTTCGCCTGTGGCTCATTCCCCGGTTTCATGAAAAAATAAACGAAGGCCCTCCCGTGGTGTCGGCAGCCACGGAAGGGCCTTTGAAATCGTCTTTAAAGGGAAAGGCCCTGTTGCACAGCCTCCTGTGCCGAAGCAGGGATTGCGATCCCCGGGAGCAGCGGCCGCTGCGGCGCACCGCAGCGCCTTGCGGCTGGGCGCAGGCGGCAAAAGAAACCACCCTGACAGAAAAGGCGGAAGCCCGCTTCGTTCTCTTCCGCCGGCTGACCGGTGACATGCGAAAACGGGCGCGGCCAGATG
>OGXI01001314.1_pt1 | contig 20798 bp, 21 predicted proteins | sample 1576221 | NCBI WGS metagenome assembly OGXI01 (sample SAMEA3541523, study PRJEB24748) | human gut metagenome | biome: human gut; feature: human-associated habitat; material: faeces | place: China | collected 2012
AAAACAAATAGAGGGAGTTGTAGCGAAATGAATAGAACACTAACTTGGTTTGCAATGCAGGCAGGCACACGGTTTGCCAATATTGGGAGTGAAGTAAACAGGGCGATTCAGTGGAGACGACGAGGGGATGTACAGCGTTCTGTTAATTTCTGTAGTGAGGCAATAGAATTTTTGGATTAGACTTTTGATTGAAGAACTGAAAGATTATTTCTTGGGAGAAAATGTTTGGAAACCTTATTGGAAAAGAATAAACTCTTTCGTTTTAATATAAATCTGCGGAAACTCAAGAAAAATTCGGCATTGAAGAAAAAAGAAAAAAAGTGTATACTAGAAGACAGAAAAATTGAAAAGAGCAAACTTGTCGAAAGGCAGGGACGCAAAGCTATAGGGCCTGTTCCAGAAGGATGGCTGCCAGTTGCCAATGTAATATCAGATTGTATATTTATGATTTGAGACAGGCGTTGGCCTGTCTCTTTTTTAATAACATAGGAAATATCGTCCAAAGGACGTATTTCCGTATGTTTCATCGTTCGCTTTGCTCACTCCTCCAGTCGCTAATGCTCCTTTCGCTGTCCGTTTCGCCTAGCCAGCTAAAGCTGGGGCGAAAAGGCAAAGAACGTACCTTACGAAGCGTCGCCCCTTGTGGGCGACATGTGGAAATAGGAATCTTTGATTCCGTCATTTCCACGTTTTTTACTTTTTTGAGACGTTTTGCCTCCCCGCGCCGTATACAAAAGGTATAGGCGAAGTAAATCAGTCTGCCCAAAGGCCGCAGACTACGATAGGAGGAAGGCATGGAAAACAAAGAAGTATTTAGAAAGTCAAACCTGGAGCGGATCTCTTCTCCAGAAAAGATGAACGATTATATCAAGGTCATCAATCCCAGCGTCGTCATCATGCTGGCGGCTTTAGGACTGTTGCTGCTGGGAGGACTGGCTTGGGGCCTTATGGGAAACATCCCCCTTACGGAAAATTTATCGGGGGCGTTTTATGCCAGTGAGGAACAAGGCCGCTGTGACAAAATGGCCGCAGTGGTATCTGTAGAAACTGCAGCGGAACTGAAGACGGGAATGGAAGTGCATGCTGTGCATGACAACGCCACTCGTTTCGCTGGTTGCGCAGCTGACGCCGGGACGGCCGGCTGCCCAGATTGCCAACATGCATACGATTTTTAATATCGGAACGACCCTGCTTTTGCTTCCGGCCGGAAATCTGCTGGCAGGGATGGCAGAGCATCTTCTTCCGGATAAGAAGAGCGAATCGCTTGCGGCGGAACAGAGAAAGGCAGCATGCAAAAAAGTGGAGGATGTATGGAATTCATAAAGAATGTCATAAGAGGAATTACGATCGGAATCGCCAATGTAGTTCCAGGAGTGAGCGGCGGTACGATCATGGTGTCGCTGGGGATTTATGATGAACTTCTGCAGGCGGTCACCGGATTTTTCCGTCATAAAAAGGAAAGCATCTTAAAGCTGTTTCCGTATCTGTTTGGAATGGGGATCGGAATTATCTGCCTTTCCTTTATGATCGGTTATCTTTTTGAGAATTTTCCGTTCCAGACCGCGATGCTTTTTATCGGACTGATTTTCGGCGGCGTGCCGCTCATCTGGCGCAAGGTGTCCAGGGGCTATCCGAAGGTGCCGGAGCTGGCGCTGTTTTTGGGATTCTTCTGCCTGATGATTGGAATGCAGTTCCTTGGAAAAGGCAGCGAACAGGTTCTTGCCGCCGGTCCTGGGACGGCAGTGAAGCTTTTTACGGTGGGGCTGGCTGCCGCGGCTACGATGGTCATTCCGGGGGTGAGTGGCTCGATGCTTTTGATGGCGCTCGGATATTACACATCGGTCATTGACCATATCAATGCGTTCGTTGTGGCGGTGGTCATGCTGGACGCCGGGACGGCGTGGTACTGTCTTGCCATATTAGTCCCGTTCGGATGCGGCGTGCTTGGAGGTATTTTTCTTGTCGCAAAGCTGATGGAATATCTGCTCTGCCGGTTTGAGCGGCTGACCTACTGGGCAATTTTCGGGCTGCTGGCGGCGTCCCCGGTTGCCATATTAGGGAAAATCCCGCTGCGCGGGACATCGCCGGCTGTCATCGCCTGGGGCGTGATACTGTTTAGTGTGGGGACGGTGGTCACCGGACTTTTAGCTGGAGAAGCATAAAAATTCAGAAAATACATGAAAAAGTGTAGAAAAATCATACGATTTTTTTGCGCTTTTTTCTTTGAAAAATACAAAAATGTGATACAATAGATAAAGTATTATGATTAACTTGGGGGTTCTACATGCAGGATAAGGATTCTGAGGCACTCCGCAATCAACGCAGGCGGAGAAAGCGGATTGCAAGAATGAAACATACCATAATCGCGATAATTGCCGGGTGGATCATCCTGTCCATGATTCTGATCATTTTTCTGCTTGTCCGGACGAGATCCATGGAGAGAAAGTTAGATGAACTCTGGCAGATGCAGCGGGTGATGAACCAGCAGGTGCCGGATACGGAGGCACTACCCCAGGAAGAGACCGGCGGCATGGATACGGAGACAGTGGCTGTGACGGCATCTGCATCCGGGATCGACGAGACAGACAATCTGGCACAGGATGGAGATGTACATAAAGTTTATCTGACGTTTGATGACGGGCCGTCTGAGAATACGGACGCCATTTTAGATGTGCTGTCGGAGTACGATGTCAAGGCAACCTTTTTTGTGGTCGGAAAAGAGGATGAGGCATCGGTAGCCATCTACCAGAGGATCGTGGATGAGGGGCATACGCTGGGAATGCATTCCTATTCTAATAAGTACAGTCTGATCTATCAGTCGGAGGATGCGTTCGAGGCGGATTTTCATCAGCTGCAGGATTATCTCTATGAGGTGACCGGTGAAAAGAGCCGCTATTACCGGTTTCCGGGCGGGAGCAGCAATCAGATCAGCAATGTGCCGATGAGTTCGCTGATCCGGTTTTTAAACAGCGAGGACGTCGTTTATTACGACTGGAACGTCTCGGCAGGCGATGCGGCAAATGCTGCATATACACCGGAAGAACTGGTCGAGAATGTTGTTTCAGATGTTTCAAAATACAAGACCTCGGTTGTGCTTTTGCACGACTCGGAAGATAAGTCAACAACGGTAGAAGCGGTAGAACCGCTGATCGAGGCATTGCAGGATATGGATGCCGAGATTTTACCGATTGATGAAGATACACAGGTTATCCAGTATGTCAAAGCCGACAGTGCCAGATGACCAGATTATAAATGGAGGTAAGAACATGGGATTTTTCAAGGACTTTAAGGATGATTTCTCACAGGCAGTGAATGAACTTATGCCGGGAGAAGACAATCTCGAAAGCACGGACAAGGATGATGACATGGTCGTGAACACACTGGAAGATGAAGTGGATGTGGCGAGCGAATTGTCGAAGCTGGATGGTCTGTTAGAGCAGGTGACGAAGCAGGAGCCGGCTTTGGAGCGGACACAGGCAGCAACGGTGGAACCACAGAAAACAAGAGAAGAATACACACAGCATGCAATGGCAGCAGCACAGGAGGAGAAGAAAATGGCTGATAATACAGTAACACCAGTACAGGTAGCACAGACAGGAGCACAGGCAGCAGCATCGCAGACCACACCGCAGGAGAAGCCGATCGTATCGGACGAGGTTTCCGTGATTACAGAGGGAACGATTATCAATGGTGATGTGATCTCAAACGGATCTCTCGACATCAGAGGTCAGGTAGACGGAAATGTAAGCTGCAACGGAAAGCTTACCGTGACAGGTGTTGTCAATGGTAACAGCAACACTTCCGAATTCTTTGCGGATTCTGCACAGGTAGAGGGTGAAGTCGTAAGCTCCGGTACGGTTAAGATTGGTCTTGGTTCTGTAATTATAGGTAATGTAACATCCAACTCGGCAGTGATCGCAGGAGCTATCAAGGGTGACATCGATGTGCAGGGACCGGTTGTTGTGGATACTTCCGCAGTGGTTATGGGTAACATCAAGTCCCGTTCTGTTCAGATCAACAACGGCGCTGTTATTGAGGGATTCTGCTCCCAGTGCTATGCAGATGTGGATGTTCAGAGCCTGTTCAATGCCAAGAAAGGAAACTAAGCATCATGAAGAGAGTTCTGTTAAAGTTAAGTGGTGAGGCGCTTGCGGGCGATAAGCACACAGGATTTGACGAGCCGACAGTCACAGAGGTTGCAAAACAGGTAAAGCAGATTGTGGATGGTGGTACCGAAGTAGGCATCGTGATCGGCGGCGGCAACTTCTGGAGAGGACGCACCAGCGAGACGATCGACCGCACCAAAGCGGATCAGATCGGCATGCTTGCAACGATCATGAACTGCATCTATGTTTCAGAGATTTTCCGCTCTGTGGGCATGCAGACACAGATTCTGACACCTTTTGAGTGTGGAAGCATGACAAAGCTGTTTTCCAAGGATCGTGCGAATAAGTATTTTGCAAAGGGAATGGTTGTGTTTTTTGCAGGGGGAACGGGTCATCCATACTTTTCGACAGATACGGGAATTGTTCTGCGTGCGATTGAGATGGAGGCGGATGGAATCTACCTCGCAAAAGCGATTGACGGCGTGTATGACAGTGATCCGAAGCTGAATCCGAACGCAGTGAAGTATGATGAAGTCTCTATTCAGGAAGTAATTGACAAGAAGCTTGCAGTGGTGGATCTGACAGCCTCCATTATGTGTATGGAGAACCGGATGCCGATGTATGTATTCGGACTGAATGAAGAGAATAGTATCGTAAAAGCCATGACGGGAGAGTTTAGCGGCACGAAGGTTACGGTTTCTTAGAATTGATAGAAAGGCATGGTATATATATGGATCAGAGATTAGCGGTATTTGATGAAAAGATGGGCAAAACAATGAACAATCTTGCGGAGGAGTTCGGCGGAATCCGCGCGGGACGCGCCAATCCGCATGTGCTTGACAAGTTGAGAGTGGATTACTACGGTACTCCGACAGCAATTCAGCAGGTGGCGAATGTCAGTGTTCCGGAGCCGCGTATGATTCAGATTCAGCCGTGGGAGGCATCCATGGTAAAGGAGATTGAGAAGGCGATCCTTACTTCCGATCTTGGAATCAATCCTACGAATGATGGAAAGACAGTCCGTCTTCTGTTCCCGGAGCTTACCGAGGAGAGACGTAAGGAACTTGCAAAGGATGTAAAGAAAAAGGGCGAAAATGCGAAGGTTGCAATCCGCAATATCCGCCGTGATGCCAATGATTCCTTTAAAAAGCTTGCCAAGGAGGATGTCTCCGAGGATGAGATCAAGCAGCTGGAAGATCAGGCACAGAAGATGACCGATAAGTACATCGCAGATGTGGATCGTGCCGTTGAGGCAAAGACAAAGGAAATCCTTACCGTATAGTTTGGATAGATTTGAAACGAGAGGAGATACAGGTGTTTATGGAGGCATACATCTGTATCTTTTCCGTTATTTTGTATAGTTGATACTTCAGTACAGATACGAGGGAGAGGCACAGGTATGGAGACGGGAAGAAAGATTCCACAGCATATAGCGATCATACTGGATGGAAACGGAAGATGGGCAAAAGCAAAGGGAATGCCCCGGAATTACGGACACACAGCGGGAGCCAGGAATGTCGAGACAGTATGCCAGGCGGCACATGATCTCGGTGTAAAGTATGTTACCATGTACGCATTTTCGACGGAAAACTGGAACCGCCCGGAGGGCGAAGTGGAAGCGCTGATGAAGCTTTTGGAAAGCTATCTGAAGAACTGTATTAAGACAGCAGACAAAAACAATATGCGCGTGCGCGTGATCGGCGATACGACGAGACTCAGTGAGCGCTTTCAGGAGCGCATCCGTGAACTGGAGGCAGCCTCCGCAAAAAATGACGGCTTGAATCTTCAGATTGCCATCAATTACGGCAGCCGCGACGAGATGACACGCGCAATGCGCCGCATGAGCGAAGATGTTGCGGCGGGGAAGAGAAAGCCGGAAGAGATCACGGAAAGTGTGTTTGAGGAGTATCTGGATACCGCAGGCATTCCGGATCCGGATCTTTTAATCCGCACGAGTGGGGAACTTAGATTATCCAATTTCCTGCTCTGGCAGCTGGCGTACAGTGAATTTTACTTTACCGATGTGCCGTGGCCGGATTTTCACAAAGAGGAATTAGAGCGTGCCATTGAAGCGTATAATAAAAGAGACAGAAGATTTGGCGGTTTGACGGACAATAAGTAGGCTGGACTGCCGGATGGAGGAGATATGTTTAAGACGAGATTATTGAGCGGAATCGTTCTTGTGATTGCCGCATTGGTATTGATTATTACCGGCGGGGATGTGCTGCTGGTGTCCACGTTGCTGATTTCCTGGATCGGGATGTTTGAATTATACCGGATTTTTCATATTGAGAAGTCTGCGCCGGGCATTGTCGGGTATGCAACGGCGGCGGTCTACTATGCGAATCTGCGCTTCGGCTTTCTGCCGGATCTGATGATGCTGGTTTTAGGTCTTCTGATCGTATTGATGTTCGTGTATGTGTTCACTTACCCGAAGTATCAGACGGAGCAGCTGCTCGCCGCATTTTTCGGCGTGTTCTATGTGGCAGTGATGTTGTCCTACGTGTATCAGACCAGAATGCTTAGCGCCGGAACCTACATTGTGTGGCTTATTTTTCTGTGTTCCTGGGGATGCGACACCTGCGCGTACTGTGTCGGCATGCTGATCGGGAAGCATAAGATGACGCCGAAGCTGAGTCCGAAAAAGTCCGTGGAGGGCGCCGTGGGTGGTGTGATCGGAGCTGCGCTTCTCACCGTGATTTACGGCATGGTATTTCGCGGGGCGATGGGAAGTGAGATGTCACATGTCTGGATTATGGCAGCCATCAGTGCGGCGGGCGCACTGGTATCCATGGTGGGAGATCTGACAGCTTCCGCCATCAAGCGCAATTACGGCATCAAGGATTATGGAAAACTCATTCCGGGACACGGCGGTATCCTGGATCGTTTCGACAGCGTCATTTTTACGGCGCCGCTCATCTATTTCCTTGCCGCTAATTTGATTGTATTGTAATTTTGGGAGAGACCTATGATGAAGATAGCTATTTTGGGATCGACAGGCTCCATTGGGACACAGACGTTAGATATTGTCCGGGAGCAGGGCGACATACAGGTGACGGCGATTGCGGCCGGAAGCAACATCAAAAAGCTGGAAGAGCAGATGAGAGAGTTTCATCCGCTGCTGGTATGCGTTTTTCAGGAGGACGCCGCCAAAGAACTGCGCGATCGCACGAAGGATCTGAATGTCCGCGTGGTGTCCGGCATGGATGGACTTCTGGAGGTGGCGGTACAGCCGGAGAGCGAGATCCTTGTGACGGCGATTGTCGGGATGCTCGGCATAAGACCGACGATTGCAGCCATTGAAGCGGGGAAAAAGATTGCACTTGCGAACAAGGAGACGCTTGTGACGGCAGGCCATATTATTATGCCGCTGGCAAAAAAATGCGGCGTGCCGATTCTGCCGGTCGACAGCGAGCACAGCGCTATTTTCCAGTCGCTGCAGGGAGAAAACGGGAACCGCATTGCGAAGATTCTTCTCACGGCGTCCGGCGGACCGTTCCGCGGGAAAAAGCCGGAAGATCTGGCACACATTCAGGTGGAGGATGCGCTGCGTCATCCGAACTGGACAATGGGACGCAAGATCACGATCGATTCGTCAACGCTTGTCAATAAAGGCCTGGAAGTTATGGAGGCAAAGTGGCTGTTTGATGTGGAACTGGAGCAGATTGAGGTGGTTGTCCATCCGCAGAGTGTGATTCATTCTGCGGTGCAGTATGAGGACGGCGCAGTCATTGCGCAGCTCGGCACACCGGATATGCGTCTGCCGATCCAGTATGCGCTCTATTATCCGAAGCGCAGACCGCTCTCGGGCGACAGACTGGATCTGTTTGCATTGGGACAGCTGACGTTTGAGAGACCGGACACGGAGACGTTCCGCGGTCTTGCGTTAGCCTATCAGGCGATGCGCCGCGGCGGCAATATTCCGACGGCATTTAATGCGGCGAATGAAAAGGCGGTAGCGCTTTTCCTGGATCGAAATATTGCCTATCAGCAGATCCCGGAGATGATTGAATCGTGTATGGAGGCAGCTGATTTTATTGCCAATCCGACGGTAGATGAGATCCTGGAGACGGAGGCAGCCGCATATGAACACATTGCAGGCAAATGGGGAAAGGTTTTTGCATGAAGATTATTATCGCAATTCTGATATTCAGTCTTATTATTATTTTTCATGAACTGGGGCATTTCCTTCTGGCGAAGGCAAACGGAATCCGGGTGAATGAATTCTGTCTCGGACTGGGACCGAAAGTGTTTGGCATTACAAAGGGAGAGACGACATACTCCCTGCATCTGTTCCCAATCGGTGGAGCGTGCATGATGGAGGGAGAGGATACGGAGAGCGAGGACGGCAGGGCGTTCGGGAAAAAATCAGTCTGGGCGCGCATCAGTGTGGTGGCTGCCGGGCCGGTATTCAATTTCCTGATGGCGTTTGTCTTTGCTTTTATTCTGTTATGCAATATCGGCTATGATCTGCCGGTGCTCGCCGGAGTGACGGAGGGATATCCGGCCGAGGAGGCGGGAATGCAGGCGGGAGATACAATCTTAAAGATTGATCACACCCGGATACATTTTTTCCGGGACATCAGCGCCTACACACAGTTTCATTCCGGGGACGCGGTCACAGTGACCTATGAGCGGGACGGAGAACGCTATCAGACGGTGCTCACGCCCAAATATAACGAAGAATACGGCTATTATATGTACGGCTTTCAGGGAAGCGCGCAAAAGACGAAAGGTTCTGTGCTTTCCAATTTAAAATACAGCGTATATGAGGTGGAATACTGGATCCGGGTGACGATTGACAGCCTGAAGTCTCTGGTGGGCGGAAAGGTGAGCGTCAATGACATGAGCGGTCCGGTCGGGATCGTCAATATGATCGGGGACAGCTATGAGCAGAGCGTGACGTACGGCTATTATATGGTATTTTTGCAGATGCTTTATATTGCGATCTTCTTATCGGCGAACCTCGGTGTGATGAATCTGCTGCCGCTTCCGGCGCTGGACGGAGGCAGACTATTGTTTCTGATTGTCGAGGTGATCCGCGGAAAGCGCGTCGATCCCGACAAGGAAGGCATGGTGCATTTTATTGGCATGATGCTGTTGTTTGCACTCATGTTCTTTACATTTTTTAACGATATCCGCAAGCTGTTCGGATAGAAAGGCAAAAAGATGACAAAAGTAGTGAAAATTGGCGACCGGGTGATCGGCGGAGGCAATCCGATCCTGATCCAGTCCATGACAAATACAAAGACGGAGGACGTGGCTGCAACTGTGGCGCAGATTCAGGCGCTTACCGCTGCCGGATGTGATATTATCCGCTGCGCCGTGCCGACTATGGAGGCGGCGGAGGCATTGACCGAGATCAAAAAGCAGGTGAGCATTCCCGTTGTGGCAGATATTCATTTTGATTACCGCCTGGCGCTTGCCGCGATCGAGCACGGTGCGGATAAGATCCGCATCAATCCGGGAAATATCGGAAGTACAGAGCGTGTGCGCGCAGTGGTGGATGCCGCAAAAGAGCGCGGTATTCCGATCCGTGTCGGCGTCAACAGTGGATCTCTGGAAAAAGATCTTGTGGAAAAATATCACGGTGTGACGGCGGAGGGGATTGTCGAGAGCGCCCTCGATAAAGTACATCTGATCGAGGATATGGGGTATGACAATCTGGTCATCAGCATCAAATCCTCCGATGTGATGATGTGCGTGAAGGCACACGAGCTGATTGCGACACAGACGGATCATCCGCTGCATGTCGGCATCACGGAGTCCGGCACCATCATCAGCGGCAATATCAAATCCTCGATCGGGCTGGGACTCATTCTGCATCAGGGAATCGGCGATACAATCCGCGTATCGCTCACGGGAGACCCGTTGGAGGAGATCAAGTCCGCGAAGCTGATCCTGCGTACCTTAGGGCTGCGCAAAGGCGGCGTGGAGGTCGTGTCCTGTCCGACCTGCGGCAGAACCAGAATCGATCTGATCGGGCTTGCCAACCAGGTGGAAAACATGGTGGCAGACATCCCGTTAGACATCAAGGTGGCGGTTATGGGCTGCGTTGTCAACGGACCGGGTGAGGCAAAGGAAGCGGATATCGGTATTGCCGGAGGAATCGGAGAGGGACTCTTGATCAAGAACGGGGAAGTATATAAAAAGGTGCCGGAGGGCGAACTGCTTGAGGCATTGCGCTATGAGCTGCTGCACTGGAATGAGCAGCAGAAGTAGAACAGACTGAGGAAGAAGTGAGAAAAGGGCATGGCAAAACGGTTTTTTGATGTATTTCCATCACTGCAGGTAGAAGGCGACATGAAAAATCTGCTGACGGAGACGGAAGTAACGAAGGTGGGCATGAATCATGAGCGCGATCATCTGCGCGTCTATTTAAGCAGCACGCGTCTGATTCACAAAAAAGATATCCGCCAGTTGGAATCTGCCATTGCACAACAGATTTTTAAGGGCAGGATGATGCAGGTCAAGGTCATTGAAAAGTATCATCTCTCGGAACAGTATACGCCGGAAAAGCTGCTTGATCTGTACCGCGACAGCATTTTAGAAGAACTGAAAGATTACAGCCTGATGGAATACAATCTTCTTCGGACGGCGAAGATGGAGTTTACGAGCGAAAGCCACATGCTGCTCACGCTGGAGAATACGATTATCGCACAGACGCGTTCCCATGAGATCGTGGAGTTTTTAGAGAAGGTGATCTGTGAGCGCTGCGGACTCGATCTGGCGGTGGAGCTTGCCTATGAGGAGCCGAAGGAGAGCAAATATAAGAAAAACAGTGATCTGCAGATTCAGTTTGAGATCAAAAACATCATGAAAAAGGTACATATCCGCAATGACGACGGGGAGAGTGTGCCGGCGGTCGCAGAAGGCGGTGCCGAGGCGGTTTCCGATGGCACAACAACATCTGGTGGTACAGGCGGCAATGCCACCACAAATACCGTTTCTTCTGCAAAAAATGCTGCAAAACCTGCGGAACATGCAGGAAAAACTGCAGGAAATGGCGAAAAAGGGAAGAAGGAATTCAAGCGCAGATTCGAGGGCGGCGGCTTTAAAAAGTCGGACAATCCGGATGTGATCTACGGGCGTGATTTTGAGGATGAACCGATCGCGATCGAGAAGATTGTGGGAGAGATGGGAGAGGTGACGATCCGCTGCCAGGTCATGACGTTAGAGACCAGGGAGATCCGGAATGAGAAGACGATCGTGATTATGTCCGTGACGGATTTTACCGATTCGATTGTGTTAAAAATCTTTACCAGAAACGATCAGCTGCAGGAACTGCTTGACGGGGGACTCGCAAAGGGAGCGTTTTTAAAGATCAAGGGTGTGACGACGATCGACAAGTTCGACAGTGAGCTTACGATCGGTTCTGTGGTCGGCATCAAAAAGATTGCGGATTTTACGTCCACACGTGCAGACACCAGCCCGGAGAAGCGCGTGGAGCTGCACTGCCATACGAAGATGAGCGATATGGATGGCGTCTCGGATGTCAAGGATATTGTAAAACGCGCCATGAAGTGGGGACACAAGGCGATCGCCATCACGGACCACGGCGATGTACAGGCTTTCCCTGACGCGAACCATGCGGTTCCGCCGGATTCGGATTTTAAGATCATCTACGGCGTGGAGGCGTATCTGGTGGATGATCTGAAGGATATTATCGTTGACTCAAAAGGACAGAGCTTAAATGACAGCTATGTCGTATTTGACCTGGAGACAACCGGACTTTCGCCGGATAAGAATAAGATCATTGAGATCGGTGCCGTCAAGGTGGTGGACGGAGCTATCACGGAGCGTTTTTCGACCTTCGTCAATCCGGAGATGCCGATTCCGTATAATATTGAGCAGCTGACGTCCATCAAGGATGACATGGTGCTCGATGCGCCCAGGATTGAGGAGATCCTGCCCGAATTCATGAAGTTCTGCGAGGGGACCGTCATGGTGGCACACAATGCAGAGTTCGATACCGGATTCATCCGCAAGAACTGCGAGCGCATGGGACTGCCGTTTGATTTTACCATCGCAGATACCGTGGCGCTGGCGAGAATCCTGCTGCCGCAGTTAAACCGTTTCAAGCTGGATACCGTGGCAAAGGCGGTCGGTGTATCGCTGGATCACCATCACCGGGCGGTCGATGACGCGGCATGTACGGCGGAGATTTTTGTCAAGTTTATCGAGATGCTTCATGAACGCGGCATGGAGACGTTAGACGATGTGAACCAGATGGGCGCGACGTCGCCGGAACTTGTGAAAAAGTTAAAGAGCCATCATGCGATCATACTGGCGACAAACGATATCGGACGCATCAATCTCTACCGTCTGGTCTCCATGTCACACCTGACTTATTTTCACAAGACACCGCGTGTGCCAAAGAGCGAATTTGTAAAGTACAGAGAGGGACTGCTGCTCGGATCTGCCTGTGAGGCAGGCGAACTCTACCGTGCGATTTTAGACGGCAGACCGGAGGAGGAGATCATCCGTCTCGTGAAGTTTTACGACTATCTGGAGATTCAGCCGATCGGCAACAACAGTTTCATGCTGCGGGATGAGAAGAGCGCCATCAACTCTGTCGAGGAGCTGCAGGATATCAACCGGCGGATTGTAAAGCTGGGAGAGACATTCAACAAGCTGGTGGTCGCCACCTGTGACGTGCATTTCCTTGATCCGGAGGATGAGGTATATCGCCGTATCATCATGGCGGGCAAGGGATTTAAGGATGCCGATGACCAGGCACCGCTGTTTCTTCGGACAACGGAGGAGATGTTAAAGGAGTTCGAGTATCTCGGAAGCACCAAGGCGGAGGAGGTTGTCATCACGAATCCCGGCAAGATCGCCGATATGTGTGAGAAGATCGCACCGGTGCGCCCAGACAAGTGTCCGCCGGTCATTGAGAATTCCGATCAGATGCTGCGTGACATCTGCTACACCAAGGCGCACAGCATGTACGGCGAGGAGCTTCCGTCCATTGTGAAGGAGCGATTGGACCGTGAGCTGAATTCCATCATTTCCAACGGCTATGCCGTAATGTATATCATTGCACAGAAACTGGTGTGGAAGTCCAACGAGGACGGTTATCTGGTAGGCTCCAGAGGTTCGGTCGGATCTTCGTTCGCGGCGACCATGTCCGGTATCACGGAGGTCAATCCGCTGCAGGCACATTACCGCTGTGCCTACTGCAAGTACAGCGACTTTGATTCGCCGGAGGTCAAGGCGTTCTCCGGGCGAAGCGGATGTGATATGCCGGATAAGATCTGTCCGGTCTGTGGCAAGAAGCTGGTAAAAGACGGGTTTGACATTCCGTTTGAGACGTTCCTGGGATTCAAGGGAAACAAGGAGCCGGATATCGACCTGAACTTTTCCGGTGAATATCAGAGTAAAGCGCATGCCTACTGTGAGGTTATTTTCGGATACGGTCAGACATTCCGTGCCGGAACGATCGGTACGCTGGCGGACAAGACGGCGTTCGGATACATCAAGAATTACTACGAGGAGCGCGGTGTCCACAAGCGGAACTGTGAGATTGACCGTATTGTGCAGGGATGTGTCGGCGTCCGCAGGACGACGGGACAGCACCCGGGCGGAATCGTCGTGCTTCCGGTGGGAGAGGAGATCAACACGTTTACGCCGGTACAGCATCCGGCGAACGATATGACGACGGCGACGGTCACGACACATTTTGATTATCACTCGATCGACCATAACCTGTTAAAACTCGATATTCTCGGACACGATGATCCGACGATGATTCGTATGCTGCAGGATCTGACGGGAATTGACCCGACAACGATCCCGCTCGACGATGAGTCGGTCATGTCCTTATTTAAAAATACATCGGCACTCGGTGTGACGCCGGATGACATTCATGGAATTCCGCTCGGATGTCTCGGTATTCCGGAGTTTGGAACCGATTTCGCCATGCAGATGGTTATCGATGCCAAGCCGCAGGAGTTCTCGGATCTGATCCGTATCTCCGGTCTGTCCCACGGTACGGACGTATGGCTCGGCAATGCGCAGACACTCATCGAGCAGGGACTGGCAACGATTTCCACCGCGATCTGTACCCGTGACGATATCATGATCTACCTGATCCAGAAGGGACTTGACAGTGAGCAGTCTTTTACGATCATGGAGTCGGTGCGTAAGGGAAAAGGCTTAAAGGAAGAGTGGAAGACGGAGATGCGTGCGCATGATGTGCCGGAGTGGTACATAGATTCGTGTCTGAAAATCAAGTACATGTTCCCGAAGGCACATGCGGCGGCATATGTTATGATGGCATGGCGTATCGCCTACTGTAAGGTATATTATCCTCTTGCCTACTATGCGGCATATTTCTCGATCCGCGCGACGGGATTTAACTATGAGATCATGTGCCAGGGCAAGGAGCGTCTTGAATATTTTTACAAGGATTACACGCGGAGAAAAGATTCGCTCTCCAAAAAGGAGCAGGATACTTACCGCGATATGAAGATCGTGCAGGAGATGTATGCCAGAGGATTTGATTTTACACCGATTGATGTGTACCGCGCAAAGCCGGACCGTTTTCAGGTGATTGACGGCAAACTCATGCCGGCGTTAAACACGATCGACGGTATGGGCGACAATGCTGCGATTGCGGTTGCCGAGGCGGCAAAGGACGGCAAGTTTTTGTCCAAGGACGACTTCAGGCAGCGCACCAAGGCGACCAAGACGGTCATCGATCTTATGGCAGATCTGGGACTGCTCGGCGAACTGCCGGAGTCAAATCAGCTGTCGCTGTTTGATTTTGCATAAATTGATATTAAAAATTCAATCTTCCGAAATTCCTTGATTTTTCAAGGCTTACCGCCTATCAAATATCAAAACCTTATGTATTTTCCCTTGTTTTTGCCCTTATGAGCCGAAACAAGGGAAATTTTTTATGCTTCGCCCACAACCTTATCCAAGAGCCTTGCGGAAGTCCGCTTTGCTTCTCTGGTAGAGTGGGCATAAATGTTCATTGTGGTACTGACTCAGCGTGTCCGAGAAGTTCCTGCACATCTTTGGGTTTTGCACCGCCTGAAAGCAGATTGCTTGTGTAGGTATGGCGGAGTGTGTGGAAATGAAAGTCCTCCAATCCCTCGACCTCTGCCTTTGCCTTGCGGCAAATCTGACCGACTGCACTTGCAGAAACAAAAGCACCGTCCTCCTTTAAGCAGACAAAGGATAATTCCCTGTCATCTTCGGGCGTTCCCTGCGTCCTTTGCAGACTGTAAACCTCGTAATAGGTGCGCCCCTTTTCTTTGACTGTCTTACAGTAGTTCAGATGATACAGTTCGCCATAGCGGAAACGGTTTTTATGCTGTTCCGTCTTTGCTTTCCGTAAGATGTCTGCCAATGTGTCGCAGAAATCAACGGTACGGACTTTACTGCGTTTTGTCGTGCCGACTTCGTGCTTATGCCTTGTGCCATTGTACCGCATACTGCGTCTTACAGTTAGATATTGCTCGTCAAGGTTGATGTCCTGCCAAGTCAGACCGCAGACTTCTCCGATACGCAAGCCTGCATAATAGGCTATCTGCACCGCAAGCAGCGCTGGGTGTTTCTTCCCAGTTAAGAAGTCCGCCAGCTTTTGGTATTCCCCATGTGTAATCGTAGGAATAACAGTTTCTTCCTCGCTGTCCGAGAAAATATCTGTTTCCTCTTTTTTGCCACGCAGTTTTACATACTGCATCGGGTTAAAGGTTATCAGCTTTTTGGGAAATACCGCAAAACGGAATGAGTCTTGCAGCACCGCCGAGAATTGCAGCATATAGCCTTTGCTCATAGGCTTTGAAGTTGTACCGTCTGGGTTTATCCCGCCGTAGCTCATAAGGTCGATAAACGCCTGTAAATGGTCGGCGGTCACGGTTTTCAGTTTTCGGCTTTCCCGACAAACTTCTTTTCCTCATAGTCAGCGATTGCCTTTCTGAGCAGGGCTTCGGTTTCCGACTTGCTTTCTGTTCCTACAAACTCTTTCTGTACTTTTCTGCCGCTTTCATCTTCGATGTAAAAGCGAGCGTACCACTTTTTACCTTTTTTTCTTACAGAACCTTTTGCCATAGATAAAATTCCCCTTTCTATCCGTGGCAATCGGGACTGTGACATATGGTGTGCGTAAAATAATAGTGTCACTTATGCCGGTGAATGTCAATCGGCATTTTCACTTGTCAAAGTGCCACGGAATTTTTCTTTTTCAGCAATCCGTTCTTCGGCTACTGTCACTACGGAAAGGCTGTACCGTCATTAAAAAGAGCGAGGTTTACGAAAGTCACCTCTTTACCGTGAAAGACGATAAATTCAAGAGCAAGCCTTTTCTTTGGGAGGTAAAAGCGATTTATACCGACCTTATCAATCGGCATATCTCTGATCTCGAACAACAGTTAAAGGTATTTGATAAGAACAGCGTTTATCTTCCTACCAAGAAAATCGGCATGAATAACCCCAAAGCCGCCGAGATTGAAGCGGACAATACCGCAAGACAGGAATGGAACAGGACAGCGGATATGGCGCTCATATCGGGTATTTCCGAAGCAAAGATTTTAGAGGTCAAGCAGACCGAGATACACGAAAAAGCAAGCCAATCTATCAAGAGCAAAGGCTGGCTGCCTAATCTGTTCCGAGGGATTGTGGCAAAGGCAAAAGACTTTCTGCAAAACCTTATCCGTGAAAAGGATATGCTGCCCAAGCCTACGCTTGATATTGATATGGCAGAGTTTCGCCATATGCGGAATCTGATGATAAAGGCGCAGGACAAAGCGGCGGAAATTAAACACTTGCAGGACGAGGTACTGCCAAAGTTAAAATCACAGCTTGCCGAAGTAAAAGGAATATTCAAAGGCAAAGAGCGTAAAAGTCTTACCGAGCAGATAGAGCAGACCGAAAAGAAAATATCTGAGAAGCTGGAAAAACTGCCCTATGTTCTGAAGAAAGACGGTTATCCCGATGTACAGGCGTTCATGCGTATTTTCCGAGAAATGGAAAGTGTTGTAGAGCAATACAACCGTGATCTTGTCGAGTGGGAATACCAAAGCAGAAGAAAATCCGCAGCCGCCAACAAAGAACAGCGCAGACCGCCCGAAAAGCAGAGTGTACTCAAACATCTGCACGAGATACAATACAGGAGCGAAACAGACAAAAGCCACCGCAAAAAATCCTTTGACAGAGATAGCCAATAGGCATTGAAAAACCGCCGTTATGGTGTTACCCATAGCGGCGGCATACATAGCAATCTCATTTCTTCTCACAATTTTGTTTTATTGGGTTGACTAAAATTGTATAGATGATATAATGTACTTGTACATTAAGTACACTCGTGAAATAAAAGGCGGTGAGGTATGGAAATCATTATCAGTAATAATGCCAACAAGCCCATATATGAGCAAATCACATCACAGATTAAAGCCATGATAATGAGTGGCGAATTGAAAGCTGGTGACGCAATCCCCTCAATGCGAGCATTGGCAAAGTCAATTCAGGTAAGCGTCATTACTGTTCAGAAAGCCTATGAAGATTTGCAAAGGGACGGTTTCATAGAAACCACGGTTGGTAGAGGAAGTTTTGTATCTGCACAAAACAAAGAATTTTATCAAGAAGAACAGCAGCGTATAGCAGAAGAACATTTACAAATAGCTGCCGAAATCGGGAGAACAAGCAATATTTCTCTTGAGAAATTGACAGAATTATTAACTTTATTTTATAAAACGGAGGAATAGCATGGAAAATATTTTAGAATTACAGCAGGTTTCCAAGACATTTTCAAAATCAAAATTTTCATTGGAAAATGTGTCCTTCAACTTGCCGTATGGGGCAATTATGGGGTTTGTTGGAGAAAATGGAGCAGGAAAAACAACGACGATTGGTTGCATATTAAATACAATAAAAAAGGACAGCGGAAAGATAAAACTGTTTGGACAGGAAATGTCAGACGCAGACACAGATATGCGTGAAAAAATAGGCGTTGTTTATGACGGAGATAATTTCCCGACTTATTGGACGGCTACACAATTAGCAAAAGTTATGGCAGGCTTTTATAAACAATGGGATAATATCTTGTTTCTGAAGTATTTAGAAGAATATAAACTACCTGCAAATCAAAAAATCAAACAATATTCCAGAGGAATGACAATGAAATTAGCGATTGCGGTTGCTTTATCACACCATCCACAACTGCTTATTTTGGACGAAGCTACTGGCGGACTTGACCCTATTGTTCGTGATGAGATGTTAGATACGTTCCTTGATTTTGTACAGGAAGAAAACCATTCTATTTTACTTTCTTCTCATATTACAAGTGATTTAGAAAAAGTTGCAGATTATATTACATTTATTCATAACGGGAAAATGATTATGACCGTATCGAAAAATGATTTGGTTTACAATTATGCGGTTATGCGTTGTAAGGAAAATCAATTCCTTGCATTAGATCCAACAGATATTATTGCCTATCGAAAGCGTGATTTTCAAATTGATGTCCTAGTTTCTGATTGTAAAGCAATGCAGAGAAAATACAAAGATACGGTGATAGACCACATTTCAGTTGATGATATCTTTTTACTATTGGTACGAGGGGGGAACGTATATGAAAGGGCTTTTCAAAAATAATTTTCTTGCCGTATGGACAAATGCAAAAATATTTTTATTTTTTATGCTTGTAATGGGTATTGTCGTTATCATTATCCCAGACCAGACATGGCAAATGTATTTCATAATTATTGGAATTGTTGGATTGTCAGTAAATGCAGCTACTGCTATCGGAAATGAATTTTCCTCAAAATGGGGGAAATATAAGCTCACTTTGCCAGTAAAAAGGATTGATATTGTAAAAGGCTTATACATCAATCAGTTATTGTGGATTGTGATAGGGACACTTTTCGTTGGTAGTATAACAGCCTTATCCTATCTGTTACATGGAGTTCCTTTTAACCAGTTTGAAGGTATAGCAGGTGTACTTATATTAGGACTCAGCATAAGCCTTTCAATGGGGGCAATATTTATTCCTAGCATTTATTTAGCAGGGGAAGATAAACTGATAGTGTTTCTTATCATATCTTTGCTTTCCGCAGTTGGTATTGCTGCAATGCTTTTTAATATACCGTCATTTGGACAGTTTATTTTAATAAGTGGTTCTATATTGCTATTTATCCTATCTTTTCCTTTGACTGTCCGTATTTTCAAGAAAAAGGAATACTAAACGAGATAGCAAAGTCAGCCGAGCCAGTCAACGGCAAGTAAATGGGCTGCCCTCAACCGTTGACAGCCCCGACTGTCCTTACAATATGGTAATTAAGAGAGCGACAGCAAAAATGCTGTCGCCCTCTTTTTAGGTATAAATCAGTTCTTGATATACAATTTCTCTCGCCCTTGCTTGTATCTCATTCATTCTTCCAACCCATAACATCGGGCTTTCTACTTTTAGTTGTTCGGTCACGCCCTCTTTGTCAGCCATTTGCTCGACCAAGCGAAACATCATATCCGTTGCCTGTTCGTCAGAGGTTTGCAGGATCAGTTTAATAACAGTGATGCTTTTAACGGGTATTTGCGATCAGCAGGAACGAATACAGGTCACTGGATCAACAAGGCATATATATTTACATCAAGTCGAGAAAGAGAAGTATTCAAAGGAGAAAATCATTAAAACTTATAAAGAGTTTATGGAAGAGATGTACATTGTCAATAAGAGAGTGTAAATATGAATACAGAAACAAGACCGTTATTTTTAACTCTGGTCTTGTTTAGAAAGTCGGTGGTGTAGGTCTTTTGGAGCAGAGCATCACCGATGTATTTTTCGTTACGGAGAATTTTGTTGATGGTGCTTGTTCATAAATATTCCTTTCTTCTGCAAAGGGCGTATAAAATTCAAAGTTTCGTCATAAAATAATCTATGTAAATGCTTGCAATCGCAAGCAAATGCGAATATAATAAAGAAAAAGGAGGCGATAATATGGCAAATACATCCGCTGTTTATGCAAGAATAGATACCAATCTCAAGGATAATGCTGAGAGCATTCTTTCTCAGCTTGGCATTTCTCCATCCAGTGCAATTCAGATGCTTTATAGCCAGATTGTACTGAAGAATGGTATGCCATTTGAACTGAAACTTCCTTCTTCTAAGCCATTAGCTGTTGGTGCAATGACCAGAAAACAGCTTGATGCAGAACTCCAGAAGGGTGTTGATTCCATCAAAGCAGGAAAGGTATATTCTGCAGATGAAGTCGATGCGGCACTTGCAAAGGAGTTTGGCATATGACAGATAGCTATAAGGTCGGCTATTCTGTAGATGCACTTGACGACTTACGCGAGATCTATTCATACATTGCGAATGAACTCCTTGTTCCAGAGACTGCTTCTGCTCAGCTTGGCTGCATCCGAAAAGAGGTGCGCTCATTGGATTTCATGCCAGCTCGCTATGCGTTAGCTCATTGGGAACCTTGGCATTCGATGAAAATGCATCAGCTTCCGGTAGACAATTTTATTGTGTATTATCTGGTTGATGACGAAAAAAGGGCAGTTACAGTAGCTCGAATATTCTACGGTGGTCGTGATATTGAAGAAATCATAAATTCAAATAAATAAACAGTAATGGAGCTTTTGAGTAAAAAACAAGAGCTCCATTTTTATATGAATAAAATTCCTCGGGAGCATCCCAAAGTTTGTGTAAACCTCCAAACTGATGTAAGATAAAATTACTCA
>OGXI01001316.1_pt1 | contig 20788 bp, 17 predicted proteins | sample 1576221 | NCBI WGS metagenome assembly OGXI01 (sample SAMEA3541523, study PRJEB24748) | human gut metagenome | biome: human gut; feature: human-associated habitat; material: faeces | place: China | collected 2012
TCTTACCTACACCGGCACCACCGAACAGACCAATCTTACCACCTTTTGCATATGGCGCAAGAAGGTCGATAACTTTAATTCCGGTTTCAAGAATCTCTACTGCCGGGTTCTGTTCTTCGAATGTCGGAGGTTCTCTGTGAATTACCATCTTTGGAGCGTCTTTAATCGGCTCTCCGTCATCAATCGTTTCACCGAGTACGTTAAAGAGACGGCCTAATGTTTTCTCTCCAACAGGTACTTTGATACCGCTTCCCTCAGCAGTAACTTCCATATCTCTGTGAAGACCTTCACTCGCTGCCAGCATAATACATCTTACAACGTGATTACCGATATGCTGTGCAACTTCCATCACACATTTTTTATCTCCATTTTGTACTTCGAGAGCATCTCTGATTGCAGGCAATTCTTGATTTTCAAATTCAACATCGACTACAGGTCCAAGAACCTGAATAATTTTTCCTGTTTTCATCAAAAAAGCCTCCTTATATTATTTCCGCTTTTTATTTTTTCTTTTTCTTCTGCGACTTCGCTCCGGCTATTACCTCGGTAATCTCCTGCGTAATCGCAGCCTGTCTGGCTCTGTTATATTCAATATCCAGTTCTTTTAACATTTGTTTCGCACTGTTTGTCGCACCTTCCATTGCCATCATTCTGGCATTCTGCTCACAGGAAAATGCTTCTACTAACGCACCATACACAAAACCTACTACATAGTTTGGAACGATGTGGTCCATAACCTCTTCAGCAGAAGGTTTTAATGCAAGTCTCTCTAATGGGATATCAATCGGAACTGGAATCTTAAAGTCTGTTTTTTTCAGTGGCAGGAGCTGGGCAACCTGTGCCTCCTCCTGCATTGCATTTACCATGGTTGTATATATAATGTAAAGTTCATCAAGTTGATTTTCATGGTAAAGCTTTAATAAATCCTCGGCAATTCTTCTGGCACGGCTTAAAGATGGATCCTGAACAACGAAATGGAACTGTTTATCAATATTAATTCCTTTCTGTTCAAAATAATGCCGTCCTAATTCACCGAGAACAAACAGTTTATAATCATCTCTTTTTTCAAGTTCTTCTTCTGCAAGTTTTAAAATATTATGATTATAAGAACCAGCCAGTCCCTTATCTGCTGTAATGACGATATAGCCGGCTTTTCTTTTTCTTTCCGGAATCTCTGCATTTGTCTTAAAATAAATGCTGTTCATATCTGGAAGATGTCTTAAAATTCGGCTCATTTCAGACTGAAGGGTATAGAAATACGGCTCTGTGTCCGCTAACATTTTTTTTGATTTTTTCAGTTTGGAGGAAGAAATCATATACATTGCATTTGTAATTTTCAATGTATCTTTGATACTTCGCATCCTGTCCTGAATTTCTTTTGCACTTGCCATACCAACACCTGCCTGTTATTTATCAGTGTATTCCTTTGCTGCTTCTATGATCTTTTTAACCAGTTCGTCAGATAAATCTTTCTTTTCCTCGATTTCTTTTCCGATTTCCGGATGTTTGAGATCAAGATAAGAGAGAATATCCTTCTGATATTTCTTTACTTCTTTTGGCATAACGATATCAAAGATACCATTATTTGCGAGACATAACGTAATAACCTGTTCATGTAAAGATAACGGATGACATAATGGCTGCTTTAACAGTTCCATAATAGCACGACCATGTGCTAACTGTGCCTTTGTTGCATCATCAAGATCTGATGAGAACTGAGTAAATACTTCCATCTCTCGATACTGTGCCAGGTCAATACGAATACTTCCGCATGCCTTCTTCATTGCTTTTGTCTGTGCTGCTCCACCTACACGAGATACGGATAAACCAACGTTTACCGCCGGACGCATACCTTCGAAGAACAGATTACTCTCTAAGAAAATCTGTCCGTCTGTAATAGAAATTACGTTTGTAGGAATGTAAGCAGATACGTCACCTGCCTGTGTCTCAATGATCGGAAGGGCTGTAATAGAACCTCCACCAAGCTTATCACTAAGACGACTGGAACGCTCTAATAATCTGGAATGTAAGTAGAATACATCTCCAGGATAAGCCTCACGTCCAGGAGAACGCTCTAACAAAAGAGAGATTGCACGATATGCTACCGCATGTTTTGATAAATCATCATATACGATCAGCACATCTTTTCCCTGATGCATAAAATATTCTGCTAATGCGGTACCTGCATATGGTGCAATGTACTGCAAGGATGCAGGTTCACTGGCTGTAGAGGATAAGACGATGGAATAATCCATTGCATCGTATTTTTCTAAAGTATTTACAATCTTTGCAACACTGGATGCCTTCTGTCCGATTGCAACGTAAATACAGATAACTCCTTTTCCTTTCTGGTTAAGAATCGTATCTGTTGCGATGGAAGTTTTACCTGTCTGACGGTCACCGATGATTAACTCACGCTGTCCACGTCCGATAGGAAACATAGAGTCAATGGAAAGAATACCTGTTTCCATTGGAGTATTTACAGACTTTCTATCAATAATTCCAGGGGCTTCTTCTTCAATCGGACGATAACCGTCTGCCTTAATCTCAGCACCACCATCAATTGGCTCACCTAAAGCATTGATTACTCTTCCGATATACTCATCACCTACAGGAATACCTGCTTTTTTCTTTGTTCTAACTACTTTTGTTCCTTCTTTGATTCCGGTATCACGTCCAAAAAGGATTACACCAATCTCATTCTGACGGATATCCTGAACCATTCCTTTTACTCCATTATCAAAAACGACAACCTCACTGTACATCGCATGGTCAATACCATAAACAGTAACGATTCCGTCACCTACATATATGACCGTACCTGTCTCTTCACTTGTGTTGTCCACATCAAAATTTTCGATTTCACTCTGTATAATAGAGATTATATCTTCTGCACTGATTGCGCCCACAAGATTCACCTCCCTGTTAATTTTCTTTCTAACCGTCTGAGTTTACCTTCATAACTGTGGTCATACTCTTCATAACCGACACGAACAACATAACCACCAAGAAGGGAAGCATCTGTCTCTTCCGAAAGAACAACCTTTTCATCTGGATAAATGCTCTCTAACTGCTTCTGAATTGCTTCTTTTTCTTCTTTTGCCTTGTCATCTGCATAAATGACTTTTGCGTGAAGAATGTGATTCATTTTATCCCAGTATTCATAATAGCAGTTAAAAATATCTGTGATCTGTCCGATTTCACCAATCCGGCACATCATCTTCATAAAATTTCCAAGAAGATCCGTCAATCCACTCTGTCTTACGATTTTGTCAAGCACTGCCTCTTTCGCTTCCTCGGAAACAACTGGATTTGTCAGTGTTTCAAGAAGGAAAGGGGCCTTCTTGAAAATTTTATGGGCTTGTTCCACATCACTTCTTAAAACATTCAGCCGGTATAATACTTTCGCATTATTTACTGCCTTCTGCGTCATGGGCCTCACCTGTCTCTATAATCTTTCTTGCGGCGATAAGTGCAAGCTTCGCAATCTCACCCTGCACTTCCTGCTGTGCCTGTTTCTGTTCTTTTTCGATATCTGCTTTTGCTTTCTCAATCATTCTGTCCGTCTTAGCCTGCGTCTCAAGTATCGCATTCTCATGCTCTTCTTTTGCCTGATCTCTTGCTGCAAGAATGATCTGATCTGCTTTTACATTTGCCTGCTCTAACTTTTGCTCATAATCAGCTTTTAACGCAAGAGCATCATCCTGTGTCTTTTTCGCAGAATCAAACTGTCCCTGAATTAATTCTTCTCTCTGATGAATCACATTCATAACCGGCTTGTATAAGAACTTTCGAAAAATCGCATATAATACAAGAAGATTTATTACAATCATTACCATATTCCATGGATCTATATTAAGCATATTCTTCGTCCGCCTTTCTTTTTCCTGATGTTTATATATTACAAACTATTATTTAAGGAAAAGGATGATTAATAACGCGATAACGAAACCGTAAATAGCTGTTGCCTCTGCTAACGCACAACCAAGTAATAATGCTTTACTGATCTTACTTTCTGCTTCTGGCTGTCTTGCGATCGCATCTGTTGCTGCTGCGGTAGCTTTACCGATACCGATACCTGCTCCAATACCTGTTAATACTGCAACTCCTGCTCCAATTGCTACAAATAATGCTGATGACATAATTACAACACTCCTTTTCTTTTCTCTTTAAATTTTTTGTTGTTTTCTTATTCTGTCGCTTCCTTAATAAACAACGATGTAAGGAATACAAATACGTAGGCCTGAATCAAACCATCAAAAATATCAAAGTAACAGCTAAATACTGCCGGTAATACTGCCGGAACGATTAACTTTAATAATTCCATGATAACGAAAGAACCAAGTACGTTACCAAAAAGTCGCATGCACAGAGATAATGGTTTAATAAAAATCTCCATAATATTGATCGGCAAGATAATCGGAATTGGTTCCGCAAAACTCTTTACCCATCCTTTTGCTCCTTTTTGTCTGATGCCGGCTGCCTCAATTAAGACAATACTCATAAATGCTAATGCCGCCGTCACGTTCATGTCCTTTGTCGGTGGTTTAAAACCAAGCAGTCCGATAAGATTGGCAATACCGATGTAGAGGGTCACTGTCATAAGATACGGTATATACTCCGCTCCATGTTCTCCCAGTGTGTCCTTGAAGAAATTGTGTCCGCCGCTTACGATTGTTTCCAGTATGATCTGTCCACGACTTGGATTTTCTACGCTTAAATTTCTGGTTAACGCTATACAAAGTACCAGAATGACCGCCATGATGATCCATGTTACTACTACAGATTCTTTAACCGGAATTCCTCCGAGTACCGGAATCGTAAAGACAGTGTCGCAATTCAACTCTTTCATCAGTTCATTGACCAGAGCATCCATCTGCCACACTCCTTCCTGATTCTTATATTGGTGAACATACTCTTTGCAACCCTATTTAATAGGAAGAAATTGTTCGCCCTGAACCATTGCTACACATTCTACCCCTCTTTTTGTTATCGTGGAAATGTTTTATTTTTTTACCCATCATGTAATTTTTACATAGTACAAAGATTTCTCATGTAAATACTGTTTTTTTATTCAATTTAACAAAACGATTTGTATGAATATGAGAAATCTTTTCAGAAAACAGTCGGAATTGCTAAAGAATATTTAAGAAAAAAAGAAAAAATATTTACAAATTGTCTTGCAATTTCGTTTCAATATAATTATTTATGAATTGTTTTAACGCATTTGCCGCGATACTAAGCGGTGTTCTTTTTGATTCTACCAGGCAGATCTGTCTCTGAGGAATCTTCTCTATAAGGGGTACTTTTATTATTTTCCCATCTTCTAAGGCTTCTATACCTACATTTTCTGGTAAAAAACCTACTCCAAGATCATAGACAACCATCGGAAGAATCTGATGAATTGTTCCGGCTTCAATATCCGGATTTAACTTTAAACCATATCTTTGATAAAAATTGCTGAAAAACTCATACGACTTTGTTCCTCTCCCAAGACAAATGAGTGGATAATCCTGCATCTTAGAAAGATGTATCGGCTTCTCACATAATTCTTTATGCGAGCTGCTCACTACCATTACATCCGAAAAATCCATCAAGGACGTAGATTTTAATGTAGCAGGGATATCGGCCGGCGTAGATACTACTGCCAGATCAACCAGACCATCTTTTACTTCCTGAATCGTCTCCGGCGTAGAATGATTGGAAAGGCGGATGCGAATACCCGGATATGCTTTTCGAAAGTCTGCCATTACCTGTAAGATCAGCAAATGTAATGCGATCTCACTTACACCAACGGTTATAATTCCACTCTGCAGACTTTTATCATTCGCCAGTTCTAACTCTGCCAGTTGAAAATGCTGATATGCAATTGTTACATGCTTGTATAGCTTCTCCCCTTCTCTTGTAAGTGTTACTCCTCTATTTGAACGAATAAACAAACGACAGCCAAGCTGATTCTCCAGATTATTCATAAAATGCGTAATATTCGGCTGGTTACTCATCAGAATCTCTGCCGCCTTTGAAAAGCTTTTATATTTAGCCGCATAATAGAATATGCGATAGTAATCGTATGTAATTTCCATTTGTGTTTTCTCCTTTATCTCGTCATTTGACAGACGAAACTAAGCTAATAGATATATGGCAGCTGTTCTGTATCACTGCGTTCATAATGCTCAACCGCATTATGAACTTGCTCCAAAGTCACATCTGCCATATATCTATTAGCTTAGTTTCTGTTTTCGGAAATGCCAGAGAGGATAAAAATTCGGTATTGCTCAAAAGTGGCAATATTCCATATTCGATTTCTATCTCTGAAGAAGAAAGGGGATTTCTACTTTCATCTCCTACTTGCTCTACAAGTAATTTAATCCACATTCCTTTAGCATTTCCAAAACAAAAACCATAAATCTCTTTATATAGTAATATTATACAAATCAAATCTCTCTCCCGAAGAAATTAAATCTACTATTCTCCAGTATTTCTATAAACAGAAAACTCTAAACATCTTATTTTGGCAGATGCGGCTTCGGAGTAAGTGCTGGATGTGAGCGCGAAAGCAAACATTCAACACGCAGCGACTATAGAGCAGCTGTCAAAATAAGATGTTTAGAGTTTTCGTCAGCTTATAGAAAATGCTGCTTGATTATCGGATTTAATCTCTTTGTTAATATCCCACTTAAGATTCCGATTAAGATTCCCGCTACAAGTCCTGAAAGAATTAAAATCGGCAGATAATATGCTAATGCCTTTGTTTCTAATACAAGCATGGCGACTATGATCTGGCCTACATTATGAAAAATGCCTCCTGCTACGCTCACTCCTACAGAAGAAAACTTCTTTGTTTTCTTCAAAAGTGCCATAACAAGCATACTCATCGCCGCTCCTGCCGCACTGTATACCATTGCGAATCCGCTTCCAAAGAGGAACCCGGATAATAGGATTCTAAGTGCGGAAATAAGGCAGGCTGCCGGTACTCCTGCTATATAAAGAAGAAGCATTGTAACGATGTTGGCAAGTCCCAGCTTCACTCCCGGAACTCCAAGATTAACAGGTATAAGCTGCTCAATATATCCGGCTACTAAGGCAAGTGCAAGAAACATTCCATAAAAAGCTGTCTTTTTGGCACTCATATGCTATCTCCCATCTATTCCTTTTCCCATCGTCCGGAAGCACCGCATGGAAGAACAAGTCCACTTGCACTAACAGGAAGCCCGACCTCATCTGCACTAACTTTTCCACCATGCTTTTTAGCAATGGCACTTCCTAACATATAAGAAAGAACCGCAGGCTGTAATCCTGTTGTATAAGAATTAATTAAAAAGAAGAGTGGATCTTTAGAAAGAAGCTTCTCACAAAGACATACTAAAGAATAAATCTTCTCTTCAATCTTCCAGATTTCTCCCTTCGGACCTCTTCCATAAGATGGTGGATCCATAATGATTCCATCATAATGATTGCCGCGACGAATCTCTCTTTCTACAAACTTCACACAATCATCTACAAGCCATCGAATCGGTGCATCTCCAAGACCGGATGCCACTGCGTTCTCTTTTGCCCATGTAACCATTCCTTTTGAGGCATCTACATGAGTGACAGAAGCACCTGCCGCTGCGGCAGCCAATGTCGCTCCACCTGTATAAGCAAATAAATTCAGTACCTTGACCGGACGGCCTGCTTTTTTAATCTTATCAGAAAACCAATCCCAGTTCACAGCCTGTTCCGGGAACAGTCCTGTATGTTTGAAGCTAAATGGTTTCAAGTGAAAAGTAAGACTTCTGTAATGAATATCCCACTGCTTTGGAAGATCAAAAAACTCCCACTCTCCGCCACCTTTTTTGCTTCTGTGATAATGTGCATTCAAATGCTTCCAATGCTTATCTTCCTTCTTTGTGTTCCAGATTACCTGAGGATCCGGACGAAGAAGGGTGTATTTCCCCCAGCGTTCCAGCTTCTCTCCCTCGCTGCAATCTATTACTTCATATTCTTTCCAGTTATCTGCCAACCACATATTTTATCCTCACTTAATTTAAATCTAACTATGAAAATATTCTAATCGCTATAGTTTTCTCTGTCAATAGAAACGAAACTTAAAATACTCTTATTTCAGTTTTTCACACTCTTTTTTCAGAAAATGTACTGCGGCTTCTGCTTCTTTTCTCGTGATTCCTTCTGGTGAATACACCGCTTTCTGACGAATCTTCATACAAAGATGTAACTTTTTCGGTTCCACTTCTCTGTCAAAGGTACGAAGTCTTTTTTCAAAGGTTCTTACACGATTATCTTTTATTTTTTCTTTTCCATATATCGTTTTACACAAAATATCATACCAGAACATGACTGCCTGACTATACCTTTGCTGTTTTAAAAGTTTATCTGTTTTATAATTTCGGTATACTTTTTGCAGTCGTTTTCTAAACACAAAAAGCAGAAGACCTGCTATGAAAATAAAGAAACATAGAATATACAGGATTTTATGAACCGTTCTTCCACCTTTACTTTGCTTTGATCGTTCTTGCGGAATCTGCTGCGGTGTTTCTACTGTTTTCTGCTCTGTTTTCTGTTCTTTTTCCTGCGTTTTTTGTTCCTGCTGTTTTTCTTGTTTCTTCTTATCGTCATTTTCTAAAGATTGATCTGACGAACTTGAATTACTTACCGCAGTTTCCTGTGTCTCATAATACGGTGTTCCCATAATGTTTTCATATTTGGGAGTAACTTCTACCGGAATCCATCCCATTCCATCCAGATAAATTTCCGGCCATGCATGCGCGTATTTTTGTGAAACTGTCACCGTCTCTGCCGTTCCTGCCTCTTTTACTGTTTCCGGTGTAAGAAGGTATCCTTCCACATAACGGGATGGAATTCCATAATAACGAAACATCATTACTGCTGCCGCCGCATACTGCACATCATATCCTGTTTTTTTATCTTCAAAAAACCATTGGGCAAAGTCTTCATCTTCCGGGATACTTCCTGGATTTTCATTATAGGTAATCGATGTTTTCATGAAGCTTTTTACCCGGTTTATAATTGCTAATACCGACAGATTACTTTGAATACTTCCTTCTGTTGCAGAAGAAATCAATGTTTTTGTTTCTTTATTTAAAAATAAACACGTTGCATTTACATATTCTTTATAGCTTTCCGTCATTTTTTTTGAGGAAAGATTCTTATCCTCCGTCTTAATATTGGTAGATGATTTCAACTTTCCAGCCATTGTTTCCATTGCTTTAAAAGAATATTCTCCTGCTCCTTTTATTCCGGAAGCGAATATATTCTCTGTTTTATTGATCGCTGCCTTCCCTTCCTCTTCATATATCGTTGGTAAAACAGCACTCTCATAAGGAAGATAAAGATACTTTCGATTCGCCCCTACATTTTTTACAGATAAACTGTAAATAGACGGGTCCGTTTTTCCTTCCGAAAGCTTTTTCTGCCTTACAAAATGATACATTACTGTATTTCCGTAAAATTCTTTATTATGAAGCCATAACAAAGATTCGTATACTTCCCGGTCAGAAGCTGCAAGCATACTCCTGTCTGAGCCAAAAATATTCCAGTTATTTGTACTTGCTTTCCAACAATTATTCTCATAAGTTGTTCCAACAAATCCTTTCAGATAATAACTGTTTTTCTTATAAATGTTTACTTTAAGAGCCTCTTTATCTGTCCGCTTCATCTTCTTTGCCTTTGTAAGCTGACCTTCCGGAAGAACAGATACATCTTCTTTATATCGTTCTTTATTCCACTTCTTTTGAATTGCCGACATCTGTCCGGTATTTGTCATTCCTGAGAAAGTTCCTAAAAGAAGCAAAATAATAAGAATTGAAGTTCCAAGTACTCCTCCCCAGAAAGACGGAGCAAAGAAAAAGAAACAAAAAATGAGAAAGCTTAACACTGCAAACAATTCTGGCCGGACTCCCCATACAAAAAATGGAAAAGCGAAACAAATCGCTACGGTAAAAAATAAAATACAAGGCTGAACTTTCCACAACAGTGCCATAAAAAGAATAAGCCACAAAGTTATCCCCAATATTCCGACAACAAATGGCAAAAACTCCACATTTCCTGTCTGCATATCTACCGATGTATTTTGAATTATACGATGAAAAATATTTTTGCTCTGTCCATAGTCTGCCAGATAATCAAAGACTGTCCGGGAGAAAATCAATAAAGCTCTTCGAATATTTTCTATAGAAAGAATGAAAAATGGAACAAAAAAATACAAACCGCTTATAAAAACCGCAAAACCTTTTCCAACAGATATCCCAACGAAATACAACAATATAAAAAAGGCTGTCCCAATAAAAAGAACAACACCTGCTGTATACATTTCAAAACGACCAACAGCATACCAGATAAAACATAACAGCGCAGCAAGCCATACATATCCGGCCCGCATCATTTCTGCCCAGCCATATCCACTCTGATGATTCAATTTTTTAATGTGAAATGAGTTTTTATGCTCCATAATCTGCACTCCTGTACGCTGTCAAAATCCGATCGATATCTTCTCCCAGGGTTTCTGCCGAAAAAAGATACGGTACGAAAGCTTCCCCTTCTTCTTTTCTTGCTTCCCGTCGTTCTAATAATAAAGTCAGGTTCCAGTCATCGAAAACTGTATTTTTCTCTTTCCAATACTCTGTAATATAAATCACTTCTGAAAACTGTTCTTTTCTTTCTTTTTCAAAAGAATCTATCGTTGCATTCCCCCGAGAAAAAAACATACTTTGAAATACATGGGCATACACTTCTTCCAACTGCACTACATTCTCCACACGGTAAAAATTCCATCCATCGGTCTTTTTATCCCACCAGCAAAGGCAATGCTTCTGCCTCTCCTGTGCCATATGCTGTGAAATAGAAAAAAATGCTTCTAGCAGCCCATCAATCATAGCGGCATCCTGCTTCTCTACCCTTGTTTCCAGAAAAATAAGAGGCATCCTCATCACAGGCACTTCCACTTCTTTTATCATATATTCATCTGTTTTTCCTGTCAGTTTCCAATGAATCAGTTTCATGGGATCCCCATCAACATACGGACGGATTCCAAAATATTCTCCCGGACCATTTCCCTTTTTTCCACTTTGTTCCTCATCAAAAAAAGAACAGGCAACTCCGCTGTTTTGTACTGGAAAATGCAGTTCCGTTGTTTGTGGCAAAACCATTACCACCTTCTCCTGATTTACATATGTCACCTTTTTCATACATCCAAAAAAGCTGTACAGTTCCACCCGCAAAATCGTGATTTCCAAAAATCCCATATATTCCGAATCTATAACAAAGGCAGCCGCACCATTTTTTCGTCCCGCTGCCCTGATATTCATAGAAAACATTTCCTGTTCCCCACTGATTGTCTTCTTTACCTGTAAAAAAACTTTCCCAGACAAAACAGGGACTACTCCTGTATTGCTGATACAAAGTCGTCCGGTAATTTTTTCTTCCTTTTGTGCGTAGGCAGGAATAATCAAATGAATAGAAACTTCTTCTGGAAGATAAAGATTATAAATAACAGCCACCAGCAACATAATTCCTAGTGCCATCCCGACAATCTTCCCTGTTGTTCCAGAAAGAAAAATAATGAATGCGATCCACAGTAACAGACAGACAATCCCGCTAATCCGATTCATCCATAGTCTTTTTCGGGTCATCTTCTTCCTCCTGCCGCTCTTCGATCCGGCACATGTACAGTGGCACAGATTTCATCCATAATTTTATCCGCATCTTTACTCGATAACCTTGCTCTTGACTTTAATACCAGACGATGACGGAAAACATCTTTTACAACATCCTGAACATCTTCCGGCACAACATAATCTCTGCCAGCCAAAAATGCACTTGCTTTTGCCATTCTGCATAAGGCCAGAGACCCTCTTGGGCTGACACCCAGCTGAATCATATCATGTCTTCGTGTCGCATCAGAAAGCATTGCAATATACTGATAGATTAACGAGGAAACCTTAATCTCATTCACTTCCTTTTGCATAGAAAGTAACTCTTCTTTTGAGATAACTTCATTCACATCATCTAAAGGATCACTCACCTTTCTCTGACTCATAAGAATCATTTCTTCCTTTATTGTTGGATAACCCATAGACAAAAGAACCATAAAACGATCCATCTGTGACTCTGGAAGCATCTGCGTACCCGCAGAACCAAGCGGATTTTGCGTTGCAATAACAAAAAATGGTTCCGGTATATTTCTTGTCACACCATCTACCGTTACCTGTCCTTCTTCCATAACCTCCAAAAGTGCTGACTGTGTTCTACTTGAAGTACGGTTAATTTCATCTGCTAGCAGAAGGTTCGTCATAACTGCTCCCTGACGGTATTCAAACTTCCCACTTTCCTTATTATAATAGTAGAAACCGACCACATCCGATGGCATAACGTCCGGTGTAAACTGTATTCTTCGATAAGAAAGTCCCAAAGCCTTTGAAAAAGCCAGCGCCATCGTTGTTTTTCCCACACCGGGTACATCCTCAAGCAAAACATGTCCACCAGAGAGAATCGTCATCCACACCTTACGGATGACCTTTTCTTTACCAATAATTACTTTATTCACTTCTTCTATAATTAAATTTGCTTTACTCAAAAAATACTCCTTTCTTATGAGGGTAGCAATATACAGCAATTACCGTCCATTATAACACGAAAAAGGATTTTTGATATAATAATTTATCTGATAGACAAAATCTGGAAAAGTTTTTAATACAATATTCTAAATATCACGAATAATATCACAGCCTTTCCTACAAGCATTGGTAACCATAACCTTCCTGGAAGACCATTATGTGTGTTTTGTTTTGGGCATTTTCCGATACATTTTCCACAGGAGAAACATTCACCGGATGTCGCATTATCCCCTTCTTTATCCGATGGTATCTCAAGGTTTGCCGGACATACTAAATTACACGCTTTACAGTTTGGAATACAGTTTTCTCTGTTTCGTTTGATTACAGAAAATGGTAACACCGGCATCAGGGAAAATACTGCTCCCATTGGGCATAAGAAACGACAGAAAAATCTTGGTTCCAATGCCATTCCTGCTGTAACCAATAAAAAGAGACCTGTTCCTATAAGGCTGTCTGCCATCTTCAACTGATGGAAACGGGAAAATGCACTGAAAGGGCTATGTACCGCAACTGCACTACTGTAACCTTTTATGCAAAGAAGCAGTACAACAAGCAGTACAACATATTTTAAATATCGGAGTATCTTTCCCGCTTTTGAAAAACATTTCAACGGTTTCTTTTTTCTTTTTTTGCGAATCATAGATGAAATAAAATAAACGAAATCCCCCCATGTTCCAAATGCACAGGCAAAACCACAGAAAAATCGTCCAAATACAATGGTAAAGACCAGCAATACAACAAGTGTCTGTACAAAGGAATTCCACGGCAGACTTGCACGCTGTGTAATTTGTTCTACAATTAATTTTATTCCGGTAAATGCAGTGGAAAACAAGGCTGGATAGATAATAAAAAATACTGCCCGTATCATCACTTCTATGATTGTCTGCACCGATATTTTTTTCTTTTTCTTCATTATTTAGCTGCTCCTTCTAATGCCTGTCCTACTGCATTCTTTATTCCTGTAGATGAATAGGTTGCTCCGCTTATTGTATCAACATCTGTCGTCTGCTTATCAAGTATTGTCTTCACAATATCTTTTGCCATTGATAAATAAGCCTCATCTTCTCCACCTGCTTCTATAATATCTATCGCACTGATCTTCTTCCCGGATACCGTTACTTTTACTTTAATTTCTCCGCCAAATCCCTGTGAACTTCCAGTATATGTTCCATCTTTATACGTTCCCGTCTGACCGGCAGATACACCATCGGTCCCTAGCTTTCCAGAATTTTTTGCTGCTTCAAGAATATCCTCTTTTTCTCCTTGGAGCTGATTTACCTGGCTTTTTAATTCTGCAATTGTGGCTTCTTTGTCACGACTGTAAATCACAGCCTGATATCCTGCTAAAAGCCCCAGAACGAGAATAAGATCAAATAAACGGATTAAAAAGTTTTTATATTTCATTCGTTGTCCCTTCTAAAATGCTTTCTACTATCTTTTATAAATTTTCTTACTATTTTAAATATTCAAATAACTTTTTCTTAAATAAACGAAAAAGCCTCTCTTTTCAAAATTACTTCTTCGCCGCATTAAATGCCTTCTGGCATGCATCTTTAATTGCTTTAGAAGAACAGGTGGCTCCTGATACAGTATTTACACCATCTGCATTTCCATTTGCTACAATTTTAGAAACCATTCCTTTCTTTGCATCGTTTGTATATGCTTTATTCGTTGAATTTGTATTCGCGGTAATATTAGAAATTTCCGTAATTTTATCTTTTTTAATTGTGATATCCATGGAAATCGTATAGGAATCAAAATCCTCATCTTCATCCGGCTCGCAGGTTACACTTACTTTGTATGTTCCATTTTTGTAGTTTTTCCCTTCGTCTGGATTTTCTGTTGTTTCTTCTTTTTTCTCTGTAGTCGTTTCCTCTTTCTTTTCTGTCGTTGTCTCTTCCTTTTTTTCTGTAGTCGTTTCCTCTTTCTTTTCTGTTGTCGTCTCTTCCTTCTTCTCCGTTGTTGTCTCTTCTTTCTTCTCCGTAGAAGAACTGTTTTTCTTCGCCTTTGATAAAGCATCATTTACCGCATTAAAAATAGCATGAGAACTGTACGTTGCTCCACTGACAGCATCTACTCCGCTTGTTCCGTTTTTAGAGACAATAAGTGATGGAAGATTCTTAATCTCATCTCTGCTCATAAACTGTTTCAGGTTGGTTCCTTTTGCTGTAGAAGAAATCTCCACCGCAGAAATCTTTCCATTTTTAATCGTTACATTTGCCGTTACACTATATTCCTTAAACTGCTCTCCCGAACAGGCCGCACTTCCAGTATAAGTGCCATCTTCATACCCTTCTGCCGGTGCTGCAATATTATTGTTGTTAGAACCACTGTTTTTTTTCTTATTTTTTTTGTTTTTCTTCTTTTTCTTTTTCGTACTGCTTTTTCCTGTTTCCGCCTTTGAAAGAGCATTTCTTACTGCTGTAATAATTCCATTGGAACTATAGGTTGCTCCGGATGCCGCATCCACATTTGTAGTCTGTCCGCTGATCATCTTTGGGATAATTCCTTTTGCCTTACTAAAATATGAAGCAGTTTCTCCTGATGCGCTTGTTACATCAATCGCGCTGATTTTTCCATCTTTTACTGTTACTTTTACAGAAATAGTTCCACCAAATCCTTTGCCCGAACCAGTGTAAGTTCCATCCTTCCATGTACCGGATTCACTTACTTTAGAAACACTCGGAGCCGAACCAGCTGCATTGCCTGCGTTCGCTGCTGCCGCTGTCGCATTATTAGACTCCGTTCCAAAAAGTGCATTTTTTACTGCACCGATAATTCCATTTGAACTGTATGTTGCTCCGGACACGACATCTACATCTGTACTCTGTGCCGTAAGCATCTCATCAATAACCCCTTTTGCACGCTGAAAGAAAGAATCCGTCTCACCTGGAGCACTGACAACATCAATCGCTGTCATCGTCTTTTTGCTTACAGTAACATTTACTGTAACTTTTCCGCCATATCCGTTTGCAGAACCTTTATACGTTCCATCTTTTACATCAATAGCCCCCTTCTTTCCCTTCTTTGTTGTATTCTTTTTCGTTGTTTCTGCCATTGCTGCTGTACTTTCCTTCGCAAGCGCTTCCTTAATCTGACTGATGTCTTCTGTCTCTGAAGCTTCATACTTTTTTGCCTGTGGGGTTTTGTATCCGGTAAGTACTGTCACCATAAGAACCGCCAGGCAAACCGCCGGAATTATCGCTGTAATTCCTTTCACACCTGAAACCTTATCACCAAGACTTTTAAATTTTTCAACATATTTTTTCCACTTTTCTCTCATCATATCTCCCTTTCTTTTTGAATGTATTCTTGTATTCCTGTACTCTTGTATTCTTGTATTCCTGTACTCTTGTATTCTTATATTCTCGAAATCTTTTTGTACTTGATTTTATGAGAAATTTTTTGTATCATTATTTTTTTATTATCGTAAAATCAGACTCACTGGTAAAATACTCTGCGAGTTCCTCTGAAACTAGAATGCTTCCGTCATCTTTTACAAGAATCGTGTCAAACTCATCACTGTGTTCTTTCCAGTATTTCTGTGCTTTTTCCGGTCCCATAATGAATAATGATGTGGATAAACCGTCTGCAAGTGTTCCGTCATCTGATACAATCGTAACAGACGTCAGACCATTATTTGCCGGATACCCGGTAGCCGGATCAATAATATGATGATATGTTTTGTCGTCCTGCTTAAAATAACGCTCATATCCTCCAGAAGTAATCACTGCCTTATCCTTTATGGAAAGTACTCCAATATAACTTCCCGTATCTGCCGGATTCTCGACCGCCACTCTCCAGTCAGAACCATCTGGCTTTCCATTTAGTGTCTGCACATTACCACCAAGACTGATCACTGCACTAGAAATCCCATTTTCTCTAAAAATATCCATTACTTTTGAAGAAGTATATCCTTTCGCAATTCCACCAAGGTCAATCTTCATTCCTTCCTTATCTAAAGTAACCTCCTGTTTTTTCTCATCATATAAAACGTGATCTGCTCCCATCAGTCCCCTTAACTTCTTTAGCTCTTTCTTTCCGGGAACACGATAGTTCTCCGTCGGGAACCCCCACGCCTGCATAATCGGGTAAATCGTAATGTCAAACACTCCATTCGTGCTGTCATAAATCTCTTTTGAGCGCTTAATCAGATATCCTGTTGTTTCTGATACCGAACCTTTCCCATTCTTATTAATCTGCGAAACTTCACTGCTGTCAATCCCCGTAGAAACAAGCTGTTCAATATTGTTAATCTCATCAACCGCCTCATCTAATGCTTTTCTGGCATTCTTCCCGTAAGCCGTTAACGTCATATACGTATCCATCGCAAAAATATCTCGTGATTCCGATTCGTCCTCTTCGTTTTGGGATTTACGATCTGTATCCGATTCTGCCTGTGTCGTCTGCTCCACAGCCTTTCTACTATCATTCTTACTTTTCTCTATATCCCCTGATGCTCCACATCCAGAAAGCATTCCTGCAGTGAACACAGTGGCCAGTAACATCGCAACTGCTTTTTTTCTAAAATTTATCACAACAATCCTCCATTATTTTAAAGCTTACTTACATTAGTTCTTTCTAACTTTATACATTATATAGAAAATATTCTGACAATGCAATTTTTTTATAAGCAAATGAGAACTTTTTTCATTAATACATATACAGTTTGACACAGCTAATAATAGTATACTATTATATTTTTCGTTAGAATATGCTAACTCAAATACCAATTATAATATAAGGAGGAACTTATGAGAAACAAATTACTTGTAGCAGGTACTCTCGCTCTTGCAATGACTTGTACTACTGTATTTTCCAGTATTACTCCAGCGGTTGTAAAAGCAGCAAGTGTATCTACAGTACAGACACAGACAGCAGAAAATAGTGATGACTACGTTTACTGCTATGCAGGCCTGACATGGGCTGAATATTGGAAGGCTGAGGGAGTTACGGCAGCAGGCGATACCACTTCTTCTGATACAGCTGATTCACACGATGAAAAAGATAAAGGTGCCTTTGATGCTGTAACAAGAGCTACTGCTAATCACGGTCTTCATCGTGGAAGTTATCAGTGTACTGCAGTTATTAAAACTGCTGAAGGCGAATATAAGGTTTCCCATTGGAGCAGCGATGGAAAAACTGTTTACTTTACAGATGGTACAATCGCTAGTTGGAGCAAAGATACTCTAAAGAGAGGTACTCTCACCTTTACCGATGGCACCACACAGACTATGACAGAATATGATGTTCTTGGATTAAAATATGTTCCTGTCAAAGTAAAATCTTCTGACTATGCTAGCTTTAAAGAAAAGTATTCCGTTGTAGAAAATGACGGTACCTTAATTGGCGGCTATGGAGAAAATAATCTGAAGGCTTATAACGTTACTGCATCTGTTGATAAGGATACTAATGGTCTAAAGACTGCCGAAAAACAGAGCGACGGTCCCTTCACATTTACCCAAAGAAGTAACGGCTCTTCTTCTGGTATTAAAAATCAGACTCTTAAAACTGCTGATTTAAACAATATGGGAGCAAGAGTAAAAGATGCAAGTGGAAGCTACGGTGAATTTCTTCGTGTAGATTTCACAGAAAATTATGGTGATCTGGGTGCTAATATGCAGGCTGTAAAATGGACATATTATGGAAATGACAGCACACGTTCTAAGGCACTTGCCACTTATGGAACAAAGTTTGCCGCTGATAACTGGATGCATAAATCAATGGGAATCCAATTAGGTCTTACAGACTCCATCCGTTGCCAGCTTCCAAAAGGAACTGACGGAACCGGCTACTGGAGCTTAACTATTTATGCTCTTGGATATGCTGATTCTACATATAACTTTGAAGCTACTGATGCAAACATTGTAAAACCTGACACAAATGCTGGCGATACAACTAAGTTAAACGAACTTGTTTCTTCTGTTAAAGATTTAAATAAATCAGATTATACAGAAAAGACCTGGAATAGCTTCGAAACAGAATTAAAAGAAGCAAAAGACATTTTAGCAAAAGAGGCTCCTACTCAGGCAGAGGTTGATGAGGCAGTAAAACATCTTACAGCCGCTAAAAATGCTCTTGATAAATATGTATACGGAACAGCGAATCTTCCTTATGCAGACTTCTATTACGGAGAATTAAATAATGTAAAAGAGGATACTACTTTAGACCTCACTTCCGATAAAGCAGCTTCTTACCGCGAAAGTGGTATGTATGATGCAGTAAGTAGTGCAACAACTAAGAAATACAAATCTTATTTCTCCAATACATATTCGGAAGATAATGCAAACGGACCGGGTGGCTCTATTATCGGTATTAAAGACGTAAATATCGCTGTCCCAACTTCATTATATGAAAATGCGAAAAAGGCTATTTCCGAAAAGAAAGAATGCAGCAATAAATTATTGGAAATTATTGGTTCTATGAAGTTATCTGATACAGCACCATCTGAATATAAAATCTTAAATGGTGATGGTACTTTGACAGCTATGAAATCTGAAGTTAAAGAAGATATTTCCGATGCACTTACTATCAAAACACAGTCTTCCTACGGACAATATGAAGTAGATCCTGTAACTTCTGAAAACAGCCCTCTTTCTAAATTAAATGCTAAAGATTCCTTACTTGGTATCATCGTTGAAGACGAATATGGCCATAAATACGGTATGGAACATCTGGAAAATATCTATCATGGAGGCAAATTCTCCTTTGCCGTAACAGAGGGATTTAAAGAAAAGCATGGAAACACAATTGATTATAAGCGTCATGAAGCTTTACAAGGTAAAACAATTAAAAAAGTTACTTATCTTGTAAAAGATGATGCTGATATTGTTATTAACACTAACTTAAAATGTAAAACTTTAGCTGCTTCTGACAGCATTAAAGCTACCGCTAACGACAACTTTAAAGATGGTGTAACCGTTTCTGTAGATACCACTGCTATTCCTTCCGGTTCTAATTATACTTTAAGCAGCGTAAGTATCGGAAAAACTGTCCTGACAGAAGGTACAGATTATACATATGCAAACAATACTCTGACGATAAAAGCTACAGATAATACTGGTGTGGGTTCCTATTCTATGGTATTTACAGATGATACTTACTCTGATATTGTAGCTTCCTTCACATTAGAATCTGGTTACAAGACTGGAGATATCTCCATTAAAAATAATCAGGTTGCTCTTCCTGATGGTGTAAACTTTAAAAAATATGTAAATAATATTACATCTATTAAAATTAATGGTGTAGAAAAAACAGGTAAAGGCGGAATTAAAGCCACAGATTTATTTGATGCAGACGGAAACATTAACTTCAATGCAGCAATTAAAGGTAAAGATGGTTCTTCCACACCTGTATTTGCAGATAAATCTGCTTCTTACACAATAGAACTTACATCTACCGGCTACCCATCTGTATCCGGAACTGTACAGCTGAATACTTCTGCCCTTGAAGCTTCTATCAAAAAAGCAGAGGCACTTAATAGCAGCAAATATACTACTGAAACCTGGAAAGCACTTCAGACTGCTTTAACAGAAGCAAAAGAAGCAGCATCCGCTGATACACAGGCAATTGTTGATGCCGCAAACACAAAACTTACAGAAGCTCTTTCAGGCTTAAAAGAGAAAACAGTTACTCCTTCTAAACCTGCAACACCTTCTAACCCAGGCACAACAACAACTAAAAAACCTGCTACTAAACCAGCATTAAAGAAAGCAAATGTAAAACTTTCCAAACCGGTTCTTAAAGTTGGAAAAACAACAAAGAACAAAGCAAAAGTTACATGGAAAAAAGTTAAGAAAGCCACCGGTTATGAAATCCAATACACAACAAAAGGATTCGGTAACAAAAAAGCTACAAAAACAATTAAAGTTTCCAAAGCTAAGATCACATCTGCCCAGCTTAAGAAACTGAAAAAGAAAACAAGATATAAAGTCCGCATCCGCGCTGTATATACAAAAGCCGGATATCAGACAGCTACATCAAAATGGTCTGCAATAAAAACTGTGAAGACAAAATAATAATTGTAGATTTCGTGTAGACGAAAAAAGAAATACTGGCATATCCCATCTGCTCTATAGTCGCTGTGTTTAAAATGCTCATTCGCATCTTAAACACGCTCCGAAGCCGCATCTGGGATAGGGCAGTATTTCTTTTTT
>OGXI01001317.1_pt1 | contig 20759 bp, 16 predicted proteins | sample 1576221 | NCBI WGS metagenome assembly OGXI01 (sample SAMEA3541523, study PRJEB24748) | human gut metagenome | biome: human gut; feature: human-associated habitat; material: faeces | place: China | collected 2012
TGCCCATGCCTTTCTTCATGACGGAAACCGGCCTGGGCTGGTATTGCGAGGGCGATATCCCCTCGGAACTGCACTTTGCCGGCGGCCTGTCCATCGCCCGGCAGACGCAGGGCGAAACGCTCGGTTGCGACCGGCTGTTTTTCGGCGCGCCCGCGCGGCTGCTCCGGCGCTTCATCGAGCTGACCGGCGAACCGGTGTTGCCGCCGGACTGGGCCTTCGGCCTGTGGATCAGCGCCAACGGCTGGAACTGCGACCGCGAGGTGGACGCGCAGCTGGAGGCCCTGAAAGCGCACGACTATCCCGCCGACGTGATGGTGCTGGAGGCGTGGAGCGACGAGCAGACCTTCTACCGCTGGAACGGGGACGGAAGCTGGCAGGACCCCGCCGCAACCGTGCGCCGTATCCGGGAGAGCGGGCTTCACCTGGTGCTGTGGCAGATTCCCGTCATCAAATATGAATGGAACGGCGCGCCCTGCGAGGTCCTTCAAGCGGATGAACGCGAGGCCATCGCAAAGGGGTACTGCGTGAAAAATGCGGACGGAACGCCGTACCGCATTACGGAAAACTGGTTTCATCACAGCCTGCTGATGGACTTTACCAATCCCGACGCCGTGCGCTGGTGGTTTGACAAGCGCAAATACCTGCTGGATATGGGCGTGGAGGGCTTCAAGACCGACGGCGGGGAGTTTCTCTTTCCTAAGGACGCGCGGCTTTACGACGGCACGGAAGGCTTGAGCGGACATAACCGCTATCCGGCGCGCTATGTGGGCGCATATCATGACTTCCTGCGTGCAAACGGCGTTGCGGGCGTGACTTTCAGCCGCGCGGACTTCACCGGCGCGCAAACGCGTCCCCTGCACTGGGCAGGCGACCAGCTGAGCCTGTGGCCCGAGCTGAAAGCACAGCTTGCGGCGGGCCTGAGCGCCGGGCTGTCGGGGATTTTGTTCTGGGGGTTCGATATCGGCGGCTTTGCCGGGGAATTGCCCACGGCGGAGCTGTACCTGCGCGCCACGGCCATGGCCTGCTTCTGCCCCGTGATGCAGTGGCATGCCGAACCGCGCTCCGGTCAGTTTTATGCCACGCATGAGGACGGCTTCAACAACGACCGCAGCCCCTGGAATCTGGCGGAAAAGCTGGACGCCCCCGAGCTGATGGACATCGCGGCCGCCTATGCGCGCCTGAGGCGGCGGCTCAGGCCCTATCTGGTGAGGGAAGCCGCCAACTGCGTAAAAGCCCGGCGCCCCATGATGGCGCATCTGTGCCTGGATTTTCCCGATGATGAACGGGCGATCGCCTGCGAGGATGCATACATGCTGGGGCGGGACCTGCTGGTGGCGCCCATCGTGGAGCCGGGCGCGAAGGGACGCGCCGTATGGCTGCCGGCAGGCACATGGCGCGATTTCTTCACCGGCGAAACCCTTTCGGGCGGCCGGGAACGCTGCGCCGAATGCCCGCTGGAGCGCATTCCCGTATACGAAAGGATGAGGACCGATGGCTGATGTGCGCATCAAGCCGTGGCACATTTCGCTGGACGGCCCGGTGAGCGAGTATTCGGAGTCGCTTTTCGCGGTGGGCAACGGTTGTCTGGGCATGCGGGGCTTCAGCCTGCAGACGCCCAAGCGTTGCCCGTACGATCATGCCGTGTTCCGCGCGGGGTTCTTCGAGCCCATTCGTCCCGGCGTGACGGACATGGTGCAGCTGCCCGACGCGCTGGGGCTGCGCGTGGTGGGGGAGGAACCCGCACAGGTTTCGCAGGAACTGGACCTGCGCACGGGGGTATTCACCCAACGCTGGCGCGGGCGGACCGTGGCCGTGGAGACGCAACGCATGGCCAGCATGGCGGACCGGCAGCTGCTCTGTGTGCGCCTGACGCTCACGGCCCTTGAGGATACGCAGGTCCGGGTGCAAAGCGCCATGGATACGCAGGTGTGCAACCTGCCCGTCCACGACGATCAGATGGTGGAGGAAACGCAGACGGTGCGCCTGCTGGAACCCGTGCGCCAGAGCGGTCGGGAGCTGGTGATGCGTGCGGTACATACGGGACGTGAGCTGCGCATCCTCTGCGACGGACCGGAGGAGATGAACGCCGGCCTGCGTGCGGGCGAGCGGATCACGGTGGAAAAGCGCGTGCGCGTGCTGCTGGACGCAGAAGCGGCCAACCCTGACGCACCGGACCCATGGGGCGAAAATGCCGCGGCGTGGGAGGCCCTGTGGCGGGACTGCGACATCCGGCTGGATGCGGACGAGCGGATTCAGGGCGCGCTGCGCTACAACGTGTTTCAGATGCTGTGCGCAAACGCGCCGGATGACCCCGGTGTGTCCATCGGAGCGCGGGGGCTGACGCATGGGCGCTACAAGGGCAATGTCTTTTGGGATACCGACGTGTTTTTGTTCCCCTTCTTCTGCTGGCACAGGCCGGATGCGGCGCGGAGTCTCGTGCGCTACCGGCTGGACCGACTGGACGCGGCGCGCGCGCTGGCCCGGCGGCAGAACCTGTGCGGCGCGCGCTATCCGTGGATGAGCGGCGAGGACGGGAGCGAGCAGTGCGAAAGCTGGGATATCGGCCTGTGCGAAACGCACATCACCGCCGATGTGGCCTACGCGGCGGACCGCTACCGCGAGATTACCGGCGACGGCACGCTGGACGGGGAGCTGTCGCAGCTGTATCTGGAAACGGCGCGCTACTGGCTCAGCCGCTTTACCTGGGAGCCGGACAGGAACCGGTATTCCAGCTTCTTTGTAAAAGGTCCGGACGAATACTGCGGCGCGGCGGTCAACAACACCTTTACCAACTACCTTGCGCGGCATAACGCGCGGCTGGCGCTGAACCATGCGGCCATGGACGAAGCGGAGCGCGAACGCCTGCAGCATTTCTGCGAGCATGTTACGCTGCTCTATGACCCGCAAAGGCACCTGTACCTCCAGGATGAGCTGTTTGACCGGCTGGAGCCCATGCCGGACAGGCACGCGCAGGGCGAGCCGCTGTACAAGAGCGTATGCTTTGACCGCATGCAGCGCTACCGTGCGCTCAAGCAGGCCGACCTGGTGCAGCTGATGACGATGTTCCCGGATGATTTCAGCGACGGGGAAAAGCGTGCCGTATGGGACCGCTACGAACCCCTGACCGTGCACGACAGCTCGCTGAGCTTTGGCATCCACGCGCTGCTGGCCTTCCGGCTGGGGCTTGAAAAGGTGGGATGGCGCTACTTTGAGCGCTCGCTGTGCTTCGATCTGTCCGACGAACTGGGCAACACCGGCCGCGAGGGCATTCACATGGCGGCACTGGGCGCGAGCTGGCAGGCGCTGGTCTATGGCGCGCTGGGTCTGTGGAGTGACGGAGGGCAGCTTCGCCTGTCCCCCAGGCTGCCGCCTGAGATTCGCGGCGCATCCCTGTGCGTGTACCACCGGGGCAGGCGTCTGCGTCTGACCATCAAGGACGGACAGGGACGAATCGAGAAGGAGGAATGAGGGATGTACCTACCCGACAAAGCGGGACGGAGGCGCGCCACAGCGATCTTTTTGCTGCCGTCTCTGGTGGGCATTATAGGCTTTTGCCTCCTGCCCATCGCCGGGTCGCTGTTCTTTAGCCTCATGGACTATGACCTGCTCAGGCCCATGGATAGCATGACCTTTGTAGGGCTGAAAAACTTTGTGCGCGTTCTCACGGGACGGGAGTTCCGCGGCGTGCTGGCGCACACCTTCACCTATCTGGGCCTGTACCTGCCGCTGATCATGGCCGCCTCTGTGGGCGAGGCGCTGATTCTCAACAAATCCTTTCGAGGACACGGGCTGTTCCGCACGGTGTGCTACACGCCGGTCATCACCTCCTGGGTGGCGGCTGCGGTGGTGTGGCAGTGGGTACTCAGCGGGAAGTACGGCCTGCTCAACCAGATGCTCGCGGCGGTGGGTATTCAGGGCCCGGCCTGGCTGTCCAGCGCCACGTGGGCCATGCCCGGCATCGTGCTGGCCTCCGTATGGAAGGATACCGGCTATTATGCCCTGATGGTGCTGGCCGCCCTCAAGTCCATCGATCCCGGCTACTATGAGGCCGCTGACCTGGACGGCGCCAGCGGCGCCAGGAAGTTCTTTTCCATCACCCTGCCGCTCATCTCGCCGACGCTGTTTCTTTTGATCGTCATCAACATCATCTACGGCCTGCAGGTGTTCGACTCCGTGCTCATCATGACCGACGGCGGGCCCGGCGGCGCGACGACGGTGTTTCTGGAGCGCATCTACAAATACGCCTTCGTGCAGTACAAAATGGGCATGGCCAGTACCTACGCCTGCATCCTGTTCGTGGTGCTGCTGCTGTTTACGGCCGTGCAGTTCTGGATGCAGAAAAGGTGGGTGAATTATGATGCGTAGATCCTCCCGCATGCGCCTCGTCCGCGGAACGCTGTTTTACCTGATGCTGGCGGTCATTCTGCTGATCACGATCCTGCCGTTTCTGTGGATGCTGTCCTCCTCCTTCAAGGGGCAGGAGGCCATCCGCACCATCCCCATCCGCTGGATTCCCGAGCGCCCCACGCTGGAGGGCTACGAACGCGTGTTCAACATGCAGGGCTTCTCCTTCACGCGCGCCAGCCTCAACAGCCTCCTGCTGGCCGTGGGCTGCACGGCGGCGGAGGTGGCGTCCTCGGCCATGGCGGCGTTCGTGTTCGCAAAGCTCCCCTTCAAGGGCTCAGGCAAGGTGTTTGGCATCTACCTGGCTACGATGATGATTCCCAACACCGTCACCATGGTGCCCAACTACATCATCCTGCGATCGCTGGGGCTGCTGGACACCTACACGGGACTCATCCTGCCGTATCTGGGCAAGGCATTCAGCGTGTTTCTGATGCGCCAGAGCATGCTGGGCGTGAACGACGCCTACCTCGAATCGGCCTTCCTGGACGGCGCGTCCCTCTACCGCGTGTTCTGGAAGATCATGCTGCCCATGGTCACGCCCACGCTGGCCACGCTTACCCTCATTTCCTTCATGGGCAGCTGGAACAGCTACCTCTGGCCCCTCATCGTGCTCACCTCCACCGACAAGCAGACGCTGCAGGTGGTCATGGGCAACATGAAGGGCATGTACAAAAACAACGAGCACGTGCTCATGGCGGGCGCGGTGCTCACGATCCTTCCCATCCTGGCGGTATATCTGGCCACGCAGCGCTATGTGGACCAGGGCATCAGCCTGGGCGGGCTGAAATGATCCCCTGTACGCCGGCGCGCCAAGGCGCGTTTGCAATAAAGAAAACGAACGGAGGTATCTCACATGAAAAAACTCGTATCCCTCATCCTTGCGCTCGCGGTGGCGCTGTCCCTGACGGGCGCGGCCTTCGCCGAGGAGCCGGTCACCATCACCTACGCCACCTTCTCCGCCTCCGGCGCGCAGGAAGAGACGCTGAAAAAGATGGTCGAGGTCTTTGAGGAAAAGAACCCGGACATCAAGGTGGACGTGCAGCTCACCGGCTACGACGACTACTTCACCAAGCTGGCCACCACCGTGGGCGGCGGCAATGCACCCGACGTGTTCGAGATGAACATGGAAAACTTCCTGGCCTACATGCTGCGCGGCGCGTGCGCGGATCTCACCGGCCTGGTGGACCCCGCCAGCTACAGCGAGGGCACGCTGTCCGCCGTGAGCTCGGACGGCAAGCTCTATGCCGTACCCATGAGCTTCTCCACCTGTGTGCTGTTCTACAACAAGGCGCTGTTCGATCAGGCGGGCATCGACTATCCGGACGATACCTGGACCTGGACCGAGGCGCAGGCGGCTGCTGAAAAGATCCGCGCGCTGGGCGACGACATCTGGGGCTATTATCAGCCCATCTCCTACAACGAGTTCTACAAGTCCGTCAAGGGCAATGGCGGGAGCCTGCTCAATGAGGACTACACCGCCTTCACCGTCAATACGCCCGAAAACGTGGCCGTGCTGGAGGCCATGCTCGCCCGCGTGCGCGGCGAGGACCGCGTGATGCCCAACGCCGAGGACATGGCGGGCCGCGGCGACTGGGACCTGTTCAGCGAGGGCAAGCTGGGCATGCTGGTCAGCGGCATCTGGGGATTCCAGACCTTCACCGATCAGTGCGACTTTGACTGGGATATCACCGTGGAGCCCGGCTTCAAGGATAAGAGCACCTTCTTCTTTGCCAACGTCAACTGCGTATCGACCGAAAGCGACAAGCAGGAAGCCGCCGCGCGCTTCGTGGACGCCATGGGTTCCGACCCCGATATCGTACAGCTGCGCCTGGACGCCAGCTGGGAACTGCCCACCATCGCCGATCAGACCAAGCTGACCCAGTACCTGGAGGTGACCCCGCCCGACAACCGCGAGGCCGTGTTTGACAGCATGGACTATGCCGTAGCGCCGCCCGCGCTGCTGGAACAGGGCGCGGCGAGCGAGATCATCGGCAACGTCCTTGGAACCCTGGAAACCAACGACATGACCGCCCAGGAGGCGCTGGACGAAATTCAGGCCCAGCTGGAGGAAGCGGACCTGCTGTAAGCGAATCTTCTTTTCCATACGCATGGGGAGGCGCGCCCGCAATGCGCCTCCCCCCTTCTTGGGTTTAGGGAAAGACGGGAGGGAATGGCATGCCCGCCTATCAGGTGACGGGAAACGAATATGTGTCCCTGCCGGCCATCCGTGAGGATACGGGGGCCGTCCAGGGGGTGACGGTGCTGCACATGGGGGCCAAGGGCCTGCTGGAGCTGTGCGGCGGCGACGCGCCGCTCATTGCGCCTGTGGTGCGGGTGGCGGGGCAGGAGGCCATGCCCGCGAAACTCCGCTGGCGGCGGGAAAATGCCTGGGTGCCCGTGGCGCAGGGAGAGGCGCGGGGCGTGGGCGTGACGCTGACCTATCTGTGCCCCCTGGGCGAGCGGGCCTTCTTTGTGCGTCTGGAGGCGGAAAACCGCTGCGACGCGCCGCTGGAGGTGTGGCTGGGCGTGCGGGGACAATGGACGCGCACGCTGCACGAGGTGAACGAAACCCTCGTGCTGGACGGCCGCCGCACGCAGGAGGCCAGCGGCTGGAACAATGCTTTCGTGATGCAGGAGGTGGCGGGCCTGCCGCTGTGCGCCTTCGCGCCCATCGCGGAAGCGGGGGTAAAATGGAAGTGGGGAGATATGGCCTTTGAGGGCGGTTGCGGGGTTTCCCTTGCGCCGGGCGGGCACGCATGCGTAGAGCTGATCTTCGGCGTGGGCGTGGAGACGGTGGCGGCGGCTACGTCGGCCAAGCATCTTTTGCGCCTGGGCTATGAGCGCTGCCTGCGCCAGACGCTGGGATGGCTTAAGAAACGCATGCTTCCGGCGCAGGACGCTACGGTTGCGCGAATGATGAACGAAAATCTGTTCTTTTCATTCTTCTTTGCCAGCGGGCGCACGCTGGACACGGAGGAGCTGTGCCTGATGACTTCGCGCAGCCCGCGCTACTATGTCTCGGCGGCCTACTGGGACCGCGACAGCCTGCTGTGGAGCTTTCCGGCGATTGTGCTCACGGATGCGGCCTACGCGCGGGAGATTCTCATGCACATGTTCACCCGGCAGATCCGCAACGTGGGCCAGCACAGCCGCTATATCGACGGCACGCTTCTGGAGCCGGGGTTTGAGCTGGACGAGCTGTGTGCGCCGGTGATCGCGCTGGAGGGCTACCTCGCGCGCACGGGCGAGCGGGCGCTGCTTCAGGAACCCTGCGTGAAAAGCGGCCTTCTTCGCATCCTGTCGGTGCTGGAAACCAAGCGCCACCCCGAAATCGAACTCTATGAGACCTTTTTGCAGCCCACCGACGACGAGATCGTCTATCCCTACCTGACGTATGACAACGCGCTGGTGTGGCGTGTGCTTCTGCTGCTTTCAGAATGGCTGGAGCGCCCGGACCTGGCCCGCCGCGCCGGCGGCGTAAAGGCAGCCGTCTACCGCTATTGTGTCAGGGAGGGGCAGTTTGTCTGGTCCACGGACCTCCAAGGGCATTTCGACATCTATGACGAACCGCCGGGCAGCCTGCAGCTCCTGCCCCATTACGGCTTCTGCGCCATGGACGATCCCGTGTGGCAAAGCACCGTACGCGCCATCCGTTCGGAGGCGTATCCGCTGTCCTTCGCGGGCAGGCCCATCGCGGAGATCGGCTGCCGCCACGCGCCGCACCCGTGGGTGCTGTCCATCTGCAACAGCCTGCTTTGCGGCCATGCGGACACGGCGCTGGCGCACTTGGCCCGCACCCGCATGGACAACGGCCTGGCCTGCGAAAGCGTCAACGAGGACACGGGCGAATGCGAAACCGGCGCGGCTTTCGCCACCTGCGCGGGATTTCTGGCCTACGCCCTGTGGAGCGCCGCGCGTTGACAGCCGGCGGGAAACAGGGTATGATAACCATGGCGGAAGGAGGAACGAAAGATGAACATCGCAGTCGTCGGCATCGGATACGTGGGACTTGCCATGGCGGTGCTGCTGTCGCAGCGGCATCATGTGACCGCCGTGGATATCGACGCCGCAAGGGTGAAAAGGCTCAGCCGCCGTCAGGCGCCGATTCAGGACGCGGATATCGAGGCGTATCTCTCCGGGCACGAGCTGGACCTCACCGCCACGCTCGATGCGGCGGAGGCCTACCGGCAGGCGGACTGGGTGGTCATCTCCACACCGACCAACTATGACCCGCATCTCAATTATTTCGACACTTCCTCCGTCGAGAGTGTGATCGAGGAGGTTCTGGCCGTCAATCCCCGCGCGTACATGGCCGTCAAATCCACCGTGCCGGTGGGATTCACCCAGCGCATGCTGGAAAAGCATCCCGGCGCACGGCTGGTGTTCAGCCCGGAATTTTTGCGCGAGGGGCATGCCCTCAGCGACAACCTCCACCCCAGCCGCATCATCGTGGGCGCGCCGGAGGAGCCGGAGCTGTGGCATGCGGGCGAAGTCTTTGCGGCGCTGCTCAAGGAAGGGTCGCTGGATCCGGACGCGCCCGTGCTTCTCATGCGCCCCACCGAGGCGGAGGCCGTCAAGCTCTTCGCCAATACCTACCTGGCCCTGCGCGTGAGCTTCTTTAACGAGCTGGACACCTACGCCGAGGCGCGCGGGCTGGATTCCCGCTCCATCATCGACGGCGTATGTCTGGACCCCCGTATCGGCCGTCATTACAACAACCCTTCCTTCGGATACGGCGGCTACTGCCTGCCCAAGGATACCAAGCAGCTATTGGCCAATTACGATCAGGTGCCCAACAACATCATCGGCGCCATCGTGGACGCCAACCGTACCCGAAAGGACTATATTGCCGACCGGGTGCTGGAACTGGCGGGCTATCCGGCCAACCCGGACCCGCTGGTGGGCATCTACCGCCTGACGATGAAAAGCGGCAGCGATAACTTCCGCCAGTCCAGCATTCAGGGCGTGATGAAGCGCATCAAGGCCCACGGCGTGCGGGTGGCGGTGTACGAGCCTGCGCTGAAGGAGGATACCTTTTTCAACAGCCGCGTGGAGCGCGACCTGGCGCGCTTCAAGCGCGAGTGCGACGTGATCGTGGCCAATCGCTATGCCGATGAACTTTCCGACGTGGCGGAAAAGGTCTATACCCGCGACCTGTACCGAGCCGACTGACCGGCTATGACAAAAGCCCGAAGGTTTTGCACCTTCGGGCTCAGACCGTTGAAAAACCCATGGTTTTGGAAAGAGCCGCGTTTCTTGCGTCCTTCGGACGCTCGCAACGCTCACGAAAAATGCTGCGGCATAAGGCTTTGGGGCTCTGCCCCAAACCCCGTCAGGGGGATGATCCCCCTGCACCCCACACTTTGTCAGCAGCCTGAGCCCGAAGGTTTTGCACCTTCGGGCTTTTGGCGTCGGTATGCGTCGTTGACAGGAGGCGGGAAAAACGGTATGATATCGTTGGTTTGATATGCACACCAGACGTAAGGAAGGGCCTGCCAATGAAGCTGATTATTCAGATTCCCTGCTATAATGAGGCGGAAACGCTCCGCGTGGCGCTGGACCACCTGCCCCGTCATATCGACGGGGTTGATGAGATCGAAATCCTGATTATCAACGACGGTTCCACCGACCGCACGGTAGAGGTCGCCCGCGAATGGGGCGTTCAGCATATCGTATCCTTTAAGCAGAACAGGGGCCTTGCGCGCGGGTTCATGGCCGGCATCGACGCCTGCCTGCACCTGGGAGCCGATATCATCGTCAATACCGACGCCGACGACCAGTACCGGGGCGAGGATATCGAGCGTCTGGTGCGGCCTATTCTGGAAAAGAAGGCCGATATCGTCATCGGCGAGCGCCCCATCGACGAGACGGAGCACTTCTCCAAAAAGAAAAAGATGTTTCAGCACCTGGGCAGCTGGGTGGTGCGCGTGGCCTCCAATACCGAGATTCCCGACGCGCCCAGCGGGTTCCGCGCCTACAGCCGTGAGGGCGCGCTGCGCCTCAACGTGGTCAACGATTATTCCTACACGCTGGAGACCATCATCCAGGCGGGCTGGAACCGCATTCCCATGACCAGCGTGCCCGTGCGCACCAATCCGGAGCTGCGCCCCTCGCGCCTGTTCAAGAGCATGTGGCGCTATATGAAGCGCTCCTCGTCGGTGATCCTGCGGGCGTTTGCCATGTATAAGCCGCTTCGGTTCTTCGGAATCATCGGCGGGGCGTTCTTCGGGCTGGGCGTGCTGCTGGGCGTCAGGTTCCTCATCATCTTTTTCAGCACAGGGTCCGGCAGCGGGCACATCCAGTCCCTCATCCTGTGCGCCGCGCTTTTGATGATCGGCGTGCAGGTGATCGTCGCCGGCGTGCAGGCCGACCTGATCAGCGATAACCGAAAGCTCCTGGAGGACGTGCAGTACCGCGTGCGCAAGATGGAGATCGACCGCGCGGGGGAGGAAAACAAGCAATGAAGGCCATGATCTGCTTTACCCACCCGGCCTGGGTGCACCAGTTCCATCATATCATCTGGCGCATGCGCGAGCGCGGCGACGAGGTGCTGTGCTTTGTGGCCGAAAAGGACGGCAACTCCACACTTCTGGAGCGCTATGGCATTCCCTATGTGCGCTGTGCCAAATCCACCGGCAAAAACCCCGTGGAAAAGGCGCTGCTGTTTTTGAAGCTGTCCGCCCAGTTTTCCCTGGCGGCGCTCAAGTGGAAGCCGGATATCATGATCGGCAGGGCCGCACCTATGCTGGCGGTGGCTGCGTGGGTGAGCGGAAAGCCGCACCTTATTTATGAGGATACTGAGGTGAGCAGGTTCGCGCTTCGCATCTGCAAGCGCCTGTCCACCAAGATCCTGACCCCCCGAACCTTCCTGACCGATCTGGGCCCGCGGCAGGAGCGGCTGGATACCTACAAGGAGCTGTTTTACCTGCACCCCTCCGTATTCACGCCGGACAGGCAGGTGCTGCGCGACTGCGGCTTCAACCCGGACGAAAAGTATATTCTGGTGCGCTTCGTGGCCTGGAACGCAAGCCACGACATCGGCAAGCACGGCCTGGACGACGAGGGCAAGATCCGGCTGGTGAAGCGGCTGGAGCGCTATGGCCGCGTATATGTGAGCGCCGAGGGCGACGTGCCGGAGGAACTCCGGCCCAGGCTGCTCAAAACCCCCTATGAGCTGATTCATCATGTGCTGGCGTTTGCACAGATGGTATTCAGCGAAGGCGCGACCATGGCCAGCGAGGCGGCGGTGCTGGGCACGCACGCCCTGTATGTCAACACCATTGTATCCGGCAGCACGCGCGAGCAGAGCGAGCGCTTCCATCTGATGGACTGCTTCAACGAGGAAGAGGACCGCTACGAGCGGGCCGCCGCGCGGGCCGAGGAGCTGCTGACCACGCCGGGCCTCAAGGAAATCGGGCTGGAAAAGCAGAAGAAGCTCCTGAGTGAAAAGGTGGATATCAACGGCTATTACATGGCCGAGATGGACAGGCTGGCCAAGGCGGGGAGGAAGGGCTGATGACGTGGCTTGACATCGGCAATGGCTGGCGCAACCTGTTTCTGCTCTCCTGCGGGCTTCAGGCGGCGGCGCTGGGCCTGTGGTTCTGCCTGCGGGGCTGGTTCAGCCCCCGGCATCGGGTGGCCTGCTTTCTCACGGGCGTGGCCGCCACGCCCCTGTGCCAGTATCTGTGGATGCTGCTGCTGGCGCTGGTGTGGCCCCAGGCCCCAAGGTGGGTCTATATCGGTGTGCCTCCGGTGCTGGCGGCGGCAGGCCTTGCATGGATGGGGCTCAGCCGCCTTACTCGGCTGCGGGCCTTTTTGCGCGGAGGCGCGCCCGCGCATGCCGCCGCACAGCGGCTGCGGGCCTTTTTGCGCATGGATCGGGCCACGGTGGCCGCGGCGTGCTTTGCGGCTTGCGTGGTCATTCTGCTTGCGCCGGTGTGCGTGCGCTACATGTCCAGCATGGAGAGCGTGCGCGGGGGCGACGCGGGCGAATACCTGGCCCTCGCCCAGCGCTACTGTGAGGACCGCGAACTGGGAAACCTCCTGGAAAAGGACGACACCACCGGCCATTTTCGCGGCCACAGCCACTTTCCCTCGCTGGAACTGTACATGAGCTACGGCCTGTTCCATACCGGCGGTCAGGTGGGCTACCCCAACGACAAGGCTGTCTTTACCGGGCTGGGGCTGAACACGTTCTACATGGCGGCGGCCTATCTGGCGCTGCTGATTGTGGCGTGCCGGGGGCGCAGGCGCTGGGTGTTGCTGGGCGTGGTGCTGTTCAACCTCGTGCCGGATCTGTTCTTCTCCGTGGAAAGCGCGCCCAGGGACATCTGGCGCATTCTGGCGCTTCTGTGGGCGATGCTGTTTTTCGCGGGACTTGAGCCGCGGGGCTCGCGCAAGGCCTATCTGGGCAAGCTGGTACTGAGCTTTGCCGTGTGCTTTACGGTGATGAGCACGCATGTGGTGTGCTTCGTGGTCCTGCCCTTCATTGTGGCAGCCTGGGTGATCTGGCGGTGGCTGGAAGCCCGCATGACGGATCTCAAGGGCACGGCGGGCGTGCTTCTGCGCTCGGTTGGACTGGCGCTGGCAGGCGCGGCGGGCACGCTGCTGGCGTTTTCGGGCAACCTGTGGTGCTACTTCAAATGGGGCGAGATGTCGCCCTGGCGGCTGATGACCACCTATACCGACGCCCCGTGGTACGATATGTACATGGACATCGAGTACAAGCTGGAGGAAACCACCACCCACCTCCATTTCTTTGAGGCCAAGGATTCCATTTTGCAGTCCTACGCCACGCCGGTGGGGGAATGGGGGCTTCGGCTGGCGCTGATCGCGCTGGTGTGCGTGATCGCGTATGCCTTGGTCAGCCGGGTCAGGATGCGCCGCAGGGCGCAGCTGGAACAGTTGGACGGTCCCAGCGCCGTGCTCAACCAGTCCACGGGTGCTGCGGTAGCGTCCGTGGTCGGGTTGTGGGCGCTGTACACGCTGCTTACGCTCGCGCCCATGACCGGGGTGCTGGACAGCCCGCTGTACAGCTTCTCCGGTTCGTTTCTCAAACTGCCGCGCTATACGATACAATGGTTTCTGCTGGCCTGCGGCATGATCTGCGGCGCGCTTTCGGCGCTGGAGACGCTCTGGCCGCCGCTCGTGGACCGCATGCAGGGCGCGCTGAGTACCCGCATGAAGTCGCTAAGGCAGGCCGCCGCCTCCATACGCCCGGCCCTGCTCAAACTGCCCGCCTGCCTGTGCGTGCTCCTGTGCCTGCTGGGCGTGGTCAAGGGCACCAACCAGACCGGCTACACCAATACCTTTTACCGCTACAGCCGCGACGTGATGGAGAGCGAGCGCATTTTGCTGGACAACGGCTTCCGCGAGCGCTACGGCATGCTCATGGCGGTCGCGGAGCATGTGAAAGAGGATCAGAAAATCCTGATTACGAGGGTCGGCTATCAGTACCCGCTCAGGGGGCGCGGCTACGTGCTTACAACCAATCCCATCGTGCCGCTGATGAACCTGCCGCTGGAGGAGGTGGGGGAGGAGCTGGCGAAAATGAACGTAGCCATGCTGGCGACCGAACCCGATTTCTGGGACGAACGGTACTATCCGCTGTCAACGCTGGCAGACTATCTGGAGGCGCTGCCGGCAGACCAGATTGTGGAAACCGAGGATATGCGCCTCTATCTGCTGGACCGCTCGCTCATCCCCTATGCCCTTGCGGCAAAGGATTGACGCGCGCTCCGGCCCGTGCTATGATGGACCGTATTCCCATGGACCTTTTTGAAGGAGGGACGATATGAACTGTCCCAAGTGCGGAACCCCGATCCCGCAGGGCGCGGCGTTTTGCCCCGTCTGCAACGAGCCTCTTTCCGCCTATGTCCAGCCGGGTTACATGCCGGGTTATGCTCAGGGCATGCCCCAGGGATATCCGCCGCCGGGTCCCGGCGTGGGTGTGCAACCGCCCATGAGCGGGGCGCAGGGCATGCAGCCGCCGCCCGCGGCACAGCAGCCGTATATGGGCGCGCAGCAGCAGCCCTATCCGCAGCAGCAGAACCTGTACCGGCAGTCCTATGCGCAGTATCAGCAGGGAACCTATCCGCCGGGATTCCAGCAGCCCTACAGTTACGGCCAGCCCGCCGCGCGGGAGGCCAATCCGCTGCTCACGGCCCTCAGTGCGCTGCCGCGTACCTTTCTGGACAGCTTTACGCGGCCCCAGGAGGTGCTGCGCGGCATGCTGGAAAAGCGGGATCTGCTCACAGGCCCCATCGTGGCGGGACTGACGCTGCTGCTCACATTCCTGTGCGGCATGGTGGTGATGCGCAGCTTTGTGGGCGTGCTGCTTTCGGCCATTTCGGCCCTGACCGGAGTCAGCCTGGCCAGCGATGCCGCCTCCATGAATCAGGGCATCAGCTATATCGCCGGGCGCATCGCTCCGTCGGTGGGCGGGGCGGCGGTGCTGTGCCAGCTCATCGGCATGGCGGTGCCGGCTCTGGTGTTTCTGGTTTACCTTTGCGGGGTCGCCAAGGTGCATTTTTCCTGGGAGCTGCTGCTGGGTTTTGTGGCGGTGACCACGCTGCCCACGGCGGCGGTGGCGCTGCTGGCGATGGTGCTGTCATTGCTGTCCCCCTGGCTGGCGCTGCTGGTGGCGCTGTGCGGCATGGCGGTGAGCTATACGCAGGCGTGCGGCCTGTTAAGCGCCGTCACGGGAAGGTCGGACGCACAGCTGCTGTCGGTCAAAATGCTGCTGGTGGCCCTGGCCCTGGCGCTGACGCTGATTGTGGGCGGCCTTGTGGGCGGCCTTTTGATGCGCGGCGTTACGCAGCGCGTGATGGTGCTGCTCAATAGTGTGGGGTCCTTGATTTGAAGAAGGAATGGATGAAGCGGCGCTCCGTGCGAATCGGGCTGGCGGCCGGCGCTCTGGTGGCTGTGGTGCTGGCGGTGCTGTGGCTGTGCGGGGTTTTTGCGCCCGCCGTGGAGCTGCCAGCGCCCTCCCAGGCGCTGATCGAAGCGCGGGATGGGCTGGACGCGGTGCTGATCGAGGCGTCTTTGGACACGGAGGCGTCGGAGCTGTCCGTTTCGCAGACGCTTACGCTGAAAAACCGCACCGGTCAGGCGCAGGAGGCGGCGGTGCTGCGCACGTGGCCCAACGCGTTCCAAAGCCCGGATACCTCGCCCGCCGCGGCTGAGGAAGCGCTGTATGAAGGCTGCTATCCGGACGGCTTTTCCATCGGGGCGCTGGTGATGAGCGGCGCGAGGGCCGCCCGCGCCGGCGGGGAATCCAAGGCGGTAGCCTATCGCTATACCGATGACGCAAAGACTGTGCTCTCCGTCCCAATAGCCGATGGCTGGCAGGCGGAGGAATGGATCGAAATCACCCTGACCTATACGGTGCAGATCCCGCATATGGCGTACCGCTTCGGTGAGGACAGCGGCATCTGGGCGCTGGGAAACGCCTTTGCCATTCCCGCCGTGTGGGAAGAGGGAGCCTGGCGCACGGATGAATACGCTCCCGTCGGCGATCCCTTCCTGAGCGACTGCATGAACTGGACCGTAAGCGTATCTGTGCCGGAGGGCTTTTTGTGCGCCGGGAGCGGGTATCCCACGGCGGAGACGGCGGACGGACGCACCCGCTATGACTTTGTTTCCCCTGCCATGCGGGATTTCGCGCTGGTGGTGAGCGACCGTTTTTACACCGCGCAGGCAGAGCAGGACGGCGTACTCGTCAGCGCCTACGCCACCGACGCATCCCGCGCGCGAGAGCTGCTGGACTATGGAAAGCAGGCGCTGGCGTGCTTCTCAGCACGATATGGCGCGTATCCCTACCAGAGCTATACGCTTTGCGAGATCAACTTCCCCATGGGCGGCATGGAATACCCCGCCATGGCGATGATCGCCGCCGATCTGCTGGACGCGGGGGGCGAGTCGCTGGAAACCGTTGTGGCACACGAGGTGGCGCATCAGTGGTGGTACGCCGTAGTGGGCAGCGACCCGGTCAACCAGGCCTGGCAGGATGAGGCGCTGAGCCAGTTCAGCATGCTGGAATACCTGGAGGACCGCCATGGCCTTGCGCGGCGCGAAGAGTACGAGCAGCGGGAGCTGGAGAGCGCGCTGCGCGTCACGGTGCCGCGGGGCGTTACGCCGGGTGCGCCGCTGGACCGGTTTTCCAGCATGTCCGAATATGCCTTGGTGGTCTATGATCGTGGAGCCGCGATGTTTTGTGCCCTGGACCGCATGCTCGACGGCGGACTGGATGATTTTCTTCGGGCCTACTACGAACGTTATGCCTTTGGGCGCGCCACGCGCGAGAATTTTGAAAGCCTGCTGGCGGAAACGACCGGCGAGGACCTGACCCCCTTGATACGCGATTACCTGGATACCTATATCCTGAATTGACACAGGCGATTCACGAAAGGAATGAACGAATCAATGGCACAGACCTGCGCAGGGCGCACGGCCGTGGTCATCCCCGCCTACAAGCCGGATGACCGCCTGCCCCCCTATGTACAAGCGCTGAAGGACGCTGGCATCGGCAGGATCGTTGTCGTGGACGATGGCAGCGGTCAGGACTACCAACGGTTCTTTGATCAAATTCCCCGGGACGGGGTGAGCCATGTCATCAGCTACCGGCCCAACTGTGGCAAAGGGGTGGCGCTCAAGCGCGGTATGGCCTGGCTTATGGACAACAGCCCCGATCAGGACATCATCGTGACGGCCGACAGCGATGGGCAGCACACCGTGGAGGATGTGCTGCGCATGGCCCAGGACCTGGCGCGCGACCCCTCCGGGCTGCTCCTGGGCAGCCGGGACTTTTCCCAGGAGCATGTGCCTCCCAAGAGCCGGATGGGCAACCGCATCACCTCGGTGGTGTTCAAGCTGCTCTACGGATGCTGGGTGGGCGATACGCAGACGGGCCTGCGCGGCTTCCACCGCGATCTGCTGCCCGCCATGATCGCCGTGCCCGGTGATCGCTACGAGTATGAAATGAACGTGCTCATCGAGTGCGCAGCCATGAAGGTGCCCATGCGCCCCCTGCCCATCGAAACCGTGTATGAAAACAACAATGAGGGAAGCCATTTCCGCGCCTTCCGCGACAGCGCGCGCATTTATCGCGTGATCTTCAGCGGATTCTTCCGCTTTGTGGGCACGTCGATGGTCAGCTTTTTGGTCGACTATGGCCTCTATCTGTTGTTTAACAACCTGATCAAATACTTCGGCACCTCCCTGGACCAGGAAGTCGGCGTGCTGTTCATCCGGGTGGTGCCCCATATCCTGATCGCCACCGTGGCCGCGCGCCTGTTGTCGGGAGTTACCAATTTCTTTTTGAACCGCAGCTTCGTTTTTACCGATAAGGGCAAGGTGAGTCAGGCGTTCCTGCGCTATCTGGGCGTGTTTTTCCTGGTGATGCTGCTCTCCGCTTTGCTGACCAGCAGCCTGCATCTGTGGCTGGGCTGGAGCGATAACACCGCCAAGATTCCGGTGGACATCGTGCTGTTTTTTGTCAGCTACCACCTGCAGCGCCGCTGGGTATTTCAAAAAAAGCCCGCGAAGGCGGGCTGATCGGGCAGGGATACAAGCCCTAGCGCGCCGCGTCCGGGGGACAAAGCCCGCATCCGACGCAGCCGCCCCCGCAGCGGTCCAGGCGCACGTCGGCGGCAGCGAGGCCCATGACGGCCCGACCGCCCTGGCGGCACTCCTCACAAAAGCCGTAGCGCGCGAAAAACGCAACGGCCTCTTCAGGCGTCTCCAGGCGGAGAAAATGCGCGCCGTGGCTGAGCGCCTTGAACAAAAGCAGGCGCACCAGCAGATCGCCGTAGCCCATGCCGCGGAAACCGGACAGCACGCCGACATCGCCCAGCCAAAAGGCCCCGTCCCGCCACCACAGGCGGCCGGCGCCCACGGGCTCCTCCCCGGCATAAACCGTTACCTGCTGCGCCCAGTCGTCCAATGCGTCGCGGCCGCGGCCAAATACCGCACGCCGGATGGCGAGGGGCTGGGAAACATCGCTGCCCGTGGGAAACCACTTACCCTGTATCATGCGGAGTACCTCCCGAAAGGATGATAGCATGGAACATGAAAAAATCGAACGCATTAACGAGCTTACGCGCCTGAGCCGCGAGCGGGAACTGACGCACGAGGAGCTTGTCGAGCGCGAGGCCCTGCGCCGCGAGTACCTCGATGGTTTCCGGCAGAACGCGCGGGCCGTACTGGAAAACGTGCGCCTGAAAAGGCCGGATGGCACGTTGGAGCCGCAGAAAAAGAAAGAGGACAAGCATTGACCGCCTGCCCCAACACTCTGATTTTATCAAAATAGTTTACAAAAATCAACCATAAAATTTTCGCAAAAAGCCTTGTTTCTCCGAAGCCTTTGGGTTATAATAAAACCGAACCAAGAGGAATCAGGAAAAGGAAATGCCACTCCCATCGCGGCAATCCGGCGTTCCGCCGCAGGCTGTGATGACACGGCGTTGGAAATGACCGGGAGCGGCGATGAAATTCAGGCAGAGAAAGTGGGGCGATACCGTTGTACTGCGACGATCAGCCGTTGGGCGGCGTAGGTGCCGCCGAAGAAGAAACCAGGGACCTCATCGAAGGTGTCGATGAGGATGGAAACAATGTGCTGCTGGAAGTCGTGCGCTATTTCTTCTACAACGGTGAAGAATACGTTGTACTGGGCGAAGCCCATGATGGCGAATGCGACTGTGAATGCGAGCATTGTGACCACCACGAGGAAGAAGAAGCCGTCAATCTCTATATCATGAAGGTTGTCGAATCGGAAGAGGACGGCGAGGAAATCGAGGAATTCCTTCCCGTGGAAGACGAAGACCTGCTCGAGAAACTTATCGAAGTGGTTCAAGCGGATTTTGAAGCTGACGAAGAACTGGACGACGAGTAATACCACCGTATGGGTGGTTTCCTGTACGTGATTTTTTCACCGGATCGGATTTTCCTACCAGCGGTCGTAAGGCCGTAGATATAGACGGTTGGTTTTTCGGATCGAGCAGGCAGGAAAAGTGCATATACCAGGTAACAAAATTTCCCGGACGGCCATTGCCGTCCGGGTTTTCTGTACTGGGGGAACGGCGGGTCACTTTCCCGCCAGCTCCGACGCGATCTGCGCACCCAGGCGCGCGTTGTTGTAGACCAGCTGGATATTGGCCTTCAGGCTGTCGCCCCCGGTGAGCTTCTGAATCTTGTCAAGCAGGAAGGGCGTGGTATCCTTGCCGTGAATGCCCAGCGACTTGGCCTCGGCAATGGCGGCGTCGATATTGCGATTGATATAATCCAGGTCCATGGCATATTCGTCAGGGATGGGGTTGGTCACCAGCATGCCGCCCGCCAGTCCCATGTCCAGCTTGACGGCAAAGGCGTCCGCAATCTCCTTGGGGGTGTCCAGCCGGTAGTCCACCTGGAATCCGGAATGCGTGGTATAGAAGGCGGGCAGTTCCTTGGTGCGGTAGCCGATGACGGGGACGCCCTTGGTTTCCAGGTATTCCAGCGTCAGGCCCAGGTCCAGAATGCTCTTGGCCCCCGCGCATACCACCAGCACCTGGGTCTGCGCCAGCTCCTCCAGGTCGGCGGAGATGTCCATGGTGGTTTCCGCACCGCGATGAACGCCGCCTACGCCGCCCGTGGCAAAGACGCGGATGCCCGCCAGTGCGGCGCCGATCATGGTGGTGGTCACGGTGGTGGCGCCATCCTCGCCGCGGGAGAGCAGGACCGGCAGGTCACGGCGGCTGGCCTTGGCCACCGCCAGGCCCTTTTTGCCCAGATGCTCGATTTGTTCACGGGTGCAGCCCACGGTGATCTTGCCTTGAATGATGGCAATCGTCGCGGGTACCGCGCCGTTTTCACGCACGATCCTCTCCACGTTCAGGGCAGTTTCCACATTCTGCGGGTAGGGCATGCCATGTGAAATGATGGTGGATTCCAGCGCGACGACCGGCTTGCCCGCGTCGATGGCGGCCTTCACTTCTGGCGATACGTTGAGATACTTTTCAAGGTTCATGCCTGGTTCCTCCTTATGCGTTCTGCACAATGCCTGCAATGGCATCAGGGGTGATGAGGGGACTTACGGCGCTGTCCGAGCGGGCGCAGATCGCAGAGGCGGCCAGCCCATGCAGCGCCATTTCGCGCAGTGAACAGCCCTCCTGCCACGCGCAGGCGGCGGCGGCAAGAAATGCGTCACCGCAGCCGGTGGTGTTGAGGACCGGACTGGGGAAGCACGGCAGAATACCGCGCTCGCGCCCATCGTCGAAATAGACGCCCCCGGCACCCAGCGAGATGAACACATTCTCCAGCCCCAAGTCAAAGAAAGCCTTTGCGGCGCGGGGAAGGTCGTCGTTGCTATGGATGGC
>OGXI01001321.1_pt1 | contig 20745 bp, 19 predicted proteins | sample 1576221 | NCBI WGS metagenome assembly OGXI01 (sample SAMEA3541523, study PRJEB24748) | human gut metagenome | biome: human gut; feature: human-associated habitat; material: faeces | place: China | collected 2012
CAAGTATTGGAAGTATCTGATAACCAATCTGACGCTGATCATCGGCACGTTCTGGTTCGTGGACTTCTATGAACAGCACATCACCGACAGCCTGCTCTTTTCGGACCTCTCCGAGGACCAGTTCATCGAACACCGCAAGGCGTCGTTCACCGATCTGGAAATGTATTGGAACGTGATACTCGGATTTTTCATGTCGGGCGCCAATACGGGCATCAAGCTCATGTACCAGTCGATACGCGACGAACAGCAGATGGAGGAGCTGAAACAGCAGAACATGCAGGCCGAAATGGATTATCTGAAGTACCAGATCAATCCCCACTTCTTCATGAACACGCTCAACAACATCCATGCGCTGATCGACATCGACACGGAATATGCCAAAAACGCCGTGATCGAGCTTTCGAAAATGATGCGCTACGTGCTCTACGATTCGGGACGCGAAATCACGGCCGAGGATGGTGCCGAAGCGGTGGCGAAAGTCGAAAAATCACCGGAAGGGTACTATGACATGGTGTTGATGGATATCCAGATGCCGGTGATGGACGGCTATGTCGCGACGCATCATATCCGGGAGTTGCCGCGTAATGACGTGTTGACGCTCCCGATTGTCGCCATGACAGCGAACGCTTTTCCGGAAGATGTCAAAAAAGCCATCGATGCGGGTATGAACGAACATATCGCCAAGCCGATTGATTTGTCCGTTCTCTATCAGGTGTTGAACCGCTGGCTGAAATAAGAAAAACCGGCTTTTTTAAAGCCGGTTTTCCTGTTGGTGAAAAGGTGTTTACTGGAAGGGTTCGTCATCCTCTCCATCTTCCATGTCCGTCTGGTGGAAGTGGCCCGTTTCGTCGCGATAGTAAGCCGTGCCGTAGGGGGCATCCAGAAGCGGGATGATGTCCGGATCGTAGTTGCAGACGGTGTTCAGTGAGTAGATGCCTGCCTTGTCGGGGTCCATCATGTAGTCGGACGATTCGTCACCGGCGGTGAACCGCCAGCCGGAGTCCGGCATGTCCGGATCGGGTTCTTCACGGTACATGTATCCGATCCTGCTGCCGTCGACCATGATGCGGTCGGTGGCGAGACAGCCTTCCGGTCCTTTCCAGTCTTTCAATACGTGTTTGATGTTTTCTCGTTTGATTTTCCAGTTTTTCCTGTCGGATGACGTGCAAACGGAATGTCGGTTGACATCGACGATGATGGCGTCTTCGTCCAGCAGGGCGATCAGTTTGTCGGCGTCGTGCGTCTGTTTGTAGTTCAGTTCATCCTCGAAAAGCGGCACCATCTGGTAGAACCTGACTTCATCGCCGTTTGGCAACCGGCAGGGCGTCTGTTCCCTGTCCATGAAAAACAGCCCCGGATTGATCAGCATGATGGAAGACAGTTCCGTGTTGTTGGCGAACGGTTTTTCATGCGGGACGGTATGACCCCAGCCAAGCCAGGTGTCGTTGGTGATCGGCAGTCTTGCCATGACTTTGAGCCAGCGCATCGGCCAGTACCATTTTTCGTCGTCGTTGGCGATATCCCAGCTGGACGGGAGGCAGATCATCATTTCGGCGCGTTCCAGTTTCTTGTCGGCGAGGTGGGACGGAACGTTCATGCGGTGCGCGCCCATGCCGATCGTGACGAGTGTATGGAACGGTCTTGCCCGGGTCGGGTTGATGATGGCGATATCGACGTGAACATCCGGTGAAAAGACTTCGTGGAAGACGAAATCGTATTCGCCGAAGGTCTGGACGATGTAGTTTTCGACAGCCGTCAACTCTTCCTCGCTGTAGAGTTCGGGAAGCTGGCCAGAGGTTGTCGCATTGCCAATTCCGGGGACGGTGGCATTGGTTTCAAGCAATGGGGAGGTGTCGCCGGTCGCCTTGCAGCTCCAGATCAGGTATTGCCAGGCGTCGCCATCGTCCGGGTCGAGTTCCAGAACGCGTTCGAACGAGCCTTTGGCGAGGGTTTTCTTGCCGAGGTAGTATCTGGCCGCACCCATCTGGAAATGCCAGCCGGGATCGTTTTCACCCTGATGGGTGATGGTGTTCAACTGGACGATGGCTTTTTCATGCTCGCCCAGATTATTGTTGGCGCGCGCAAGCAACAGCGTCAGCTCGTAACCGCGCTCGGCCGGACGGATGTTCTGGATTTCCTCTACGATCTTGTCGAATTTTTTTTCCGCGTGATAACGGTTCAGCCTTCCGATCAGGGCTTTTCTCGCCTGTCTGGTTTCATACTGTTTCTTTTCGTGGGCCAGACGGGCAATGCGCCGGGAGCGCTCGGCGGTGGTATCGTCGGCAGAAGACAGGTAGTGGCCGAGTACGCTTTCACTGTCCTGTCCGTTGTCGATGGCGTCTTTCAGGGTCAGGAATTCATAGTCGCCCGGAATGAGCTTCAGCCCGATTTCAATGGAATAACGCGCATCGTTTTTCTGTCCGGCATGGTATTGCATGCGGGCGAGTTGCAGCCAGCCCCACGGATAGTCGGGTTCGACTCGGGTGCCTTTTTCGCTGATTTTCAGGGCTTCGTCGTATTTGCCCTGATAGGCGAGCGCCACCGAATAGCGGTAATGCCAGATGCCGCTATGGATACCTTCGCGTTCGACTCCCTTGAGCCATTTTTCCGCTTCGAGATAGGATTCGTAAGTATCCAGATTGTTGAAGGCATAAGCGGCCCAGAGTGCTGTTTCGAAGTCTTCGCGTGCGCCATCGAGATCGGCAAGCAGGCTGATGATGCCATTCATGCGGTTGTCATGGTCGAGCTGCATCAGTGTTTGACGCAGGCCATCATTCAATACTGCCCGTTTTTCCCTGTCCGATTCAAAATCCTGTGAGCGAATGTGGTTCATGATTGACTCCCGGATGTGGTGACGTTTTCGATTATAGGAACCGATTGCCGTCTGTTTATTGCGATTTTTCGGGTTCTCCGTTTTCTTTATTGGAACGCAAGCGCAAAGTATTGATTTACGAAATGTCAAAAGAATGGATGGGCCAGCGGCAGGGATATCGAAAATATCAAGGGATGAGGGCGGCTTTGTCCTGAAAGCGGACTGCTGTCAGAGACATTGACCTGTGACGAAGCGACAGGGATTTATTGTTTCGACATCGGCTGGCTATTCTCTTGATTTGATGTAAACCATATAAGGCTTGTAATAGCCATATATGATTAATCCGAAAAAGGAGGTCTTCATGCCTGATGAAGCTTCACCATCGGCCATAAAAGCAGGACAGACGAAGAATCCGAAAGACGGATAGAAGAAACCGCTGCCTTTCTGGAACGATTTTTCAAAGGAAACGAAAAGGAACAGCGTTTTGCCAACGGCCTTTCTGCACCCGGAGAAGAGCAAAAAAGCATACTCGGGATGTACATGGGAGCCAAACGCGAAAGTGACAATGCCATGCAGGGGGATTGGGCGCAAAGCATTAAAGACCGGGACAAATCGGCATTCGGTCAGGGATTAAGGGATATGTACCATTCGGGTATGGCCGGGGGATACGAACTGGGGAACGAAGCGGCTACCACTCTGGATCTTTTGGAAGATGCAAGGAAAATAAACAATGCCCTGTTTTTGCCTGCGCCTTATTCTCTTTTTGAAAATCAGTTCAATGGCAGGAACTATGTGAGAGACCTGACTGGATACAGCGGCTTCAAACTCAAAAAATATTTCAGGGATAAAGTAAAAGGCCATCTGGAATCAAGAAGTCAGGACAATGAAAATGCCAGTCTGGACAATCCCGGTTATCTGTCTGTCAAGGGAGCGGGAGCATTTTTGAATGAATTGCCGCATACGCTGGCCGGTGCTGCCGTCGCTAGCAGGGTCAAGGGAGGAACGGCGGCGCTTGTCATCGGTGGGGTCGAAGGGGGAATGGCCGCTTACACAAAGAGGGTCGACAGTGAGATGGACAGACTGTCGGCTAAGCCGGAAGGGGTCATGCTGCTCGACCCGGATTACGTGCGTATCAAAAAAGAAGTGCGTGACCCGGAAGAAGCGCGATACATCATGGCAAAGGAATATGCCAGACAGGGGGTTTTGGGGGATATATTCAAGGGCGCTCTGAAGGGAATGCTGGGAACGGTAATAACCGGTAAGACCCGAAATGGGACTGAAGGGTTGATATTAAGAACGATTCAGGATGTTGTGGGTGGAAATCTGAGTGATAATTTAATAGATGGCACTGTAGATTATTTTAAAAATAAGGGTAATAATATAAAAAATAATGGAAGGCAATAATCGATTATTCAAATTACAAAATATTTATAAATGAAGAAAACCATCTATCAATTCGCACTTATTTTTATTACCTTAAGTTTTTTAACGGCGTGTACAGGCAATATTGATTCGGAAAGCGAAAATAAAGGTATTCAACATTATAAAAATGGGGAATATCAAAAAGCAATTCCCTTATTGGAGAAAGCTGAAGATGGCGGCAGTTCCAGTGCCGCATTCTATCTTGGAGAAATATTTCGTAAAGGTGAAGGCGTTAATCAAGATTTTGGGAGATCATGTACGCATTATATAAAATCAGCAAAAGGGGGTAATAACAATGCCTATTTACTGGCCGGTTCGTGTTTCGTAATGGGAAAAGGTGTGAAGCAGGATTTTGCAGAAGCATTGAAATGGTTTAAAAAAGCGTCCGATGAAAGTGAAAAAACTGATTTGACTGAATCTGACAAGAAATATTTAACGCGATCATTGGCCACAATGTACTATTCCGGAAAAGGAACCCTGCAAGACTTCAGCGAAGCCGCAAAGTGGGCGGAAAAAGCGGCTGAACTGGGTGATGCGAATTCACAGGCGGTTATGGCGTTCCTGCTTTATACGGGGCAGGGCGTTCTGGCTGACAGGAAGGCTGCCCGGATATGGGCGCAAAAATCAGCGGATCAGGGAAACGATCTGGGGGAAGTCCTGATGGGTGTATTCAATCAATATGCTGATTCCCCGGACATGAAAGCGGCCTTTGACTGGTATGAGAAATCGGCAAAACAGGGCAACCCGGCCGCGCAGTATCAATTGGGAACGTTTTATGAAGAAGGCATTATTGTTCCTGAAGACATTGAAAAAGCCCACGCTTGTTATAAACAGGCGGCCGATAGCAAAAAGTCGGATAATCTGGTCAAGGCCCTGATGGATTTCGAGGCGCGACAGAAAAAACAAAGATAAAACATGATGCGTGTTATTTGAAAACCTCTCCATCTTGTGGAGAGGTTTTTTTCTTTCAGGTAATTTTATGGATAAAAGCGGGTTGTAAAAAGTGTAATATTGATGAGTGTACAAAATAAATCCTTCTAAATTGAGCGATTCAATTCTTCCTGTTCAGGCAAAGGTCGACATAAAAGCCGATGTGACCGAGGCCAGCACGATAATATCCAAAGGGACTGTTTCCGGGCTGTCAAGATTGTTCAATCTTGTTTTTGGAAAGCGGGAAGCGGATATTGAAAGATATAAAGTTTTATCCCGAGCGAAAACGTTCAGGGAGGCTTGCGAGGTATATCAGGAAGCCAGACATTTGTTGCCTGCCTCATCCCCCCGGAACGGAAGTCACAAGGAAAATGGCGATCTTGACCTCATGCGTCCGATGATGGAGGAGAGTGAAAAAAACCTGCTGGCCAGTTTGGGGATTGCATACGAGAGAATTCAGTCTGAACCGGATATACCTGAATATTCAGAAAATGAAATTCCTTCGCAAACCTTATTCAATCGCTGGAGACATGAAGCCCAGTTTATTAGTGAGAAGGAGTTGCAGCAGCTTTGGGGAAATATTCTGGCTGAAGAAATAATCAGGCCAGGATCTATTAGCTTAAGGACGCTTGATGTACTGAAGAATGTGTCAATGGCTGAAGCTGAAATTTTTTCTGAACTCTGTGATTATGTCATTGATGACCAATATTTCTTGAGCGTATGGAAGTTTGATAATAAATTTGATGGTAAAAAGAAAGAATATGATATTAATAATATATCTGTTCTTGGGGAGTTGGGATTTATTTCAAATTTTGAAATGGCAACGACCGGGACGTTATCTCTTAATAACGAGATAGATTTAATATGTCAACAACACGAATTGAAATACGGTGAATATTTTTTATCCTTTATTATAGAAAAGAGTCATGATTTACCCGTCGGGAAACTAACTACGGTCGGCAAGGATTTATATAAAATTTCAAAAAATGTGACTTTAGATAAAGCGATCAATTTTTCTAAATTGCTATTCAGGTATATTGATCTAATAATTAATGATGAAGTCACTATATTTAAAATGGATGCGTCAAATAAGTTTGTTAAAGTTACTGTAGTTGGGAGGCCGGATTAATTAAAAAATTTTGATTATTCTTGAAAGAGAAAAATGTATAAAAAAGCACCCGAAAGGGTGCTTTTTTCTTCTGAAACGAATGCCGGATTATTTCGGTGCGCCGGGGGTGCCGTAGTGGATGCGGTGGAGCAGTTCCTGTGCATCGACGTCGCCACGGATGGCGGCTTTTTCCAGCCATTTGACGGCTTTGGCCTTGTCCTTGTCAACGCCCTGGCCACGGTAGTACATGTTGCCGAGGAAGGTCGCTGCGTCGGTATTGCCGGCTTCGGCGCCTTTGGTCAGCAGTTCTTCCGCTTTTTTGTAGTCCTGTTTGACGAATTTGCCCTGGATGTACATGATGCCGAGTACGGTCTGGGCCAGCGGTTCGTTCTGATCGGCTGCCTTTGTCAGGAGTTCAACGGCCTTTTTCGGGTTCTTGTTGTTGTCGTCGCCTTCAAGGTACATGAGGCCGAGGAAGGACTGTGCGTCTTTTTCGCCCTGTGCAGATGCTTTTTCAAGCCACATTTTGGCGGTTCCGAAGTTTTGTTCAACGCCCATTCCCTTGTAATACATAACGCCAACCAAAGTCTGGGCCGGGCCGTAGTTCTGGTTGGCGGCTTTTTCAAACCACTGGGCGGCTTTGGTGTAGTCGGGAGCGACGCCAAGGCCTTCGCTGTAGGCGATGCCGAGGTAGGTTTGCGCTTTGGCATTGCCGGCATTGGCGGCTTTTTCAAACCATGGAATGGTTTTTGCGTAATCTTTTTTGACGCCGAGGCCTTCACGGTACATGTTGCCAACGTAGAGCTGGGCGGTCACGTCGCCTTCTTCAGCGGCTTTTTTCAGGAGCGGGAAAGCATCCTGATAGTGTTTCGTTTCATAGAGCGCCATGCCTTTGGCGGCGTCTTGCGGACTTGCGAAAACCAGTCCGGCAGGTGCGATCAGGATGACCAGAATCAGCAGGGTGGCGTATTTGCTGAACCAGCTTTGCGTCTGTTTTTTTTCTTGCATGGTTTTGCCTCTGTAAAAATTGCAGAAAGGGACTTCGCCGTTAACTCTATGATGATATCAGGATGCGGACGCAACGGAAAGTCATAAAATTAAATGGATATGCTCAAATAATCTGGATTTTTCTTGTTGTTAATATAATATTTAATAAATTAATTCAGGGGCTATCACAATGGGACTGACAGGGAATATCAAACGCGCATTCAGTATATGGAAGTATCAGAAAGAATTCGGTTTGAAACTCAGAAAAAAAACGTCTGACAGAACGGTTTTTTATAACGTGATTGTCAAGGAACAGTACAAGGACTTGTTGGTCGACAATCCGGTCAATATCATTGATGCAGGCGCCAATATCGGATGCACTTCTGTTTATTTTGCCCGTCTTTATCCGGATGCACGTATCATCGCCATCGAACCCGATCAGGATAATTTCGACACCATGCTCGAAAACATTCGTCCGTATCCCAATATCATTCCGGTCAAGGCAGGTCTGTGGGGCAGGAAATCCGGCGCAAATACTTTCCTGAAAGTTGAAGACAATGGCTGGGGCAACTGGGGCAGGCAAACGTTTGAATGTTCAGAGCCGGACGGGGGCGATCAGGGTAATGTCGTCAGGGCCATTACGATCGATGACATTATGGGCCAGTTCGGCATGACGGGTATCGATATCCTCAAGATCGATATTGAAGGGGCCGAAAAGGATGTATTCGAAGGCGACGTGGATTCATGGTTGCCCAAAACAAGAATGCTGGGGGTTGAACTTCATGACCGTATGCGTGAAGGTTGTGCCTGCGCTTTCTTTTCCGCAGTCGCGCGTCATCCCTTTTTCAAGGTATCCATCAATGATGATGATTTGATTCTGGAAAATCTCCGTCTGGAAAAATAATTCTTTCCCTGAAAACCGGTTTGCAACGGATGAGGCGTGCCGGGAGTGTTCTGTCGATGGATAATCGCAGCCCGCTTTCAGCTATGGGAGCCAATCGGGTATTCAGTTTGTCTTGTTTCTGCAAAAATCGGTCAGATCACAAAGAGTCTGGCCGGATTTTGTGCCGATGAACTCTGATTCCTGCATCCCTTCCCAGAACAGAACATTTGCACAGACCCGGTGGCGGGTACACTTTTCCGGTTCGATTTCAGAGCAGGCCGTGCAGGCGAATTTACCATCGGTGGCTCTCAGGATTTCCGGTATGGGTATTTGTGCAGCATCACGATTCAGGCGGTAGTGATACAAATGTCCGGTGTTTGTCTCGATCAGTCCTGCGGCTGTCAAGGCCCGGGCGACGGCGCGAAGGCTCGCAATGGAGATGCCCTGCCGGGTTGAAATCGAATTGATGGAGATATATTCATCCTTGTCCTGCAATGCCAGATCGACCATCAGTTTCAGGGCGTAACGTTCCTTGGTCGCGATTCTCATGGCTTTTCTCCCCATACACCTGTTTCATCGCCCCGTTTCATAACGGGCTGGTTTGCAGGGAGAAGGTGAGGGAAAAACAGCGAATCAGCGTTGAGCGTTGAGCGTTGAGCGTTGAGCGTTGAGCGTTGAGCGTTGAGCGTTGAGCCATTTTTATTTTCCTCTTTATATTATAGCATATTTCCGGAAAAAATTGTCAATATATCAACATTATTTGATGTTTTAATTATAGTATGGATGAGTCTGGTTTACGTATGGAAATTTTATGGCTGGCTTTTATTTATGTGTAAAAGTGATTGAAACGTTGTTATTTTGATTTCCCTGATGATGTTTTTCGATGCGCACGGGCTTTTTGCCGGCCGAAGTGCTATCGCCCTGTATGATTTTGTCATTCCGGTCAAAAATGACGACTCATTCAGTCCATGTTCAGGGTATCTGCTCTGGCTTCGTTTCAAGACGGGGCTTTTTTTTTGTGGCTTTTGTGGCATCAAACGATTTTGACGATGACATGTTTCGACCGTTTATATGTTTTTACCTGAAAAAAAGGGAATTCGGGCGAACTTCCTTGTCACAGGACTGACAAATTCAGAATAGAGTATTTTCCTGCGGCGTTATTTATATATCGTTTTTACAAACCGGCTGTTCTTGCCGGTATGCGTAATGCCCGGGGATGATAGGGCGGCATGCCAATATCGCATTGTCGGGCTTAATTTACCGGAAGGGGCGGAAAAATGAATATTTTGACTTTACCGAACGAAGGACGCGGCAGTTTCAGGGTGGAATATCAGGGTATTCCGATTGACCGGATGATTGTCGATTTTATGGAGAAGGAATCGATTCCCGGTATGACGCTGGCGATTGTCCAGGCGCCTTATATTCCAAGGATTGTGGGATATGGTGTGTCGAATGCACAAACGGGACAGCTGGCGTCGGCCAAAACGATCTGGCCTGCCGCCCAGATTTCACAGGCTTTCAATGCCGTTGCGGTGATGCAGCTTTTTGAGCGTGGACGTCTCAAGCTGGAGTCTCCTGTGTCGCAGTGGCTGGACAGCTTGCCGCAGGCATGGCGTGCGATTACCGTGTTTGAGCTGCTTCAGCATGCGTCCGGGATTGCCGATTACCGTGACAGTGCCGGTTTCGATCCGCAGAAAATGTATGAACCGGCGGAGCTCGTGAAGATGGTTGCCAAAACGCCTCTGGCTTTTGAACCGGGGACGGACGTGAAACTCTCTGCGACGAATTTTCTGCTGCTGGCACAAATCGTCGAAAAGGCTGCCGGACAGTCTTATCACGATTTCGTGACGGAAAACCAGATCCGGTATCTGGGGTTGCGGCGAACGATGTTCAGGGAGGATTTTCCGAAGCTGGACAATGAAAAAATCACTCCGGAGAATACGCGGCACAGTCTGTTTACGAAGGAGGGACGGTTTATCGATCCGGCAGAACCGGCGGCGGGTACACGCCTGATTCCGGACGGCCTGGTGGCGACTTCTCCTTTTCTTTCCGGTACGTTGAAAGGGTTTGCGGATATCTGGGCCTCTGCGGAAGATATCAGTACCTGGGATATCGCTCTGGCCGGGAGCATTCTGATTGAAAAACCGGAAAACCGGGCTCTGATTTACAAGCCGACGGTGTTGGCGAGCGGGAAAGTCGTTCCGGCCATGGCGGGATGGCAGTTCCAGCATCACAGGGGACTGATGGATATCAAGGGGACGGTTCCGGGCTATTCGGCATTTCTGTCCCGTTTTACCGATCCAAACGAGCTGGTTTGCGTGACGTTGATGTGTAACCGGGAAGGGGTGGATTTGTCGAATCTGGCGCGGCGTATTGCATCGGCTTTCGGGAAGAAGCTGGCGTCCGGTGTCGATGACGAGCTGTTTTATACACAGGAAAGCGTTTTCGATGTAGCGGAATCGGTTTTGCGCTTGCGCGGGGCATTGAAGAAAATGGGAATTCCGGTTTTCGCGACGTTCGATCATGGGAAAAATGCTGAAGAGGCCGGTATGTCGATGGCACCGGCGGTGGTGACGGTGTTCGGCTCGCCGTCTGTCGGGACGAAATTGATGCAGGCCAATCCGGCGATTTGTCTGGAATTGCCCCTTAAAATCGCGGTCTGGGAAGATGCGGAGGGCAGCGTTTGGGTGACGGCGCCCAGACTTGACCTGGTTGCCGGGCGATATCAGATGCAATCGCATCCGATTATTCCCGATATGCAGAAATTGCTTGAAAAACTGGTTGGTATCGCCGCCAATTTGTATTGATACCGCTATGACGGTCGCCTTTCCTTTACTGTTCTGCGGTAAAGGGGAGCTGGCTTGTCATGGCAGAACGGTGTCCTGTTTTTTGCGTTGCCTGTGCATGCGAAAAATTTCTTTTCCCGTTTGTCGCTGACTTGCTGGCAAGCTGGCATTACTGCGCGGAATTTGTCCTGCAAGGTGAGTTCGTCTGTGGGATGCTTTTATCGGGCATTGACGGTTGATTTCGCCTGCGGGAGCCACACTGTCGTGGTTTTACCGTTTTTTTACTCCCGTGATTTTCATGAGACGTGTTTTTTGAAGGGGTGACAGTCCGGCTAATGACTGGCAGCCTGTATTTTGAATGAACGGGTGTTGTCTGATTCAGGTTTTCTGTTACAAAAGTATGCCGGAAAAACTGGCTTATCCGTCAGAATCCGTGAAACAGAAGATCGAGTGCGGCAGAAACGTCGTCCTGCCGGAAATGGGCATTCGATACTTCATTTTTGAGCGTACTGGCCGGGAAAGCGGCCATGTATTGCGTCACCATGACATACGGTTCGCCACCGATTTCAAGGAGAGGGTTGAGACTGTTTGCCGGTTTCGGGGCTTGGGGGCAGCATTGGCAGAATGACCATTCCGGTGTCCATCAGGGAGAACCGGCCGGACTGGACATTGACTAACTAACCGTTTCAGTGGGGATTGGAGACAAAGGCGGGATCGTTAAGGGGTCATTAAAACATTCTGTATTTTTCCGGCGGCAACCCGTGCTTTTCCACATATGCATTGGAACTTTCAATCGCTTTTTCGTTTTCTTTCTGCCAGATGGCGGCGCGTTTTTCAGCAATGGCTTTCATGATGCCAGTTTCGGCTTCCCGGGAAAGCCTGATTTTCATTTCGCGTGATTTATTCAAAGATTGTTTCTCCAGCTCAGGTTGCCTGTTTTTCGAAGGCGGTGAGGATGAACGGGATGTTTCCATAACAGGCCTTCTTTTTTAGTGCCTTGATCTGCCATGTATGCGCATAAAAACGATATTTTTTTATGCGCATACATGTTTGGGATGCCAGTTTCCCGACCCGATTTGGGGTAATTACAAGTCGTTATAAGGTTCCCGACAGGCGAGTTTGTAGATTTTTTCGCAGTCGTTGCGGTCGAGTTTGACGAAGGAGCCGATGGTGCTGTTGCCGATCTGGAGCTGGTCGAGCAGTTCGGGGATGTCGTCTTCTCTTGCACGGATACCGGCAAAACTCGTCGGCATGCCGACCATTTTCAGAAAGGCCCTGAATGCGCGGATGCCGTAGCGGGCAGTGATGTCGGGATGCTGGTAGTCCATGTCACAGCCCCAGACGCGCACGGCAATCTGGGCAAAGCGGTTGACGTCGTGATCCATGACGTATTCCATCCATGCCGGGAAGACGACGGCCAGCGTCGCGCCGTGCGGTGCGTCATAGCGGGCGGAGAGCTCGTGCGCCAGTGCATGGGTCGCCCAGTCCTGTTCGCGCCCGATGCCGCAAATGTCGTTGTGGGCCATGGTTCCTGCCAGCATGAGGTTGGCGCGGCGGTCGTAGTCTTCGGGATCTTTCAGGGCAAGGGGCAGTTCGTTCTTGACGGTCAACAGGATGGATTCACACAGCCGGTCGGTCAGTTCGACGCCTTTGGTATTGGTGAAGTAGCGTTCCAGCACGTGCGACATGATGTCGGTTGCACCACCAGCCGTCGGCAATGGCGGCAGGGAAAAGGTGAGTTCAGGGTTCAGGATGGACAGCACCGGTCTGATCCGGTCGCTGGAGTAGGGGCGCTTGAACATGCCGTCTTCACGGGTAATGACAGTGACAGGCGAGGATTCGCTACCCGAGGCGGCAATGGTCAGGATGGTGCCGACGGGCAGGGCGGAGGAAGGGAAGGCCTTCCCTTCGAAAAAGTCCCAGAAGTCGCCCTTGTACGGGACACCCAGCGCGATGGCCTTGGCGGAATCGATGACGCTGCCGCCGCCGACGGCGAGGATAAAGTCCACTTCTTCCTTGCGGCACAGTTCGATGCCTTCATGTACCAGTCCGCTTCGGGGATTCGGGCGCACGCCACCGAGGGAAACCGCAGTGATGCCTGCCCGCTCCAGTGAGGAGGTGACACGGTAGATCAGGCCGGACTTGACGGCGGAAGCGCTGCCGTAGTGGACGAGCACTTTTTTGCAGCCGAGCCTGCGGACACGGTCGCCGACATGGTTTTCCTCGCCTTTGCCGAAGAAGAGGCGGGTGGGGTTGAAGTAGGTGAAGTTGTCCATGTGTTTTTTCTCCTTTTTGTCTCTATGGTACAGGTGAGTGGCGAGTTTTTGAAGCCGGGCTTTTGATATTGGGAAAGTTGTTGTTTAAATAGGGAGATTTTCCGATGAAAAAAGACGTTTTCCGTGTCAGGTTTTTCTTTCCCGAAGCCATGCCAGACAGGTGGGAGGTTTTGACGCCAATTTTCAATGCTGCTTCTGCTGGAGGAAAAGGGGATGGCACGCTACGGGTGAACGGTGTATTTTTGGCTGTTAGCCGGTCTTTAAAAGAAATTGTCCCGTTTTACTGCCCCTTCGCTATGGAGGGGCTTTTTTTATGATGAAACAGTGTGATGAAACGCTCGGTTTTCCGTCTTGTCCGAAAATCCGGATGGCCTGTTCTGGTTGAGGTGACGCTGTTGAAGTCATCTGTTTGCCGAATGGCAAACGGAATTGGTGCACAAGATGGTAAAAACAAAATGGAGCTAAGCTTTCTTTTTGGGAAGTCGCCCTCTTGTTTTTATTTCATCGGCAAGCTTGTCAAAGTCGGAGAGGAATTCCCTATCCTGAATAATCCGGTATTTTTCAAATTCGGCAAGCGCGTGCCTGTCGGCAAGCTCACGTCTTTTTTTTCCGTAATCATTAAGTATCTGATATTCATTGAAACTCAGGAATCCATCCAGTCTTTGTGCCCAGTCCTTCATTGTCATCGGGATGCGCCTTCTGGCAAATCCCTCTGCCCAGTCCAGGTACATACTGACAAGCCTCTCGAGTTCCCTGATTTCTTCTTCTGTAAGATAGTTTTTTCCGATGGTGACGTCCAGTTTTGTGATTTTTCCGCCTGTTTTTTCGTTTTTATAGCTGGTCAGTCCCATTTTCGGTTTTGTCGCATCGGCACGAATCATTTTGAGTTCTGCAGCGGTATGTCCGTGGATGGCGTAATGAAGCTTGTCTTGTATATGAGCGTAAAATTCTTTCGTTATCGGGGATTCCGGGTCGTAATCAATACTGCATTCCCTGTATATATCCGTTACGCGTTGATAAAACCGGCGTTCTGAAGCACGGATTTCCCGGATGCGTTCGAGTAATTCATCAAAATAATCCTTGCCAAAAAGTGTGCTTCCCTGTTTCAGTCTCTCATCGTCCAGGGTAAATCCCTTGATCAGGTATTCCCTGAGTACGGACGTGGCCCAACGCCGGAATTGAGTCGCCTTGTATGAACTGACACGATATCCCACGGATATGATGGCATCCAGACTATAAAATTTTGTATTGTAATTTTTTCCGTCATCAGCAGTTATCCGGTAATTCCGGATAACTGCTGATTCATCCAACTCTCTGGTTTTAAATATGTTTTGAAGATGTTCGTTAATGGTTCGAACATCTACATCAAAAATTTCCGCCATGCCTTTTTGTGAGGCCCATACCGTTTCATCCCTGACGAATACCTGAACTTTGATGTTTCCATCTTCCGATGCATAAAATAAAAATTGTTCCGCACCTTCATGAAGGCTTGCGGAAGGCGCAACATGATATTGACCCGGCTGGCCTGATTGTTCGTTGATGAGAGGTGTACCTGATGATTTGTCAGCAAGATCGACGGCCAGCAAATCGACTGCTGAAATATCAATGCCTTTTTTTTGTGCAATTGATAGCATTTCCTGATGCCATTTTCCGGGAATCTTATTGTTTTTGACCCAGTACGCAACGGCACTTTGCCTGATTCCCAGCAAACCAGCCAATGCAGTTTGACCCCCGTACATACTGACCAGTTGTTTTATTTTCATGAGCGTCAATCAAATATTGAAATTGATAATACGGAATTTTAATCAAAATATTTGATGATTTCAATGTGAAATTGATAATGGTGTTGAATAAATGGTTTTAATGAGGTATTTAAAGCAAGCTACATAAAGAGGATAGGCAAGAGAGTGAGAGTATGAAACCGGTTTTCAGAAGGAAATTGATGATTCCGATTGAATAAGGGATGACCGGAATTGGAAAGACAAGAAAAATGCCGGAAAAATGTCAAAATTTTCCGGCGTGTTGATTGTCGGTGTCACATTCTTTATGGCGGCAATTTGAATTTTTAAGACATGATCAGTTTTCCGTGGTGCCGAGCAGTTGTCTGGAGAGGAAGGTGGCTTTGGTGTCGGTCATGCCGGTGATGAAGTCCATGACGCGGATGTAGGCGGTATAGAGGTCGTCTTCTTCTCTGGGAGCACAAACACCCATGAGGGTGATGGCCTGTTGTTCACGGTAGCTGATTTCCTTGCCGGTTTTCAGCTGGTGGACAGCCGGGATGAAGGTGTCCAGCAGACGCTTGTAGAGGGTGTACGAACCGATCTCCAGAGCGATTTTCGAATGGTTTTTCAGAATCACGTTGAAAAAGTGGTCTTTCGCGCGGGTCATGTATTCATTGACGTCTTCTTCGGCGCAGTCGATGAGGGATTTGACCGGTTCGCCGTCAAGGAGGGCATCATAGTTGTTTTTGAAGGCGGTGAAGATGGCGTCGATCATGAAGGCGATGAGTTTGGCGCGGATGAGCCCTGCACGCCTGCGGTCGGAATCCATCGATTCAAGCCTTTTTTCGTTGATCCGCAGTTTCGGGTAAACGGGTGCCAACACGTCTTTTATGTCTTGCAGGCTGATGATGTTCAGTTCCAGTGCGTCTTCCATGTCGATGATGCGGTAGCAGATGTCGTCTGCCGCTTCGGTAAGATACGACAGGGGATGGCGCCGGTAATGGCCGTGTTTCAGGCCCAGTGCGGTAAAGACGGTGTCGAAGGTCTGTTTTTCGGACTGGTAAAAATTGAATTTGGTCGAGGCTTCGCCGATGGCGTCGTAAGCGGAGCGCGGGTATTTGACGAGGGAGGCCAGTGTCGGATAGGTGAGCCGGAGGCCGCCGTTGTCCTTGTAGTTTTCGATGGCGGTAACGACCCGGAAGCCCTGTGCATTGCCGTCGAATGTCTTGAAGTCGGCTTTTTGCCGTTCGGTAAGGCCTTTTAAGAAGGCTTCGTTGTTTTCGGCGTTCTTGAACCAGTCCTGAAGGGCGGATTCGCCGCCATGCCCGAACGGGGGATTGCCGATGTCGTGGGCGAGGCAGGCGGCCTGTACGATTTCTCCGATATTTTCCGGGCTGATGGATTCCGGCAGTTCGCCACGCTCTTCCAGAAAGAAGCCGACCATGATGCCGAGCGAGCGGCCTGCGCTGGAGACTTCGAGCGAGTGCATTTGCCGGTTATGGACGTGGTCGTTGGCCGAGAAGGGGTGTACCTGCGTTTTGCGCGCGAGTGTCCGGAAGGAATTGGAAAAGAGGATACGGTCGTAGTCCTGAAGAAATGGGCTTCGGGCGCGGTCGAAATGGACTTTCGAGGGGTCGGTCATGCCGTGGCGGATGGGGGCGAGCAGTTTTGCCCATTGTTCTTTTTTTGTCCGGGTCATGTTTTCGCTCATGTGTTTGTCTTTCTGGACGGTATTCGTTTCCGGAAAGGGCAATTTCTCCATCGTAAATGACAGTAACCATGCCCCATGCCGTTTTCATTTCAGCACAAATGTGTTGCCGGTATATGAAAAAATTGCTCTTTTCGCAAACGAATGGTTACGGATTCGTTATCAGACCAGTATATCGGGGCGTTTTTGGTTAAACAATACTATCCTTATGTGTATGTGTTTTAAATGCGTCAGGACAAGGTTTGCCGGGATGGGCTGCATGTTATCGAAGAAGCGGTTCATGAGCGGGGAATACCTGTCATTTATGGGAAGATAAAAGGCAAAAAGCCGGTATCCGGATCATCCCGGATGCCGGCTGCTTTGACGTGACGGCAAAAAACGCCGTGTGTCATCGTTTTCTCAGTTTTTTTGCCCGACGATCTGGATCAGGTTGAAATAGTTTCCGGCGCCTTCTTCCATGATGGGAATCATTTTTTCCTGCGCCATCGGGCATTCCATGAATTCATCCCACGCCTTCTGGCAGCAGTCCATCTCGCGTAGCGAGGTGATTTTGATGCCGGGTTCTTTTTCCCAAAGGGCTTTCCACCAGTTGCACGAGTGAAAATACCAGTCGGGAGCCCAGAAGGGTTCGACTTCTTTCGGCAAATTGCCTTCGTCGTAGTTGCCGATGAATCCGGGGACGACCACCGCGATGACGCCTCCTTTTTTTACGAACGGCAACAGTCTCGTCAGCATGGTTTCGTTGCCGCCGAAGTACTGGTATGCGTCCACGCTGACGATCATGTCGAAATAGTCATGGGCAAACGGGATGTCTTTCGTGGCGTCGACCCAGAGGGGGATGATGGTCGTATCCAGCCCGGCTCTGGCGAAACGCTCTGCGTTTTCAGTAGGGGATATCCACAAGTCGGCGGCAAAGACAGTCGCGCCATATTTTTCGGCGAGCAGGATGGACGATATCCCTTTGCCGCATCCGAGGTCGAGAATACGCATGCCGGGAGTGATGGGAAGCTGCCCGGCCAGTTCTTCGGTAATGCGCATGGCGTTTGGGCCCATCATGGTGTCGATCAAAAGTTGCCGGTCGTAGCCGTCGGTAAATGGGGTTTTCATGTCGTTTGTTTCCTCCTGTTTTAACGGGAAACAGTGTAGGGCGACGCAAGGGCGAAGGCATCCTCCTTTTCGTTTGGGAAAAGAAAAAGCGCCGGGGTTTGCCCGGCGCTTCGTTCGTTTTCTCAGCCGTTTTTCGCGGCGCTGATGATTTTGTATATCGTTTTGACAGACCGGAAATACTGTCGGGCCAGCTCGGTGACAGTTGAACCGTCACGGTATTGTGCGATGATGTCGCGGTTTCTGGCGCGAATGGTTTCCCGGGTTTGTGTTTTGGCACCCCATGAAAGTTTATTGGCTTCCTTTTTCGGGATGTAAAGGGTTTCTCCCTCGATATACTCCTGTATGGCGCACAGCAGCTGATGCGGCAGTGCGTCCTGTGCTTTTTTATAGCCCATTATGCTCCTCCTGTTGATGGTCAGGGTTGGGGCAAGGGCTATTGCAGGCCGGTTTGTGTCCTTATGCAATATCCCTTGCGGTGCATAAACGGACAATATCCTGTTGGTTTGACATCCAGTACCTTTTGGTCAGGTTGATAAAAGAAGTTTCAGCGGCAATCGTATGTCGCAATCGGGTGGATGTCAAACCGGGCCATTAACAGGTGCTTACCGGATGGCGTTGCCCGGCGGATTGTCAAATGGGCGCAAATGTGGCTAGAATGAAATCTTTTTCACCGGTTCCGGCAGTGACCGACAGGGAACCGGTTCACATTGCGTAAGCTTATGTCTCTTGAAACCATTCCCGGTCAGGCCGCACACCCTGCGGCTGACGAACCGGAACCCGGCTTATCCGGCTGGGGAGAAGTGAAAAGGGGGATTATCGCCTCCATACCGATGATGATCGGCTTTATTCCGTTCGGGCTTGTGCTGGGCGCACAGGCGCAGCAGAAAGGGTTTCCGGTGCTTGGGGTACCCATGCTGACGGGATTCAGTTTTGCCGGGGGTGCCGAATACGCCGTAATGGAATTGTGGACATGGCCGCCGCATATTTTCCTGATCGTGGCCGTGACCTTGCTGGTCAACAGCCGCCATATCCTGATGAGTGCCGTTCTGGCGCCGCTGTTGAACCATCTTCCCAAACGGAAGGTCTTGCCTGCCCTGTTTTTCATGTGTGACGAGAGCTGGGCGATTGCGCTCTCGGATGCCGCCCGCAAACGGGAAGACGGAAAAGCCACCGGATTTTCTTTCCCGTTTTATATCGGCGCCGCGCTGGCGCTGTATGTCACATGGGTGTCGTTCACGACGCTCGGGGCGGTGGTTGGGCCTCTGATCGGCGACGTGAAGGATTTCGGCTTCGACATGGCGTTTCCGGCCGTGTTCTTTGTGCTCCTGAAGGGCATGTGGAAAAACGTCCGCTCGTCGCTGCCCTGGGCGGTCAGCCTTGTGGTGGCGCTCTTGACATACCTTTACATCCCGGGCGCATGGTACGTTCCCGCCGGGGCGGCCGCAGGCGTGATCGCGGCGCTGATCCTGTCGGAGGTCTCATGATCGATACGGCATTCGTGATCACCATTGCGCTGATGTGTGGCGTGACTTACCTGACGCGCATTGTGGGGTATCTGGCTCTGCGGAACCGGACGCTGTCGCCGCGGCTGCGGGTTATTCTCGAAGCCGTTCCGGGCTGCGTGCTGATTTCCGTCATCGCCCCGTATTTCGCCTCGACCGATCCGGTCGATCTGGCCGCGCTGGGCATTACGCTGGTCGCGTCAATCAAGTTGCGTTTCCTTCCCGCCATCGTGATCAGCATCGCCTCAGCTGCCCTGTTGCGGCAGTTTTTCTGAATTTTTGGTAAAAGGGTTTTTGGCGGGGTTTGTGCCCGTTTGCCGGGTTCATTGGCGTCAGGCAAATCCCCTTCAACTGCCTTGTCACTGACGTGTCCGGCAGCGTTTTGGGTTGCGCCCAGAAGCGCCTGTTTGGCGACAGCGGCCGCCATATCGGTGGCGGTTCTGACGGTGCCATTGGTGATCTGGTTGGTGAGGCGTTTGCCGACTTCACCGGCGATGCCGCCACCGGAGGCAAGGCTTCCTGCGGCCGTGATGGCGCCTGCGCCAAGGGCTTTCAATACTCTTTGTCCAAATGACTGGCCTTCGCTTTTGTTCAGGCTGTCGCCAACCCCTTGCAGGGTCTGGATGGCGTAGAAAATGTAGGAAAGGAATTTCGATCCGTATTCAATTGTTTTTTACGAAGTGATATAAAAAGTTCAAAATCGGATGGAGTTTTTAAAATGAAGAATGCAGAAAAAAGGAGTTAAGGATTTTTTTTCAGACGAGCGATGACATTAGCGAGGGAGGGTTCTTTTCCTGTTGGATTGTATTTTTCCTTTAGTGCCAAACTGTAGTAGAGTGAATTGACAAAAGGATGGTCACAATCCTCTTCGTAATCATCCGGATTGATCGGATCGGGACCATCGGTTCCATACAGTTCTTGCCATACTATGGTGTAGAAAAGTTTGCCAACGGCATCGTCAATGGGAATTTGATGAGACGGGAATACCCATTCAAGTTTTTTACTGTCAGTAGCCAAATAGTATGTAAGTGTATTTCGAATTTTTTCCTGATTTTCAGGAGGAAAATAACGATAATGAGTAACGACATATTCCCGAATGATCTCCCGTAGAACTTTGGGATCATGATCGTCAAGTTTCATGAATTCGGTAACTTGTTCATCTGTCAAAAAAAGAATTTTCCCCAATATTCCTGCCAGAAAGTCCCAGCATACTTTAATTTTGGGAGGCTGTTTTTCTTTTTTCTGAAAAAAGGATATCAAGCTTTCAAGAAATTTTTTCATGAAAATGATTATATTGGTAAATTGATTTAGTTTCTTATTTTAGGATAGCTTGTAATCAACTTTCCGTTATCGTCAAAACGGAAAACAGCTTTGTTAGTTTTAATCAATTCATCAGTATTTTTCAGGTAACCTTCACCAACAGGTTTGTCAAAAAATATTGTTATCTCATCATTTTGATCGGGATTAATGCGTCGTTTCTCCTCCCACCGTCGTTTCGCCACA
>OGXI01001323.1_pt1 | contig 20711 bp, 20 predicted proteins | sample 1576221 | NCBI WGS metagenome assembly OGXI01 (sample SAMEA3541523, study PRJEB24748) | human gut metagenome | biome: human gut; feature: human-associated habitat; material: faeces | place: China | collected 2012
AATGCGGTTTTGTTGAGGCCGCTGTGCGGCATCATGGTATAATAACCTCAGGCCCGCCGCTTGCGCGGCCACGCGCACTTCGTACGCGGCTGCGCTTTCGCGCATGGGCTTTGAGAACATTGAACCATGCAAAACCGCAGCAGGCACGGTTTTGTTGAAGCCGTTTTGCGGCGTCCTGCTGTAATATTAGCAATCGCGGCTACATGCCGCAAAACAGAAAGGATGGACAACGTGGGTACGATTTTTTATACTGCACCTGTGGCGCCCCATGTGCTGATCAACGCATTCTTCCTTTACAGCTTTTTGGGCTGGGTGATGGAGTGCATCGTCATACGCCGGGAGAAGGGCCGGTGGGAGAACCGCGGTTTTGCGCATCTGCCGTTCTGTATCATTTACGGCTTCGGCGCAATGCTCGGCTTTGCGCTGCTGCGTCCGTTTTCCGGCAATTATGTGCTGCTCTATCTTGTGGGAGCTGTTTTGGCAACGCTGTTCGAATACCTCACCGCGCGGCTGATGCTGCGCCTGTTCGGCACCTTCTGGTGGGATTACACCAATAAGCCGTTCAATTATAAGGGGATTCTGTGCCTGGAAAGCACGCTGGGCTGGGGGCTCATCGCTCTTCTGCTGTTTGCATTTCTGCATCGGCTGGTGTTCCGCGCTGTCCTGCTCATTCCGGACCGTGTCGGTTTGGCGGCTGCATTTCTGCTGGTGTGTGCCTATGCGGTGGATTTTGCCGTCAGCGCGTATCAGGCGTATCAGAATGCGCATACTTCCACAGAGGCCGAGCCCGTGCCCGGCCGCGCCGCCCGCTGAAAAGCGCGGCGCCGACCTTTACACAAAGGGGATTTTTTAGAAATGATTTACCGCAGCAAGGAAACCGTGTGCTCCATCACGGTACCCAGAGATCCGGAATACTTGGCTCTGGTACAGGATATTCTGGAACATCCGCTGGTGCGTTCCATGGAGGCGTACACCCAGCACGGCGAGACCTCGTGCCTGCGCCACAGCATCAATGTTTCGTATCTCAGCTACCTGTATTGCAGGGACCATGGATGGCAGGCCCGCGCCGCCGCCCGCGCCGGACTGCTGCACGACCTTTTTCTGTACGACTGGCACTTCCACGCAAAGGAAACGGGCAATTATTTTCACGGGCTGACGCATCCGCGGCGCGCGCTGGAGAACGCCCAGCGTCTGTTCAGCCTTACGGACAGGGAAAAGAATATCATCCTGCGGCATATGTGGCCGCTGACGGTCACACCGCCCAAATACCGCGAGGCGTATGTGATTGTGATGTTCGACAAATACTGCAGCCTGATGGAGACGTTCCACAAGCCCGTGATGGAGCTGATGGAATACCAGGAGCTGACGGCTGATTTGAAAAAAGGCTTTGCCGCGCAGTGAGCGGCAAAGCCTTTTTATGTGCGCCCGGGCCATATTGCGCCCGGGCCGTTTTGCGGTTTGGATTAACGGCTTTGAGGGAGCGGACCGCGCGGCGTCGGGAGTTGCTCCGCATGCCGTTTTGCTCCGGGCGGCTCACAGGCGCTCCACGATTCCCGTGACCAGGCGCTCCAGCACCTTTGCGCGGGCTGCGGCCGTCTCGATGACCTCGTTTTCGTCCAGCTTCTTTTCCAGCACGCCCGCGGCCATATTGGTGACGAGGCTGATGGCCAGCACAGGCAGCCCGCAGTGGCTGGCGGCGATGACCTCCGGCACCGTGGACATTCCCACGGCGTCCGCGCCCAGCACGCGGAACGCACGGATCTCTGCCGGAGTTTCGTAGCTGGGGCCCATATAGCCCAGATATACTCCGTGGCGCAGTGCAACGCCCTGCGCGGCGGCCACCTCGTCTGCCAGACGGCGCAGAGCGGGCGTATAGGCGTAGGTCATATCACAGAAGCGCGGGCCGAAGCCCGCATCGTTGGGGCCGGTGAGCGGGTTGGCGCCCATAAAATTGATGTGGTCGTCAATGACCATCAGGTCGCCCACCTGGAAATCGAGGTTCACGCCGCCGCAGGCATTTGTCACCAGCAGCGTTTCCACACCCAGCGCTTTCATCACACGGACGGGCGCGGCGATGTGGGACATGGGATGTCCCTCATAAAAATGAAAACGCCCCTGCATGCACACGACGCCGTGCCCGGCCAGACGGCCCAGCACAAAACGTCCCGCGTGCCCCGGCGCGGTGGAAACGGGAAAGCCGGGAATGGAGGCGTATTCCACAAAAGACGCATCCTCCAGCACATCGGCCAGACCGCCCAGCCCGCTGCCCAGGATCAGGCCCACCGACGGGCGTGCGCCGGCCACGGCGCGGATGGCATCTACCGCGTTTTGGATCATTTCCTTCAAGGCTTTTCCTCCGTTCGCGTCTGGCTGCTTTTCAGCTCGAAGTGAATCAGCAGGCTGAGCAGCGCGCGCAGGATGATGACCGCGCCCAGAATGAGCAGCTCGCTCATCTCCCGTACCAGAACGGTCTTTAAGATCTCGGCGGCCATTTTAAATTCCAGCCCGGTGGCAAGGCCGTCGGCAAGCTCGAACTGCAGCGCGTAATGCCGGTGCAGAAAGGTATTGCCCAGATATTCCGCAAAGGCCCGCACTGCCGACACTGCCACCACAAAAATGCCCATCATCTCCAGCACGCCGATGATGGGCGGCAGGATGAGCTCGATCAAATGTTCCAAGTCCATGTTGCGTCTCCTTTCCAAATTCCTGTCTACCAGTATACAGGATGTCCCGGCAAAAAGGCAATACGCGCCGCACATACTTTCCCGTCCGGGTCCGTATACATAAAAAAGGGAAAGGGGCGTGGACGCATGGCGCGCCAAAGCTATTTGAAAAACGCGGCCATTCTGACGGGAACAGGCCTGCTGCTGCGTGCCGCAGGCATGTTCTTCCGCATTTATATCGCGGCGCGTATCGGCGCCGAGGGCATGGGCCTGTACCAGTTGATCTACACGGTCTACACAATGGCCGTCACCCTGGCTACGGCGGGGCTTTCGGTGGCGGCCACGCGTCTTTCGGCGGAACTGCTGGCCACCGACGACCCCGCCAATGTGCGCGCAGCCATGCGCCGCACACTGGCGCTGGGGCTTGGGCTTGGCGCGGCTGCGGCCGCGCTGCTGTTCACTGGAGCGGGGCTTGCAGCGGACTGGTGGCTGGAGGATGCGCGGGCCGCGCTCTCGCTGCGCATTTTGGCGCCCAGTTTGCCGTTTATGGCGGTTTCGGCATGTCTGCGGGGGTTTTTCATGGCGCGGCGCAAGGTGGGGCCGAATTCCCGCGCGCAGATCTTCGAGCAGGTCGTGCGCATCGGCGTGGTGGCGCTGCTCATTGATTCTGCCGTACCGCAGGGCATCGGAACGGCCTGCGCGGCCGTGGTCGTGGGCAATACGGTCAGCGAGGCTGCGAGCTGGGTATATATGGAATGGTGCTACCGGCGTGAGCTGAGGGACGTGCCCCGTAACGCAAAGCGTCCGGTGCAGGGGCTGGGACGGCAGCTGTGGGATATCATAGCGCCCATTGCTGCGAACCAGTATATGACGAGCGTGCTGCGCACCGTTGAAAATGTAATGGTGCCCGGCTGCCTTGCGCTGTATACGCTCAGCCGCGAAACAGCGCTCAGCCAGTACGGCGCGCTGAAAGGCATGGCCATGCCGGTGATTTTTTTTCCGTTTTCATTTCTGGCCACGCTTTCTACGCTGCTGCTGCCGGAGATCACCGAGGCGCATGTGCAGAACAGGCGCGCGGCGCTGGAACATCTGGTCAACCGTGTCATGCTCATCACGCTGGTGCTTTCGTTTCTGGCCGGCGGCCTGTTCACCCAGTTTGCAAAGGAGATCGGCCTGGTGCTGTACCAGAGCGAGGAGATCGGTTTTTATCTGTCGATACTGGGGCCGCTGATGCCCTTTATGTATATGGAGAGCATGGTGGACGGCATCCTGAAAGGGCTGGGGGAGCAGCTCTCCTCCTTTCGTTATACGGCGCTGGATTCGGTTGTGCGCATCGCGTTGATCTACCTGCTGCTGCCGCGCTTCGGCATGCAGGGCTTTTTGTTTGTGATGCTGGTGAGCAATTTGCTGACGAGCCTGCTGAACCTGCACCGCCTGCTGCATGTTACAGGGCTGCGTGTGCAATGGCTGCGTTGGGTGATAAAACCGGTGTTCTCGTTTTTGTGCGCGGGCGCGGCGTGCCGGTTCGTGCTGCAGCCGCTGACGCAGCGGCTGGGCCTGCCGCTTCTGGCCTGGGCTGTTTTGGGAGCGGTATTCACCAGCGTTATTTACGCGCTGTTCATCTGGCTTACAGGCTGCGCCGGGCCGGGAGACTTTATCGTCAGGCGCACCCGGAAGAAGGCGGGGGAGAGGGATTCGTCCGTGTGATGCGGATGCAGGAAAGGACGCCGCGGCTGTGTAAAATGCCGATTCTTGCGCGCAAAGTTTGGATAAGATGGAGAAAGCTGAAAAAATGGTTGACGAAAGACTGGAAAAGGATTATTATGTTGTCATAACAACAAGGCGGCCAACAACATCCTACAGGCGGCCTTGCAGCGCCCGGCGGCGGAATGCCTGCCGGGAGGGAAAGAGGTGCCTTTGGTGAAAGCGGTACCCAGGTACTTGCAGATTATCAATTATTATCAGGGAATGATCGACGCGGGCAAGCTGTCGGAGGGGCAGCAGATGCCCACGGAAGAGGCCATCGGCGCGCTGTTCAGCGTGAGCCGCATCACGGTGCGCCAGGCTTTGGACGGCCTGGCACAGGCGGGATATATTTACAAAGTGCAGGGAAAGGGCAGCTTTGTCGCATCCAAGAAGGCGGGAATGCAGCTCAATCATCTGATCGGCTTCAGCGACGAGATGCGCAGCCTGGGGCTGGAACCGTCCACCATCCTTATGGAACAGAGCCTGATGCTGCCCACGGAGGCGGTGGCAAAGGCGCTGAACATCGACGTCACCCAGAAGATCTATTTCCTAACGCGCATCCGCTGCGCGGACGGCGTCCCCATGGCTGTGGAGAAGGTCCATATGCCTTTTTACCGTTTCGCGGGCATTGAAACGCAGGATCTGAGCAAATCTTTGTACGCACTGCTCAAGGAGCAATACGGCTGCGAATGCAGCAAGGCAGTGCAGAGTATCCAGGCCGGAGCGGCCAGCTCCCATGATGCGAAGCTGCTGAAAATCAAAACAGGAATGCCGGTGCTGTGCATCTCCCGCACTACGTACGGTATGGACGGCGCGCCCTTTGAATATGTGGATTCCATTTACCGAGGGGATAAATATATCTTTAACGTCACTCTGGAAAAGTAAACTTTCGCTGGGCCTGCCCCGCCTGCGGCTGGGCTGCGCCCGCGAAAAATTTTTTGAACGGTATTGTTATAACAACATGACAACTTGTCTTGTTGCAGCTTAAATCAAATGAGGAAAGGCAGAGGTTCATGACGGAAAAAAGTAGATCAGAGCGCGGCGGACGGCGCAGGTTCAACCTGAAACGGCGCGAGGCCTGCACGGGCTGGCTGTTTGTCTCACCGGCGCTCATCGGGTTCAGCATTTTCACCTTCGGTTCTATCCTGTATTCGCTGTACTTATCCTTCACCGATTACAACCTGCTCAGCAAGCCGAACTGGCTGGGCCTGCAGAACTACGTCAAGGCGTTCACGGACGACCAGTACTTTTACCCGTATTTCGGCAATACGTTCTATTTTGTTGTTGCGCTGGTGCCCATTGTGCTGGTGGTGTCGCTGCTGCTGGCCATCCTCATCAACAAAAAGGCGGGCAGGCTGACAAAGGGCTACCGTGTAGCTCTGTTCCTGCCCAGCATCACGTCCACCGTCGCGGTGAGCATGGTGTGGCTGTGGATCTTCAACCCGGACATGGGCATCCTGAACAACATTCTCACTGCCATCGGCCTGAATGATGTGCCGCTGTGGCTGGGCGACCCGGCCTGGAGCAAGCCCGCGCTCGTTATCATGCGCGTGTGGCAGATGAGCGGTTATTATATGCTGATGTTCCTTGCCGGGCTGCAGACCATCCCGGAGACATTGTACGAAGCCGCGGATGTGGACGGCGCCACAGGATGGCAGAAATTTATCCGCATTACGGTGCCGATGCTCTCCAATACAACGTTTGTGGTAGCCATCCTGCTGGTGATCGAGGCGTTCAACATGTTTGAATCCATTTTCGTAATGACGCAGGGCGGGCCGCTCGGCTCCACCAGCACCATCATGTACTATATCTATGAGCAGGGCTTTACCAACTACAACATGGGCTATGCGTCGGCGCTGGCGTGGATATTCTTTGCCATTATCATGGTGGTGACGCTGATCCAATACCGCTTCCGCCATGAACAGGGGGGTGAATGAGCATGAAAAAACCGCAGCTTGGCATGTCCGCGCGCAAGACCGTGGGCAACACCGTATACCACATCTTCATGGTCGCCCTCAGCGTCATCATGATCTATCCTTTCGTCTGGTCGCTGCTCTCCTCTTTCAAATCCTCGGAGCAGCTTTACGGCGGTAATCCGTTGGACCTGTGGCCCAGGCCGTTCACGATGGAGAACTACGAGCGCCTGTTCCAGGTGCTGCCCTTTGATAAGTTTACGGTCAATTCGGTGTTTTTGTCCGTCGCGATACCTCTTTGTATGATCGCGGTCGCCTCTCTCACGGCATATGCGCTCACGCGGCTGGAGTTCCGCGGCAGGAACATTTTGTTTCTTGCGTTCATCGCCACGATGATGATCCCCAGCCACGTCACCCTCATCCCCAACTATAAGATCGTTGTGGATATGAAGCTCATCAATACATATGCGGCGCTGTTCCTGACGAATATGTTCACGGGCGCCAATGCGTTCAACATTTTTTTCTTCCGCCAGTTTTTCCTCAGTATTCCCAAGGACTTGGAAAACGCCGCCATCATCGACGGCTGTACGCGGCTGGGCGTGTTTTTCCGCATCGTGCTGCCAAATGCGAAGCCGGCCATTGCCACGACGGCCATCCTGTCGTTCCGCAGTGTGTGGAACGCGTTCCTGTGGCCGATGCTGGTGATCAACGACTACGACAAGCTGACGCTGACCGTGGGCCTGAAATACCTGAAGGAGTGGGAACCCAACTGGGCCGTGCTTCTGGCGGGCGCGTCCCTCAGCATCGTGCCCATCGTCATTGTGTTCCTCATCTTCCAAAAGCAGTTCATGGCCTCTACCATGAATTCGGGCTTTGGCGGTAAATGATGTCTCTTTTCGGAATGAACGGCGCGCCGCGCCGTGACATATCAAATCATACAATGGAGGATCAACATGAAAAAGTCAATTAGCAAAGTTCTGTCACTTGTTCTTGCACTGGCGTTTGTGTTTTCGCTGGCCGCCTGCGGCGGTGCGCCGTCCTCGGCGCCCGCTGCGTCCGGCAGCGCTCCGGCTTCCGGCTCCGAGCCCACGGCCCCGGCCGACCCCACCACACTGAAGGTCTATACCTGGTGGGACGTGACGAAGTTTGAACATTTGCAGAAGATGCAGCAGGATTTTGAAGCGGCGAATCCGGATATCAAGCTGGAATTCGTTACCATTCCCAGCAAATACGCCGATACAATGGTCACAAAGCTGGCCGGCGGCGAGATCCCCGACGTGATGATGCTGGCCATGGACCAGGTGCCCCGCTATGCGCTGAACGGTATGCTGCTTCCGCTGGACGATTTGGCCAGCCAGGAGTATAAGGACGCTCTGTACCCCGTGGTGAAGGACGCCCTGACCGTGAACGGCACCATGTATGCCGCGGCCCGCGACGTTACCCCGAAGGTCATGTATCTCAATACCAAGATGTTTGAAGACGCCGGCATCGAGATCCCGGCCGATACCTGGACGATGGACGAGTTCGTCGAGATCGCCAAGCAGCTCACCAAGGGCAGCGGCGCGGACGCCCAGTGGGGTTATTACTGGAAGAATTATACCGACCAGACCTTCGCCATGATCGCGGCGTTCGGCGGTGAGCTGTACAGTGAGGACGGCAAGGCGAGCGTGCTTTCCACCGACGAAAACACCCAGAAGGCCGTTCAGTTCATGTATGACCTGTACAATACCTACAAGGTGTGTCCGTCGGCCACGCAGGCCGCGCAGTTCGGTGACAGCGAGTTCGCCCCCTTTATGGCCAATAAGGTGGCCATGCAGATCGGCGCGCTTTCCACCGCCTCTACGTTTGACGCAAACGGCACTGAGTATACCGTGCTGCCCATGCCCTATGTGGACGGCGTCAGCAAAACGTCCTCGTTTGTGAACACCTGGGTCATTCCCAAGACCGCCAGAAATCCCGAGCTTTCCTGGCGCGTGGTGGAGTTCCTCTCCGGCAAGGAGGGCCAGCAGATCGCTTTGGATATGAACTACGGCCTGCCTGCCTCCACGATGGTGGATACGAACGAGACGCTCTTCACCCTCATGATGAACTACGTTGCCACGCAGCTCGTGGCCTATTTCATCATCGTCTGGGAGTCGCCGAAGGGCTCGGGCAAGGTCGGCATCATCAACCAGAGCACCGAGGCCGGCTGGCTGCCGCAGATCGGCGGCTACAAGTACCTGCTGACGATCCTCGTCGTCGCGGTGCTGACCGTGCTCGTCTATGTCTACCTCAATTACAGCAAGCACGGCTATGAGATCTCCGTCGTCGGCGAGAGCGAGCGCACCGCCCGCTACGTCGGCATCAAGGTCGGCAAGGTCATCGTGCGCACGATGCTGCTGTCCGGCGCGCTGTGCGGCATCGCGGGCGTGCTGCTCGTGTCCGGCACGGATCACACGATCACGACCACCATCGCCGGCGGGCAGGGCTTCACGGCCGTTATGGTTTCGTGGCTGGCAAAGTTCAACCCCATCAGTATGATCCTCACGAGCTTCCTGCTCGTGTTCCTCGACCGCGGCGCGGGCGAGATCTCGACCGCGTTCGGGCTCAACCAGTCGTTCGCTGATATCCTCAGCGGCATCATCATTTTCTTCATCATCGGCTGTGAGTTTTTCATCACCTACCGGCTGAGCTTCCGCAAGCCGGCAAAGAAGGAGGCGGCGGAGCATGTTTGATTTTGTGTCCTTTATCCCCCGCGCCATCGTACAGGGTATCCCGCTGCTGTTCGGCAGCACCGGCGAAACGCTCACCGAAAAGTCCGGCAACCTGAACCTCGGCATCGCGGGCATCATGTATGTCGGCGGCATCAGCGGCGTCATCGGTGCGTTCCTGTATGAGCAGGCGGCCGGCGGAGCCGCCGGGATGAACGGCTTTCTCGCCATCATGATCCCGCTGCTGTCGTGCCTGCTCGGCTCGCTGCTCATGGGACTGCTGTACTGCTTTCTCACCGTCACGCTGCGCGCCAACCAGAACGTCACCGGCCTTGCCATGACGACGTTCGGCGTCGGCTTCGGCAACTTCATGGGCGGCTCGCTCATCAAGCTCACCGGCAGCGAGGTGCCGTCCATCGCGCTCTCGGCCACGAACAGCTACTTTTCCAAGTCGCTGCCGCTTGCCGATAAGCTCGGCTGGTTCGGCCAGATCTTCCTGTCCTACGGCTTTCTCGCTTACCTCGCCGTGGCCATCGCGCTCATCGCGGCCTACGTGCTCAAGCACACGCGCGTGGGTCTGCACCTGCGCTCCGTCGGCGAAAATCCGCAGACGGCCGACGCCGCCGGCATCGACGTCAAGAAATATAAGTATGTCGCCACCTGCGTCGGCAGCATGATCGCCGGCCTCGGCGGATTGTACTACGTCATGGACTACGCCTGCGGCGTCTGGTCCAACGACGCCTTCGGCGACCGCGGCTGGCTCGCCATCGCGCTCGTCATCTTCACGGTCTGGAAGCCAAACATCGGCGTGCTCGCGTCGTTCCTCTTCGGCGGCCTGTACATCCTGCACATCTTCCTGCCGAGCGGCACGAATCTCGCCGTCAAGGAACTGTACAAGATGATCCCCTATGTCGTCACGATCATCGTGCTCATCATCACGAGCGTGCGCTCCAAGCGCGAAAATCAGCCCCCCGCAAGCCTCGGCCTGCCGTATTTCCGAGAAGAACGGTAAGTACGGGCGCAGCGGAAACAGAGAGATCCAAAAACAGGAGAGCAGACCGCTCTCCTGTTTTTTTCATGCCTGCTGCCTGCGCGTTTCGCTGCGCAGAGGATGCGGCGTTTGCCGCCGGGCTCATGTGTTTCTTTCCAGCTCCGCCTCGATCTCCGCCAGCACCGCGCTTGGCCGCATATGCAGCGCCTCGCCGATGCGGTAAAAGGTCTCCAGCGTTGGTTTGCGTTCCCCACGCTCAATGGCGCTCAAATGCGTCCTGCCGATCCCGGCGAGACCGCTCACGATCTCCTGCGACAGCCCGTGCTCCTCCCGCAGCCGCCTGCGAAGAAAGGTTAGATCCATACCAACACGGCCGATGAGCTGCGGGTCGATATCGAAAAGATCTCCGGCAAGCAGTATGCGGACTATGTGCAGGCGTGTCAGACGGTTGGGTTCACGGTGGATGCGGAGCCCAATTCCTCGTCGTTCAGCGCTTACAACGCCTATGTCAGCGCCTGCCGGGATAAGGGCTTTACGGTCGACTACAATAAGGGCGACAACTATTATCGTGCCAATAACGACGCGGGGTGGCAAGTCTCGACCGATTATGTGGGCAACCAGATCATGAGCATTCGTATAGACGCGCCGGACACGAGCTCGGGCAGCACGACTTCCGAGCAGTCGCCGGATTCCTCCACGCCATCCGCAACGGCGCAAAACGATGGCAAGCTCGTCAACGGCATGCGCAAGGATTTCAAAGAAGCTATGGACAGCTATGAGGCCTTTATGAACGAATATGTCGCGTTCATGAAAAAATACAACGCGAATCCGAACGATCCCACGCTGATGGCGGATTACGCACGCTACATGAGCAAGTATGCGGATGCGTGCGAGAAATTCAATCAGTGGGAAAGCGCGGACATGAACGACGCAGAGACCGCGTACTACATCGACGTGCAGGCGCGCGTCAGCAAAAAGCTGCTGGAAGCGGCGGGCTGACGGACAGCGCGGGCGCACCGTCCAAAGCGAAAAAATCCCCCGGAACGGATGTTCCGGGGGGTTTTTGCACAGGGAGCGGTTATCCCTGTTTGCCGTTTGCGCCGGCGCAGGCGGGCTCAGCCTTGCCCGCTTTCTCCTTGCGGTGCGGCAGCACGGCAGCCACGGCGCCGAAGAGCACCGACGGCAGCACCCACGCGAAGCCCAGCTCAAACAGCGGCAGCTTGTGCAGGAACGTGAGCGGCACACCATAGCCGTCGAGCGTGCACAGCACGCTCATGAGCAGCGCGCCGATGACCGCGCCGCGGCTGATGCGGTCGGGCAGCCGCGGCACGACAAGCGAAATGAAAATGAGGACGAGGGTAGGCGGATAGACGACATCCAGCACCGGTGCGGCGATGGCCACGATGCGGTCGAGACCGAGGTTCGACACGACGGCGCTGAACACGCAGATGACGATGACAAACACTTTGTACGGCACCTTGCCGCGGCAGAGCTTGGCAAAATACGCGGCGGCGGAGCTGGTGAGCGCCACGGCCGTCGTGACGCACGCGAGGCCGACGACGATGCCGAAGATGATCATGCCTGTCTTGCCCATGAGGGCCTCAACGATGGCCATGACGAGCTGCGCGCGGCCGATCTCGCTGGTATACTGCGCGGAAACGGTGGCACCGAGATAGGCAAGGCCCATATAGACCGCCAGCAGCAGCACGCACGCGAGGATGGACGACCCGCTCATGATGCGGAATTTCTTGCCGGACTCGGTATAGCCCTTGTCGACCACGCTCTGCAGCACGAGAATGCCGAACGGCAGCGCGGCGAGCGCGTCCATGGTCTGGTAGCCGGCCTTGACGCCGGTGACGACGGCGCTGTCGATCTGCGCCTCGGGCGCGATCGTGCCGAGCGGCGTGACGATGCCTTTGATGATGATGGCCGCAAGACCGGCGAGCAGCAGCGGCGTGAGCACCTTGCCCACGATGTCCACGACGGCGGACTCGCGGATGCACAGTGCGAGGATGAGCGCGAAAAACAGCACCGAGAACACGACGGCGGACACGCCGGGAAGGTTCGGGGCGATGGCCATTTCAAACGTGCTGGCCGACGTGCGCGGGATGGCGACCATGGGGCCGACGCACAGAATGATCGCGCACATGAGGATCTCCGACGGCACACAGCCGACGCGCTGGAGCACGGCCTCGCTGCTGCCGACACGCAGCAGCGCGAACATGGCGGCGAGCGCAAGCCCGATGTCCGCGATAAAATACGCGCTGAATCCGGCCAGCCACTGCGGGCCGGACTCCATGCCCAGGTACGGCGGGAAGATCACATTCCCGGCGCCGAAGAACATGGAAAACAGTGCGAAACCGACAACGATGATGTCGCGTGCCGCCCGATTTTTCGTCTCTTTCATGTTTTCTCTCCTTTTGTCGTCCAGGCGCGGACGACAGCTTTCAATTTCCAAATATAGCGTATCATTCTTTTTGATAAATGAGAAACGAGAGTTGTTCATGGGGATATGAAAAAAGCAAATGACATGGGTCAGAAAATTTTATTGGTTGAGTTGAACAAATTCGTGGTATTATGAAAAAAGAATGATAAAAAGGAGGCAGCATATGGACGACGGAAAACTGCGGGCACTGCTTACGGCGGTGGAATGCGGCAGCTTCAGCAAGGCGGCGGCCCAGCTTGGCTACACGCAGTCCGCCATGACGCACCTGGTCAACAAACTGGAGGCTGAAGTCGGCTGTACGCTGCTCGAGCGCGACAGTCAGGGCATCCGCCTGACGGACGCGGGCAAGCAACTGCTGCCTTATATTCAAAATGTGATCTGCGCGTGCGACACGCTCCTGCAGGAGGCCGCCGAGCAGAATGACCCACGCACGCGCACGCTGCGCATCGGCTGCTTTGCGAGCATTGCCCGCGCGCGTCTGCCGGAGCTGCTGCGCGCCTTCCGCGAGCTGCACCCGGAAATTAAAATGGACGTGCTCGTGCGCGGTGATGAGCTGCCCGCCGCACTCGCGAGCGGGGAGATCCAGCTCGCCCTCGTGGACGAGGCGCGCGCGCAGGGCTTTGACTTTCTGCCGCTGGCGGACACGCCGCTCGTGGCCGTCGTGCCGCCGGACTTCCCGTGGGAGGGGGAGACCATCCCGCTCGAGCGGCTGCTGCGCGAGCCGTTTCTCTCGAGCCCGGACCAGTACATCGAGCCGTTTCTCCCGCCGGACACCCCGCGGCTGGAGGTCACGGCGTCGGACGACGGGTCGATCCTGTCCATGGTCGCCGGCGGCCTCGGCGTGTCGGTGCTGTCGTCGTTTTCCCTCGTCGGGTACGAGGGGCAGGTGCGGGTGCTCCAGCTGGAGAAACCCATCGCGCTGCGGCTCGGCGCGGCGGTCAAGTCCGTGAACACCATCGGCACGTCGGCGCGAATGTTCCTGACGTTCCTGCGCGAATACTACGGCAAAGACGATACGCAGTGACGCGGTAAGACGCGGTAATGAAATAGCAAGAGCGGCCCGCACCGGATGGTGCGGGCCGCTTGCGCTGTGGAAATGGGAACATGATGCGTGAAACGATGCAGGTGCGCTCGGGCTCAGCCCGAGAGTTTGCGCACGGCCTCGTGCGCGTCGCCGACGGCAAAGAGGATCTTGCGCGGCTGCTGCGCGTCGCCGAGGACCGTCACAGGGGCGACGGCTTCAAACGCGGCCGCGGCCTGCGCCGTCGGGGCAAAGCCCAGCGCCAGCAGCACCGTGTCGCACGCGATCTGCTGCTGCTCGTGCGCGTGCTCGACCGTGACGCTGCACGTGAACGCATCGCCGTCGATGCGCACGAGCTTCGTCGCGGGGCGGAAATCCACGTTCGAGCGCGCCATGTAGTCGCGCATGAGCATGTCGTTCATCTTGAAGCCCGGCTCCGACGGGATGGTCTTGGCCATGTCGATGCACGTCACGTGCTTGCCCCACATGTCCATCTGCAGCGCCGTCTCGACGCCGACGAGTCCGCCGCCGATCACGACGACGTGCTCGCCCACATCACAGCAGTCGCACAGGGCCTCGGTCGCAAGGTTCACCTTCGGGCAGTCGAGTCCCGGGATAGCCTTCGGCGCGATGGGCCGGCCGCCGGCCGCCCAGAGGATGTGGTCAGGCGCATAGGCCGCGGCGAGCTCCGGCGTCGCCGTGGTGTAAAAGCGCACGGGGATGTCGTGCACGAGCAGCTCGCGCTCGAAGTAGCGGATCATGCGGTGCATGTCGCGCTTGAAAAACGGCTTGCAGGCGCACAGAGCGTTGCCACCGATGTGGCCGCCCGCCTCCCAGATCTCGACCGAATGGCCGGCCTGTTTGGCATAGAGCGCCGCCATGCAGCCGGCAGGGCCGGCACCGACGACGAGGATCTTTTTCGGGTGGGCAGCCGGCGGAATGTCGACGCTGCCGTCCTCGTGGCCGCAGCGCGGGTTGAGCGCGCAGGTCGCCGTCTCGCCGTTGTAGACGCGGGCGATGCAGCCCTCGTTGCAGGAGATGCACGGGCGGATCGTGTCCGGCCGGCCGGCCAGCACCTTGTTCGGCAGGTCGGGGTCGGCGAGCAGACCGCGGCCGATGACCGCGATGTCGCACACGCCGTCGCGCAGGGCAGCCTCCGCCTTGTCCACGTCGCCGAAGCGGCCGTGCGTCATGACCGGCACATCGACCACGCTGCGGATGATCTTGGCCGAGCGCGACTGCAGCGTCATCTGCTGCATGCCGGCGGGCGGCATGGCGTTGGGCCAGTTTTCATGGCAGCCGGCGTCCACGTGCAGTGCGTCCGCTCCGGCGGCGACGATCAGCTTTGCCAGCTCGATGCCCTCGTCGATGGCGCGGTAGCCCTCGCCGTCCATGTAGTGGTCCGGCGTGAACTTGACGATGACGGGGAAGTCCGCACCGCCCTCTTCCTTGCAGATGGCGATGAGCTCGGTGAGAAAGCGCGCGCGGTTTTCCAGACTGCCGCCGTAGACGTCGGTGCGCGTGTTCCAGCGACGGGTCAGAAACTGGTCGGTCAGATAGCCGCCGTAGGCGTGGATGCCCACACAGTCGGCCCCGCTGCGCAGCGCGATCTGCACGCTGCGGCGGAAATCTTCCTCCAGCTCGTGGATCTCATCGATCGTCAGCGCGTGGCAGCGCATACGCGGCACGTGCATCCACGGGCAGGCGGACGCGCTGATGGGCACTTTGTAGCGCACGGACGGCCCGCCGATGCGCCCGTCGCCGGGCTGGATCTGCGCGGCGAGCTTGCAGCCGCAGGCGTGGCAGCGCTCGGCCAGGCCGCGGAACAGCGGCTCGGTCTCATCGTTGAGGTAGATGGAGTGCTCGCCGGACTCGAACGCGAGCGAGGCGCGGATGTTGCAGAACACCATGGCCGCGCCGCCCTCGGCGCGCGCGGCAAAGTACGCCACCGAGGCGGGGCTCAGGTTGCCGACCGTGACGCCCATCGGCGCCATGACCATGCGGTTTTTAAGTTCCATGCGGCCGATTCGGATCGGCCGGGACAGAATAGAAGGCATAATTACATCTTACTCCTTGGATCACTTCTGCACGGCCCAGCCGCCGTCGACCGGCAGGCAGACGCCGTTGATGTACTTGGCCTCGTCCGAGCACAGGTACACGACCGCCCAGGCCGCGTCCTCCGGCATGCCGACATAGGGCATCGGCGTCGTGGCCTCAAAGTGCTCGCGGTACATATCCCAGACCTTCTCCTGCTTGGGCACCCAGACGTAGTTCGGGGCGAGGCAGTTGAAGCGGATGCCGTACTTCTTGCTGACCTGGTTGACCATGTTCTGCGTGGCCAGCTTGATGCACGCCTTCGAGAACGGATAGCCCTGCACGGCCGAGCCGTTGTAGGCCAGCGCCGTCGAGGACGAGAAGTTCAGGAAGCTGCCGCGGATCTTCTTTTTCATCATGTAGCGCAGCACCGTTTGGTAAGAATAGAGCATGGAGTCGATGTTCACGCGCATGACGTCCTCGATCATCTCGGACGTGATGTGCGCCCAGTCGTGCGTCGGGGGCGAGAACGCGGCCGCGCCGTTGACGACCGTGTCGATGCGGCCGTACTTTGCGTCGGCCAGCTTCTTGAGCTGCACCCAGGTGTCGCGCTGCGCCACGTCGGCCACGACCGCGATGCTCTCGCCGCCGTTGGCGTTGATCTCGGCGCTGAACTGCTCGACCTGCGGGTCGATATCGACCATGACGACCTTCGCGCCCTCCTGGCAGAAGAGCTCGGACGCCTTGTGGCAGATGCCGCCGGCAGCGCCCGTGATGATGGCCACTTTTCCTTTGAGTCTATCCATTATTTTGTCCTCCTCAGTTTGCCGTCGAGCAGACGGTAGGTCAGGCGCAGCGTTTGGATGCGCCAGCGATCGTCGTCACATTTGACCAGGTCGTCCACATACAGGCCGTAGCCGGAGTAGGTCTGGCCGTTGTCCTTATAGGTGTGGTAGTCATGCATTTTGGTCAGCAGCTGCGCGCTGCGCGGACCGGTGAAGTGCACGATCTGGTTGTAGCCGAAGTGCATCGGCACCATGTCGTCGCCGCAGGTGCTGCGGTTCTGGGCCACCTGCGCGTCACGGTCGCGGAAGCCGGGGCGGCCGCTCCAGAAAGTGCGGAAGCCCGTCTCCGTGAACACGTCCGGCATGAGGTCGAACTCCTGGTTGTCAATGCACCAGAAATAGCGGTTCTTGGCCGCGAGGATCGCGGGGATCTCCGCGAGCTGCTCCGGTGTGTAGGGCAGGCCCGCGTCGGCGATGATCGCGCGCGCCAGCTCTTTGATCTTGCGATCGGCATCGATGGTCAAGTGCAGTCCCTCCTTTGAAGCTGTCATGCTTGGGTGGATTCGTTGTCCGTTCCGGCAGGCAGCCGGCGCCGCGCGGCGCTGACTCGGGAAACGCCTCCGGAGATCGTCAATATCTTATCACACGTTTTTCGCCCTGCACAGTGCATCCGCTGGATGCAGATTGCTTTTCGTGCATAAAAATTGCCCCAACTTGACAAAATGTTTTTGCGCGGTCATATTGAAAAAATCACGCAGCCGCGCGATTTTTTGCATCCGGACTTGCCAGCACGGCGCGCAGCGCGTATACTGGATGGGAAAGATGCGTGACTTTTTCGTCACTGAGTCAAGAAATGCGCACGCGAGGAGGCGAGGATATGACGTTCGGGCGCACCCTTCAGGAGCTGACACGGCTGTGCGGTGTCAAGCGCTGCAACCTTGCCGACGCGCTCGGCTATGACCCGTCGTACATCAGCCGGTGGATCAACGGCGTCAAGCACCCGTCGCTGCGCAGCAACGATGCGCTGCCCGCGCAGATCGCCGCCTATCTGACCGCCAACGCCGCGCCGGATGTGCGCGCGCGCATTGCCGGGCAGTTTGACCTGCGCTGTGATGCGGCCGACGATGCCGGCTTTTCGGCGGCGCTGGCGTCCCTGCTGGCCGACACGATCGCGGCCGACCGGGCGGCCGGCCCCGAGCGGCCGCAGCCGACCGGCGCGGAAAATGCCGGCCTGAGCCCGGTCAAGGACATCGCGCTCTTCCCCGAGGGCATCTTCATGGCCTTGCAGCAGGCGCCATCCTCGGCGCGGCTGGACATGATCTGCACGATGCCGATCCACATTCAGTTCAAGAACAACGACGCCTTTTTCCGCCGCGTGCGCGGCATCCTCTCGGCGGGCACGGCGCTGCGCGTGGTGCAGTTCGTGGACATGGAGGATGTCTCCGCGCGCACGGACAGCTTCTGCCGCTCGCTCTGCTATCTGCTGGGGCTGGGGAAGCAGATCCGGTACGAATTTTACGAATTTCGCGCCAGCCGCACAGGGTATGTCTACCTCATCCGCGACGCGCTCATGCTGCAGTACCTGCGCGAGCCGTTCTCGCGCGAGGTATACCTGCTCGAGACGGCGGACCCCGCGCTCGTCGGGCGCTACTGCGCTGCGGCCGATGCCTACATCCGCGACCGGCTGCCGCTCGCGCAGGCGCCGAACCTGCAGCAGCTTCGCCGCCAGCAGTATTTCCTCGATTACTTCACCCAGCCGCACGGCCGATGCCTGCTGCGGCATATGCAGCCGTTTTTCCTGCCGGAGCCGCTGCGGGAGCGGTTTCTGTCCCGGCACCCCGAGCTGCGGCAGGAGCTGCAGCTGTTTCTCGGCAGCGCGGAGTTTTTCGAGACGATCTTCCTCTACCAGCTCGCGCTCGTGGACTATATTTATACCGGGCGGCTGCACTTTCTCGGCACGGTCATCGACGTGCCGCCCGAGGCGCGGCGCGAGCATCTGCGCAGCATGATCGAGCAGCTGCGCCGGACGCCGGAGCGGCTGTGCATCCTGTGCACGCAAAACCGCGTCTGCAATTACGACGACCTGTCGGTGTCCGTGTTCGTCAACCAGCACGCCGCCTTCGTGCTCGACGGCGCATCCGGCGGCGCGCAGCCGGCCTACACCGTCAGCTCCGGCGCGATGGTGCACCAGCTCAATGTCTGGATGGATCATTTCCGCAAGCTCCCGGCCGCGCAGCGGCTGACCGGGCAGGACGCCATCGACTACCTCACTCGCTGTATGCGCCTATTGTGAGCCGCGGCGTACCGATCGACAAGGAGGAAGCACCATGCGCAACACCACACTCTGCTATATCGAGCGCGGGGAGCAGTATCTCATGCTGCACCGCGTGAAGAAGGAACACGACCTCAACCACGACAAATGGGTCGGCATCGGCGGCAAGTTCGAGCGTGACGAGACGCCGGACGAGTGCCTCCTGCGCGAGGCGCAGGAGGAGACCGGCCTGACGCTGACCGACTGGCGCTGCCGCGGCGTGGTGACGTTTTTGTCCGACGAGTGGGAGGGGGAATACATGTACCTCTTCACGGCGACGGGCTTCACCGGCACGCTGCGCGAATGCGACGAGGGGGATCTCGAGTGGGTGGACAAGGCGGCCGTGCCGTCGCTGCCGTTGTGGGCGGGCGACAAAATTTTCTTCCGCCTGCTGGCGGAGGACGCGCCGTTTTTCCTGCTCAAGCTGCGCTATCGGGGCGACACGCTCGTCGAGGCCGTGCTCAACGGTGCGCCGGTCGCGCTTTGAAAAGCCAATTCATGACAGGGGGGGGACCATATATGAGACGCAAAAAACAGATCCAGGCCATGCAGCAGGAGCTCGCGCTCCTGCGCCAGACCATCGACAGCGGCAAGGAGCTGGCCGCGCTGGCCACAAACACCGCGCAGCAGCTCAAAAAGCCGAGCATCAAGACCGTTGCCGTGCAGCTGATGCGCTCACCGCGCTTCCGCCGCACCGCGCTCATCGTGGGCGGGGCCGCCGCCGTCGGCACGATCGGCGCTGTCGCCGCGCGCTACCGGTTTTACCAGACCATCGTCGCGCAGGAAGTGGAAAAGGCGCTCAAGCCCGTGCATGCCCAGCTCGACGACCTGCAGGCGACCGTAGACGCTATGGCCGAGGCCGAGGGCATCGAGCCGGAAAAGACCCGCAAGGGGAAAAAGCACCGCCGCTGAGGCGCAGCGAGCAGGCAAAATTCAAGCGAGCAGCACGGGCGCAGCACGTACTGCGCTGCAAGCTTGGCACCGACACGAAGTGTTGGCTGCCGTTGGGGGCAAATTTTGCGGTATAAAAGGAAACGCGAGAAACTTTCCCCGCCTTTCACGTTTTGCCTGTCCCAATCCTTGTGATGATTTGTTTGCCGTAGTTTGGGCTCGCTGTATTGCCAGAGGCTTTCCTGATCGCATAGCCATAGGGCTTCATAAAAGGATGGAAGCTGCGGAAGCGCTGACCAATGACGGTTTCGAGATATGCCTTGATTTCCTGCACAGCACGCTTTTCGAGCGGTATGTTCAGAATGTCATATACGCATCCATCCTCTGCTGCTTTTTGCGCAGGAAAGATCCCGGAACGTTATGCCGGCACCTGTGCGCGCGGTCTGCGGGGAGCCCGCGTTGGGCGGTCGATGCGGAATTAGAATTGCGGCCTTCTTCATCGTCTCCGCTGCATCGAATGTCCTGTATGCAGACAAGCGCTATTCCGCTGCAGCGGAATAGCGCTTGTTATTTTTCTATGCTGCGGGACGGGACCCGTGTATCTTATTTTGCGTTGTTGTACACGTCCATATCCATGCGGTCAAGGCTTCTGGCCACGACCGTGGTGCCGACCAGATCGCCGACGTTATTGAGCGTCGTGTGCGCCGGGTCGATCACAGGCCAGATCGCCGCAAGAATGGGGATCAGAGTCAGCGGCATACCAAGTGCCTCCAGCAGCACGCCGGACATCACGACGCCCGCGCCCTTGACGCCAGCTGCGCCGATGGACAGGATCAGGCCGAAGAAGACGAACTGGAGCACGCTCGAAAACGTAACGGGGAAGCCGTAAAGATTCGATGCAAAGACACAGCACAGGCCGATGAACACCGCGAAGCCGGTCATACCGGCCGTGTTGCCCAGAGGCAGGGTGAAGCCGTAGATGTTCTCGGGAATGCCGAGATCCTCTTCGCTGATTTTGATGGACACCGGGAGGGTGGCTGCGGAGGAAGAGGTCGAAACCGCAACGAGGATCGCGGGAGCGATCTTGCGCATAAAGCCAAACGGAGGCAGCTTGGCAAGCAGCTTGATGATCAGCGGGTAAACCAGAATCAGAATGAGGAGGCAGATCACGTTGTCGGTAATCAGGAACACGAGAACTTCCTTCATCATCGCGCCGCTGA
>OGXI01001324.1_pt1 | contig 20701 bp, 53 predicted proteins | sample 1576221 | NCBI WGS metagenome assembly OGXI01 (sample SAMEA3541523, study PRJEB24748) | human gut metagenome | biome: human gut; feature: human-associated habitat; material: faeces | place: China | collected 2012
CCCGCATTCAGGAACTGGGAATTCCGATGAAGGATATGTGGTGGTATCTGGATACCCGCAAGTTTGGTTCATGTCCTCATTCTGGTTTTGGACTTGGTTTTGAACGGTTGTTGCTGTTTGTTACCGGTATGACCAATATTCGTGATGTGATACCTTTCCCACGTACTCCGCGCAATGCTGAATTCTAATTGTAGGAAATAATAATTCAAAAAATCCTGCCCTATAACATAGAGCAGGATTTTTTTTGTGTTTAACTGTAAAAAAGTTATTTGAAAAGCAGAAAGTTTGAAAAATTTTTCTAATTTTGTTGTATCCACATAACGCAATTTGTTAACTAAATATATACAGCTATGAAACGGAAAAAATTATTCCTACTGATGATAGCATTCTTGCTAATCGGTACTTCGCGTGTAGTGGGACAGGAAAAATCGGATGCAGCCCCTGTCAACTTGAAAGGGATTTGGCAGATGTGCTTTTATGTATCAGGTACTCCTCAGGTGCCGGGTGAGTTGAAACCAAGTAATTCTTTTAAAATTTTGTCTGATGACGGCAAGTTTACCAATATGACCATGATTCCTAATCATGGAGCTATTATTATTGGTTCCGGTACCTATCGGCAGACTGCTCCTAATGCTTATACAGAGCATGTGGAGAAAAATCTGCATCTTCCACAATTGGTAGGTGTGGATAATATTTTGGAATTTGAGATGAAGGGGGGCGATGTCATGGTACTGAAGTTTTTTGTGAAAACGGATAAGGATGGAAATGAAATCAATTCTTGGTATTATGAAACTTGGAAACGGGTGAAAATGCCTCCTGTTTATCCCAAGGATTTGGTCAGATAAGTTTGAATCTTTGTTTATAAACAAAGGATAGTCATTGGGGAGGGGCTGCTCTTTCATTTTTTGAAAGCGTGGTCCCTATCTATATGGTGGGATATGTGTCTTGTTTATATGATTACTTGTTTGGATACTTAAATGAAAGGTGTCTATGTATTAATTGTTTCCAATAAAATGATGTAGTGAGTAACTGTTACCTGTTTGCAGGTTGCTTAAATATACGGTAAAATTCCTGTAATCTCTTCTTAATTTGCACAGAATTTCAAAAAATGTGCTATTCTTCATCACTTTTATGCCTTTTCGAGAACAAAAATTGGAAATAATCGTTAACTTTGTCGCCAATAACAGAAATAGAAAAGGAGATTAATGTCTAAACTTTATATAATAGCGGGGTGTAACGGAGCTGGTAAAACGACTGCTTCGTATACGGTATTACCCGAAATTTTAGAGTGCCGTGAATTTGTCAATGCCGATGAAATCGCCAAGGGACTTTCTCCTTTTAACCCCTCAAGTGTAGCAATCGAAGCGGGACGACTGATGCTGAAACGCATCGGAGAACTGTTGTCAGCCGGAGTCAGTTTTTCTGTTGAAACTACATTGTCTACCCGTTCTTATATCAATCTTATCCAGCAGGCACAAAATCAAGGATATAGTGTCAGCCTTATTTATTTTTGGCTGAATTCGCCTGAACTGGCTATAGAGCGAGTGAAACAGCGTGTTGCCAACGGAGGGCATGATGTACCTGCTCCCATTATCCGTCGTCGTTATCGTTCGGGGTTGGAAAACTTTTTCCGTATTTATATGCCTTGCGTGGATTATTGGATGCTTGCGGACAATAGCTGCACACCGCGTGTTATTGTGGCGGACGCCTTCCGTTTGGGAGATGAGGTCCATATCTATAATCAAGAACTTTTTACTAAAATCAGAAGTTATGTCAACTGAAGAAGAATATAAGGAATTAAGTGCGAAGTTGCGTTATGGTTTAGAATTAGCGGAACAGCGGTTGATAGAGGAAACTGCACGGCGCGAAGGGACACTGTGTTATGGTCGTCCCGATGGAAAAGTAGTTCGGATCTCAGCAACTGAACTTTTAAAGCTTCGTCAGTCCGGTGGAAACAATGCGGCATCTGTGGCTGTTTGTACTTGCTCTGAGATGGAGAGTGGCTGGAATCGTTGAAAATATATGAATAACTGTATATGTATAGGGAAGAATCAAAATTTCTTCCCTATGTTTTTACTCCGTTATTCAAAGCCTAGATGTGGTTGTAAAAAATTCTCATATTGAATTTTTCCATTTTCTTCCCATTGTACATTTATCATAATATCATCTCCATTCACAAGAAACTTGGTTTCAATTTGTTGGTACATCAACCATATTCCATAAAAGACTTTCTCTTACAGGATATACTCTTTTATGATCAATGGACACAAAATATCTCTCATCGTCTGTTAAATATACCAAATCCCACGCTAAATCATTTGAGTTTTCTTTTATCCATATAGGCATCGTTTTTGCAGATTTTGGTATATATCTATCCAACTTTTGAATAGTCATTCCACGTTCTCCTTTTCCAATTGTTCTATTCCAACCCAATCATTTTCTCAAAATACATTGCAGCTTTACCATTCCCACCTTCATGTTTATATCCAATACATCCAATCAATGCAGAATCAAGAGATGAATATGAACGGTTTATGTCGTTGTAATTGATATATCCATGATAAAATGTTTTCTTATCTCTTTTATTAATATACTCTACAATCTGATATTCTCCAATGCAATGAATCTTAACCACACTACCCCATATGAATTCTTTTTCTATCAGTTCCAACTTTTCATCGTATGTTGCTTCTCTTACATCCTCATTTGTAATTGTATCCAGCAAACTAAATGAACAACATCCATATTTACACGGATGAAATTTAAACTCATTTTTACTTTTTACAACTGTTCCAATCTGATTTTTATATACAACTATATCTCCATATTTCATATATTTTTACCTCTAATCTTCAAATGAAACTATTATTTACTTACTATACAACATCACTTAACAACTCAATCACTTCATCAAGTTTCTCATTCGCTTCTTCCATACTATCAACTGCATCTTCAGAACATATTCCTCTGTAACTACTCTGTAAATTACCTATTTCTTCCCCATAAGTCATCTAATACTTTCTGATCGCTTGGTAGATTTGTATGACTAATTCCAATAGTTTGTAGCTTATAGTATTCTTCTTTTGTAATGTCGATTCCATAATCGCCTTTAACAGTTTCTCTATAGCCGAATTTATCCTGGCATTCAGGTCTGAAGTACCATTTCTTATAAATTGGTTTATCTCCATGTTCCCATGCAAAAAGACAAGTAATTGTTCTACCAGTTGAAATCTCCGTTGTAACCGATCTTCCAAAATAAGGATTGTACTGCATATAAGCTAATTTGCCACGCTCAATTGCATCTTGCTTTTCACGTTCACTCATTTCGAATAACTGCTGTGTACCCCTCCCATAAGAAGTGTCATATACTTTACTGCTATTTACACCAACTGTAGAATACAACTTAACTCCATTTCTGTCAGTAGTTTCAACTCTCTTTACTCTTTCTCCATTGATATAATCATTACAAAGCCTATCCGAATAATGAACATTCCCTTTTTCATCAACTGTACGAGTAATTTTCTTCATATCATAGTTATCTTTAGCTGCCTTTGCAGCACTTCCTGCATAAATTCCTAAGAATGCTAATAGTCCTCCGAACATATTCATCAACCACCTTTCTCTTCTATATTATTTTCGCCATTTATCCATTTCATCTACAGACTTCTTATTTAAGTTATTATACATATCTTGTCTCTTACGAGATTCTTCCTTTTTACTAATGTGATAAGGAATACCAAATACAATGATAAATGCTATAATACTTCCGATTAATTCTCCCATAATCGTTACCTCCATTTCTATTTCCGTTATTTTTTAAGCCGTCATCTTTAAGTTGCTTTAATTATATCATCTTGTGAGTACTATAAAAAGAACTTTTACTCTATAATTTCATTATTTTCTGGATCATAAATTTCATAAAAATCTTCTTCAAAGACTTCATTTTCTTTGTCTTCCTTTTCATACTCTCTAATCGCACCTCTTGCTTCCTGTTTTGTTTCAAATTCATCAATAAATGTTCCTGAAATTCTATCTCTTACCCATACCATAATTGTCACCTCTTTCTTAAAAATTTGCCTTTAATTTTCCATAATACTTTCTATTATTTTCTTCGTCAGGATTGCCGTAATAAAATCCTTTAATTTCTGTGCTTACTAAGTATTCATCATTACCCTTGTATACATCCTCCATTATGAATGTAATGTCATTACGACTATTATAAACAGGATATATTTCTGTTCTATATGACTGTTTGCATTTATCACACCAAAATTCTCCTAATCCCCTTTTCTGGTTCTCTTCTGTTTCTAAATTAATAAGCTGTTTTCCACAACAATATAAATATTTCATCTTAATCACTCTCCTCTATAGTTGATAATATATTATTCTCTTGATTTCGCTTATTGCTTTTAAATGTTTTCTCAACATTTTCTGTGCAGCGTACTCTTCTACTGTCTTACATTTCCTTATTTCTCTCTTTTTAGCTTTCAATTCGCTTTCATATTCGTCTAACAACTCCGCAAATTGTAATCTTTGCTCTTTTGTCATAACAACACCTCTCTTTCTAATAAAAAAGATTGGATTTTTATTTCCAACCTCTTAAAACTTAGATTTTATCTGTACCAAAACCTTCGATTATAAACACATAATCTCCGTCTTTTAACGAATCAATTATGTCACATATTTCATATTTCCCTATACCAAATATTTTATATCCATCGTTTAGCAAATCAATAAATGCCTGATATTCATCTTCACTTTCTTCTTCACTAATTACATTTCCGTCATCATCAGTTTTCCAACCGTATTCCATTGTGTTATAGCCCGGCAACTCCGTAATCTCTTTATAAAGATTATAATTTAAAAGTAATGAACTTAAATCTAATTCATTTCCCTTATTCATCCAGCTTATCTTATAATTTTCGGCATCTTCCATCCAACCTACAAAGTATACTTTTTCGTCCTGTACTCTAAGTGCAATTATATTATTATAATATGGCTTGTCATATAAAAATTTATCTACTGTCATAAATTCCATTTTATCACTCCTAGCTAATTTAATTCCTGTTTACATTCTTCTAACAAATCGTCTACGGTCATTCCATATGTATTTCTCCACCATAATTGTAAATTATCGTCTTGTGTGTTGACTTCTGCTAAAGGATCATCGAGCATTGGAATATTTTCATTATCACTTTGCATATCCTGTACAAATGCTTTCTTTGAATCCCATTCGTATTCCACATATTTCCCATCACAATTAATAACAACTATATTCAACATAATATTTCCTCCAATCTACAGCAAATCGCCGTTTCATATACTTTGAAAACATTTTTCAATGTTAGACTTTTCAATAAATCCATAATCATTCGTTTCAGTATCTTTGAATTCTACCGTTGTTTTACCAACATTGGTAATCTCTACAATATGACCAATCTTTGTATTAATTAAAGGATTTTTTAAAACTTCTACCTTAAATTTCATTCCTCTTTCAATTAACATAAAAAGTTCCTCCATTTCATTTTGAAATCATCGTTTCATTTGGGTTTTTATTCCTTATAATTTTTAGCCCACAAGATACTTCCATCATTGTTGCAGGTTAATTCAATCCCATATTTTGTTTTGAACCATAATTCTAGCCATTCAAGAAAATCCCTTGTTACGTTAATAATGCAGCTACTAACACAATTCATATTTGGCAATGCAACCTGCATTTGTGAAATATGTGAATATTCTGTTGCTCCCTCATATTCATATCTGAATGGGCAACCTTTAACTGCTAATTCATTATTTAATTCCATTACCATTTCTCTTGTTATCTTCATATCAATTTACCTCCATTCTTCACAGTAAATCCTCATTTCATTTACTTTAATTCAATTAACTCTGCTTCTTCTACATATTTTCTTGCAGCATCGTATCCATTTCTATTAAGCTCACCTTCAATACTAAACCAAAGTGAATCTAAAAAATTTGGAATGGATGCGAAATCTTTATTTGGATATTTTTCTCTATATCGTTTATATGCTATTTTATACAATTCATCTACTAAATCACGTTTCATCATATATCCTCCATTCTTTCAAAGAAACTCTTGTTTCTTTTGCTATTTTAATAACTATTATTTTGTAAAATATTCAACACTCTATCCTGTAATTCTCTTGATGTATCAACTGAGCTATCAATAATAGCCTGACACACTTTATCAATTTCTTCTTGTCTAAAACAAGGAGTATTATCGCTCTTACATAATTCACTATAAGCTAAATCAAAAGCTTTTCTTAAAGGTGTTTTTGTTTTTACTTTTTGCGTTTTATCACAATCTTCTAAGAATTCTTTTAAAATTTCCCTTGCTTCTTCCTTATACATATCTCATCACTCCTTAATCTACCTGAATAATCAATCTAATCTGCCTTCCACCTACACAATCAATAACAATTCCGCTATCTATTGTGATATATTCTTCCGGATAACGACCAACTCTTTTAATTTCAGGTGCATCGCCAGTTTTCATTTCGTCATTGAAGAAATCAAACAATTCGTTCTCAACAGATTGTCTTGTGATTTCCATTACAACTTCGAATCCATCATGACAAAATCCTATCTCATCTGATAGCCAATCTGAAATCTCTTCAAGTGCATATTCTTTATCTTTCTTGTACATTTCTTCTAGTTCATCAGGAATAATCATTTCCGTTGGAAGCTCATTGAATACTTCCATATCTCCATCTGTATCCCATTTAATATTTTTTGCTTTTAACACATAAATCACTCCATTTCTTTCTGAAAATCTTCTGCAAGTTGTTCAATTACATTTAATACTTCCCTTTTATTTTTACATTTAAATTCAACAGAGTATCCATTCCTTGCTGTAAATACTTCATACATATACTCACTTCCAAATGGATGTCCACACTGTACTCCAAAATATAATTGATCACGAATTGTATCGTCCGAATCTTCTCCGTTTTCCATTATTGGCTCAAATCTAAAATCATCATATAGTGGATAGCTACAAGGGCAATTATTTTTAAACCACACTCTAAAATTATCAAGAATGTAATCACTCTTAATATCTTTTATAATATTTCCCATTTTCTTCAGCCTTCCAGCTAACGCATTATCTGAACAAAACCAATCGTACCAACCTGCATCACACTGAACTGCTCTGCTTTTAGACTCAAATTCTTTATTATTAAATTTATTTACCCATTCTCTTACTGTAATTTTTTCCATGTTCATTCCTCCAATCTTAAAATGAAATTGCTATTTCTTCCTAACAACATTCCATATTTCCATACCAGAACCACCGCACACCATCATAACTTGCATATATATCATTACCTTTGCTCTTGAAATATATTGGATGATCATTGTTTTTCATTTACATCACCAATCCTTTCTGTTATAATTTTTTACAAGGAGTTAGGGGACTTACGCAGATACCGTCCTATCTACTGCCCCTTTGCTATTAGTAACAAGCATAGTTTTCTCTGATGAATTGCATTGCTTCTTCGTCAGTTTCGAACTTGATGTCACAGTATGGTACATACCAGTCACCATACTTCATATAAGGTCTAATCATACTAAAGCACCTCCTTATGTATATTTATAGAAAAAGCAGAGACAATTAATCTCTGCTTTTAACTATCTATTAAATTATTCTCTTTTTCTTAATACTTTCCGTTTACATTTTCATCCCATAATTCATTAAAATGTAATAAAGAAGCATTAATTCCATCTTTACATTCTTCACACGTTCTTCCACTGTCGCATAATGAACAAGGCATTATTTCCATTCCACAATGTTCACAGATTATACTTTTATCTTTCATTGGATTGAAATTAAAATCCGTTTCCATATTACAATGTGGACACCATTCCGTTCCTTCAAATTCTTGATTTAAAAACTGTTCTTGTGCCTTGTTTAGTCGTAAGTTCATTTTCATCACTCCAATCTATACCAAATTCCATGTTTTAATAGGTGTACTTACTGAAATATCAAAGTGTTCATCATTCCGTAAATCTTCAACCTCTTTTCTAAGTACAATACACTCAAATTTATTCTCTTTAATTGCCTTGCGAATTACTCTCATTGCACCTGCTTTTGATTTGTAATTTCTGTTAAAAGTAGCTCTCTTGTCTTTATCTACAAAGCCAACTACTTTATAATAAATTTTATCAGTCGCCTTCCAGAAATTTTCTGCAATCGGAATGAGAACATAATGTTCGCACATCCATTTGAAATCCTTTTCTGTTTTGCTGATATAAGGATTACTACCATTAATAAATTCTATATGCTGATACATACTAATCACTCTCCTCTTCGTCCTTAAAATAAATCTCAAACTCAATATCATTGTTACCCAGACATCTACAGATCCAATCTGCTATTGGTTCAAACTCTGCATCAGGAAGTGTCCACCAATCATCATATGCTTTGCTAACAATCTCTTCTGCCTTTGTAAAATCCTCATCATTGCAAGGAATTATTACAAAATCAATCCATGTATTCATATCAGAAAATACATTTATACATTTTGTGGTTCTTAAATTTGAACTATTTGACATATTAAAAATCCTCACTTTCTTTTTTCCTTTGGTTTTATACTGTTGGTTTAGCTTTTCTTACGAAGCCAATTTCCTGACACATATAATTTAACCAACTTGTATTATGATCAGCCAGCTTCTTTATTTTCCTATATACTCCATTTTTATCTGCTTGTTTATTTTCAATACATCTTATTGACGTTTTATAATCATCAATAGGCACAATTTCCGCTGTAATTTTTGTGAAACGATTAGTTGCCCTATAAACATTGTTTCCTAAAGACTCAATCTTACATAAAACCTCATTTTCGTCTGTATCTGTTCTAGTCCAAATATTATTTTCTATTTTGTCTACTATCATAATTGCTACCTCCTAATTCTCCTTTCCAATAAATAAGACAGACACATTTGTTTGCGTCTGCCTTTATATTCTCCAATTTACCATTCATCTTCGTCCCAATATTCATCGTCATATTCATCATTGCTCCAACCCTGATAAGGATCACTTAATGATGGGGAAACATCTTCATATTCCATTTCTTTTGTGGTTATTTTAATTGGATATTTTAAAGTTGCATTATCTTCATCGTAACAAGCCATTATAATTCCAAGATAACGGAGTTCACAATCAATTTCTTTTCCTTCGTAATATGTCTGTAAATTTTCAATATCCTTTTCGCATGTGTTACATTTCCATTTTCCTTCTTTAATTTTGTTGATAATCTTCGGTATAATTTCCTTGTTCCATTCAGGAATCAGATTATATACATCGTATTTTCCAAAATCTCCATAACCATCATAGCAATCTTCATAAATTGCCTTTCCATATTTGTCTTGAAATGGCTTTGGTACAAGTAAATATGTCTCTGCATACACATCGTCTAATAACTGTTTGTTTGTATCACTATAAATCCAACTGAACTGTCCCATATTATCACCTTTTACCTTTCTTAGTTTTTAATTTCTATAATTCCATTATCTTCAAGAATTGTCTTTACCTTTTCAAATTGCATATCTCTATCTTCTGTAGTTTCAACTGCGTCTACAATAGATTCAATTAGCAACTCCATACTTTCACTTGTCAGTCTAAATTCCATTTCAACCACACTCCTTCTAAGTAAATTACAATTTCCTTTACTTTTATCTGCTCCATTGACCAACTTTATTTCCGTTTATATCTATGCAACTACCTGATTTTTCTCCATTTTCAATTTTCAAGCATATATTCGCAAGAATCCTGTTGAGTTCAACTGATTCCCAATATTTATCTTCTTCTCCCGTGTATGGATCACAGAATGCTGCACCGCCTGTTTTAATTTCAATTTTCAACATAACATTTTACCTCACTCTTAATTATTAATTTTGTATACTCTGGATAGTTTTCATAAATCTCTTTGCACCAATTCTCATCTTTTGTTTTCTTTATAAGCCAGTTAAAATTAGAACTAAAATAATATGCCTTGTGTCCTTCCTCTGGTGACTTATCTGTTCTATCTTTCCATTTTGTAATAATTACCATTTCATATTTTTTGTCTTTGTCCCAAATCTCTCCTGCTAATTCTGCTGTATATAAATTATTCTGCATAATCAACTAACCTCCTTGATAAATTTCTGAATCATTTTTCTGTATGTAGAAATCATACGATTATAAGTCCAATATTTAGAATCAGAATAATTGTACTTATTGAAAATTTCTTTTGCCTTATCGTTATATTTTTTCATAATGTCATATGAGACTGTTCTGCCTATACAATCATAACCATCTAAGATTACATAATCTCCAAAGATATAAGCATCACATGCCCAACCTTCAGTTCTTGTGCAATAATAATCTGCGTTCTCAAACTGTAATAAAGTTTGAAGATTTCCATTTCCTGCATTTATAATATGATAATTCTCTTTGAGAAATTTCTTTGTGGTTTTCTGTTTACTCATACTAATCAACCTACCTTTCTAATTTATATATAATAAACTCGTTGCAATTCCTCTAACTGCATACCAACACTGTTCTGCGTTCATATATCCAATCAGTGAACCAGTATCTTTCTTTATATGGAATTGATTGCCACCTTCAATACTGATTACTACAGATATTTCCGTTTTGCTTACTGTATTGATTGCACTAATTTCTCTATCAATCTTTCCACACAGTTCTTTTTCGCTTTTACTTAAATATCCTATAACTCCGTTATCCCATTTGATATTTAACATTATGAACACCACCTTTTTACAAGATATGTATTTCCGTTATATCTAACATTGCACCAACCATCACTATTCGCTGTATACCAAAGCTGTTCCCATTTTACGTAGTCTTCCATATCTTCTGTATATGCGAATGGGAAATTTATATATCCCAAATCATGAAGTACTCTTCCATACCATTCTTCATCAGCTATGACTCCATTACCTCCGTTATACTGTGAAGTTTCTGCATCAAAATCAACAATCGAGAAATTATCAAATCCACTTTCCATTATTTCATTGAGTAAAAAAGCCTTTGTTAAAATTCGCAAATTATCTTCATCAGTTTCATTTAACAATGCATTTAACTTTTCAATATTCGTAAATTCATCTCCGACAGGTGCATCAATAATAATCCATTCGTCATTACCTAACATATTCCGTAATTTTTCTTCATCCATTGGTAACGTGATTACATGGTCATTATTAAAGTCAACCATTGTATCTTTTGTAATGTTTCTGATTACAATTTCCATAATTCGTTTCCTCTCTTTCTTGTAATTAAATAGGCAGCTAGTAGATTATTCTCCTAACTGCCTTTGCGTTTGCGTTATTTAGTTTTATTTCCATATTTCTATTACATCTTTGAAACGTTCTATTCCATTTTTATCTTTATAAGTTTGATGTTTAATATATTTCATCCCATGAAATTTGTGAATTTTTACGCTAACTCCATCACAAGACGGGTAAAATGAAATGACTTCATGTTCGAATAAATCCTTGACACCATATAATGTATCAATTTTATTACTACCTTCTACATCATAATGACCATTTGCATAAGCTAAAATATTATTATTGATTCCGTCCACGTAAACTGTAAAATTCCAATGTGTATATTTATCACTTTTCTTTTCCATTAAATTATATAACTCTTCTACAACCATTTAAAAATCACCTCCTACCACACTAAGAAATCTTAGTTTCAAGTCTAAACTTCGGTTTCTTCTTCATCAACATTTTCTTCAATTAAGTCTGTTTCAAAGTCAGCTATAAAACAACCGTGATTAAGATGTGTTCTTGCATCACCCTCTAAAATGTCTTGTGCGATTTCATTTGCTCTATCTTCAGATTCTGCACATATTTCCAGTTCGTCCATGATAATTCTAACCGTATACTTATTCATAATTTGCCACCTCTATGATATTATTATCAATTTCCATTTCACTTGATGGATTTACAACTCCATATTGATTTATCCTATAGTTACCATGTGTTATTGAAGTACAAGGATTATCCACGACAATAGATAAAATGTTAATTCTTTTTATTTTATGTCCATCATAATCGTTTCCAGAAACTTCATCTGTTGAACCGTCCTTATATAAAATACGGAATGCATAATCGCTCATATCATTTCCATATTTTATATTTTCAAGGTGTTCATCAATATATCCAAGAATATCTTTTCGTGTTGTTTCTTCGACAATTATTTTAGTATCAATATCAGCTATTAGGAAACATCTTGATTTCACTTAATCATCTCCAATTTTCTAAAGAAATGCGAATTTACTCTGCTTTATATGGTTCACAATTTCTTCTCCATGCGGTAATTTCTACCTTGACCTTACTATCATCTAACGACCAATACCAATCTCCATCATTTCTATAAGCAAAATCCTCACAATGAGGTATATGGTCATTATATCCAATAAATGTAACTTGCACGTCCTCCATATCTTCAGGGAATAATCCTAAATTTACAGGAATCCAATTGTTAGTTACAAATCTCTGTTGTTCTCTCATTACATCACAAATTCTCATAATTTGTGAGTATCCATCAGATTGGCTTTCTGTGTGTTTAGTTGCAATTTGTTCAATCTCTTTAATATATTCTTCCATTATTTCCTCCAATCTTTTAATGAAATTTCTTACCAATTCATCACAGTGCAACATTCTTCTGTTTTTAATCCGTTTTCTTTACAAAATTCCTCTGCTTCTTCCCACGTAGTAAAAGATATAACGTTTGGTTCTTCATCTTCTATATCATTCCATGATACATATACCATTTTTATACCTACCTTTCTAATCCAAAGAGACACACATTTATTTACTTTTCATAAGCTCTTGTATTCCAATAATCAATAGTTTTTTCTATCGGATTTTTAGCTTTATTAGTAAAATTCTTATATCCACTTAACCCACAATCAGCACATTGTATTTTTACAGAAAACATCAAATCATAATTCGGTTCGTCCATATAAATCCTTTTTGAGCCACACATCGGACATGGTTTTGCCTTACTTGATATATCTCTTGTCATATAATCACCTTTCCTTTCCTTTTCTAATGAAACACGTATTTCTAGTCTACTGTTTTATTAGTCTAATCTTCGCAATAAAAACCAAGTTCTTTTAGAGTAAACATAATACCATCAGCAAATGCTTCCTTTTCTATTGCTTGTTTTAGACAATCTTCCCATTCTAGTTCATTTCCATTAGCCATGTGTTCATCAGCTTCTTCATTTAATTTGTCTGCTTCTTCATTTAATTTTTTACTTTTCTTTAAAAGTCTTTCACATCTCTTATACCAGTAATTTTTCATCTCATCTGTCTTCTTGTCAAAAAATGTTTTCATATTATCTACCTCACTTTCCATTGAAATGTTACTTTAAAACACATCGTTCATAAACATAATATCTAAATAGTGTGCCAGTACGTTAAATTCGCTTGATTGCTGTAATTTCTCAAAAAGTTCTGCCACATATTCAGTTTCTCTTGTAATTTCTTCTGCATCATCTGAAAAATCTCTGTTAAATTCCATTAATTTCTCAGCCATTTGCCTTGGGTTGTGTTCGTATTCTCTCATTTTTACCTCCTTAAAATTTCAATGCAACCGTATCTACCACGCTTCTAATCATTGCTCGCATATTCATTGCAGTTACATTTATTTCATATTTTGCCTTATTTATTTCAACACAGATTTTATCTGCACCAAAATAAGTCTCTGCCCATACTTCAACGTGGCTATCTCTATCTTCTGCCATACCTTGTAATAACGGTATCAATAGTTCAACTGCCTTTTCCATTTCTCTTTCATTCATTTTTACACCTCTTTCAATTTCATTTAGTATCGCCTCCAAGGTTGTATATTCTCCTTTTAAAATAATCCTAAGTTATGCTCTTTGCTTAATCGCTTTGCCATTGCTCCATTAATTTCTTTATCGTGAATAGGAATTGACACACTTTTAGTAATTTGCTTTTCCCATATTTCGTGTCCATCGTTGCATCTATCTTTTACGTATCCGTGTTCGGATAAAGCCTTTTTGAATTTCCGTGTAGGAACTCCTGCTGTACTCATATTTATCACTTCCTTTCTTAATACCCGTATAGCCGTTAGTTCAGCTTATGTATTATGCAGTTACTTTTGATTTTGCCTTCGTTTTTCTTGTTCTTTTCTTTTCTGTAAATGGGTTTTCCATTTCGTAACGAACAATTTCAGACAAATAATCAAAGACTGCACATTGTTCTAATCCTAATAGTTTATTTGTAAAGAATTCTGTTCCAACACATTTCTCTTTTAATATATTCTCCATTTCTTCTGTTCTGCCTTCGTAATATGCATACATAGAATGCATCACCCTAATAAATTTAGCTGTATATGCTTTTCCGTTATATGTATCTGCGTATCCGTTCCATTGCAAATCTGTAATAAGTGCAATAATTTTGTTAAGTAATTCCGTTCCGTTCTTTTCTATGGAACGTACACCATCTGAGATAGAAGTAAAAATTCCAACTTGATTTTCGACTGGATCTCCCTTTACAGCGACATTATGGCTGTTACAAATCTTTTTAAGTTGAATGTAATTTTTATCTCCGTTTGCAATAGCTGCTCTATAATAATCAACCGGTGACATTTTTCGTCTATCGTATGTCTGCTGTAAAAATAAGCTAATTGCTTCATTCTTTGTACATTCGATAATTTCACATACCACTGCTTCAAGTTTTGCCTTGTATGCACCGTAAATTCTGTGCATACCATCTACACACCAAAGCTTTCCGTTTAAATACAATAGTTTAGGAACTTCCCATTTATATTTATTGTAATTAGTTCCAATTTGCGTTGCTGAAATCACATCGCACATTCTCTGCCATTCTGGAATGTGTACATGCAATGGATTAATGTTCGTCAGAACCTTATCCCCAAATCGTGAATTTATTTTTGCATTTTCCACAATCTGCTTAATGGTTATTGTTTCTATCTTGCCTGTAAACTCCTCTGCATTTCTTGCTTCCTGCATTTCCTTTTCAATTACTGTTGGTTGTACATATTTTCTTGTTTTTCCCATATTGTTTACCTTTACCTTTCTTAAATTAAATTTAATTTTTTGTATAAAAATAACGACTACGTTTTTCGCAGTCGCTACATTTCCCTTTGTATAAAATCTACTAAATATGGATTAGTTTCTGTATAATCTTGATAATCCATATCAATTATACCGAGTTCTGTTATCATTTCTCTTAACCATTTTGCAACTTCATAGTTTCCGTTAGCCCAATCTTCAGCTAGATTATTTAACAGAAACATTGTTGTATAATCATCTACTTGTCCGCTTGCCTTCGACCATTCATAATTTGCATAGTAGTCCCTCGCATTCCGTGTTACTTCTTCTTCTGTATAATACCCTTTCCAATTTTCATTTCCATATCGTGCTAATTCGAAAAAATCCTGATACTTCATTTGCATTTTCCTTTCTAATCAATTTTTATAATTACATCATCTTCAATGTTGTCTGGTGTTGCATTGTCGTGCATTGTCATTGAGTATACCTTTCCCTTTGTGTAATCTTCTTCATCGATTGCCCATTCATTTCCGTTTTCATCTACAAAATTTCCATCTCCTACATAAGTTGCATCTAATGTATACTGTTTTACATACTTGTAGTGTGTTGTATTACTTTCGCTTTCGATTGCGTATGTTTCGCTTTGTGATAATATAAGCATTGCAAGAATAATCATACTTGCTAATATTATTACTGCTGTTATTACTCTTCCGTTTCTTTGCTGTATTCTTTCTGTTTTTGTCATTTTCCTTTTTCTCCTTTTCTATAATCCTAATATGTATGGCTTAATATGAGCATAAGCCGTGTCATAATTGTATGCATCCTGATTTCCTTTGTAGAAATAAGGAACTTCTCTTTTATTATTCTCTGTTTGTCTTATGATTTTTGTGTAAATTTCCGTTGGTATACAAAAATCCTTGCAAAGTGTTCTAATTTCCTTTTTCCATTCAGCCATAGTTATTGCCTCCTTATTTTTTATTTTTGGGTATAAAAATAGCGGTTTCTATACATTTTGAAACCGCAAAAGTCACCATCTCCGTTCAATGCTTATTACACTGCACCTATACATTTCAGATGGATTGCATAGGTATTTTACATTCTTACATTTTGAATGCTAGTCACCAACACTCTTTCTTATAGCCTCCAATTCTGTTGGCGAATTTTTGGCATAAAAATAGCACCTACTTATTAGTAGATGCTTTGCGTTTGCGTTTTGTTTGGTTGTTGGGTTGGATTATTTTTGTAATTTCTCTTTTTGAGCCATTAGTTCTGCAATTTGAGCGTCAATAGACGCAATTTGAGCGTCTTGTTCGTTTTCCACCCATTCCATTATATCGCCTGGTTGACATTTTAAATATGTACAAACTTTGTCTATAGTATCCGTATTGCACGGACGATTTTTTTGTAATTTTGCCATAACAGACGGACTTACACCTATAGCGTTTTGTAAGTCTATCCATTTTATGTTGTTTTTTTGTAAGTAGTCACGTAATTTTATATATATAATCATTATTTATTTTTACCTCCGTTTTGTAATGACTACATTTTAACATAGTTATGTTTGTTAAGTCAATTATAACATCTTCTAAAATCGTGCATAGGATTTTTTGTACATTCATAATCTGTTACAGTTCCGTTAAATTTACTCAAACGCATTCCACCTGAGCCTGTTTTATGTTTTCTGTCGTGTTTCATCATTTGAGCATAGTTTACCTTATTATGTGACCTGCGTTGTGTTTTTCGGTAATAATTCCATATTATTTCCGTGTATTTATTGTGCATTTTGCATTTTGTCCACGTTTTTTCTACTGAATTGTAAACTATTACATTTAATTTCTGTTTGCGTGGTGTACGAAAATTCATACAAACAATTTCTGTTTTGTTATCGTCTAATTTTAGCACAATTGTATACATTGGAAAAACCACACCGTGTACCGGGTATTGCCCTAAAGTTCTATAGATTTGCATAGTATTTCCCTCCTGAATTCTATTTATAATTTAGTGTTAAAATACACACTATAAAAGGCTAGAGCCTGTTAAAGTTCTAGCCTTCTAACTGTATATTTTTAATTATGCAAAGTAATGTTTAATTGCAATATTTGCAATAGTGCTTGCAAGTCCTGAATAATCAGGGACTTTTTTACCTGTGTTTTTGTCTTTTCTCATTTTTACAAGTGTATTAATTTGTCTACTCTTAAACTTGATTGTACCCTTTTCATCGTCTACATCAAACTTGTTAGAAAATCCACGCACATAACATTCATTTAATAATTTTCTATCGTCAGCAGTCATTTTTACACGTGTTTTGTCAGTATATGCAGTTTCAAAAGGTAAACTAAAAGTATTCTTGATAATGCTATCAAGTTCTTTAGTTGCTGTTTTATATGCTTCTTTTACTTCCTTAGTCATTGATATATTACCGTCTTCACCTGCTACTGAATTAATATGTATTGTTTCTAAAGTATTGTATAATTCTGGTGACTGGAACGCTGGTATAATTGCATACTTTACAAGTTTAGAGTTGTTGCAAGTTGCTAATACTCTCAATACAGTTCTAACAGTATCTTTTTTGTTACCAAAATGAGCGTCATTTTTTTGTGTCATATTCTCAATAACTTTGTTATATGTGTTTGTTGTTTCTTCCTGCTCTTTTTCGTATTCTGTCCGTGTTGTTTTATTATCGTCAATGCTTGCAAGAATACCATCAAGTTTTTTAGTCTTTGTACCGTTTTCGTCATCACCATTTTCGGCAATATCCTTGCTTAATGCTGTTGCCTGCTTGTCTAATCTATCAATAGTATCATTAAGCAATTGAATATTCATACTTGCCAACTCGTGACTAATAGCAGTATTAAACTCATTCTTTAATGTTTCGTTGATATTTGTTGCATAAAAATTGATTGATAATGTTTTCATAGTGTTACCTACCTTTCACCCGTTGGGATTTTATAATATTATTTATTGTTTTTTTATTTAGTGTTTATACACACTACAAACGGCACAAGTAAAATACTTATGCCGTCAAACTATGTATAAACCTTTATAACAAACAAATACAACCACAATACAAACATTACTTTGTTAAAGTGGTTATTATCACAAATATTACTTTGTTTGATATATTTGTTATAATTTTATTTGTGTACCTACCCTGCTAGTACTAACCGTGTTTAATCGGTTAAATTTTAAAATTATGAACTTTTTCAAGTTCGCCGTTGTCCTTCCTATTATTGACCACACCTAGAATATAATCTAAAGTTGAACCCGTTCGCATTAGTCTTGTTTGACTACTTCCACTATTGCTAGTGGGTGGAAATATACATTTTTAATAATGTATAAAGATTGCTAATCTTTAGAGCTATGTGGCTTACTTCCTGCTACAATTAAAGCTGTTTTTCTAGGTTTTTACGGGTTGAACCTTGTAACCGCTGTATTAAATTTGTATAGCGTCCAACTCTTTGAGTTACCTGCTAGAGCCTTTACATCTTTACAAGTCTTTTGCTTAAAGTCTAGGACTTTTAAACCAGTGCTTGTATTAATATATCGGCTGTTTTTTCCTTGCGGATTTTTTGCGAATGTGCTAGAATGGAATTGTTTAGATTTTTTCTAGCATCCTACCGTTTTGGATTATTCCAACGGTGGGAATTGCTTAAACCCTAAATATTAAGTTAAAATGTTGTCAATGTGTTATCACCTGCTTTCTTAAAAAACTAAATGTAGTTTACTACTCTTTTGAGTAGTTGTCAATAGGTTTTTAAACTTTTTTAAAGTGTACCGAACACGTTAGCCTTTAAAGTAGTTTACTCTCTTTTGACTTGTATTAAGTATATAACTACTCGTTAAAAAAGTCAACAACTTTTTTCGATATTTTTTAAAAAATTTTTCAATTCCACTTTTGCAGCAAAACCAAACATACGTTCGTTTTCTTCTGCTCTGTTAGTAGGGATTTAAACAAAACATACGTTTGATAAAATATACCTTAATACTATACTATTATGGTATGTTTCACCGAACAAACGTTCGACTAGGGGTATTTAAAACCAAAACTGTACCTTGTATTTTCAGAAATCCATATAGCTGATTCATCCACACACTCACTTAAAAATCAAACCCAAAAAATCCCCTTAAATTTCAACCAATTCCTCGATTTTCACTCATCAAACCCTTTATCGTACCCCATATCGTCAAAACCCTTATTTTCCAACATTTTCACCTATCTCAACACTCAATTTTCAAAACCCAATCACACCAAAAATCACACATAAATACGACTTTCTTCCTTATTTATAAGTACTTTCACCGATACGCATTTTTCACCATGATTTTCACCAGAATTATTACATGTGTTTATCACGAACATTAAACACACATCCGTTATACATATTACACTTGTACTATCATCATTTTACATAGCCACAGGGGGCTATATTAAAACCACACACAAACTCGCTCTTTACTACTAGCCTATTACTAAAAAAAATAAGAGAATATATAAATAACAATAAGAACATAATATTTTCTAAAAATAAAACCAAAAATATAAACAGACAAAAGGAGAAATAAATGAATACTTATTTAGTACCTACAACAGCAGCATATTGTTATGAGCCTTATGATAATCTTTACATGGTTTGTGCTAATTCACCCAAAGAAGCTTATACAATGGCTTATTATGAATTAAAGGGAAAACATATTCCATTAAAACAGGCAGAATATGAATATTTTCCATTTAAATTACATAGAACAGAAAGTACATTCGTTCCGTTTCATAATTCAATAAAAAATGCTATACTTATATCATCACTATTAAAAACAAAAGGAGCTGAACATATGAAACATTTTCAAGTAAATTGGAAAGATTATACTGAAGAATTAGCAAATAAGGCAAATGATGAATCTTGGGAAAATGACACGTACCCAAATAAAGGAATTTTAAGTAATTATCTTGTACATACATACAAAAGATTAAATCATGAAAAGCAAGTTATACGCAACAAAGAAAAAGATTATGGTTTGTTTAATACTGGTTTATATACAAAATATTACGAACCTATATATGCTTATTCTGATAATGAATGTAAAGTATCTTTTTTAACAGGTCATGAACTAAACCAATATGGTATTTCAGAAAGACCACAAAGAGCAAATTATTTTAAAGATCCATCTCTTTTACTATTTGACTGGCATTATCCAATAGATATTAATTTTAAACATATTTTAGAAGATGAAAGTAACATTAAACGCTTACCTAAAAACTTTATAAATAAAGAAAATAAAATGAATATCCTTAGAGGAGCAGTTGAATTAATGAAACAAAAAGTATCTTCTAATTACAAGCTTGCTATTCCACAATGTTATGAAGATAAAATACAGTTGTTACTTCCATTATGTTTAGATACAGATAATGGCAATCCAGATTTAGCTTTAGCAGTTACAAAATTAGATAATTGTTATCAAGGGTATACTTGTTTAACTCTTGACATGGCATACAACAACGCCAGGTTAATTGCAAAACCTGAATCTAATTGGTTACGTGCACAAAACAAATAAAATAAAACAAGAATAAACAATAAAATATATCATCAAAGATTAAATAAAGAGTAAATGTTTAAACGCATCTAC
>OGXI01001326.1_pt1 | contig 20693 bp, 16 predicted proteins | sample 1576221 | NCBI WGS metagenome assembly OGXI01 (sample SAMEA3541523, study PRJEB24748) | human gut metagenome | biome: human gut; feature: human-associated habitat; material: faeces | place: China | collected 2012
GATAAATCGATCCGCGTAATTCCGGAAAGCCCTGTCTCCTGCACAGCATCCAGCAAATGGTCAAGCACCGTTTTTTCCTGCGATTGGCCGTTTGCCTGCTGCTCACCCACGGTTTCACTTGCCGCGCGCGCGCTTTCGCTCTCTTGTTCCTTTGGCGGGAAGCTCGCCTGTTTACCGGGCGAGGCGCTTTTCACCTCAACGCCCTTGAGCAGGGCAGCTCCCTCGGGCAGCTCTGTCGCACCGATCTCCAGCACTTTGCCGCTGCCTGTCATGATGAGATAGGAATTTCCCTGCTGCACGGCGAGCTTGAGCTGTGCCTCCTTCACGGTAATCACCAGCTTGTCCGGCAGCTTACGCTTGATGGTGACAGATTCCACATAAGGGAGCTTTTCTGCAATCCGTCCGGCCGCCTGCTCTGTTTTGCATAGGAAAAGGTTTTCCCCTTTGGCAATGCCAGAAGCCTCTATGACCTCTTGTGCCTGATAGCGGCTATTTCCCTTCACCTCAAAATCCGCAATATGAAAAAACACCGTGAACGTCAGCACCGCGCCCACGCAGAGAAGCAGCAAAAACAGCACAAGATAAAGGATTGCCTTTTTCCTGCGCCGCTTCTTCAACGAACGCAATTGCTGCTCGCGCCGGATCTCATCGCGGGAACGCGGCGTCTGCTCCGCCTGTGCAGGCGCAGCCGGCCTCTTCTGCGGGCCGGCTGCCCGTTTTAAATTAGAATTCTTCTTCTGTTTCATCGCAGATCTCCCTCTTGATTTGCGCCCCAATCACCTGGAGGCTTTCCTCAATCTTTTCATATCCCCGGTCGATATGCCGGACGCCGGTGATTTCCGTGTTGCCGCGGGCAGACAGGCCTGCAATCACCAGCGAGGAACCTCCCCGCAGATCGGGAGCCACCACCGGCGCGCCCGATAAAAACGGCACGCCCTCCACAACCGCAACGCGCCCCTCCACCTTGATATGCGCGCCCAATCGCATTAGCTCACTAACGTGCTTATAACGGCTTTCAAATATATTTTCAATAATAACACTGGTGCCGTCGGCAATTGCGGTCATCGCCATCACAGGCGCCTGCGCATCGGTTGGAAAACCCGGGTAGGGCATCGTCCGCACCGTGTGCACCCGATGGAGCCGGGGCGGTGCGCTGATCGTCAAATCCCGCGCGCAGATGCTGATATCACAGCCAGCCTCCTCCATCACGGGAATGACCGGCCCCAAATGCGCCGGAATAATATCCCGCAGCGTCAGATGGCCGTGTGTCACCGCCGCAGCGGCCATATAGGTTGCGGCCGTAATACGATCTGGAATCACTGTGTGTTCTGTGCCGGACAGGGCCTTTACGCCGTTTATGACGATTGTTCCCTCACCCGCGCCGTGAATACGCGCGCCGCACCCGTTGAGAAAATCGGCAAGATCGCTGATTTCCGGCTCCCGCGCCGCATTGACAAGCACCGTGCGCCCCTGTGCCGTGGCGGCGGCCAGCATGATGTTTTCCGTAGCGCCTACGCTTGGAAAGGATAGCGCAATCTTCACGCCCTTCATCGGCTCCGGACAAACACAGTCGAGCCTACCGTGCTCCTCCTGAATCTCCACGCCAAATTGCCGCATAGCGGAAAGATGCAGGTCGATCGGCCTCAAGCCAATTTCACACCCGCCCGGTGTGGACAAGCTTGCCTTGCCCATCCGCGCCAAAATCGGGCCGAGAAACACCACGGAAGAGCGCATCTCCCGCATCAGATGATCTGGGATATCGGAGCGTTCAATGCTTGTGGCATCTATCGTGACCGTGTTGCCCTCCCGCTCCACCTTACAGCCGAGATAGGTCAGAATCCGGATCGCCGCGTCTACATCTGTCAGCCTGGGGCAGTTATGTATGACGCAAGGCTTATTGGTCAAAACGGCAGCCGCAAGAATCGGCAGGGCGCTATTTTTAGAGCCGTGTACCCTCAGCTCCCCGCTTAAGCGCTTCCCGCCTTCAATGACGATTTTCTCCATTGTCGCACACCCTTTCGCATAAAAAACACAAGCGGGCCGTTTTGCCGCCCTGCAATATACTATGCATGGGGTGAAATATGCGTGAAAAGAGAAAATGCGCCGGAGTGGATTGAGCGATCTAAATTTAGGAATGTTGATCCTTTTGGGCCAAGCCTGCAATCACTGCGTAAATCCGCTCGTTTGCATCTGTAATCGCAAGGGCCTTTGCGTTTGCCTCAAGCTGCCTGCGGCGCTGTGGGTTGCTCAGCAGCCGATCAAGCTCCTGAGCCAGGCGCTCTCCTGTCAAATCTTTTTCCTCGATGAGCACTGCGGCATCTTTGCTGACAAGCGCCATTGCGTTGTGGTATTGATGATTTTCCGCTACATTGGGGGAAGGGATCAGGATGGACGCCTTCCCCATCGCCTCAACCTCGCTCAGGGAGCTTGCGCCGGAACGGCAGATCACCACATCTGCCGCCGCCATGCAACGATACATATCGTCAATATATTCCCGGATAATCACATGCTTTTCGAGGTCAGGATCCACACCCCTTTCCTTAAGCGCATCCTGCACCCACAAACCGTACTGCCCCATGGCATGCATAAAATAGCAGTCCGCCTGCTGGTGTCGCCCGGCGATTACCTCTACCATCGCACGGTTAATTGCTTCCGCACCCAGGCTTCCGCCCATGGAAAGCACCAGCGGACGATCGTCGAGCCCCAGCTCAAAGCGGGAAAGCGTGCGATCTGCGCGCAGCAGCTCGCCGCGCACGGGAAGCCCCGTCACGGTGCATGGTTTTTTCGCATTCAGATATTGCTCCGCCGCGGGAACGGCGAGCATCACCTGATCTACCTTCCCAGCAAGCACCTTGTTTGTTTTGCCTGGAAAAGCGTTTTGCTCATGAATCGCGGTTGGAAAGCCGAGCTTTGCCGCCATGCGCAGCACCGGCCCGCTGACATAACCGCCAAAGCCCACCACCACATCCGGCTGAAAATCGAGCAGAATTTTTTTGGCCTGCGCGGAGGATTTGAGCAGTTTGGAAAGTGTGCCGAAATTGCGCTTTATGTTCTCAAGCGTCAGCCTCCGCTGAAAGCCGCTGATATCGATCGTTTTAAAATCATATCCCGCGGCGGGGACAAGGCGCGCCTCCATTTTTTCCGCAGTGCCTACAAACAGGATCTGTGCCTCCGGATGGCGCTCGCGCACCATTCCCGCAGCTGCCAGTGCGGGATTGATATGGCCGCCCGTTCCACCGGCGGCAAATAAAACCTTCATAAAACTTTCCCTTTCTGTTCCTAACAATCTGAGCGTAAAAATTTTTCCCGATGTTGTTTTACATTTTCCGCACCCTGGAATAGCGTGATACGGACAAGACGATTCCCATTTCCATCAACAAAATCATCAGCGAGGTGCCGCCATAGCTGAAAAACGGCAGGGAAATGCCCGTATTGGGCACCGTGTCCGTAACAACTGCAATATTCAGCGCCACCTGAAGGCCCACTTGAAACACAAGCCCCATGGCGAGCAACGCACCGAATCGGTCGCGCGCCTTCATAGCGATAACGAAGCCACGCCACACGAGCAAGCCAAACAGGATGATAATCGCGGTTGCTCCAATGAAGCCGAGCTCCTCGCAAACGATGGAGAAAATAAAATCATTCTGCGGCTCAGAGACATAGAGGTGCTTCTGCTTAGAATTGCCAAGCCCTGCCCCCAAGAACCCGCCGGAACCGATCGCATAGAGCGACTGGTTGGTTTGCCAGCGCGCTCCGAAGGGATCGAAATCCTTATCCAACCATGCCGTGATGCGCTTTGCCGCATAGGATGGCAACTTATCTGGAAAGATCACAAAGAAAACCACCACCGCAATCACCGCAACCGCGCCAATGACAAACCAGCGCATTTTGACCTCGCCAAAAAACATCATCGCCACGCCGATTGAAAACATCAAAATCGTACCGGACAGATGGTTTTCAAGAAACACAAGCCCGCACATAAGGCAGATCACTGCCGCATAAAAGAGCATATAGAGCGTGGAAGTTGCCTTGCACGGGTTAATCAGGCCGTTGGTTTTATCACGCAGAAAATTCGCCGTTCTTCCCCGGGAGGGCGTTTTATCAATAATCTGCCGGTGGTGCTTCTCCATGCTCCAGGCACAAAAGAGCACCAGCGCCACCTTGGCGATCTCCGAAGGCTGGAAGGTAAAACCGCCTGGCAGCGGAATCCAGCGCTTAAAATCGCCCAGATTGGTGTGATAAAACAGCACCACAACCAGCAGCACAATCGATATTGCAATGCCGGGTATGGCAAGGTACTTATACCATTCATAGTTAATCTTCGACACCAGGAACATCAGCACTACGCCTACAATGGCAAAAATCAGCTGCCGTTTAAAATAATAGGTGCTGTCGCCATCATTATAATAGGCGTAGGTATAGCTGGAAGAAAGCAGCATAATCAGGCCGATGGTCAAAAGAGCGAGCGTAAACATCATAAAAGGCACATCAAACGCATCCTTTGACATCAGTTTACGCAGCGCAGAGACCTTGCTTGTACCCTGAGGCTGCATTCGGTTGCGGTTGCGCGCCGCATTCGCTCTGTCTGCCATGATCAGGCCTCCTTCGTTTCCATCCGGCCGGGAATTCTCAGCCGAAATACATAAGCAAAGCTCCCAAAGCCCCGCCCAAGATCGTGATTGCGCTAAACACAAAAACGATCTTCGTCTCTTTCCAGCCGGACATTTCCAGTCCGTGATGAATGGGGGTCATTTTGAAAATACGCTTGCCAGTGCCCGTTTTATGCTTCGTAATTTTAAAATAGGTGCGCTGGATAACCACGGAGCCGCCTTCGATTACATATATAATGCCCACCGGCACCAAAATAATCGGGCAATCCAGCGAATAGGCCAGCGCCACTACCATACCGCCGAGGAACATAGAGCCGGTGTCGCCCATCATAACCTTGCCCGGATACCAGTTCCAAATCAGGTATCCGCCGCATGCGCCGGCGAGCGCCGCGCCCATGATGCTCACGCCCATCGCCTGCCGCAGAACGCCCATGATCGCAAAGGAAATTGCGGCGAGCATCGTCACGCTGCCGCACAGGCCGTCGATACCATCGGTAAAATTGACGGCATTGGTCGCCGCATAGATGACGATAATGCCAAATAAATAATAGACAATCGGATGAAGAGGAATATTCCCCAAGAATGGGATATACATATACGTTCCGTTTGCAATATGCAAAGAGGCAAGGTAGGCCACCGCCACAAGAAGCTGTGCGGCCGTCTTTTGCTTTTCCGTCAGCCCAAGGTTGCGTTTTTTGACCACCTTGATGTAATCATCCGCAAAGCCGATGATGGCAAAGCCAAGCGCCATCAGGATGCCTCCCCAGAGCTTTGTGTTCGCGTTTGCGCCACTCAGGTCGGCCCCCTGCACGAGATGCCCGCCTAAAAAATAATCGGTCAGTGTCACGGCCAAAAGCGCTGCAATTGTGGCGATGATGAACATAATGCCGCCCATAGTAGGCGTGCCCTGCTTTTTTTTATGCCAACTCGGTCCGATATCCAAAATCGTCTGCCCAAATTTCAGCTTGTGCAGCCATGGCACCAGCACGATACCCAGCAGCGCCGATACCACAAAACCGAGCACAGCGCATAGTATGATTGCAACCGTTGTGTTCATTTGATTTTCCACCCCTCATAAATTGCTTCGATTAGCTCCTCGAACCGCATGCCGCGGCTCGCTTTGAAAAGCACGGCGTCACCCGGCTGGAGCGTGCGCAGCAGCTCTTCCAGCAGCCCATTTTTGTCAGCCGCATAAAAGCACTGTGCAATGCCCGCCTCGTTAGCTGCCTGCGCCATCCTGGCTGATTCGGGCCCACAGGCAAAAAGAAGCGCAACGCCCTCCTGCGCCGCAAATGCTCCAATTTGCGCGTGCGCCTGCCCGGAGAGCGAACCGAGCTCCAGCATATCGCCCAACACAGCGATGTGGCGCTTAGCATCCAGCATCCGAAGCGCCCGAATGGCCGCGCGCATGGAATCCGGGCTCGCATTATAGCAATCCTCCAGGATTGTCACGCCATTTGCCTGCCTGACGCGCTGGCGCATCCCCGCCGGCTCATATTCGCCCAGTGCTTGGGCGGCGGCCTGCGGCGCAATGCCCAGGATGAGCCCCGCCGTAAAGGCCGCGAGCGCATCATAGACAAAATGCATTCCCACCACAGGCATCTGGACGCTGACGCTGCCATAGCCATAGTTGATCGTGAAGGAGAGCTCGCGGTCACTCTGCGTGATTTTCTGCGCGCGGATGCGGCAGCGTTCCTCTTCGATTCCATAATAGAACACCGGCCGCCCTTTAATTTGCGCGCCTGCGAGCAGCGCATCGTCCCCATTTAGAATTAGCGGCGCGTATTCATCCATTCCGTCGAGCAGCTCCAGCTTCGCCTTGCGGATATTTTCTCGTGAGCCTAACTGCTCCATGTGGGAAACGCCTATGTTCGTGATGATCCCCACCGTCGGCGCGGCGGCGCGCGCCATGCGGGCGATTTCCCCGAAGCCGCTCATGCCCATTTCAAACACTGCCGCGCCGTAGCCTAGATCCAGGCCGAAGGCCGTCATAGGCATGCCGATCTCATTGTTAAGGTTCCCCTCGTTTTTTAAGGTTTTATATCGTTTTGAAAGGACGGCGGCCGTCATCTCTTTCGTCGTCGTTTTACCCACGCTGCCTGTCAAACCCACAACGGGGATTTGAAAAAACTGGCGGTAGTAGCCTGCCAGCCGAAGCAGTGCCTCACGCGTATTTGCCACTCGGACATACGGCCCGCGACAGTGGATGTCACGGTGCACCATCACGGCCGCAGCACCCTCCTCAAAGGCCTTCTCCACGAAATCATGCCCATCGAAGCGATCCCCCTTGATGGCGATGAACAGGCAGCCTTGCGAGATCTTCCGGCTATCGATACAAACGCTTGTAACTTGCGCTTCCCCATGCGCTTCTCCCTTGCAGGCCAGCGCGATTTCCCCGATTTGAAGCGGCAGCATAGGCGTCTCCCCTCTCTGTTAAACCTCTTGTTTCAATTCTTTTAAAACCTGCGCTACAATCTCTCGCTCGTCATAGTGGATTTTCCCAGCTTTTAAAACCTGATAGGTTTCATGACCTTTCCCGGCGAGCAAGACGATATCGTCCTTTTGCGCCAAGCGCATGGCAAGGCGAATAGCCTTTGTTCGATCCGGCTCGACATGCACGGGGATGGGAGCTTCCCGCATTCCCTCCAGCACGTCCGCAATGATTTGTTCGGGTTCCTCGGAACGCGGGTTATCCGATGTAACAACCGCCACATCCGCAAGCCGCGCGACTACAGAGCCCATTTTGGGGCGTTTGGTTCGGTCGCGGTCGCCTCCGCAGCCAAATACGCAGAGAATCCGCCCGTGTGCGATCTCCCGCAGGGAGGAAAGAATATTCTCCAAGCCATCCGGCGAATGGGCATAATCGATAATGACGGTATAGTCCGTATTGGTAGGAACCACCTCGATGCGGCCCTTGACCCCTTTTGCCGCGCGAAGGGCGCCCAACGCTTGTTGAAAGGGAACGCCCGCCTTCATGGCGCAGAGCAATGCGCCCATAGAATTATACACCGAAAAATGGCCGGGAATGCCAAGATGCACACGGCCGATCATACCGCTGCCCACCAATTCATATTCCACACAGTCCGGCAGATCGCGCACGTTTTTCGCCGTGAAGTCGGCGCCGTCCTGCCGGATAGAATAGGTGGTTACCACGCTTTTTGTGCCCTCTATCATAGCGGCGGCCGAGGAATCGTCAAAATTGATAACAGCTTGCTCTGCCTGCTCAAAGAGCTTGTGCTTTGCCGCCCGATAGTTTTCAAAGGTGCCGTGATAATCGAGATGATCCTGCGTCAGATTGGTAAATAGTGCGATATCAAAGCGCAGCCCCGCCACCCGCTGCTGTGCGAGCGCCTGGGAAGAAACCTCCATCACACAATGCGTACAGCCCGCCGTTACCATCTTTTGGAAGAGCTCGTTGAGCTCATAAGGGTCCGGTGTGGTGAGCTGGGCTGGGAACACCTCATCCCCCGCCATATTCTGCACAGTGCCGATGAGCCCTGTGCGATACCCCGCGGCATCCAAAATTTCTTTAATCAGGAAGGCCGAGGTTGTTTTGCCGTTTGTTCCTGTTATGCCAATCAAATGAAGCCGTTGCGCCGGATCGTGAAAAAGCGCTTCGCACATGAGTGAATAAGCGGCCCTCGTATCTGGCACGAGCACTTGGCAGGAAAGCCCCGTATCAGCCTGCGCAATCACTGCGGCAGGACCTGGATCTGACTATCGTTCACTATCTGTCTGGCCCGGTTGGTGTTAAGGGTGCACAACCGGGTGACCTTCTCGTGGTCGACCTGCTTGATCTTGGTGCCAAGGAAGAAGTGCCCTGGGGTTTTAACGGCTTCTTTGCAAAAAAGAATGGCGGCGGTTTTTTGACAGATGAGTTTCCGATGGCACAAAAGTCCATCTGGGATTTTCACGGGATATACACTACCTCACGCCATATCCCGGGCGTCAGATTCGCGGGACAAATTCATCCGGGCCTGATCGGTTGCCTTCCATCTCATGATCTTTTGAAAACCTGGAACAAACGTGAACTCGGACTGATTGCGACTGATCCGGATCGTGTTCCTCCTCTGGCCAATCCACCCGTTTCAAGAACCGCGCATATGGGGAAAATGAAAGGCGAGGCCCGTGATAAAGCGGCAGCGGAAGCGGCCCGAACCGTCCCTCCCCGCGAGCACGGGGGCAATTGCGATATCAAGGACCTCTCCAAAGGATCGCGCATTTACTTTCCCGTATATGTAGATGGGGCAGGACTCTCCGTCGGCGATCTCCATTTCGCGCAAGGCGACGGTGAAATCACTTTCTGTGGTGCCATTGAAATGGCAGGTGGCTGGGTGCATATGCGAGTCGAACTGATCAAGGACGGCATGTCCAAATATGGTATCAAAAACCCAGTCTTCAAACCGGGCCCGTTGACGCCAAACTACAATGATTACCTGATTTTCGAAGGTATATCAGTGGATTCGGACGGAAAACAATACTATCTGGATGCCAATGTCGCCTATAAACAGGCTTGTCTGAATGCGATTGAATACCTGAAAAAATTCGGTTTTTCCGGAGCGCAAGGCTATTCCATTCTGGGGTCCGCTCCGGTTCAGGGACATTTCAGCGGGGTTGTCGATATTCCGAATTCCTGTGCGACCCTGTGGCTGCCGACACAAATCTTTGAATTTGACATCAGGCCAAATGCATCCGGCCCTGTGAAATATCTTGATGGCAGTATCAATATGCCTATTTCATACGACTGAGCTGATAAATCGTCAACGGACAGGTTTGCCTGTCCGTAAAGAATGAAAACCGGTTTACAGGAGGTCAATATGCCCATGTATGAATACGAATGTAAGAGCTGCGGTATTTTTACCGTCCTGCGCCCCCTTGATGAAAGGAATTCACCGACGTGCTGTCCTGCATGTCAAACCGATGCAAAACGGGTTATCCATTCTGCACCGGGAACCACATGGCTTGGGAAACAAACCGTGACGATGCATGAGGTAAACGAACGAAGCCGACATGAACCGAAAACACTGGAACAGTACAAATCCAGTGTTCACGGTGCAGGCTGCAGTTGCTGCTTTACAAACAAAAAATCCACGGCAACATCCGAAAAAGCCCTTAAAACAGGTGGTTCACGCCCCTGGATGATTTCGCACTGACATTCAATAAACGAGCCCAATCCATTCCCTGTCGAGCAAGAGGACAGGGAATATTCGAAGGAGGTTCCCCATGCTTGGAGTGACTTTGCTTTTCGTCGGAATCGTACTGATCAACAATGGCGCCTGCCAACTTTTGAAAGTGGACAAAAAATCCACGGCAGCGTTAAACGTCATTGTCGGTTTCCTGCTCACCTTCATCAATTTCGTTGCTATTTACAAAGGGGATTATTATGCGGCAGGCACTGGGCTGCTATTTGCCTTCACCTATCTTTTTGTCGCCGCGAACAATATTTTCAACCTGAACCTGAAACCCTATGGCATATACTCCCTGTTTGTCGCCATCAATACCATTCCCTGTGCCATGCTGGTCGCTTCGGATGACATGCGCATGACTGTCATCTGGATCGCATGGGGAATTCTCTGGTTTACCGGTTTCATCGAAGGAACGCTACAAAAAAACCTGGGCAAATTCGTACCCTATCTTGCCATCGTCGAAGGCATCCTGACAGCATGGATTCCCGGTTTTCTCATGTTGGCCGGCAAGTGGTGAACAGACTCTGTTTCTTCAATCAAAAAAACAGCCAAAAAACAAAGGCGTCTGGTGCGGCTTTCAAAAAAGCAAATCGAAAAAACTCATTTTTTTCTGTTAACCGAATGTTGCAAGACTTCTGATGGAACCAGCGATTCGATCTCAAACGGCGTCAATTCATCCATTTGATACACAATACGGCGCCTGTTCACGTCTTCTGTATCGACAATATATTTCATGATCCGTATGCCGTTAGAGCGGATCATCGGACGTGAGGCATATGTTTTCAGGACCGTTTCACATTTGCTTCTGTCCTGCTCCGCGCCACTTTTGGCGATCATTTCCTCGACATGATCGAAAACATCCTGAAGCATCTGTGTGGAACTCCCCTCCATCGCCACCACGTTATAGCGATATTTCCAGTGCTGGCTGTCCCACCCGGCAACAGCATTGCAGATATTCCGGTAGTGCGTCCTGAATTCATCAGACGTCATGGCTCGTCTGGATGATTCAGCCTGTACACGCTCAGATGAGTTGTTTCCGTCACCAAATTCCCAATGACGCTTTTCGCGATCAGCAGTAAAAACGTAACCGTCAACATAGACGTTAACGAAGTTTCCAAACGATTCCTCAACTATCATCTGACCTCCCTTATTCCCGGATGAGACTGGCGGTTTGTTCCATGTCGTTTCATTATGAATCATATTCGCCGGTCCATGAAAATTTTTTGGCAGTTGCCACTTACACCCGAATATCTCCCAAACTGGTTTTCGGGCTTAGGTAGCAGTCATGGGACCTTGCCCCCATTTATCTCATCTTCACGTCTTTTAACAAAAAATAAATGACGCTTTACATCTCTCAATAAAATGGTACTCAACAGTGGTGACGAATTCTGTTCCTCCACCATATGACACACCGGGATGAGCCAATTTCCGAATACCCGCCGGAAAACATCGATTCACATTTTCTGAGCTACATGATGGAAGAAAAATTAACAAGCCTCGACACGGTATTTCTGGTCAGTACCATGACTGATCAGCATCTGGTAGCCATTCTTGCCCTTATGGGAGTTCTGGCAATTGCCTACCTGGGCCTGCGCATGAAAAGATTTCGCAACAAAATTCCCTTTCACATTACGCGTGTGGCGATTGCCTTCTTTCTGCTTTACCTGATCAGCAAACTGCTGAGACGCTTCATCGAAATCCATCACATCACGTTTATCACACCAAAAGAAATCAGCTTTTTATATCTTCTGGCCGTTGTCGCCCTTTCCATCAAGGAATCGTTTGTCTTCGCCGACCAGTTCAGAAAATATCTTGTCAATACCGGAAGAAATACAACGTCGGCACAGTTTATTACCAAAGCCATAAAAATCGTCAGTGTGATCTCCATCCTGCTGGTATTCGGTGAACATTTTGGCCTCAGCTTTGCGGGCTTGCTGACCTTCGGAGGCATCGGCGGCATTGCCATCGGTCTGGCCGGTAAAGATATTCTCTCCAATCTTTTTTCAGGCGTCATGCTTTATTTCGATCGTCCATTCAACATCGGCGACTGGATACGTTCCCCCGATCGACAGATAGAGGGAACCGTCGTCGAAATCGGATGGAGAATCACGAAAATCATGACTTTCCAGAACCGGCCCTTATACGTTCCCAACTATCTGTTTTCGTCGATCTCCGTCGAAAACCCCGGGAGAATGCTGAACTGGCGAATCAATTTTTCCATCGGCATTCTTGCTGACGATTCCAGCAAGATAAAACCCATCATCAGCCAGATAAAAGACATGCTCGAGAAAAACGAGGGTATCGACCAAAAGCAACCACTCGTCGTCAGCTTCAACCAGATCGGCGCTTCATCCCTGAACATACTCGTCTATTGTTTTACGAAGACAACCGTCTGGAAAGAATGGCTGCAAGTACAGGAAGACGTTTATCTTTCAATCATCGACATCGTGCAGAAAAACGGTTCACAAATGCCTTATCCGACGCAGACAGTCATTCTGGATCAGGAAACCAAAACCTGAGAATTCAGTTGAAAACCATTACCTGAGGCAAATTGATAAAACATAAACTGATACCCGACAAAATCATTAAAAATAAGTGCATCGTTTTTATGAAGGACTGCAAGTATCAGCGCAGAGCAAGTTTGCCTGTTTTCAATCACCAATGGAGGAAGTGTTTCATGAAAAAAGTAATATTGGCTCTTGTATCAATACCTTTGGCAGCCTGTCTTGGGATAGCTCATGCCCAGGATTCATCAGATGCGTCAGTCGGCAATAATCCGAGTCGTGCTGAAATGCGACAACAACAAGCAGACGGCATCCGTTCGAGAAAAGAGAACGTGGCAGGAGCCCATAAAAAAGCACAAAGAGATCCTGCAACAAGAAAAGCCCGGCAGCAACAAAAAGAAGGCAGGATGGAAAGAGAAAAAGAAATAGCGGGGGCACATAAAAAAGCCAAAAGAGATCCGGCCTCCAAAGCGGCCCGTCAAAAACAGAGAGATGGCATGATGGAAAGGAAAAGCAACATATCCGGTGCACATCAAAAAGCTCGCGATGCCAGAAATGAATCCATGCAAAACAATTAATTTCTCTTGAGCTTCAAAATAACGAAGCGTACTGAAAAATTTCAGTACGCTTCGTTTGACTGTTCATGACTTTCGATATGGTAAAGGCGAACCATTATCAATGGATGAAAACATTGTGAACTGACATCCCCATCTATCTCAAATACAAAAAAGATAGGCATTTCCGCAGATATTCAAGAGCTGTGAGATATTGAGTGAAAAACAGGGAAAAGATCCTGAGAATATTTCCTGCAGGCCTTATATACTGGCGGAAAGGCAGGGATTTGAACCCTGGATACGGGGTTACCGTATACCGGATTTCGAGTCCGGCGCATTCGACCACTCTGCCACCTTTCCGTTTTTGAGCGACAATCTGTCGAGCTCAAAATTATAGCAGGAAACATTCCGGATACCTAGTGCCATATCAATCGTGTTTTTATCCTTCTTTTTGCGTGTGGCTTATAATAATGTTTTGAATCCATTCTCCGCATATACACGATCACAATGGCTATTATTCCCATCAAAAACGCCGAACAAATCGAAGGCATCCGAAAAGCCAGCCAGCTTGCAGCCGAAGTGCTTGATTACGTCGCCCCTTTTGTCAAACCGGGTGTCAGCACGGGCGAGCTCGACAAGCTTTGTCATGAATTCATCATTGCACATGACGCCATTCCGGCACCGCTGAATTATTGTCCACCCGGCTATACCCCTTATCCCAATGCAACCTGTATTTCATTGAACGATGTGGTCTGTCACGGCATTCCCAATTTCAACAAACTGCTGAAAAAAGGCGATTCCATCAATATCGATATCACGGTCATCAAGGACGGGTACTTCGGTGATACCAGCCGGATGTATTTCGCTGGCGAACCGTCGATTATGGCCAAACGCCTCGCGAAAATCACGTATGAATGTATGTGGCTTGGCATTATGGAAGTGAAACCCGGTGCCCATCTGGGCGATATCGGTTATGTCATTCAGGATTATGCCGAAAACGCCGGTTACAGTGTCGTGCGTGAATTCTGTGGTCATGGCGTCGGTCTTGAATTCCATGAGGAACCTCAGGTCCTGCATTACGGCCGTCGCGGTACACTGGCAGAACTGAAACCCGGCATGATCTTTACAATCGAACCGATGATCAACGCAGGCGGCAAATCCATTCGCGCCATGCCGGACGGCTGGACAATCAGGACGAAGGACAGAAGTCTCTCTGCCCAATGGGAGCATACGATTCTGGTGACGGATACCGGGTATGAAGTATTGACGGTCTCTCCCGATATGCCGTCACCTCCCAATTTTGCCAAAAAGAAATAACCTCATATCGTGCCGAACAGACTCGACGTTTCACTGAAAAAGCGTTTGACGCAATTGCGGGAGTCGGCTATTGCCGATTACAGGGAACATCCTCTCCCGCAACAGCTGCTGAAAACGCTTTGCAAGAACGTCGATCAGGTTTTGGGTGAGGCATGGAAAAACCTTGACCTGCCAAACGGTTCTGTCCTGATTGCCGTGGGCGGTTATGGCCGTGGCGAGCTCTATCCTTATTCGGATGTTGATGTCCTGATCCTGCTGGAGGAAAGTCCGGATCAGGCCTTGCAGGCAAAACTGGAATCGCTCATCCAGTTGTTCTGGACATTGGGACTGACGATCGGGCACAGCGTCCGGACGATTGACGAATGTCTGGAAGAATCGGCTAATGACATTACCGTCCAGACCAGCCTGCTGGAAGCCCGCTATATCACGGGAAACCGCAAGTTGTTCCAGCTGATGAGGGAGCGGTATAACGCTCAAATGAACCCTTCGGCATTTTTCATCGCGAAAATGCTGGAAACGCGCCAGCGTCACGTCAAGTTCGGCGATACGCCTTATAGCCTGGAACCCAACTGCAAGGAAAGTCCGGGTGGACTGCGGGACCTTCAGGTCATTCTATGGACAGCAAAAGCGGCAAAACTCGGCCACTCATGGAACCAGCTCGCCCGTCGTGGACTTCTGACTCCATCGGAAGCGCAACAGTTGAAAAAAACGGAAGAGGCATTCAAGGACATCCGTATCCGCCTGCATATCCAGACACAGCGCTGTGAAGATAAACTGCTGTTTGACGTCCAGATTCCGGTTGCCAAAACCTTTGATTTCAGGGAAAACGGCCAGCCGCTCGATTCCCGCCGTGCCAGCGAACACATGATGCAGCAATATTACCGTGCCGCCCATACAGTTGTGCAGCTCAATATGATCCTGCTGCAAAACATGCGTGCATGGCTTTTTCCGAAACCCTATCAGGCGAACAAGATCAACGAGCGGTTCAACGACGTGAACGGCCTGATCGATATCGTCGATGACGATGTTTTCGTGAATCATCCTTCCGCGTTGCTGGAAGTTTTCCTTTTACTGTCTGACAGTACAGACCTGAAAAACATGACGGCACGGACGCTCCGCAACCTGTGGCATGCCCGCATTCATATCGACGACAAATTCAGAAGCGACCCGGCCAATCGCCGTATTTTTCTTCAGATCATGCAGTCGCCCCGCTTCGTTGCAAGAGCCTTGCAACATATGAACGAGCTGGGGATTCTCGGCCGCTATTTGCCGAATTTCGGAAAGATCGTCGGACAGATGCAGCACGACCTGTTTCACCAATACACTGTCGACCAGCATATCCTGACTGTCGTATCCAACGTACACCGTTTTTCCCTGACGGAATACGCTCATGAAAATCCCTTGTGCAGCCAGTTGATGGCCGGTTTTTCCAAACCCTGGCTTTTGTATATTGCAGCTCTTTTTCACGATATTGCCAAAGGCAGGGGCGGAGACCATTCCATTTTAGGCATGGAAGACGCAAGGGAATTTTGCGAACAACATGGATTGTCTGAAGAGGACACGGAACTGGTCGTTTTTCTGGTAAAAGAGCATCTGACCCTGTCACAGGTTGCCCAGAAAAAAGACTTGTCCGATCCCGAGACGATCCGCCATTTTGCCGATATCGTCAGGGATGAGCGTCACCTCATGGCCCTGTTTCTCCTGACGGTTGCCGACATACGCGGTACCAACCCGCAAATCTGGAACGCATGGAAAAGCAAACTGATGGAAGACCTTTTCCATCTCACCCTGCGCGTACTCGGTGGTGAAGACATCTCGGTCGATCACGAGCTTAAAATCCGACAGAAAGAGGCTCAGACCACACTGCGGCTGTATGGCCTGCCCGAACATGCCGAGGATGAATTCTGGAAACAGCTCGACATCGTTTATTTCCTGCGTCATGACGCGTCCGATATCGCATGGCAAACGCGGACGTTATATTACCGTAGCAACGCGGCAGAACCCGTCATCAAGTGCCGTCTCTCTCCGATCGGGGAAGGCTTGCAGGTTACGGTTTACACGCTTGACCGCCCCGATCTGTTCGCGCTGATCTGCAGCTATTTCGCACGAAAGAATTTCAGCATTCTGGATGCGAAAATCCACACGACAAACCACGATTACGCACTCGATACTTTTCTGGTAACGAAACAGGGATTTGAAAAAAACTATCGCGACATCATCACGCTGGTTGAACATGAACTGATGGAACTGTTGAGAACGACAGCACCTCTCCCGCCGCCCCTGCAAACCCGGCTTTCCCGGAAATCCCGCTCTTTCCCGATTGCCCCGACGCTGGATTTGAGACCGGACGCAAGCGGAAAGAATTTCGTCCTGTCGGTCACGGCCAATGACCGTCCCGGACTGCTGTATGCCATTGCACTGGTCTTTTCCCGCTACAAGGTCAACCTGCATACTGCTAAAATCATGACTTTGGGAGAACGCATTGAAGACGTTTTCCTGATCGATAGCGAAATGCTCCAGCATCCCCGTATCCAGATCCAGTTCGAGACAGATATGATCGATGTTTTGAGAGTCAACTGAATTTTTGGGAATGATAAATAATGAGTGAACCTGTCCGCCTCTCCAAACGTATGTCCGAACTGGGAATCAGTTCGAGGCGTGAAGCCGATGAATGGATCGAAAAGGGATGGGTCAAGGTCGACGGGAAAGTCGTCTCGCAGCTGGGGAGCAAGGTATTGCCCCATCAGAAAATCACCATCGAAAAACAGGCTTCGCAGGAACAGTCACGTCGCGTCACCATCCTGATCAATAAACCAATGGGATACGTCAGCGGGCAGGCAGAAGACGGCTACAAACCGGCAGTTGCCTTAATCAGTGAAGACACGCACTGGAAAGATGACCCGTCAAAAGAAAAATTCAGGCCTTCGCAATTGCGCAGTCTGGTTCCGGCCGGGCGGCTGGATATCGATTCCGTCGGGCTGCTTGTCCTGACACAGGACGGCCGGATAGCCAAACACCTGATCGGCGAGAACTCGCCCACAGACAAGGAATATCTGGTACGCGTGAAATATACCAGACCCGGACGTTTGCCGGATAGCGAACTCAACATGCTCAGGCACGGTTTGAAACTGGACGGAAAAGCGCTTTTGCCAGCCAAAGTCGAATGGCAAAACGACGATCAGTTACGGTTTGTCTTGCGGGAAGGGAAAAAGCGCCAGATTCGCAGAATGTGCGAAGCGGTCGGACTAAGGGTAATCGGCCTGAAAAGAATCCGTATCGGCAACGTCAGGCTGGGCGATTTGCCGACTGGACAATGGCGCTATCTGAGACCGGAAGAGAAGTTCTGAATTCAAACTCTTTTCCCGGTCTTTCCTCAGTCGTCCAGCTCTTCAGAATCGTCGTTATCGAAACCTTCGGAAAAGCCGAACAGGCCCAGGTCGTCTATCCTGAACGGATAAAGTATCCCGTCCAGATGGTCGCATTCATGTTGAACGACCCGTGCGTGAAACCCGTCGGCATTACGGCTGATTTTATTGCCGAACTGGTCAAAGCCTTCATAGTGGATTTTGGCCCATCTCGGCACGATCCCGCGCATTCCCGGAATGGACAGGCATCCTTCCCATCCTGCATCGATTTCATCTGACAAAGGCCGGATAACCGGATTGATCAGTACCGTCTTCGGAACAGGGGGCGCGTCAGGATAACGGTTGTTTTCGTCATAGCCGAAAATGACCACACGCTGATTAATGCCGATTTGAGGCGCAGCCAGACCGGCCCCGTCAGCGGCATACATTGTTTCATACATATCTTCGATCAGCTGGTTCAGTTCAGGCGTATTGAACTGTTTGACCGGTTCGGATTCACGCAACAGGCGTGAATCTCCCATTTTCAAAATTTTTCTTACGGCCATTTTTATTCCTTCTCCATCAAATGGGCGTCAGCGATAAAGCGCCTGAATTCCGACATCACTTCCGGATGTTTCAGGCCCATGGTAACGGTCGCTTTCAGATAACCGATTTTCGACCCGCAATCGAAGCGCTGTCCTTCAAAATGATAGGCGCAGACATCTTCCTTTTCGATCAGTTTGGAGATACCGTCTGTCAGCTGAATCTCCCCACCGGACCCCTTGCCGATTTTTTCAAGACAATCGAAAATGCCCGGATTGAGTATATAACGCCCCACGACAGCCAGTGTTGATGGCGCATTGGCCGGATCCGGTTTTTCGACAATCGCATTGACGAATTCGAGATCAGTCCGGTAAGGCGATGCATCGACAATACCGTATTGCTTCGTATCCTGCCTTTCGACTTCCTGAACAGCCAGAATGCTTTTCGATTCCTTTTCATAAAGCCCGGTCATCTGCTGTAACACAGTTGGATGATTTTCTCTGACGTTCATGAAATCGTCCGCCAGCAAAACGGCAAAAGGTTCGTTTCCGACAACCGGTTTTGCACAAAGCACGGCATGTCCCAATCCCAGAGGTTCAGGCTGCCGGATATAAATACAATTGACGTTTTTCGGAAGAATATTCTGGATAAAACCAAGAAGTTTCAATTTTCCGGCCGCTTCCAGTTCGGTTTCCAGTTCATAGGCTTTGTCGAAATGATCTTCAATGGCCCTTTTATTGCGGCCGGTAATGAAAATCAGCTCGTTGATACCCGCTGACACCGCCTCTTCGACAGCGTACTGGATCAGGGGCTTGTCCACGACCGGAAGCATTTCTTTCGGCTGTGCCTTGGTTGCCGGCAAAAATCGGCTTCCCAGACCGGCCACAGGAAAAACAGCTTTAGTTACTTTTGTCATTTTTTACAAGTTGCAAAAATTCGTTTTCATCAATAACCCGGACACCCAGTTCTTCGGCTTTCGCCAATTTGCTGCCCGGTTCACTTCCCGCCAGAACATAATCGGTATTTCTGGAAACGGAACTGCTGACTTTTCCTCCCAGATTCCGGATTATTTCAGCCGCTGCGTCCCGCGTCAATGAAGGAAGGGTTCCTGTCAAAACGAATTTTTTGTTTTGAAATGGAAGCTCTTCCGGCTTTTCCTTCATTTCATGTTCCGGCCAATGAAGCCCGACGCCCAGTAATTTGTCAACAAGCGCCAGATTTCGTTCATCCGAAAAGAACTGTTTGATCGACGCCGCCACAATCGGCCCGATATCGGCTACCTCCAGCAATTGTTCTTCAGATGCCTGTCTGAGATTCGCCAGATTTCCAAAATACCCGGCCAAAGCCCGCGCAGTAGCCTCACCGACATGCCTGATTCCAAGTGCATACAAAAAACGGGCAAACGTCGTTTTTTTCGATTTTTCAAGTTCACCTAACAGGTTGGATGCCGATTTCTCGGCCATTCTGTCCAGTTGAGACAAGGTTTCCAGATCGAGCGTGTAAAGGTCGGCAGCGTCATTGATGACATTTTTATCGACTAACTGATCGATTAATTGCTCACCGAGCCCTTCAATCCCCAGAGCTTTTCTTGACACAAAAAGGAGAAGACCACCCTTTTTCTGGGCCGGGCATTTTATCCAGCCACCGGAACAACGAGCGATTGCTTCGTCTTCAGGACGGATAATGGGCGATCCGCAAACAGGGCAGACTGTCGGCATAACGAATTCACGCGCATCGGCTTGCCTGCGTTCAGGCACAACTGCGAGCACTTCCGGAATGACGTCTCCGGCACGCCTGACGATCACCGTATCACCGATCCGGACGTCTTTTCGCCGCACTTCATCTTCATTATGCAACGTGGCATTCGTTACGGTCACACCTCCCACGAAAACAGGCTTTAATCGGGCGACTGGGGTAATCGCACCAGTACGTCCAACCTGTACATCGATATCCAGCACTTCTGTCAACACTTCCTGCGCAGGAAATTTATGCGCGATGGCAAAACGGGGAGCACGTGAAATAAACCCCAGTTTTTGCTGTTCGGCTATGCTGTTGACCTTGTAAACGACACCATCGATTTCATAAGGGAGGGATTCCCGTTTTTCTTCGATACGATTGAAGAAACCCATCAGGCCTTTGAAGCCTTTGACTACTTTGCGCTCATCGCACACCGGGATTCCCAGTTGCACGAACCAGTCTAAAAGAGCGCTTTGCGATCGTGGCAATGGAGAACCTTTGAGTTCCCCTAATCCATAGGCAAAGAACCTGAGCTGTCGGGTCGCTGTGATTTGCGAATCAAGCTGGCGCAAACTCCCTGCCGCTGCATTGCGGGGATTGACGAATTCTTTCTGTTCATTCTCACGCTGCCGACGGTTCAGGTCGTGAAAATCCTTTTTGAACATCAATACTTCCCCCCTCACCTCCAGTACCTCGGGAGGTGCCAAATCGGAAAGCCTGAGCGGTATGGTGCGAACCGTTTTGATGTTATTGGTGATATTTTCACCGGATGTTCCATCTCCACGTGTGGCTGCCTGAACAAGAAGACCGTTTTCATAACGCAAATTGACAGCGAGGCCGTCAAACTTGAGTTCCGCTTCGTATTCGACATTTTCACCATCCAGTTCATCTGAAATAC
>OGXI01001328.1_pt1 | contig 20688 bp, 15 predicted proteins | sample 1576221 | NCBI WGS metagenome assembly OGXI01 (sample SAMEA3541523, study PRJEB24748) | human gut metagenome | biome: human gut; feature: human-associated habitat; material: faeces | place: China | collected 2012
TCATCCACTATCAGAGAGACCTCTCTGAACTGACTGCTCATGATTTCATCGATGTGATCCGTCTGCACGCAGAAGATGGCGTTGACTTCGTTACTCTTCACTGTGGAATCACCCGCAAGACTATCGAACAGATCAAGAAGCACAAACGTAAAATGAATATCGTAAGCCGTGGCGGAAGCCTTGTCTTCGCATGGATGAGCATGACCGGCGAAGAAAACCCGTTCTATGAATACTTCGATGAGATCCTTGATATCTGTGAAGAGCATGATGTGACGATCTCCCTCGGAGATGCCTGCCGTCCGGGATGCCTTGCTGACGCTACTGATGTATGCCAGATCGAGGAGCTTGTCCGTCTTGGTGAGCTCACCAAACGCGCATGGGATCACAACGTACAGGTTATGGTCGAGGGACCGGGACACGTTCCTCTCGATCAGGTTGCAGCCAACATGAAAGTACAGCAGACTATCTGCATGGGTGCTCCATTCTATGTACTTGGACCTCTCGTTACAGATATCGCACCTGGCTATGACCACATCACAGCAGCGATCGGTGGTGCCGTTGCCGCTATGAACGGAGCTGCTTTCCTCTGCTATGTAACACCGGCTGAACATCTGGCACTTCCGAATGTTGATGATGTTAAACAGGGAATCATCGCTTCCAAGATCGCAGCCCATGCGGCAGATATCGCCAAAGGTATCCCGCACGCCAGAGATATCGATGACAAGATGGCTGATGCACGCCGTGTTCTTGACTGGGATGCACAGTTTGCCTGCGCCCTCGACCCGGAGACAGCCAAAGCGATCCGCGACGACCGTCTTCCGGAGGACGACCACAGTGATACCTGCAGTATGTGCGGTAAATTCTGTGCTGTTCGAAGCATGAACAAAGCTCTTGCAGGAGAACACATTGATATCCTGTAATCTGTAATCTTATTTAATCTAGTTTCGCATCCGGCTGCGCACCCAGCCAGCCGCGAGAAGGGAACCGGGGATCATCATGAGCCACAGGACAGGCTTCATGGGATCCCCGGTTTTTGGATGCGTGGAAGCTGCCTGCCCTTTTTTCTCTGCATTCTGGTTTGGTGCACCTTCATCTGAAACTGCCTCTGGTTCTGGTATTGGTGTCTCTGCTGTCCTGTATACCTCGATCTCAGTCTTTGATGTTACTTTTCGTTCCCCTGTTTCTGTTGTTGTCACGCTGACCTCATTTACAAGTTTCTGGTCTTTCAGTTTCTCCGGAAGCGTCACCTCCGCCAGAAGCCCCACAGAACACCCTGGCTCGATCTTCTCGATCCGTGCTTTCGTCCTGGCTTTGTTCAGTACGATCCCTTCTGCTTCCAGAAACCGCACCGGAACATTCTGAAGCTGAAATTTTTCTGTCGTTACCACGGAGTGAAGTGTCCTCTCCCCGGTGTTTCGGATGCATATCTGAAAAGTGACTTTATCTCCCGGCACTGCCATTGTGCGGTCAGCCGTCTTTGTGACCTGAAAATCTGCTTTGAGCGGGAGGATTTCTGTCTCACTGCTTTGTTCCACTGAGACAAGGCTTCGAAGTTCGCCCGTTTCTTCCTCTTCATACTCTGCAGTTCCATTCAGATACAGGCAGATCTTTCCCGACTGTGTCTCTGGAAGCTGTACAGAAAAATAAAATTCTTTTTTTATCCCTGTTTCCAGCTTTTCCAGTTTCAGGTTCTTTTCCTGGATTTCTGCATCTTCCGCTTCTTCCCATGTTCCCTCCAGCGATGTATCCGAAAAAGTGCTCTGAAGACAGATGTTTTTGAGAGGACATTTGCCCGTGTTTTCCACTGAGATCGTATAGAGCAGTTCTTTCCCTGCTTTGATCTGGGTCTGCTGCGGGGTTATCCACATTTTGTACGATGGTGTCTGATCCTTTTCCTCCGAATCGGTGAACGGTGGTATATTTGTTGCAGTGGGAGATTCTGTAATTTCCGGTATTTCGGTTATTTCCAGAGTTTCCGCTGTTTCCATTGTCCCTATCTCATCCACCACTTCTGCCAAATCCAGCTCCTGTTCTGTCTCAGACTCTTCGGGCGGATTTATTTCTTCCGCATCTTCCAGAAAAATATCACTTTCCGCCAACTCTGCTCCCAGAACCGCACTCCCACTTCCCATCAGAAGCGAACAGGACATGATAAGGGCTGCACCTGTCATTTTCCAGTTTCTCCATATTTTATTTTTCATAAAAACATACTCCTTTTTACTCTGCTTTACTGTTGTTTCTGTCCAGGAATATGTTCACACAGTCATAGGCATCTCCCCTTCCGTTCTGTTTACAGATCTAATCAAAAATGGAATGTTTTCGTCGAACGACGATAAGAAAAAATAACTCTCAAATGGAATCCTGCGAAATAAGATTCCGACTTAATGAATGTAACATGTTCTGCTCAGATATACAAGGATATCCTGTAATTATAAAATTTATTTAAGATTTATTTATAAAATTTCGATTTCTTTTAGAATCCGTACACAGTTTGCACACATTTATTTCTTATAATAGATCTTGGATAGATGAATAACCACTCTCTATCTCCCCCCTCAAAAAAGTTAAGGAAACAGGCCGCCTGAGTTTAGGCGGCTTTTCCTTATGTCTTTATTTCTCCGGTGCAGACGGGTATTCATTGCACAGAAGACGGTATGGCGGCTCGTCTTCCTCAATTTCCGGGAAACGACCTACTGGCGGTTCGAAGCGGTTGTCGGTATTGTCATCGTTACACTGGCTGACTTCTCCGATCAGGACTGCACCTGTTCCCGGTTCTACTTCAAAATCATGGTACATTCCCTGCATAATGCTGATGCTCATTCCCGGTTCCAGGCGGACCTGCGTGCCTGCCGGAACTACTCTGGTCTCTCCGTCGATATGGACTGTCACATCATTCTGCTTATCAATAGACTCATCCGGCAGAGAATTAAAAACACGGATCAGGATGTTTCCACCGCCTCTGTTGATGATATCCTCCATCTTGTACCAGTGAAAATGATTCGGAGCGTACTGTCCCTCTTTTAAATAGAGAAATTTTTCTGCGTATGGTTTTTTATATTTATCCTGCATCTTAAGATTTCCGTTACGGATCGTAAACAGTGAAAATCCTACTTCATCAAACTTTCCGAGACCATAATCTGTGATATCCCATCCCAGCATGTTGTCACGGATCTCATCAAACTCATGCCCCTTTGATTTCCATTCTTCCGGCGTGAAATCTGCAAACTTCGGAAGGAAATATTGATATTCCCTCAGCATATTTTCCAAGTCTTTTAATGCTTTGTTGATTTCTGATCTTTTCATAACTGCCGTCTCCTTTTTGTATTATTTTATCCTATCTAGTGTAGTGAGCATAATGCTCCATGTGTTTCTGTACTCTTCTCCAGATTTCAGAGCATGCAGATTCTTCTGTTTCTCCAGATCTTCTACGATATTTTTGCGGGAAGGAAGGGAACTCCATGGTTCTACACACATATAATCTACTTCCGCATGTGGCCAGTGCCAGAATCCCAGATAATCCATATCCGGAAATGCAACTCGAATCTCTTTCTCGCCTTTTTCACTGTTGATCCTTATTTCTTCTGGCATATTTTTTAATACGATCGCATCATTGTCGAACAATGTATGTTCCAGATTCAGGTATCGCCCCTGTACAAGCTGCAATGGTTCATCCTTTTCCAGTACAAAACAGTCCTCTGAAAGAAGGATGCGGCGTGGTTTGGCTCCCTCGCCAAAATCAATTCGATAATCTTCAAATTTCAGGTCATCTTCAAACGGGATCTGAAAACCCGGATGTCCTCCGATGCCAAAATATATGGTTTTGTCATCTGTATTTTTTACAAGATAAGTAATCGAAATTTTTTCATTTTCCAGTTTCCATGTAATATCCAGCACAAATTTAAACGGATATTGTCTTTCCGTTTCCGGTGAATCCTCCAGTCTCAGTGTCAGTTCCTCTTCTTTGTGTTCCACCAGGTTCAGCTCTGCAGTTGGAAGAAATCCATGTATATCCATATGATACGTCTGTCCCTGGTATGTATAACTCTGATCGGTCATCCTTCCTATATAAGGAAAAAGATTCGGTCCTCTGTCTGTCCATGTTGCAGCATCCCCCTGCCAGAGATATTCTCTGCCCTGTGCGTCACGGATCGACTGAAATTCCCCTCCTCTGGATGATATCTCCAGAGTTAGTTTCTGATTTTTGATTGTATAGTTCATGCTTTTAACCTCCTATTCTGTCAGTATATCATGCCAAGGGGATGTATTCTATCTTTTTATTGCAATTCCACGCCCATTCTTTTATAATATAGATAATTATTCACACCAAGTTATACCAAAACTGAAAAGAAACGAGGAATCCATATGAGCGAAAAAACCGTAGTTGTTGCTCTTGGTCACAAAGCCCTTGGCACAACACTTCCAGAACAGAAACTTGCTACCAGAGAAACTGCTAAAGCAATTGCAGATCTTGTAGAAGAAGGCACACGTGTTGTCATCTCCCACAGTAACGGACCACAGGTCGGCATGATCCACACAGCAATGAATGAATTCGGTAAAGCACATCCGGATTACACTTTTGCTCCGATGTCTGTCTGCTCTGCCATGAGCCAGGGTTACATCGGATACGCTTTCGAAAAGGCTGGTGAAAAGTATACAGTTGTTTCTCCGGTATAAATACTGCCGGACAAGGAGCCGTTTGGCACCATTGCTTCGCCGCTTTGGATAGTGCCTGTGTGGTACAAATTTTGGCTGTTAAGACTGGCATAGTTTCCTTGCATACTTATATATTTTCCAGAGCTATTTTTGACTACAGCAATAGATACACCGTTACATTCTATCCCTATAGACGAACCGTAGCTCCCCATGTCCATGCCCCACATATCGCCATATAAAGTGTTGCTAGCATTCCTAAACTGTAGGCCTGCACAGTTATAGTTCGATCCTGATTGTGTAAAGCCGGATATAGTAACAGATGATCCTTCTCCCGATGTATAATTAGGAGATAGTGCCTTGAAACTACCTGACATCTCCGCATTCTTACCTACTATCTTCCCGTTCTCCAGATCAAAGTACGAACTCCCATCCTTCGACTGCAACCTCCCCGCTTTGATCTGCGTCGCCGTAATATTCAGCTTTCCATCGCTTCCCAGCCACATCCCGTCCGCCTGCGTGGGGGAGAGGGTGTTGACGAGATAGGAGCGGTCTTCCGGGGCGGGCGTCCAGTCGGTGGCTTTTGATCCTTTTTCGAGCTTCATGTGTTCGTATTTTAGGCTGTTTCCAGCCGTGCTTCCGGCAACGCCTGCATAGATTAATAAGCTCAAGGCGGCGCTGCTGGGTGGCGGGGTAAACGAGATTTGCTGCTTGCTATTGGACACATTTAAATACATCGTTTGAATGAGTTTTGCGTTATTTATATCATAGATCAAAACGGATACCTTGGTTGCGCTTCCCGAAATGACGGAAATTTTGCCTACGCTAAACGTGTATTGCGTATTTTCTAAGCCTGTGTATAGGTTGTTATAATACCAATCACTCGTGGAATTGGCAGTTAAAGTTCTTGATACACTGTCCTTAATATAATTCCGGCTTCCAATTTGCAGCCCATTGATCCCGCTCGTCAAATCCCCCTGCGTCGCCACCTGGTTCCCCGTGATGCTTAGGCTTTTGACGTTGAGGGAGACGTCGCCGTTCTCATCCACCCGGAGCGTGTCCGTCACGCCGTTATTCACCGTTAAGCCCTTTGCGTTGATCAGCCTGCCCTCAATCTCCCCGCTCACCTTCAAATTTTCGCCGATGATCAGATCGCCCATGAGCAGCTTCGCATTCAGGCCGTACATGTAATTCTTCCCGTCCGGCGTGGTCGCGCCGTCGGGCAGCAGGTTTTTACCCAGCACAGTCTCCGTCGTTTCGAAATCGTCCGTGGAGAAGGCGATGGTATTATTTGTGATTTTCAAAACCTCAGGCTCGTAGTCGCCGGTTGGAAGGCCGTCTTCGCCGATGACCGCCCTGCGGCCGTTGATGCCGGAGGCGTCGATGACCATCACCTGGTTATCCGCGTTGACCACCATATTGTGCGTAAGGTTGATCGATTCATCCTTCAGCTCCGCCAGATGGTCGAGATCGTCTTTTTGCTGCTTAAAATCGAAGGTGGTGCGCAGGTATTCCACCGTGCTTGCCGTTTTGGCGATGGAGCCGCCGACGAGATCGTTGAACAGCGCGCTCGGGTCGCTGAGCTTATAGCGGTTGCCAAAGGTGAGGGAGAGGGAGCGGCCGTCATAATCCACCGCCATTTCAAGCAGCAGGAGGCTTGCAATATCCTCCTCGCTTAGCCGGATGTCGATCAGGCAGCCGGATTTGAGCTGGCTGGTTAAGTGGGCAAACTCCTTTTGAAACACGAAGCTCGCGGTTTCCACAGAATACTCATAGCGCGGGGTGGAGATGGTTTTGAGCAGGCTCTGCGCCTTGTTGTAAAGCTCCAGCGCCTGGGCCTGCGCCTCTTCATAGCTCATGTTATCCTGCTTTGTGATGTTCTCTTCTGTATACGCGCCCTGCTGGATGAAGCGGGAGAGCACCTCCATCTCCGCCGGTGTGAATACAGATTCTAAGCGCACCTGTTTTTGGAGCGCCAAAAGCTTGTCGTTCTCTGTGTTGAGCTGTGTTTGAATAGAAGAGAGCGCGCCTTCCGCCGTGCTCAGCGCCGATTTTGCAGCTAGGATTTGCGGGTGAAGAGCTTTGAGATTTGCATTTTTGATATCCTGTGACGCCGTATCGCTGATGATGGCGGATTGCTGCACCTGCAAGTTTGAAAGCTCCTGCTTGAGGCGGGTGATCTCGCCTTCCTTTTCGGCTTTTCGCCCCTGAAGCTTGCTGATTTCCGCACGCTGCACCTGAAAGGCGCTGTTTTCTGAGCTCGTGAGGGCGTCCACATGGGCCTGCCAGTTTTTTACCTTTTCGATCAGCGCGGCATCCATCCACTCCTCTGTGGCGTAATAGCTGAAGTTATAGATCAAGTTGGTGCCCAGCGGGTTTACGCTGAGGATGTCGAGCCCGTTGCCGCCCTTGACGAGCAGGGCGGTTTTGATCTCGTCGGATTTGGTGCGCAGGGTCAGCCCCTGGAGCACATCCTCCGTGGAGAGGCAGATATCCGTGCGGTTATCGTATTGATAGCGGTCGTAAACACGGATGACGCGGTTCAATATGTCAAATTCAAACAGGCATTCATACGCCTCCTCCAATTCCGTCATGAGGAAGGCATAAACCGTTTGATCGGTTGTGTCAAAGGTGCGGGAGCGCGCGGCAACGGCGGCGGGGATGCCGTCCGTATCCAGCCGCCAGGAGGGGAGGCGCTTCATGATATCTGAGAGCAGGGAGTTTTTCGGGTCGCTGTCGTCTCCGCTGTAAAACCGGTAGGTGCCTTCATAGTAGCCGAGCTGAATGTTGTTCAGCTCATATTCGCAGGAGGAGGCCTCCACGGTTTTGAACGCGTCGTTTCCCTCTTCGGAAACGGACACATCCGTGATGACGAAATAGCCGATTCCATCCACCAGGAGGTAGCGAAAGGGCTCCACCTGTTCATAGACGGGGCAGCGGCACTCCTTTGCGCCGCGCTGGATGGTGAAGGAGAGATCGGATAGATCGTTAAACCGGATATTCATCTGCCGGTCCGAGAGGTTCGAGAGGATGCCGAGCGCGCGGCCATCCGGGTTGCAGAGCGTGATCTGCGGGATTTCAAAATTCCCGAAGGAATCAAATTGAGCAAGCAATTATATCAGCCTCGCAATCCTGTATTGAAATGTGAGCTTCTGTATGTCCCCGGTCGCGGCAAAGCGGTTCAGGCCGGGGAGCAGGCGGAAGAAATTTTTGTTAAAGCTGTTATAGATCGGCTCGGTCGAAAGGGTGGAGCGCACCTCCAGCGTTTCCGGCAGGAGGGTGATGGTGTGCGGCGTGGCGTTGAGGCCGGTAAATGCCGTTTGGCGGTTTTGATCGGTCACGTTTTGCAGCATGACGCTGCCGCCCTGCGTTCCGGTTTGTAGAATAACCTCCGGGTAGAGATAGCCCTTGTAAACGGACGGGTTCTCAAACGCCATCTGCGTGCCGATCTCCGCCGCTTCGTATACGGCTTCGCCATCCTCCCAGCCCCAGGGCGCGTCGCACAGCAGGGTGGCCTTGAAGCCGACCGCTCCATACTTGCCGTTTACGCCGCCCTCGATCTCCTCCACGGCGTGGAACACACAGTTGAGGTAAACGCCGTCGTATTCGTCGGAGAGGGGTTCGAGCTTGCGAAACGCTTTTTCATGAAAAAGCCAGGCGTAAACCTCGCCCACCTCCGCGTCTGACAGCACGCGGTCGGATACGATCTCCACATCGAAAGAGAGCGGCTCCTCCCATGTATCCTGCTGGAGAAAATGGTGGTGTGAAAGCCGGTTATATTGCGTGGAATAGGCGGGGCCGCCCATTCTGCGCCGGTCGGGGGTGAGCTCCACCTGCGCGAAAAACAGCCCCCAGATGGCGGAGGACTGGTTGTTGTAGTTGAAATACTTTCCGGAGAGATGCATAAAAAGCCTCCTTCATCCATCCCCCGGGGCCTGCCGCTCCGGGGGATGTGTCAATATCTGTCGTCTGGTTATTTAGAATCCATTACCCCAAATGCTTTGGGTTGATCGTATGGCCGCTGCGCAGGTATTTCTTATTCGCCTGCGTGAACACCTTTTCCGCAATGCGGTTTTCCGCCTTTTCGAGCGCCTTGACGGTTTCCATATCCGCATTGCCCTCCACGATCACCTTGGAATCGATCTGAATGCAGGGCGCGGCGCCCGGGGCAAAGCCCGCGCCGAAGGCGGAGGAGAGCTTGGCCATGCTTTGGTTGAGGAAGGCGGCGGGGTTCTGCGCGAGGGCAATAATGCGTTCGGTGAGCGTGCTGTTGAGCACCCCGTCGCCGCGTGAAAGATGGGTGAGCCTGCCCTGCACGGGGTTGCGGATAATTAGCTCCGGCCCGGCCTCGTCCACCAGCGCAAGCTGATCGGAGGGGATGAAGGGGGAGCCGGAGCGGTAGCCCTTCACGTTCTTTTTGTCGACCCACGCGATGGTGTTGCCAATTTTTGAGGTGGTGCCGATGGCAACCTTCCCGTTGGCGATGTTAGTCACGTAGAGCTTCTGGTTCCAGCCCACGCCCGCGTTCTTCGCCATCGTGCTCCAGGAACCCACGCGTTTGCCGGAGGAGGAGGCATAGGCCGCTGCGTCCTTTGTGGTCACGCTCGCTCGCCCACCCTTGACCGGGGCCTTGGCGGCGGACGAACCGCCGGAGGACGCGGCGGGCTTTTGCTGCGCGGCGGCGCTGGGCGTTTTGACGGGCGGCTTGATGTCGCCAGGGTTTTCGGAGATTTTGATGGCGTTTGCCTGCGTGCCGTAGGTTTTGAGCGCATCGGTGGCGGCCTTCCACGCGTCGGTCACGGTTTTGTTGATGCCGTCGCCGTATTTCGCGTTCCACTCCATCAGCTCCTGGTAGACGGTTTCGCTGCGGGTCATGATATCCGCCATGGCCTGATCGCGCACCGCGCCCTCGTTATCGAGGAATTCATCAATCTTCTCGATTTTGGCGTTGTTCTGCTCTTCCAGCAGGGCGTATTCCTCATCGAGCTTTTCCTTCTGCCGCTCGATGGACTGCTCTTTTTCGTATTCCTCAAGGTCCTCCTGCTTTTCGGCAAGCTCGGCGCGCAGCTCGGCCTGCTCGCGCTGGGAGGCGGCGCTCGTGTCGGCGGAGAGCTCATTCAGCCGCGTTTCGATCTCTGCGATATCCGCGCGCTTTTTGGCGGCGGTTTTGGCGTAGTCGTCGGCTTCCTTCTGCTTGTCGAGAGCCTTTGCCTGCGCGTCGTAGAGCTTTTTGTAGCCGTCGAGCTCGTCCTCCAGCGCTTTCTTTTTGAGCTCCTGCTCCTTGCGGATATACTTCATGCGCATGTCGACGATATCTTCAATCGCGTCGGCCGCGTCTTTGGCCTTTTTGGCCTCGGCCTCCTGATAGGCCTTGGTCTCCTTGTAGATCTGCTGCTCAAGCTTACGCAGGTCTTCCTTCTTCTTGGCAAGCTTGTTGTAGGCGTAGGTCAGGTCGGCGATCTTCTGGGCCTGGTTGTCATCGTACTTGCCCATGGCCTCCTTGTAGGAGATTTCGTCGAGGTAGTCATCGAGCTGCTGCTTTTCATAGGCTTCGCGGGCGGCGTAGATTTTCTCCTCGAGCTGCCAGCGCTCGGATTCCTTCTTCGTGAGCCTGGATTTCGCGTTTTCCAGGGCTTTGATGTAGCCGAGCTCGTCGTTTTCGTATTTGCCGATGGCTTTGAGGTGCTCGATGCGCTTTAATTCGTTGTCGAGGGCTTCGTTTTTGTAGGCGGTTGAGCCGGAAGAAGTAGATTTTGTCTGGTTTTTCTTGGCCGTATCGGCAGCGCGTTTTTCGTAATCCTGTTTGAGCTTCAGGTTTTTCTTTGCGTCTTCAATTGCCTTTTGCAGCTTTGCGCTTTGCTCATAGCTGGCGGCAAGATCGCTGTCGAGGAAGCTGGCGAGATATTGTTCATAGCTTTCATAACCCTTGCTGTTGTTCCCACGGCGGAATTCATGCTCCGTCATGACGAACTTGTCCGTTTTTGAGGCCACGGTAGCATAGTCGAGGCTTCCCATGATGCCGGCTTCCTGCTGCATGAGGTTGATGCGGTTCTGCGTTTCCGCGAGAGCGGCCTCGCTCATTTTGATCTGTGCCTGAATGTAGCCGGTGCTGAATTGGCTCGTTGCGCCGCTGAGCAGGCTCATCGCGCCTTCTTCGATTGCAAAACCGTCCGCCGTGGCGGTCACATATTGCTGGAGCTCCGGGTATTTGGCGCAGAGATCACTCACCTCGCTGGCGTTTAGAGCTCGTTGGGAGTTAACAGCGCCTTCAATATCGGCAATCTTCTGGTTGGCCTCGGCGAGGGATGCCGTGGCGGTTTGCAGGTTTTCTGCCGCCGACCGGGCCTGTTCGCCGGTTTGCGCCATAGCTGCTAGCTGCTCGACTGTCGCCTGCGCGGAGCCGGAAACGGAATTGAGCTGGCTGGCAAGGTCGTCGCCCGCGATTTGGGCAAGGTTTTCCGCTGTCAGTTCCCCGGCGGCGGCCGCATCGAGCAGTTTATCCTTTGCGTCGTTATCGCCGAGCTTGTTGTTAAACAGGTCGGCGCGCGTTTCCGCGTCGCCGAGCGCGTAGGTAATCTGGTTGACCTTTTCGCGCGCCGCGTCGCCGATTGCGCCGTCGCTGCTCTGCGCAACCTTCTGGTATTCCTCGGCGATATTCAGCAGGTTGTCACGCACGGTCTGGAATTGTTCGGACTGGCGGTCCAGCCCGTCGGTTGACAGGCTATCCGTCCAATACTCTGCGTATTCCTTGGCGGACATGCTCATGTCGTCCATCATGTCCATCTGCTGCTGGGCCATGTCCGGGTCGAACAGCATCATGTTGGAGGCGGATTGCATGGTTTGGCCCTGCGCCATGCTCGCCCCGATCTTTTCCCACCAGGATAGTTTGCCGCCATCCTTGGAATAGGAGGAGTCGAGCCCTTCGGATTCGAGGTTGTCCATGAGCTCCTTGCCGCTCTCGGCCTGCTTTGCTTTGAGCGCTTCGCCTTTTTCCTTGAGCAGGGCGACCTGAGCGGTGAGCTCTTCCCGCTGGCGTTCGAGCTCGGCGGTTTCCTCCTTGTCGGCAAGGGAGGGGTTCTGGATGCTGTTGAGTGTGTTCAGCCGTTCCTCAATCTGCGCGAGGCTGGAGCTTGCGTTGTTGAGCTCCGTCTCGTTTTCCGCATAGGCCTGGTTCGCGTTATCCACCGCCTCGACGGCGCGCTCGTGGGCGTGCACGAGGTAATCGAGGCCCATCACAAGGCCGTTGACGGCGAGGGTTACACCCATGCTGATCGCGCCCGTGAGCGCGGCTGAGGCGACGGATTGGGCGATTATCGAGCCGGTGGAGAGTTTGGCTGCCGCTGCGGCTTGGTTTTGCCCGTTGATAAAATCGTCAATCACGACTAAATTTCCCTTGCCTTTTTGGGCGAGTTCTTGTGCGGCGTTTCCAGCGTCGTCAAGAGCTTCCATGTGGGCAACCGTGCGGGGAACGCCTGTGTCCAATAGTTCGTTATAGTATTCCAGTGCGTAAATATCATCTTCTATATTTTCACTGAGTTCTGGCACCGGAATGATGGAAGTTGATGCAGCGCTTTTTTCCCTGAGAAGGCTGGTGCTGGTATTGACGAGGGATTGCTTCACAACATTGGTTGTGTCGGATAAAAGATTAAGCTTCTTTCTGTTACTTTTGTGACCATGATGAGTTTTGTTTTGACAGATGCTATTGCAGTTGGTATAATATTCCTGGTCTCAGGTGAGAGGCTGAAAACAGGGTGAGAGAGATATCATACCATGTGAAAGGAAGGTTGCTAAGGAATGAATGAAGTGTTTTTTTGTCCGGTTTGTGGACACATAACCAATGCGGAAAGATTATTATTGACGCACAGAGAAAATAAATGCCTATATTGTGGTTCTGCCTTGCAGGGAACGGGGAAAGATAAAAAATACTATACGGAAAAAGCTTTTAGCACTTATGAGCTTGGCAGCAAAAATTTTCCTCAATACGCCGATGAAATGATTCGTAAAGAGGTTTATTACGATAATCCACTTTTCGATAAGGAAAAATGTGAACTTCGGGAGCAAAAACAGCAAAGAATTGCTGCTCAAAACAGGGCTGGCTTGAATCCCCTTGATAACGTTCCCAAATGCCCCACCTGCGGCAGCAGAAACCTCTCCCGCCTGAGCGGCGTCGGCATGATCACCATGTTCGGCGGCTTCGGCGTGACGGACGGCAACGCGGGCAAAACCTTCAAATGCAACAACTGCGGCTACCGCTGGTAAAGTCATATTATACATACTGTAAAACAGGGCTTCGAATCAAAACGATCATTTTCAATCAACTCCTTTCCATATCTGTCCGGCAGGCACCGGGCGGCCTCGGCAACGATGCCGGGGCTTTTTTGTTGCGAGCGGCCAGCGGCTTGCTTTGTCCCTTTTGTAGCTGAAAGGGCTCGAATTTTGACAAATGTTTATGCAGTTGGTATAATATTCCTGATCTCAGGTGAGAGGCTGAAAACAGGGTGAGAGAGAGATATCATACCAAGTGGAAGAAAGGTGAAACGAAAAATGGATCAAGTGTACTTTTGTCCAGTATGTGGTTATGTTACTGATGACGAGATATTAACTGTAATGCGTATGGAAAGAAAATGTCGTTTTTGTCATTCTGACTTACAGGGAACAGGGAAAGATCATGACTCTTTTTGGAAGAGGTCTGACGATAGGCAGGAGCGCAGAAGGCTTTTAAAATGCCTTAAAGAAACTGTCCGGGAAGAATACGTCTACAACAACCCTCTCTTCGACAAAGCGAAATATGAGGCCCGCGAGCAAGAAGACCATGAGCGCATCGAGCGCAACAAAGCTGGCCTGAACCCCCTCGATAACCTCCCGAAATGCCCCACTTGCGGCAGCACGAACCTTTCCCGCCTGAGCGGTGTCGGCATGATCACCATGTTCGGCGGCTTCGGCGTGACGGACGGCAACGCGGGCAAGACCTTTCAATGCAACAACTGCGGCTACCGGTGGTAAGTGTAGTGTGCTGATGATCGTTGCAAGGTGGAAGTTTTCTGCGGCTGGGCATAGCCCAATTCCGGTTTGCCTTTTTGACAGGAAAGCACAAAACTTCCAAGATGAAAAATGTATTTTTCATTTTTCCACCCTCAGCGTAAATGGTGTCGAAGGCCAGAGAGGACTTCCCGGAACCGGACAGGCCGGTGATCACCACCAGCTTATCCCGGGGGATGGAGACATCAATATTTTTTAAGTTGTTGGCGCGGGCGCCTTTGACGTGAATGTGAGATTGCATGGGAGTATCTTCTTCCTTTTGTGTTATTGCTGGGTGAGGTCCGCCACCTGCCCGCCCACCAGGGCGATCAGATCGTCGGGGGCCACCTCCACCTGATACCCCACTTTTCCGGCGGAGCAGATCATGGTGTCCACCAAGATCACCTCTTCCGCGAAGTAGGTGGGAAAGGACTTGGACATCCCCACCGGCGAGCAGCCCCCGTGGACATAACCGGTGAGGGGGAGCAGCTGCTTTTGGGGGAGCATGGAGACCGATTTCACCCCGGCGGCCCGGGCGGCCTTTTTCAAATCCAGGGTCTCGGCCACGGGGATGACATACACGAAGTGTTCCCCCTTGGGGCCCTGGGCAACCAGGGTCTTGAATACCTGCTCCACAGGCTTGCCCAGCAGGCCGGCGGCGGTGACGCCGTCGGGGACCTTGCCCTTGGGCAGGGGAACCTCATAGGCGGTGCAGGGGATGCCCGCCGCCTCTAATATGCGGACCACGTTGGTTTTTTCTTCCTTATTTTTTGCCATGGGATCACCTCAGAATGTACACGGAGGCCAGAATGCACACCAGGCCCAGAACGACGCCCAGGGTCATTGGTTCCCCGAAAGCGGCGATGCCCACCAGGGAGGCCACCACGGGCTCCACGGAGGCCAGGATGGAGGCCTTTCCGCTGTCGCCCAGGTCGCTGAGCCCCTTGGTGTAGAGCAGATAGGGAATGACTGTCCCCACCACCATAAGCCCCAGGGAGAGGAGAATCCCCATGGGGGAGTGGAAGGTGGTGCTAAGGTCCCCGGGACTCGTCATGAATAGAGAGCCAATGCCGGCGATGAGAAAGGTATAGAAGGTGACGGTAAAGGGCTGGTAATGCTTCAGCGCAAACCGGCCGAAAATGGTGTAGGAGCTGTAAAACAGCCCGCTGCCAATGCCCAGAAGCAGGCCCTCAGGGGTCAGGGTCAGGGCACCGTTGAGGATGCCGGCCACAAAGCAGCAGCCCAGGAAGGCCAGCACCAGCGCGGCCAGTTTCCGCTTGGTGATCCGGTCCTTCCAGAGAAGGGCGGACAGGATCACCACGAAGGTAGGGGCGGTGTAGAGCAGGATCGCGGCCACCGCCAGGGAGGACACCTGCTGGCTGCGGAAGTAGCAGAGGGTAAAAAAGAGAATGCTGATGAGGCCGGAGCAGAGGAAAATGGGCAGATGGCGGAGGCGAATGCGAAAAATACTGCGGTCATAGACCAGAAAAATCAGGCCGAGAATGAGGCAGGCCCCCAGATTCCGCAGCATGACCACGGTCTCCGGGGCGATCCCCAGGGCGGACAAATGCCGGTTAAACAGCCCCAGGCACCCCCACAGGGAGCCGGCAATGAGAATACAGACCATGGCAAAATAACCGGACTTGGGAAGGGCGGCAGCGCCCGCCTGTTTCGTTTGCTTCATCGGGAAAGCTCCTTTCTGTCAATCCAAAATACCGGTACTTGCTGGGGACAAGCAGAGGGACCCGGCCAGCGAAGCGCCAGGAGATACAGGGTCAAAAGACAGCAGTGGTACTGCATGGACATAGAGAAGCCTCCTTCAGGGGTCAGCCGGTCTCGCTGGCCCCCCTCAATTCTATGATTTGATCCCGCAGAATGGCAGCGTACTCGAACTCCAGCCGGCGGCTGGCCTCCTTCATCTCCTGTTCCAACTGGGCGATGAGGCTGGCCTTCTCCTTGGGGGTGAGGGCCTTGGCCCCCTTTCCCTTCCTCTCCTTGCCGTCGGCGGCGTGGGAGATCTCGATCAGGTCCCGGACCGATTTGACAATGGTCTTGGGGACAATGCCGTGGGCCTGGTTGTAGGCGTTTTGAATTTCCCGCCGGCGCTGGGTCTCCTCCATGGCCGCGGCCATGGAGGGGGTCACCCGGTCGGCGTAGAGGATGACCAGGCCCTGGGCGTTTCGGGCCGCCCGGCCGATGGTCTGAATGAGGGAGGTCTCCGAGCGGAGAAAGCCCTCCTTGTCCGCATCCAGGATGGCCACCAGGGAGACCTCGGGCAGGTCCAGCCCCTCCCGGAGGAGGTTGATGCCCACCAGCACGTCAAAGGTGCCCAGGCGGAGGTCCCGGATGATCTCCATCCGCTCAATGGTGTCCACGTCATGGTGCATGTACCGCACCCGGATGCCTGCCCCCTGGAGATAGCTGGTGAGGTCCTCCGCCATCTTTTTGGTCAGGGTGGTCACCAGGACCCGTTCCTGCCGGGGGGTGCGGGCGTTGATTTCCCCGATCAGGTCGTCGATCTGGCCCTCCACAGGGCGGACCTGGACCACCGGGTCCAGCAGGCCGGTGGGGCGGATGACCTGCTCCACGATCTGGCCCGAGCGGCTGCGCTCATACTCCCCCGGAGTGGCGGAGACATAGATCACTTGATTGACCCGCTGGGAGAACTCCTCAAAGTTCAAAGGACGGTTGTCAAAGGCGCAGGGCAGCCGGAAGCCGTAGTCCACCAGGGTGGTTTTCCGGGCCCGATCCCCGGCGTACATGGCCCGCACCTGGGGGAGGGTCACGTGGCTCTCGTCGATGAACAGAAGAAAATCCTTGGGGAAGTAGTCCAGCAGGGTCATGGGAGGGGACCCGGCGGGCCGGCCGGCGATGACCCGGCTGTAATTCTCAATGCCGGAGCAGTAGCCCAGCTCCCGCATCATCTCAATGTCGTACAAGGTGCGCTGGGAGATGCGCTGGGCCTCCAGCAACTGGTCGTTGGCCTTGAAGAAGGCCACCCGTTCCTCCATCTCCCGGTAGATCTCCTGGATGGCGGCGGCCATTTTTTCCTTGGAGGCCACATAGTGGGAGGCCGGGTAGATGGCCACATGGTCCACCACCCGGGTGGGGGTGCCGGTGACCACGTTGATCTCGCTGATCCGGTCGATCTCGTCCCCGAAGAACTCCACCCGGATGGCCCGGTCGTTGGCGTAGACGGGGAAAATTTCCACCGTGTCCCCCCGGACCCGGAAGCGGTTGCGGTCGAAGGCCACGTCGTTGCGCTCATAGCGGATCTCCGTGAGCTTGTTCAGCAGCTGCTCCATGGGCCGCTCCTGGCCGGTGCGCAGGGAGATGACCATGTTGGCGTAGTCGATGGGGTCCCCCAAGCCGTAAATGCAGGAGACCGAGGCCACCACGATCACATCCCGCCGCTCAAAAAGGGCGGAGGTGGCGGAGTGGCGCAGGCGCTCAATCTCGTCGTTGATGGCGCTGTCCTTCTCAATGAAGGTGTCGGTGTGGGGGATATAGGCCTCTGGCTGGTAGTAGTCGTAGTAGGAGACAAAGTATTCCACCGCATTGTTGGGAAAGAACTCCTTGAACTCCGCGCACAGCTGCGCGGCCAGGGTTTTGTTGTGGGCCAGGACAAGGGTGGGACGCTGGACCTGCTCAATGACCTTAGCCATGGTAAAGGTTTTGCCGGAGCCGGTCACCCCCAAAAGGGTCTGTTCGTTCAATCCCAGCTCCACGCCCTGGGCCAGGCTGGCGATGGCCTGGGGCTGATCCCCGGAGGGGGTGTAGTCGCTGACGACCTGAAATTTAGGCATAGAAACCTCCCGTACAGTTGTTTTCAGATGGGGGTTAAAAGGAATTTAAGTGACGGCTGTCCTTCAGGGAGACCATGTCGTCATCGGTCATGATGACATGGTCATACAGTGTGATGCCCAGGGGCTGAAGGGCGTCCCGGATGTAGTGGGTGATAAAAATATCTTCCTGGGAGGGGGTGGCGATGCCGCTGGGATGGTTGTGGGCCAGCACCACGGCGGTGGCGCCCAAGGCCAGGGCCTCCGTGGCAATCTTCCGCAGACTGATCTCATTGGCGCTGGGGCTGCCCTCGCTGAGCAGCCGGACCCCCAGGAGCTTGAGCTTTCCGTCGAAGCAGGCCAGAAAGGACATCTCATTTCGGGCCCCAAAGAAGTAGGGGAGAAACAGGGTGCGCAGGCTGGCGCTGTCGGAGATGATCACGTCGGCGCTGGTTCGGGAGGCCAAGTACCGGGCGGCAACGGCGGGGATGAGTTTCAGGAGGACCACGGTGTTCTCCCCCACGCCGGGGACCTTGGCCAGGTCGGCGGGGGAGGCGTCCAGAACGCCGGACAGGGAGCCAAAGGCCTCCAGCAGGCGGTGGGCCAGGGGGTTGACGTCTCCCTGGAGGCGGGAGTAAAATAGGGGTATTAACATGGTAAATTCAAGAGGCTATATAAGGGGCTCGGAGAAATGGCGGAGCCCGCCCTGCAAAAATTCCCGCTTCATTCGGTCCCGATGCCCCTCGTGCACACCCATGACAGGCCCCTTCCTTTCCGGATTTTGTACCTTTTATCATACCGCTTTTTTGCCCCTTCGACAAGGGAAAGATGACCGGAGAAGGGTGAAAATCGGGAGAAAGACGCTGACAAAGGGAGAAACTTATGGTATGATAGCCAGAAAGTGACGAAACTCCCCGGGGTTTCGCAAGTTTGCGTCTGCCATCAGAGGAGGAAACCCAATGCGTATGAGAAGAAAAAAGAATCTGGTGCCCCGGATGGAGCGGTGTGCCCAGTGGCTGATTTCGGACCCCCAGGCTCTGCGGGGCAACTGGCGCTCCCTGCTGCCCGGAGCCAAGGAGCTCCGGATCGAGCTGGGGTGCGGCAAGGGCCGCTTCACCTGCCAGACGGCCGCCGCCGCGCCGGAGGTCCTGTTTGTGGCGGTGGAGCGGGTGCCGGACGCCATGGTCATGGCCATGGAACGGGCCCGGGACATGGAGCTGCACAATGTCTTCTTTATTGACGCCGACGCGGCCAATCTGCCGGCGTTTTTTGCCCCGGATGAGGTGGACCTCATCTACATTAACTTCTGCGACCCTTGGCCCCCCAAGCGCCACGCCAAGCGGAGGCTGACCCACCGGGATTTCCTGCTGCGCTACCGGCAGGTGCTGCGGGCGGGGGGAGAGATTCACTTCAAGACGGACAACGTGGGGCTGTTTGCCTTTTCCGTGACGGAGTTTCCCTTGGGCGGTTTCTATCCAGAGCAGGTGACCCACGACCTCCATGCCCAGGGCATCCAGGGGATTATGACCGACTATGAGGAAAAATTCCATAACATGGGCACCAAGATCAACCGCTGTGTGGCGGTGAAAGGGGATCTTCCCCCCCAGCCTGTACTGGAGGCGAACACTCCGGAGGCGTGAGGGGAGAAGGCCAAAAAGGGACGAAAAACCCCACCGGTTCGAGAGAGTATCTCTAGCCGGTGGGGTTGCCTTTTGAGAGCGGGAGCAAAAAACCCTGGGAACGAAGAAACTTCGGCCCAGGGTATCCAAAAGAAAGGGGAAAGGGGACTACATGCGCCGCCCACCGAACAGGCGGCTGACTTGGTCCTGGAGCAGGTGCACCCATTCCCACCCCATGTCCCAAAGGCGGCTCCACGTTCCCCAGAGGCCGCGGTGCTCCCGGCGGAACGCTTCCTGGGGGTCTCCCCGGAATCCCGAGGCCTGCGGCCCCACATCCGGCCCGGGGCCGGTGTAGGCGTTCTCCTGCGCGCCGCCGGTCCCATCGGGGCCCGGCTGGTCGCCGTCGTCCTCGAAATCGTCGTCGTCCTCGTAGGGGGCCTCGGTCACCAGGTACAGCATACGGCGGTACCAGGACGAGCCCTGCCCGTGCCAGAAGAGCAGGGGACGGAAAAAGACCGGGGGATTGGAGAGGGAGCCGGGGGGGTGCTTGGTGATATATTCCCGAAAACGGTGGCGGTCAATCAGGTTCAGCACCACCAGCAGCAGAATAATCCACCAGATATTGACCAGCAGGGTAAAGAGAATCCCCAGCAAAACATCGCCAAGGGAGAGAATCTGAACTTTATTGTCGTTCTGTAAGAACGGGTTGCCCGGTTCCGGGGTGTCATCCAAAACAGGAAGGGTCTCCGCGCACCAGTGCTCCAGATCATCGAACAGGGATAAAATCCCCGCGTCACTCTCGCCCTGGAAAAAATCCGTGTCCAGGTTATCCTTCAGCAGGGCGGCCAGGGCGTCGTTATTCTCCGCATAGGTTCGCAGCCCCCCGCCGTAGACCAGGTACCAGGCCTGGCTGCTGGACTCAATGACCAGCAGCATATCCTTCCGGCCCAGATCGACCTGCTGGAAGAGGTCCTTGGAATAGGATGCGATGTCCTGGCCGTTGAGATAGTTCACTGTCTTCAGCGCCAGCAGACATCCGTAGGTGTTGTTTAGGTCCAGGTTGTTTCGGGCCAGGGTGTCGGTGGTCTCCATGGAAAAGAGACCGGCGCCGTCATCAATCCAGTTGAGAAAGTAGTTGAGGCCGCTCTCCCCGGCCCGCTGGCTCTGCACCACCGAGTCGGGGTCGGAGTGGCTGGCCTCATAGGCCCGGGAGTAGCCCCAGACACAGCACAGGGCCACCAGCAGGGCCGTCAGCAGGATGGCGACGGATGTTTTCTTGAAAAATTTCATAGGAACCTCCAAGAGAGAATAGGTGTTCCAAACGATATCACCGTCTGCGGCGCAAACGATGCGCTGGCAGGAAACACGCGCCCCCAGGGCGGGGCGGAGGGATCATGTCCGCAGGGCCAACAGTTTTTGTTTCAGTTCGCCCTCAATCCGGCCCAGCTCTGCCTCGGCCTCTCTGCGCTTTTGGGTTCCCTCGGTTTGAATCCGCAGGACTTTACTGATGTGCGATAAAGAAGTAATGGAATTGCTTTCGCCTTGCAGCTCGTCCTCATGGGATAGTCTTGGGTAAAGGGCGGTAATTGGTTGTTGGTTGGTCTGTCTTAACATAAAAT
>OGXI01001329.1_pt1 | contig 20686 bp, 13 predicted proteins | sample 1576221 | NCBI WGS metagenome assembly OGXI01 (sample SAMEA3541523, study PRJEB24748) | human gut metagenome | biome: human gut; feature: human-associated habitat; material: faeces | place: China | collected 2012
CCTGGAATTGAATGCCTTCAGTCGTGGATTTGATAAAAGTATTTTGCTGGTATGTCTGGCCGGAAGCATCCTTGACTTGTGAACGGATCAGGTTCCCGGAACGCTGTATCTGCTGGACGCGTTTTTTCTGAACGTATTCGATTCCGAGAGAATACGTCTTTTCCCCAAACTGTTTTTTAATGTCTTTCAGCGTGAAATTCATCATACCAATTGCCACTCAAAAATCGCATTTACCTTCTGCCAAAGAGGTACATTATCTTCTATAAATAAAAAAAAAGAAGCCTTTTTAGTTAAGAAACTGATCCATTTCAACAGGACAGCTTTTTAATTTAAAGGGTAATCCGGTAAAAACAATTGATTTAGGCCTGTTTTTCCGGAATAAAAAGATACCAATTTGTGTTGGCGTATGGCGAATCCGGCAGAAGTGAGTATCATCACGGTTTTTATTTTGTGTGTAGAACAGCTATGCTTGCATCAATTGAACAACGTCTGGCCGGTGAGCTGGCCGTGTCAGTCCATCAGGTTCAGGCGGCTATCGCCCTGATGGACGAGGGGGCGACAGTGCCTTTTATCGCACGCTATCGCAAGGAAGCGACAGGTGGCCTGGACGATGTGCAACTGCGCCAGTTGCAGGAGCGCCTCGTGTATCTCCGCGAACTCGAGCAGCGTCGTGCAGCCATTATCGAATCGATTGAAAATCAGGGAAAAATGACTCCTCTTCTGCTTGAGGCGATTTCTGGTGCGGAAGACAAGTCGCAACTTGAGGACATTTATTTGCCTTATCGGCCAAAACGCCGAACCAAGGCGAAAATGGCAGCGGAAGCCGGACTGGACATACTTGCCAATGATTTGCTGGAAAACCCTGAGCTTGATCCTGAAACCGAAGCAGCGAAATACCTGCGAGCCGCTTTCAGTACGGAGGATGGAGACAATCCGGGGGTTGCCGACGTGAAGGCGGCACTGGATGGCGCACGCCAGATTCTGATCGAAAAATTCTCGGAAGAGGCTTCCCTGATCAATGCCTTGAGAACCTATCTTCAGGAACATGGTGTCATCGAATCGAAAGTAACTGAAGGAAAAGAACAGGAAGGCATCCGTTTTTCGGATTATTTCGATTATCAGGAAACGATCAAAACGATCGCTTCCCACCGATTGCTTGCTTTGCTCAGGGGGCGACGTGAAGAAATCCTGAATTTGAAAATCAGGCTCGATTCTGAAGAACAGCGTCCGAGATGGGACGATCCGTTCAATGCCTGCGAAGCGAGAATAGCGGCGGCTTTCAATATCCAGAACCGGAACCGGTCAGCCGATAAATGGTTGCTGGAGTGTGTCCGGTGGGCATGGCGTGTGCGTCTGTCCACCCATCTTGAAACCGAATTGATGACCGGTTTGAGGGAGAATGCAGAGGCAGAGGCCATTTCGGTTTTTGCCAGAAATCTGAAAGCCCTGTTACTGGCTGCGCCCGCAGGGCCTAAAGTGACACTGGGGCTTGATCCCGGCATTCGTACAGGCGTGAAGGTTGCCGTTGTCGACAGGACAGGAAAGGTTCTGGATACGGCAACCATCTATCCGCACCAGCCCAGAAACGATTGGGACGGTTCGCTTAAAACGCTTTACAGTCTGGTACAGAAATACGGTATCGAATTGATCGCTATCGGAAACGGGACTGCTTCACGTGAAACAGACCGGTTGGCAGGGGATCTCCTCAAAATGGTCAACGGCAGGAAAATCGACAAGATCGTCGTTTCCGAAGCGGGTGCTTCCGTTTATTCCGCTTCGGAATACGCGTCGCATGAATTGCCTGATATGGATGTATCCTTGCGTGGTGCCGTGTCGATCGCCCGCCGCTTGCAGGACCCTTTGGCGGAATTGGTCAAGATCGATCCGAAATCGATCGGTGTGGGCCAGTACCAGCACGACGTTGCACAAACAAAACTGGCAAGGTCGCTGGATGCAACCGTTGAGGATTGCGTGAATGCCGTGGGTGTCGATGTCAATACGGCGTCCGTTCCGCTTTTGACCCGGGTTTCCGGATTGACTGAAACCGTCGCGGAAAATATCGTCCAGTTCAGAAACAAACACGGACGTTTTGCCAGCCGTGCCGATTTGCGCGCCATTCCACGTCTGGGCGACAAGACTTTCGAACTGGCTGCCGGCTTTTTGAGAATTCCGGATGGCGACAATCCACTGGATGCCTCGGCGGTTCATCCCGAATCCTATGAACTGGTCGAAAAGATATTGCAGGATAGCCGTACCGATATCAAAAATGTGATTGGCAATGAAAGTTTGCTCAAAACAGTCAAGCCCGAAAAGTATGTCAGCGACCGTTTCGGCATTCCGACGATCGTCGATATCCTGAAAGAACTGGAAAAGCCGGGAAGAGACCCGAGACCGGAATTTGTGAGCGCTCACTTCAGGGAGGGCGTTGAAGATATAAAGGATTTGCGTCCGGATATGATTCTGGAAGGGGTTGTCACAAACGTGACGGCATTTGGCGCTTTTGTCGATATCGGCGTCCATCAGGATGGCCTTGTCCATATCTCGGCCTTGTCAGACAAGTTTGTGAAAGACCCTCATCAAGTCGTGAGTACCGGTCAGGTCGTCAGGGTCAAGGTCGTGGAAGTCGATCTCCAGCGTCGCCGTATCGCCCTGACGATGAATCTGGCGGAGAAAGTGGAACGTCTGCCTCAAACTGGTGCAGGCCGGAGTTCCGGCACGGCAGCCAGAAAAAGGGAAAGGCCGGATAATCAGAACGGGAACAATGCCATGGCAGAAGCATTTGCAAAACTGGGAAAAAGAATTTGATGCCGGTATGGTGTTTATGACGTTATCATCATAAAAATGGATAGCCTGTATTTGGACGGATTATGATTGCACAACCGAAACGACTGATTGTTGGCATTACCGGAGCCAGTGGTGCCATTTATGGTGTCCGGCTTTTGCGACTGCTGAAAAATATCGACAGTGTTGAAACACATCTCATCATTTCCGGTGCAGGAGAATTGACTCTGGAACATGAACAGGGGATGAAAGCCAGGGAACTTTCCCTGCTTGCAGACCATTGCTACGACGTGAATGAGGTGGGCGCTGCCGTAGCCAGCGGTTCTTTTAAAAATGCAGGCATGATTGTGGCGCCCTGTTCGATGAAAACCTTGTCCGCGATCGCGCATGGATATTGCGACAATCTGATCACGCGTGCGGCGGATGTCGTTTTGAAGGAAAGGCGCAGGCTGGTCTTGATGGTGAGGGAAACGCCACTGAATCTGGCTCACATCCGGAATATGGAAGCGGTGACGGAAATGGGCGGAATCATTTACCCGCCCCTGCCGGCTTTTTACTGCCATCCTCTTTCCATAGATGAAATGGTCGACCAGACTCTCAGACGGGTACTTGACTTGTTCGACATGGCAGACGATCAGACAAGCCGGTGGTCAGGCATGGTTTAAAATTGCCTGCCAGTGGCTATTGCGAATCGTCCCTGTTATCTTTTCCTTTTTCGGAATCGGGACTTTGGGCTGGTTTGAAAAGGGTCAGTGCCGAAAACAAATCCCATGCCGTTAAGAAGAGTGCTGCAATCATCGGCCCGATAATAAAGCCGTTCAGGCCGAACAGGGCCATCCCTCCAATGGTCGATATGAGCACGAGATAGTCAGGCATCTGGGTATCCTTGCCGACCAGTAATGGACGCAGAAAATTGTCGATAAGGCCTATAACGAGAATGCCGAAAGCCAATAAAATGACGCCTTTCAGGATGGAACCGGTCAACAGAAAATAAATGGCGACAGGAGCCCATACGACACCGGAACCGGCTGGAAGCAGGGACAGGACCGACATGATGGCGCCCCATAACAGAGCCGCTTCTATTCCGAGGAACCAGAATATCAGTCCACCGAGCCCGCCCTGAACCAGGGCGACGACCAGATTTCCCTTGACGGTCGCCCGTATGACCCCCATGAATTTTGTCAGAAGTCTGGTTTTCTGATTATCGGCGAGGGGAATCTTGCTTCTGATTTTATCGGCCAGATCACACTGTATCGCCCAGCCGATCCCTTAGCAAAAAGAAAAGAAGATAGAGCATGACAAAGAAGCCGACAGTGAAATCGAGCACGTTCTGGCCGATGATGAAAACCCGGCTGCCGAGATACTGGCCGGTCACAAGAATGAGCCGGGTTGCTTCTTTTTGCAGTTCTGCAAATGTGGAAATACCGAAATGATTCAGCACGTCGACAGCCCAGTCGGGAAGCTGGCTGATAAAGTGATGAAAAGACGCATCCGAATCAATCTTCTGATTCAGTATTTTCTGGTAAAGCACTGAACTTTCTTCAACGAGTGAGCCGGCTACGACGATCAGGGGAATAATGACGATCAGCAGGCAAATGGCCAGTGTCAGGAGTGCTGCCAGATTTTTTTTTGCAGGCATTTTGCGCAGAAAAAAATCATTTAGCGGCATGAAAAGAATGGCAAGAACGAATCCCCAGAATATTCCTCCATAAAAAGGAAGCAATATCGAGAAAAAAGCCAGTGTCACTATCAATAAGAAAAAGAGGAACACTTTTCCGTGCAAATCGGACTGATTCATAAAACACTTTCTGACATGTCGGTTAGGGGGATGCCAAATTCTGTCTGTGTATAGTACATCATGCCTTAAACGATGAATCATGATGAGACACATAAGCCGTCCATACCATGAGTCTGGATAATAAAACCCGGACAAATTCATTCCGGTTTTTTGACGGCCATCAAATCGTTTTGCTTTGCTCGCCGCACACTATATTCGAAACCCTGGTGTTTTGATGTCTTCTGGAGACGAATATGGCAACGAAAAACAGACGTCCAAAAAGGTCCGGCTTATCTGATTTGGATCGGTATGAATTATTGGGCTCCGATATAGAGTTCGAGCCTCTTGAGGAAACGTATCTGGATGAAGAGGATTCTTTTTCCGAAATGTTTCAAAGACTGGAACGGGACAGATCACTCGGACATGACGAGTCCTTCGGCTGACCCGTTCCATAGAAAGACTGGCTTAAACCAGTCTTGCGATGTGCTGCATCCGCTCACCTGCGAGCAACATGACAGGCGGTACATCGATCAATGTATGGCACCCTGCGCCCATACGGGTAACAGCGCGTGCGCACGAGACCAGTACCTGTGAGGTCAATGCCGGATTGTCAATCTTCATTGTGAAGGTGAGGTTCTGGTTGGACGTGCGTCCTGACGCTCCGATTCTTTCCATCAATACCCCATGAGAATTGTCGGCGACAGCTTCCATTTCTTCCGGCGTTTTCACTTCGCGGACATCCAGTGGGTCGTGACTGAAATAAAGGTCGCTTGCGAGATCTTTTTTGATCTGTTCAAAAGAAGCGCCCTTTTCCGCCAGAACATAAACAAGTCTGGCATGGCGTCCGCCACCGATTGGAATAGTGATGGAAGTCGCGTCGGCGACACCCTTGATGGCGCGTGCGGCGACTGAATGTCCCATAGAACGGCCACGACCGAAATTGGTAAATGTCGTGCCGGTTGGCGCCATTGCTTCAAACAGCGTGCGGAAGACCGAATCGGTACCCGGGTCCCAGCCTGCAGCTGTAATGCAGGCGCTATTGTTTTCTTTTGCAACTACGTCCAGTTTCTCTACCAGTTCGGCAATATCGGTATGAATATCGAAACTGTCCACGGTTCGGATACCTCTGGAAAGATAGAATTTTGCATCTTCCGGGACTGAACGGGATGGACCACACAGGATGACGACGTCAGGCTTGCCTTTTTCCGCGATCAGTTTGTCGATGGATGCATAATCGGGGATATTTCTGCGTTCCAGTGTCTGTGTGCCGAGAGACGATTCCCTGCGAATGACACCGAGACATTCAAAATCAGGCGCGCAGGTCAGGCAGTCAATGACGTGCCGACCGATATTTCCAAGGCCATGAACAGCTGCTTTGATAGTCGTCATACTTTAATGTTCCTCTGTAAAACGGGTGATGTTGAATTTGGATAAATGTTGCCAGTAACTGACGAGTATAGGCGCAGTTGCTTTAGGCAAGCAAGAAAAAATCGTACTAAAGTATAATGCACGATTATTTTAAGGAAATGCACTTTCGGACACTTGAAAAAAACTGTTCAATACAGTCTTGTCCTGATTGTGTTTTTCGATATTTTTCAAAATAACTGACTTTTACTGGTAAGGGATATTTTTATGGCGCGTGCAGAATGGGGCTCACGTCTTGGTTTCGTGCTTGCAGCCGCTGGCTCAGCCATTGGTTTGGGGGCGATCTGGAAATTCCCTTACATTACCGCCCAAAATGGTGGCGGCGCTTTCCTTCTTATTTTTCTGTTGCTGGTTTTTACACTTGGCATTTCGTTGATGATTGCCGAAATGCTTGTCGGTTCCGTGACCAAAAAGAGTCCGGTAGGCGCATACAGGAAGCTTGGCGGCCGCACATGGTCTCTTGTGGGTTATATCGGTGTTCTGTGCGGTTTTCTGATCCTGTCTTTTTACAGCGTCGTGGGTGGCTGGACGATTGCCTATATCGTCAAGTCGGTCGATGGTGCCATCCTGACTGCCGATCCCAAGGTCTTATCCGGTATTTTCAGCACGTTTATCGCCGATCCGGTGGAACCTCTCTGGTACCATGCCCTGTTCATGGGGGTAACCGCTGGCGTTATTCTGGCAGGTGTCCAGAAAGGCATTGAACAGGTCAGCAAATACCTGATGATCATGTTGTTTCTGCTGATTCTTGTCCTGATCGGCAGGGCAATTACCTTGCCCGGAGCCATCGATGGCGTCCTTACCTTTTTGAACCCTGATTTTTCCAAGGTCAATGCCAGGATGGTCATTGAAGCGATGGGGCTTGCCTTTTTCTCCATGTCTCTGGGTATGGGTTGCATGATTACCTATGGTTCCTATGCCTCGGACGATACTTATGTTCCCCATTCTGCCGGAAGCGTCATTACGCTGACGACGCTGATCTGTTTTCTGTCGGGGCTGATGGTATTCCCTGCCGTTTTCGTATTCGGTTTCGATCCGTCTGCCGGTCCCGGCCTGACGTTTATTACGATGCCTGCCGTGTTCTCACAGATGGGCGGAGGTCAGTTCTTCGGTGTTCTTTTCTTTTTCCTGCTGTTTGTCGCCGCGCTTACCTCGTCCGTTTCGCTGATGGAAGTGGTGGTGAGCTTTTTCATCGATGAGTTTAACTGTCGACGAACTCCCACGACGATCGTCATGTCCATCTTGATGTTCGTTTTGGGGATTGCGGCTTCTCTGTCATTGGGGGTCTGGAATGACTACAAGTTTTTTGGCAAGAACTTTTTCGACATTCTCGACTACGTCAGTTCCAATCTGATCATGCCTTTTGGAGGCATTATGGTTGCCGTGCTGGTGGGATGGAAATCGTGGACTCTGGTTTCGGAGAGACTGGCCAGCAAAGGCAAACATCCCTGGTGGCTGCCCTTGCTGAAATGGTTCCTGCGAATCATCGCACCGATCATGATTTTTGTGGTTTTGCTTCAGAACCTGTAAAACAGCCGGCATTCCTGTATGTACATCAGGTTTGCCCCACTACTTCGAATCGGGGACAAAACGGTAACCGATTCCCGCTTCCGTCACCAGATGTTTTGGCATCGAGGCATTTTTCTCCACTTTTTTCCGCAAGTTGGCCATATGCACGCGTATATAGTGCATGTCTTCGGTATGGCCTGGCCCCCATACCGCTTTCAGCAATTGCTGGTGGGTGACGACCCTGTCCGGTTGTGAAGCCAGAAAGGTCAGTATCCGGTACTCAATGGGAGTCAGGTGAACCGGTTCGCCATTTTTTTCGACGAGACGGCGAACAGGATCGATACAAACATCGGCAAACCGGATAGTCGGGTCGTTGCCAGAACGTTGCTGGCGCCGTAACTGGGCGCGCACACGGGCGAGCAGTTCCCCTGCTCCGAACGGTTTTTCCAGATAGTCATCCGCTCCTGCATCAAGCGCCGAAATTTTGTCGTGCTCGCTGTTCCTTGCCGACAGGACAATGACAGGAATGTCAGACCAGTTTCGCAAATCGGTTATGAAATCGAGCCCATCGCCATCCGGTAATCCCAGGTCGAGGACGACCAGATCGGGGCGGCGTGTTCCTGCTTCTATCAGGCCACGCTTGAGCCCATCTGCCTCAAATACTTCATATCCTTCCGTTTCAAGGGCAAGCTTGACGAACCGGCGGATGTTGGATTCATCTTCGATAGTCAGGATCCGGAGCTTGTTGTCCATTTTTCATTAATCCAGAAGATTGCCGGAAATATCCGGGGGAGAGGAAAACGGCAGCCTCAATGTAAAACGGGCACCCCCGTTGTATCGGCTTTCGCCTTCAATGGAACCGCCGTGAGCTTTCATGACAGCTTTGGAAATGGCGAGTCCAAGGCCGACTCCGGGCGTTGCGTTTTCCTTGCTGCCTCTTTCGAATTTTTCGAAAATGGTGTTTTCTCTTCCCGGCGGAAGCCCCGGGCCATGATCATCAATGGTAATGATGATGTTCCCGTCTTGCCGGAATCCATTGATTTCAATGGATGAATGAGCAGGTGTATATTTGCTTGCATTTTCAAGGATATTGGCGAGTACGCGTTCAATCAGCACGGCGTCAATATTCACCAGTGGAAGACTGTCATCCAGTTGTACGTTTATCGGGCGTTCTTTCAACAAGGATGAGCATGATGAGAGGGCGCTCCCGATGACTTCTTCCAGAGGTTGCCATTGCCGGTTCAATTGTACCGTCCCGGATTCGAGACGGGCCATGTCGAGCAAATTGTTGACAAGGTCGTTCATTCGCATGGCAGAGTGATGTATGGAATCGATAATCTCTTTTTCACTTGCCTTTGCATCGGGACTGGTCAGTTTCAGCGTGTCAGCCAGACCCACAAGAGCGGCCAGAGGCGTGCGGAGGTCATGGGAGATGGCTGAAAGCAGGGAATTGCGCAGTTTTTCCGATTCCATCTGGACGACGGTTTTCTGTGCAACGTCCAGATAGTGAATGCGTTCGATGGAGATGGCGAGCAATGATGCGCAAATATCAAGCAATCTTCTCTGTTCCGGTCCCAGAAAAGTGCCTTCATCCGGTTCGACGGCCAGAATGCCTCGCAATCGCATGGTCGCTTTCAGGGGAATTACCAGACAGGGACTGGCCGGCAAAGTGTCGGTGCCGAGACCTGCCGTCGTACCATGCTCGAATGCCCATTGCACAAGTGCCATATTCGGGCTGGCGGTCGCCTTGTCCATTTTTTTCAGATGATCCTTCTCATCGACGATGAAGAGGGCGCTTTTTGCACCGAATTCCGTGTGGAGAAAGCGTGCCGCGATTTCGGCGATCTGTTCGATCATTAAAACGCCGGAAAGGTCACGGGACATTTCATACAGGCTGCGTACCCGTCGTTCACGCTCGGTTGCCGCATTGCCCTGCATTTTCAGGTTGGCCGTCAATTGTCCGATAACGAGAGCGACGAACAGCATGACGATGAAGGTGATGATGAACTGGGCGTCACTGACTGCAATCGAAATGCGCGGGGGGACAAAGAAAAAATCGAAAAAGAGCACATTGATGAAAGCCGCCAAAATCGCCGGCCCTCTTCCGTATCGCAAGGCGATCCCGGCTACCGCCAGAAGAAACAGCATGACGATGTTGATCAGGTCCAGCAAGCCGATCAGGGGCACAGCACATAATGTCGTCAGTGAACAGATCAGGAAAGTGGCCAGATAATTTTTCCACTCGATCTTGTCGGGTTCGAAACTGAAATGCGGTTTTGGAATGGTGAACAATGATGATTCCGATACCGAAACCTGCAGGATATCGAGATCGTCCGCTGTCTGCCCGATTTTCTGTGCAATCGTTTTTTTCCATGGAAAAAACCAGCGTTTCTTGCTTCGTCCCAGAACGAGTCTGGACAGATTATGGTCTCTTGCGTATCGGATCAGGGCTGAAGCCACGTCCGTTGCCGATTGGGTCGCTATCGTTGCCCCGAGATTCGCCGCCAGTTTGAGAACACGCGCTGCCCGATCATAAAGGGTGCTGTCGTCACTCGACTCCGACGGGACTTCTACGAAGATGGCATGCCAGGGAACGCCAAGCTGGGCTGCCAGCCGGGCGCAATTGCGAATGACTTTCTCGCCGGACTGGTCAGGTTTGACACAGGCCAGAAGCGATTCACGGTTCGGCCACACCGTCGTGCTCGCGTTTTTCAGGCGATATGCCTGCATCTCCCCGTCGATGCGGTCGGCTGTCCGTCGCAAGGTCAATTCACGCAGGGCGAGGAGATTGCCTTTTCTGAAAAAATTCCTGGAAGCCAGTTTTGCCTGTTCAGGCAAATACATTTTGCCCTGCTTCAGCCTCAGAATCAGTTCGTCAGGCGGCAGATCGACGACGATGACTTCTTCTGCATGGTCGAAAATCCGGTCGGGGACTGTTTCACGTATGGGAATGCCGGTAATACGGGTGACGATGTCGTTTAAGCTTTCGAGATGCTGGACATTCATCGTTGTCCAGACATCAATGCCCGCTACGAGTAGCTCTTCGACATCCTGCCAGCGTTTCGGATGGCGCGAACCGGGTACATTGGTATGCGCCAGTTCATCCAGAAGAATAAGGGCGTTCGGATGGGTTTTACCGAATTCCAGTGCCTGATCGATATCGAATTCTTCCAGTTCACGGTCACGGTACTGGATTTTTTTCAGTGGCTGGTGTGGCAGGCCTTCGGTTAACATGGCCGTTTCCGAGCGGCCATGTGTTTCGACAATGCCGATGACAAGCGGCACATTCTGTTTCAATGCCTCATGAGCGGCAGAAAGCATGGCATAGGTTTTGCCAACGCCCGCCGAAGCGCCGAAAAATATTTTCAGGCGTCCTTTTTTCGATTGCGCTTCATCCGCATTGACCTGCTTTAAAAGCAGGTCGGGATCGGGACGTTGATCGCTCATAAGCCAGTCATACCCCTGTTAAGTAATATCACCGTTTCTCACTTTCCATTACCTGGAATGCCAGCTACTGAAATATTACCAGTATCCATATCGTCAAGCGCAAGATTTAATTCAAGCACATTGACCATCGGTTCACCCAGAAATCCCATCTGGATTCCTTTTGCATGATTTTCGACCAGATTCTGGACTTTTATTTCCGGGATATTGCGGAGTCGTGCAATCCGTTTGACCTGATAATCGGCTGCTGCCTTGCTGATATGCGGGTCGAGCCCGCTGGCGGAACTGGTGACCAGATCGACAGGAATCGGATCTCCGTTGTCAGGATCGGCTGCTTTCAGTTTCGTAATGCGTTCTTTCACGTTGTTCGCCAGTTCCGGATTGGCTGGCCCCAGATTGGAACCGCCAGACGCCTCGGCATTGTATGGATGCGTTGCCGTGGCGGAAGGCCTTCCCCAGAAATATTCCGGTTCGGTAAAGTTCTGTCCGATCAGACGTGAACCGACGGCCTGCCCGTTTTTCATGATCAGGCTTCCGTTCGCTTTTTCAGGAAAGACGGATTGGGCGATTCCAGTTATCAGGGAAGGATAGAGCAGTCCGGTTACAAGGGTCAGCATGGTGATCAGAATCACAGCGGGATAAAGCGTTTTCATCAAGAAAGAGAATGTTTTAAAAGCCATGTTTTGCATAATAGTATCTCCTGTCTTCATACCAGATGGGCAAAGGAAAGGAACAAATCGATCAGTTTGATGCCGATAAACGGGGTGATGATCCCGCCCAGTCCGTAAACCAGCAGATTGCGGCGTAACAGCGCAGCAGCGCCTACCGGACGGTATTTGACGCCTTTAAGTGCAAGCGGAATCAAAAAGATAATGATGATCGCGTTGAAAATGACAGCACTCAAAATGGCGGAAGCCGGGCTTGACAGCCTCATCAGATTCAAGGCTTCCAGCTGGGGGTACGTTGCCACGAAAGCAGCGGGAACGATGGCGAAATACTTGGCGATATCGTTCGCAATGCTGAATGTGGTCAGCGAGCCGCGGGTAATCAGCATTTGCTTGCCTGTTTCGACGATTTCAATCAGTTTGGTCGGGTTGCTGTCCAGATCGACCATATTGCCCGCTTCCTTGGCGGCCTGAGTACCTGAATTCATGGCAACGGCCACATCCGCCTGTGCCAGCGCAGGCGCGTCATTCGTACCATCGCCTGTCATGGCGACCAGACGCCCTTCAGCCTGATAATCGCGTATCAGTTGCAGTTTGGTTTCAGGTGTGGCTTCAGCCAGAAAGTCGTCAACCCCGGCTTCTGCCGCGATAGCCGCTGCGGTCAGGCGGTTGTCACCGGTGATCATGACGGTTTTGATGCCCATTTGACGCAATTCGGCAAACCGTTCCCTGATTCCGGTCTTGACGACGTCTTTCAACTCGACGACACCCAGAGGCTTGCCATTTTCGGCAACGACCAGCGGGGTGCTCCCTGAAAGGGCGACTTCATCGACAATCGACTGGAGCGAATGGGGAAACGGGTTACCAAGCGCTTCTGTATATTTTTTGATTGCGTCAGAGGCCCCTTTTCTGACTTTCCGGCCATCGGCAAGATCGACGCCGCTCATTCTTGTCTGCGCTGAAAACGGAATGAATTCAGTTCCCTGATCCACTTCCTTTTTATCGATCAACCGGTATTTTTCTTTGGCCAGTGCGACGATGCTTCGGCCTTCCGGTGTTTCATCGGCAAGCGATGCCAGACGGGCTGCATCGGCCAGTTCGATTTCGCTTACGCCTGAAGCAGGAATGAAACAGCTGGCTTGTCGACTGCCGAGAGTGATCGTCCCGGTTTTATCCAGCAAGAGGACATCGACATCCCCTGCCGCTTCCACGGCACGTCCTGAGGTGGCAATCACGTTTGCTTGCATCAGGCGGCTCATGCCCGCGACACCGATCGCCGAAAGCAGCCCGGCAATTGTCGTTGGAATCAGGCAGACCAGCAATGCAACCAGCACGATGAGACTGACAGGATGTCCCATGCCGGATTGAAGCACGGAAAATTCCGAAAAAGGCAGCAGTGTGACGACAACGCCCAGAAACACAATCGTCAGGGCAACCAGAAGAATCGTCAGGGCGATTTCATTCGGCGTTTTCTGGCGTTTTGCGTTTTCGACCATGGCGATCATCCGGTCGACGAAGGTTTCGCCGGGATTGACCGTGACTCTGACAACGATGCAATCGGACAATACTTTCGTGCCGCCCGTCACAGCTGAAAAGTCGCCGCCCGATTCCCGGATGACAGGAGCCGATTCGCCGGTGATGGCACTTTCATCGACTGAGGCCGATCCATCCACGATTTCACCGTCGGCAGGAATGAAATCGCCAGCCGGAACAAGAACCAGATCGTTTTTTCTCAGATTGCCGGATTCAACGAGCTGGTATGGCACCGCATTCAAGGCAGTACCTGGGTTGAAAATTCCCAATATATGTTTTGCCCAGATTGTCTTTTTCAGACTGCGCAGACTGGCTGCCTGAGCCTTGCTGCGGCCTTCTGCCAGCGCTTCGGCGAAGTTTGCAAATAGAACGGTGAACCACAGCCACAGGGAAATGCCCAGCGTCAAAAAGTTGAATTGAAGACAAGTCAGTATGACAGTGAATATGCTGCCGATGTAAACGACGAACATGACCGGGTTGCGTAACTGGACGCGTGGGTCCAGTTTTTTGAAAGCCTCGGCAATTGCCGGCCATAAAAGAGCTGAATCAAATAAAGCCAAAGTTTTGCGAGTCATGATTTTCACTCCTTAATGAGCCCATAACATCAGATGTTCGACAACCGGGCCCAGAGCCAGCGATGGAACGTAATTCAATAAACCGATCAGCAGTACCGTCATGATCAGCAAAGTGATGAACAGCGGGCCATGTGTCGGAAGCGTGCCGCTGGTGACGGCCACTTTCTTTTTGGCGGCCATGGAGCCTGCGATAGCCAGAACAGGGATGATTCCACCGAACCGGCCCAGCCACATGGCGGCTGCCAGCATGTAATTGTAGAAAGGCGTGTTGGCAGACAAGCCGGCAAATGCACTGCCATTGTTATTGGCGGCCGAAGTGAAGGCATACAGGATTTCAGTGAATCCATGCGGCCCCGGGTTAAGAACGCCCGCGACTCCGGCACTTGTCATGGCTGCGACCGCCGTTCCCAGCAGTACGACAAGCGGGGTAACCAGAATGGCGATGCAGGCCATTTTCATATCAAATGACTCGATTTTCTTGCCAAGATATTCCGGTGTTCTGCCGATCATGAGGCCTGCAATGAAGACTGCCATAATGGCGAATACAAGCATGTTGTAAAGTCCGGTACCGACGCCTCCGAATACCACTTCACCCAGTTGCATGAGGACAAGGGGAACGGCTCCTCCAAGTGGGGTCAGGGAATCCATCATGCCGTTGATCGCGCCACAGGAAGCGCCTGTCGTGACAGCAGTGAAAAGGCCTGTTCCGACAATGCCGAGCCGGATTTCCTTGCCTTCCATGTTTCCGCCTGCCTGTGCAATGCCCGGTATCTGGTCGATTCCAAGGTGCGACAGGACGGGATTGCCCATTTGTTCAAAATATATGGCGGCTATGGCGAATACTATGAAGATCAGGTACATCGCCACCATGATGGCAATTCCCTGTCGCATGTCACCTGCCATTCGTCCGAATGTGAGGCATAAGGCAGCCGGTATCAGGAAAATGCAGATCATTTGCAAAAAGTTTGATAACGGGGTCGGGTTCTCGAATGGATGTGCGGAATTGGCGTTGAAAAAACCGCCACCGTTGGTTCCCAGCAATTTGATGGAAAGCTGCGATGCCGCCGGGCCCATAGGCAGAGTCTGTGTTTGCGAATGAACAGTTTCCAGTTTCGGGGCTCCGTTTGTATCCAGAACCGTTTCTCCATCCGCCGATTTGACTGGTTCCTGCCAGTTTTGGGTTTCTACTGTCTGTACAGTCGTGTAGGGTGACAAGTTTTGTATGACGCCCTGTCCGGCAAACAAAACGGAAAAAATGATGGAGAGAGGTAACAGAATCCAGAGTGTCGTTCTCGTCAAATCAACCCAGACGTTGCCGATTGTTCTGACAGATTTTCTGATGAATCCGCGAATCATGACGATCACGACAACAATACCGGTGGCGGCCGACAGAAAATTCTGGACAGTTAAAGCCATCATCTGGGTGAAGTAACTCATCGTCGATTCACCACTATAGCCCTGCCAGTTGGTATTGGTGACGAAACTGACGGCCGTATTAAGCGATGAATCCGTTGAAACTCCGGAGAATTCCTGTGGGTTGAAAGGCAGATAAAACTGGAATTTCTGGATGACGAATACCAGCAAAAGTCCGAGCAGGTTAAAAATCACGAGCCCGATACAATATGAAACCCAACCCGTTTCAGTCTGCGGGTTAATCCCCATCAGTCTGTAAAACGGTTTTTCAACAATATTGCCCAGTCTGAACCGGCCGTTCAAGACGACATCGATCGCCTTGCCGACTGGCCAGGCGAGAACAAACAGGGCAAGCGTAAAGAATGCAACCAGCATCCAGGCCTGAGATGTCATGAAAAGTCCTCCGGCCGTAGCAGAACGGCAATCAGGTAAATGAACAACAGGACGGCCAGAATGGCCGCAAAAACAATCAATCCGTTCATGTATCCCTCTTCTTTCCTTGGCGACGTAAAAAATAAAAATATGAAGCGATGATTTCAGTTCATATGCTACGAGGGGGGGAATCAAGAAAATGAAAAGACTGCTGGAGGGAGGATCAAGAAAGTATCAAGAAATGGTAATTAAAAAGTTTGTGGATGTTTTGTGAAAAAGACAAGCGGGTCATGTATCATCTATGTTGCTCTCAGGTAATTGGAATTGTTTGTATAAACTGGCAGGAAAATTCATTTTTTCCCCCATAGTCGGAGACGCCCCGGATTCGAGAGGTTCGATCTTATGCTAAACCAGGAATTGGTCTTGACGATCATGAATGAGATCGAGGATCTCATTTATGTAGCCGATGTCAATACTTATGATTTGCTCTACATGAATGAAAAGGGGTCCCGACTGTTTGGAATCACGGATTTCAGGAACAAGAAATGTTACGAAGCTCTCCAGAACCGGAGTGATCCTTGTCCCTTCTGTACGAATTCTCGTCTGAATATGGATTCCTTTTATATCTGGGAATTCATGAATCCGGTCGTCGATCGTTATTATCTTCTGAAAGACAAGCTGCTCTTATGGAATGGCCGTACGGTTCGTATCGAAATTTGTACGGATATAACGGATAAACAGCTTGCGACGAAGACGATTGAAAGAAAACTGCAGATTGAAGAAATTCTGCTTCAATGCATACGTGATTTATCGACAGAACCCAATATCGATGTTGCCGTCAATCAGCTTTTGCAAACGATCGGTGAATTTCATCGTGCTGATCGGGCCTATATTTTTGAATTCGATTACAGCAATGCCATCATCAACAATACGTATGAGTGGTGTTCGTCCACGGTGACGCCGCAGTTGGATAACCTCCAGAATGTGCCTATTGAATTGATCGACCACTGGATCAGGCAATTCAAATCGACCGGTCACTTCTATATATCGTCTCTGGATGGCACTGACAAGAAGAGAGGTCCCGAATACGACGTGCTCGCAGCACAGAATATCGATAGCCTGATGGCAACTCCCCTGTACGATGACGGAAAGATCATCGGCTTTTTGGGGATCGATAATCCAAAAGCCTATACCAGTGATTTTTCATTGCTGGAATCCATTACGTATTTTATCCAGACCGACGTCAAGAAGAGAAAGATTTTGCAACGTCTTGAGCATCTCAGTTATACGGATGCCCTGACGGGGCTTGGGAACAGGAATAAATACATCCAATTTCTTCACAAAATGGAAGAGGGCCATCCGAAGTCCGTCGGCATCGTTTTCCTCGATATAAACGGCCTGAAAGAAGCCAATGACAAGTACGGACATGATTATGGCGACCAGTTGATCGTGAAAACGGCCGATATCCTCAATACCGTTTTTAACGACAATGTTTTCCGGATCGGTGGCGATGAATTTATTGCATTCGGACTCGATATCGCTCGGGAGGCATTCGACAGGGACATTGGAAGGCTTCACCGGCTGTTTGACGATGAAGAGAGCTGTAATGTTTCTTTCGGTTCTACCTGGAAATCGGACGATTTCGATGTGGGAGACCTGATTTCCTATGCCGACAGGCTCATGTATATCAACAAGCAGTCCTATTACAGTTCCACCAAACATGGGAACCTTTCCTATCGTGCGGATATGACGGTCAAATTGCTGGCAGCCATAAAAGAAGGCGAATACCTGATTCATCTGCAACCCAAGGTCAATTTGAAAACAATGGAAGTTTGCGCAGCGGAAGCATTGGTTCGCAGACAGGATGCAACCGGAAAACTGATTATGCCATCCCGGTTCATTCCATTTTTTGAAGAAGAAAGCATTATCCGGCATATTGACCTGTATGTCCTTGAAAATGTCTGCAAGCTGCTTTCAGAATGGAAAAGCAGGGAATATGAATGCATACCGATTTCAGTCAATCTTTCCCGAATTACCCTGATGGAAGACGGTATCGTTGAAAAATTGGTGAATGTTTGCGACAAATACGAGATTCCTCATAGTCTGATCGACATAGAAGTCACCGAAAGTATCAGCAAAATGGAGACATCTACATTGATCTCTCTCTCAAAATCGATTAAATCGGCTGGTTTTAGTTTGTCACTTGATGATTTTGGCTCCCAGTATTCGGATTTTGCCATTCTGACGCTAATCGATTTCGACATGATCAAGATCGACAAGCAATTGATCGATGAAATCGAAAATAATGAAAAATCGAGGATTTTACTGAAACATTCCATCAATATCTGCAGGGAAATGAATAGAGTTGCGTCTTTGGCAGAAGGGATCGAAACGGAAAAGCAGCATCTGCTGCTAAAGGAGTTCAACTGTAATTTTGGTCAGGGATATTACTATTCCAGGCCAGTTGACGTTAAAACATTCGAAAAGACATTCATGTCCGACAGAATTGTCAGACCTGCAAAGTCATAAAAAGCGGAAATGTTGAAATGAAATAGTCGCCCGAACAAGGCGACAGGAGAAAAAAGCCACGGGGCCATTCTTCAAACTGAATGACCCCGGACCCTCTTAGGCAACTTGAGTAAGCTTGACTTCGTCTTTCATGGAACCGGTTTCATAAAGACGCTGGTGCCATGACAATGCTTTTTCCAGAACGTGGGGTGTCTGGCCGCCACGCAGATTGGCTTCTGCTACATATTCCTGCAGCATGGTCTTGTACTCGCCCTGTACGCAATTATTGATAATTGCCTGGGCACGTTCACGTGGAGCCAGTCCACGCAAATCGGCGAGACCGACTTCGGTAACCAGAATGTCCACATCGTGTTCGGTATGATCGACATGCGGTACCATCGGCACGATACTGGAAATCAGACCATCTTTGGCGACTGATTTGGTGACGAAAATAGCAGTATGGGCATTGTGGGTAAAGTCACCGGAACCACCGATACCGTTCATCATGTGCGTTCCCATGACATGGGTCGAATTGACGTGACCGTAAATGTCGACTTCAAGCGCGGTATTGATGGTGATCAGGCCAAGACGCTGAACGACTTCGGGGTGGTTCGAAATCCGTTGTGGACGAAGCAGGATATGGTCTTTGTATTTTGCGAAATTTCCGAATACTTCCCGGCTTTTCTGGTCTGACAGGGTAATGGCGGTTGCTGCCGCAAAATCCATCATGCCTGCATCGATCAACTCGAAAGTCGAATCCTGCATGACTTCCGAATACATGGTCAGATGTTTGAACGGCCCGGTTTTCAGACCGGACATAACAGCGTTGGCGATAGTGCCAATGCCAGCCTGCAATGGACGCAGGCTTTCCGTCAGGCGACCCTGTTTGATTTCATTCTTGAAAAATTCGATCAGATGTCCTGCGATCTGCGCTGTTTCAGCATCAGGTGGCAAGTTCTGGGATGGTGTATCCATTTCGTCTGTAATGACGATGGCTGCGATTTTTTCAGGTGGAATGCGAATGCCGATTGAGCCTGCCCGATCGCTTGGCTTCATGATATTGATAGGGACGGCAGTCGGAAAATGGGTAGCACAGTATATGTCGTGTGCACCTTCCATTTCCAGAGGATAGCTGAGGTTAAGCTCGATAATGACCTTGTCCGCTGTTTCCGCAAAGATTTCATTGTTGCCTACGGAAGCAGTTGGAATGATTTCGCCGTTTTCTGTAATGGAAACGGCTTCGAGAATGGCAACGTCAACTTTTTTAACCTGTTGTTTGCGAAGCTGTTCACCGGTTTCCGACAGGTGATTGTCGACATACATGACTTCACCGCGGTTGATGGCATTGCGCAAGGTACGATCAGTCTGGAACGGTGCGCGTTTGGACATGATGCCGGCATTGGCCATGGCACTGTCAACATCGTTACCCAGTGATGCACCTGTGACGACCGAAATTTTTAGAGGATGTGTCGCAGCTCGTTTGACGATGGCATGGGGTACGCTTTTTACAGAACCGGCTAGCGTAAAACCGCTCATACCCACCTTCATGCCGTCCTTGATATATTCAGCGGCGGCTTCCGGGCTTGTCACCTTTTCTCTTAATTCAGGCAAACGAATGCGTTTTTGCAAAACATCAGTATTCATGGCACTTTGTTCAGATAAGATTAATACTCTGTAAACCCCTGATATTTCAGGGCGTGGCCTCGATTTGAAAACCGGCGGCGTTCAGGTCGTCGGTTTTGCTTAATTCAATAACAGTCAATCCAGGTAAACGCGAGCATCTGAACTTCTGGCAAACCTGATCGCATGAGCGACGTGAAAATTCCAGAAGCTGAAATCGCCGAAGTATAACACCGGATTTTAAAAATACATAATATAGCAATAAGAAAATCTATAGGAATATGATTTTTTTATCACAACAAATAAAACGGCACTTATAACTTCAAATGATTGGTCTAGTTGTCTGATACTTCTCAGGAAATATAAAAGAACAGCTGATCTGGTAGCAAGTAATATCTCGTTTCAATATCAAATCGGTACCGCTGGGACTGCAGAAAAGTGGTGCCGGCTGCAGGACTTGAACCCGCCACCCCATGATTACAAATCATGTGCTCTACCAGATGAGCTAAGCCGGCACTTGAAAAACGGTTATTCTACATTATTTAATTCTGGTTAAGGTAGCTTGTTTCGGTTTTTTTGTTGGTTCTTTATCCGTTTCCGGGGGCGTCTCGAATTCCGGTTGCGTTTGTGTCATTTCAAAAGCCATTCCCTGTCCATTTTCACTGGCGTAAATGGCGATGACATTGGCGACACACTTTGCCAACATTGTTTGCTGCCTTATCCAGTGTCGTGTCGATCGTCTGGATCAGTTTCTGGTTCGCTTCATACGCTCTTGAAACAGTGATCATATCTACCATTTCCGTAACAACATTGACATTTGATTTTTCAAGTGTTCCCTGCTCTATCGCCGCATCGGATGCCACTGCCTGTCCGCCGTCCACAAGATCATACATGTTTTCGCCGTACTCCTGCAGGTAATTGTAATCTTCAAAATCAACAACGCCAACCTGTGCAACGATCTGATTATTCTGAATGATATTGCCAAGTTCATCGACACGGAATGTCTGTGTCACCCTGGCAACGATGCGGTTCTGCACCGCATTCATTCTGGGGCTGTGCAACGC
>OGXI01001336.1_pt1 | contig 20615 bp, 22 predicted proteins | sample 1576221 | NCBI WGS metagenome assembly OGXI01 (sample SAMEA3541523, study PRJEB24748) | human gut metagenome | biome: human gut; feature: human-associated habitat; material: faeces | place: China | collected 2012
CCCGCCATTACGCTGAACCAGCGGTTACGAACGGAATCTTCATGCCAGCGGGTATCGCTGTAACGGGTAATCTGGCGATTCTTGTCTCCTGCATAGCTGAACGACGTCACCATCCCCAGTGTGTCCGTAAACTCATAACGGTATTTCACGTTAATCCCGTTCAGATCATCACTGCCGGGAACGTTCGTCCGGGCATGAAGATACCCCGCGCTCAGCGTGGACTGATGTTCAGACGCCCATGCAGGCGCACCGGATACGGCCAGACAAATGGCTGCGGACAAAATGGCGGCATAAAGTTTACGCATAATTACCTCTCGCTTTTCTGCAATAAAAAAGGCGTCATTTCTGACGCCCGTTATGGGTTATAAAATTCAGCTGATACTGATACCTGCTGTGGATTTCTTCATCACCACAACCAGCAGATCGCTGATACTGGTTGTTGGTGTCCAGTTATTCGCTCCTGATGAAGATACGGTGAATGTCAGTGTCAGCGTCCCCTGTCCGGCAGGCATATCTATAACTGAGGAAAATACGCCCTGAGCATCCGTCGTGGACTGATTAAAAATCTCCTGACCATTGCGGGTCACTCTTAACCGGCAGGTTGAATACCAGTATGACTGTTGGTTATTACTGTTGAAATTCTCATGCTTACCACCGCGGAATAACACTGGCGGTATCATGACCTGCCGGTCAAATTTCTGATCATCACTGATTCTTACCGTGATGGTGCCACTGGCATAACTGTTCGTGCGGGGGAAAGACTTGCTGACCGTTTTGACAATATCGCCTTCAATCTGATTGGCTGACAGTTTCCCCTTAATCTGACAGTTTTCATTAATCGTGACATTGTTGAGCGTCCCTGAATTTGCATTCACATTACCGCTGATATCCGCATTTTTAGCGGTCAGCTTTCCGTCTGGTGTCAGGGAAAATGCCGGCGGATTTCCACCGCTGGTAATGGTGGGAGCCGTCAGGCGTTTCAGGAACACGTCATTCATGAATATCTGGTTGCCCTGCGCCACAAACATCGGCGTTTCATTCCCGTTTGCCGGGTCAATAAACGCGATACGGTTAGCGGCAACCAGAAACTGGCTCAGCTTGCCTTCCTCCGTGTCCTCCATGCTGAGGCCAATACCCGCGACATAATGTTTGCCGTCTTTGGTCTGCTCAATTTTGACGCCCCACATGGCATTCCACTTATCGTTGGCGTCCTTCCACTCTTTCGAAAACTGCTCCAGTTTGCTGGCGTTATCCTCCGTCAGGTCGACTTTTTCCAGCAGCTCTTTACCGAGATGGGATTCGGTTATCTTGCCTTTGAAAAAATCCAGGTAACCTTCCGCATCATCGCTCGCCCGACCGACGGCCTCCACGAATGCCGATTTGCCAACGGTGTTCACACTGCGGATATAAAAGTAATAATCATGGCCCGGTTTGATATTGATACTGGCGGCTATCCAGTACAGCGCCGTGCCAAGATAGCGTGCTGTGGTTTCAACCTGCCTGATATCCGCAATCCGCTTTTCCGAGAACCAGAACTCAAACTGTACCGTCGGATCATAAACCGCAAGATGCGGCGTGGCGGTTATCTGAAAATAGCCCGGCGTCAGCTCAATCCGCGACGGCGCTGCCGGTGCGGCAATCCGGAACGATACCGACGCCGGATCGCCCTGCTGCCCCCACGCATTTACTGCCCGGACTGTCAGCCTGTAGTTCCCCAGCGCCAGTTGCGTGAAGCGGTATGTGGTTTCCGTCGTCCGGGCCGTGCTGACCAGCCGCTCACTGCCGTCATCCGCTGCCACGGTCAGGCGAAGCATAAAGCTCACCCCCTTCACCACCTTCGGCGTGTCCCAGCGCGCCAGCACCTGATATTCCCCGCTGTCTGCGGTGACTTCGGCAGTCAGGTGCTGCACCGCTGGCGGCGTGACACCATTCACCGTGCCGCTCTGGTCGCCGTCAAAGTGCGCCCCGTTATCCACGATGGCTTCTTTCTCCGGTACATGCTGCACGGCGGTGATGGCATACGTGCCGTCGTCGTTCTCACGGATACTCACGCAGCGGAACAGGCGCTGGCGCAGCGTCGGCAGCTTCAGCCCCCACACGCTGTATTCAGCAACGCCGTCAGGAACACGGCTCACTTTCACCTTCACGCCGTCGGTGACGGACTGAACCTCCACGCTGACCGGATTGCCACTTCCGTCAACCAGGCTTATCAGCGTGGTACCGGAGGATGGCAGCGTGATTTCACGGTCGAGCGTCAGCGTCCGGGTCTGGCTGTTTACCGCCAGCACGCGCCCGCCGGTGCTGATACCGGCATAGTCATCATCGCAGATTTCAATGACATCGCCCGGTACATGGCGAAGCCCTTCAGCACCCACGCTGAAATCCACGGTCTGCGTTTCCAGCAGTTCCGTTTTAATCAGCCACAGCCCGGCGCGGTGTGCCTGCCCCCGGCTGGTACAGCCAAAGGCATCCATCTTCGTGACGTTACGACCGTAACGGGCAATGGCCTGCGTGTCCTCCACAAGCTCTGTCGCCGTCTCCCAGCCGTTATCCGGGTCAATCCAGTTCACCTCAACGGCATTATGGCGGTCCTTCAGGGCGCTGAAGCTGTAGCGGAACGGCGCGCCATCATCCGGCATCACCACATTACTGCGGTTATAGGTCCACACCTTATCTGATGGTCGGTCCTGCACGAACGTCAGCGTCTGCCCGTTCCATACCGGCATACAGCGCATCGCCGAGCAGAAATCACTGAGCACATCCCACGCCTTGCGCTGTGTGGTCAGGTACGCATTACAGGTGATGCGCGGCTCCGTGCCGCCAAAGCCGTCCGGCACTGACTGGTCGCAGTACTGGCCGATGACATACAGCGCCCATTTATCCACATCCGCCGCACCAAGACGTTTCCCCATGCCGTAGCGCGGATGGGTCAGCATATCCCACAGACACCAGGCCATGTTGTTGCTGTATGCTGGCTTAAACGTTCCGTCCCAGATACCGCTGTATTGCCGCGTCTGCGGGTTATAGTTCGACGGCACCTGCAGAATACGCCCGCGCAGATGATAATTACGGCTCACCTGCTGGCTGCCGAACTGCTCCGAATCCACCTGCACGCCGACCAGTGCCGTGTTCGGGTAGCACTGTTTCACATCGATGATTTCGGTGTATGACGACCAGAGCGTTTTGTTCTGCAGCTGGTCTGTGGTGCTGTCCGGCGTCATCCTGCGCATCCGGATATTGAACGGGCGCGGCGGCAGGTTACCCACCACCACCGAGGCCAGATACTGCGAGGTGGTTTTGCCCTTAATGGTGATGTCTTTTTCCGTCACCCAGCCACCGTTACGCTGTATCTGAACCAGCAGGCGGACTTCCGACGGATTCCGGTCCCCCTTTGAGGTGGTTTCCACCAGTGCCTGCACACCGAAGGTAAAGCGCAGACGGTCGATGTTTGCCGACGTGATGGTCCGGGTGATCGGCGTGTCATATTTCACTTCCGTACCCAGCACCGTCTCGGAGCCGGAGGATTCAAATCCCTCCGGCGGTGTCTGCTCCTGCTCACCTGCCCGGAACACCACCGTGACACCGGATATATTGGTATTCCCCTCACTGTCCAGCACCGGCGTACTGTTCAGCAGCACGCTTTTTAATCCATCCACCGGACCTTCAACCGGCCCTTCGCTGATGGCATCGATCACACTCAGCAGCTGCGTGGACTTCAGGTTGTCCTTCGCTTCGCGCGGGGTATGCCCCTTACTGCTGCCTTTACCCATTCGTCATGCTCCATAAACGATAAAACCGCCCGGAGGCGGTTTCACATAAAACGTTTTTCATCAGCGACCAATCACCACAACCTGACCACCATCCCCTTCGTCTGCCGTGCTGATCTCCTGAGAAACCACGCGTGACCCCACGCGCATTTCACCGTACAGAACCGGCAGAACATTGCCCTGGGCAACCATGTTATCCAGTGAGGAGAAATAGGTGTTCTGCTTACCGTTATCCGTTGTCTGTGTACGGGGAGTTCTGGCTTTCGGTGCCAGCATCTGCGCCACACCACCGAGCACCATACTGGCACCGAGAGAAAACAGGATGCCGGTCGTACCACCGGCCCCAATGGCTGCCCCCCATGCTGCAAGGGTGGCTCCGGCGGTAAAGAATGATCCGGCAATGGCGGCAGCCCCCAGGACAATCTGGAATACGCCACCTGACTTGGCCCCGGCGACTCTGGGAACAATATGAATCACAGCGCCATCAGGCAGAGTCTCATGTAACTGCGCCGTTAACCCGGACGTGCTGACGTCCCGCCCGGCAATCCGTACCTGATACCAGCCGTCGCTCAGTTTCTGACGAAACGCCGGGAGCTGTGTGGCCAGTGCCCGGATGGCTTCAGCCCCCGTTTTCACACGAAGGTCGATGCGGCGACCAAATCGTTGTAAATCCCCGTAAAGGCAGATGCGCGCCATGCCCGGTGACGCCAGAGGGAGTGTGTGCGTCGCTGCCATTTGTCGGTGTACCTCTCTCGTTTGCTCAGTTGTTCAGGAATATGGTGCAGCAGCTCGCTGTCACCACAGTAAATGGCGGCATGATTCGGCACCGATGAACCAAAACAGCACAGCAGCACATCGCCCGGCTGCGCCGCTGACAACGGCACCTGATACAGCCCTGTGGCCTCCAGATTATCCAGATAGAGATTCTGACCGTGACGCCACCAGTCATCCTCGCGATGAAAATCCGGCATCTCAATCCCCGCCAGATGATAAGCATCCCGGAACAGCGTGTAACAGTCCGTCACCCCGTGCTCAAAGCGCCGCCCGGTGAGATGCGGCACACAGCGGAACTTATGAATCGCCCCCCGGCAGACCAGCCACCACGGCAAATCACTCTGCACCTGCAGCCGCCGGTCAGCCTCACTCAGCCAGGGCAGACCACCGGGGTGGCTGTGGACCAGCGCCACAATCTCACCCTGCATCTCTGCCCGCAGCCAGTACTCCGGCGACATCCGGAAATACGCCTCCGGCTCACCGGAGATATTCACGCAGGGAAAATATCTTTCCTCCTCCGGCGTTCTCACCACGAAGCCGCACGACTCCGCTGGCGCACATCGCCGGGCGTGCGCCAGAATCGCTGATTCTGTCTCTGTCATGGGATTTACTGCGAAAGTTTGTTAATGGAAAGGAAGCTGCCAAAGTTGCCGACATTATTGCGAAACTTACAGCCACTCAGGCATTTGCTGCATTTATCCTTCGTGATATCGGACGTCGGCTGGTCATATTCATCCGCGACAGCCGGACCGCTATAACCGCACTCATCACCGCGATAGGTCCAGGTGCAGGTATTAGCCAGCATGATGCGCCCCGGAAAAACGGCACCATCCGTTTCCGTCGGCGTGGACAGTACAAAAGAGGCACTCACCGCGCTCAGTTCGCTGCACTGCTCGATGCGCCAGCGGCTGATCACCTCCTGCTCCGGATCGGCGTCACTGTTTCCGTTGACGAAGTTCACCGCATCCAGAAAACGGGCGTAAACCTTACGCCGGACCACCGTTCCGCCGACCAGACTCTGCAGATCTTCCGCCATCCCGGTGACCATACCGTACAGGTTAGAAACCGTCAGCGTGGGGCGCGTACTGGTGCCTTTGCCATTCAGTTCAAAACCGCTCCCCTGAATGGGATACGGCTGATACTGTCGCCCCTGCCAGGTGACCGGCTCACCTTTTTCGTTCTGCTCATTACAGAAAAAATAACGTTCTCCACCGACCTCTGTCAGGTCGATTTCCCAGAGCACCACGCTGGCCGACTGCTCCGCACGGGTGCATTCATTCAGTGTTTCCTGCCGGATATCCTGCATCAGTTCACCACCTGTTCAAACTCTGCGCTGAACTCAACACGCAACATACTGACCCGCGACGACCATTTTGCGCAGGTCACCTTTATCTGCCGCCACTCATAAGGCGGCGTCCACAGAAAGGATTTCCAGCCCCCGTGCTCTTCCAGAAACGACTCCAGTACCGTGGCCTCCTCACGGGGGACAGAAAGCGTCACGCTGTACGTTTTCAGGTTGGCATTCAGCCCGGCAGGCGCTCGCTGAGAATAGCCATCACCAAAGCGCACCTTTCTTACAGAAGGGACCGAAGCCACATCCATACCGGGTTTCACTTTCCAGCGGAAGGTCTTCATCGTCCACCTCCGGAGAACAGGCCACCATCACGCATCTGTGTCTGAATTTCATCACGGGCACCCTTGCGGGCCATGTCATACACCGCCTTCAGAGCAGCCGGACCTATCTGCCCGTTCGTGCCGTCGTTGTTAATCACCACATGGTTATTCTGCTCAAACGTCCCGGACGCCTGCGACCGGCTGTCTGCCATGCTGCCCGGTGTACCGACATAACCGCCGGTGGCATAGCCGCGCATCAGCCGGTAAAGATTCCCCACGCCAATCCGGCTGGTTGCCTCCTTCGTGAAGACAAACTCACCACGGTGAACAATCCCCGCTGGCTCATATTTGCCGCCGGTTCCCGTAAATCCTCCGGTTGCAAAATGGAATTTCGCCGCAGCGGCCTGAATGGCTGTACCGCCTGACGCGGATGCTCCACCACTGGCAGCACCGCCAATGGCGCTGCCGATACTCCCGACAATCCCCACCATTGCCTGCTTAAGCAGAATTTCTGTCATCATGGACAGCACGGAACGGGTGAAGCTGCGCCAGTTCTGCTCACTGCCGGTCAGCATCGCCGCCATATTCTGTGCAATACCATCAAAGGTCTGCGTGGCTGCACTTTTAACCTGCGACATACTGTCCGTGGCGCTCTCTTCCCACTCACTCCAGCCGGACTTCAGGCCTGCCATCCAGCTCCCGCGAAGCTGGTCTTCAGCCGCCCAGGTCTTTTTCTGCTCTGACATGACGTTATTCAGCGCCAGCGGATTATCGCCATACTGTTCCTTCAGGCGCTGTTCCGTGGCTTCCCGTTCTGCCTGCCGGTCAGTCAGCCCCCGGCTTTTCGCATCAATGGCGGCCCGTTTTGCCCGTTGCTGCTGTGCGAATTTATCCGCCTGCTGCGCCAGCGCGTTCAGGCGCTCCTGATACGTAACCTTGTCGCCAAGTGCAGCCAGCTGGCGTTTGTACTCCAGCGTCTCATCTTTATGCGCCAGCAGGGATTTCTCCTGTGCAGACAGCTGGCGACGTTGCGCCGCCTCCTCCAGTACCGCGAACTGACTCTCCGCCTTCCACAAATCCCGGCGCTGCTGGCTGATTTTCTCATTTGCTCCGGCATGCTTCTCCAGCGTCCGGAGTTCTGCCTGAAGCGTCAGCAGGGCAGCATGAGCACTGTCTTCCTGACGATCGCCCGCAGACACCTTCACGCCGGACTGTTTCGGCTTTTTCAGCGTCGCTTCATAATCCTTTTTCGCCGCCGCCATCAGCGTGTTGTAATCCGCCTGCAGGATTTTCCCGTCTTTCAGTGCCTTGTTCAGTTCTTCCTGACGGGCGGTATATTTCTCCAGCGGCGTCTGCAGCCGTTCGTAAGCCTTCTGCGCCTCTTCGGTATATTTCAGCCGTGACGCTTCGGTATCGCTCTGCTGCTGCGCATTTTTGTCCTGTTGAGTCTGCTGCTCAGCCTTCTTTCGGGCGGCTTCAAGCGCAAGACGGGCCTTTTCACGATCATCCCAGTAACGCGCCCGCGCTTCATCGTTAACAAAATAATCATCCTTGCGCAGATTCCAGATGTCGTCTGCTTTCTTAAACGCAGCCTCTGCCTTAATCAGCATCTCCTGCGCGGTATCAGGACGACCAATATCCAGCACCGCATCCCACATGGATTTGAATGCCCGTGCTGTCCTGTCTGCCCAGGTCTCCAGCGTGCCCATGTTCTCTTTCAGGCGGCGGGTCTGGTCATCAAACCCTTTCGTTGCGGCCTCGTTCGCCGCCTGCAATGCCCCGGCTTCATCGCCGGAACGCTGCAACTGAGCAACATACGCAATCTGCTCCGCCGTCACGTTATGGAACTGGCGCGCCATCGCCGTCAGCCCCGACGTCGGGTCAGTGGTCAGCTTCCCGAAGGCTTCAGCGACCTTGTCCACCTCCACACCGGATGCAGAAGAGAAACGCGCCACACTCTGGCTGATGGACGCAATCTGAGCCTCACCGCTTACCCCCGCCTTAACCAGTGCACTGAGTGACTCGCTGGTCTGGTTAAACGTCAGCCCTGCCGCCTGCCCGGCTCTGGACAGGACCAGCATACGATCTGCCGTCAGACCCGACTGATTACCGGAAAGGACCAGCGTTTTGTTGAAATCGGACAGGGTTGAGTTACCCTGATACCAGGCATACGCCAGCGCACCGGTCGCCACCGCCAGCGAGGTGGCCCCGACCATCGGCAGGGTGATCGCACCGGCAAGCCCCCGGAACATGGGGATCATCCCGCCGAAGGAGTCCTTAACCTGACCACCCTGTTGCAGCAGGATCAGCCACGGGCTTTGCCCGCCTGCAAGCTGCGTGGCCACGTCGGTGAACTGTGCAGGCAGCATACGCATGGCGGCTTTATACTGCCCGACGGAAATCCCCGCTTTCTGTGCAGCCAGTGCCTGTCGGCTCAGCGACTGTTCAACGACTGCCGCTGTTTTTTTCGCATCAGTTTCCGTACCGGAAAAATGACGCCTGACTCTGGCCATCTGCTCGTCAAATCTGGCCGCATCCAGACTTAAATCAACGACCAGATCGCCTACCGGTTCAGCCATACCGGACTCCTCCTGCGATCCCTTCTGATACTGTCATCAGCATTACGTCATCCTCCGTCATGTCCGCCACATCCGGGGAAGCGGGGATAACTTCATTCCCGTCCGGGCCAAAGCGGACACCTCCGGCAAGCCCTGCCGCTTTCTGCATCAGCACATCATCTTCAGGCTCTTCGTCAGCCTCGCGCCGGTTAAGCAGACTGAAATCCAGCGGATGCATATCCGGATCGCTGAAAAACAGGCTGAGCACGGTGTACGTCAGCCCGGAAAAGTGCATATCCAGCAGAACATCATGAAAATAATGGGTACTGTAAAAGCGGTGCCAGTCGGCATACTCCGTGGATGACATCCCGGCAAGCATGGCGCGCCAGTCGGGTCGCCCCATCTCACGCGCCAGTTTCAGGGCAAAACTCAGCTCACCGTCGAACACTTTCCCGCAGAAACAGGCTCTGCAGGCCCGGCGTCCTCTGTCTGTTCAGGAGCATCATTCACCACAAACTCATACATACCGGACAGCCGGTACACCACGTTTTCAGCATGAGAAATTGCCTCCGTGGGCCAGGTGGTAAGCACTTCCTGCTCAATCTGTTTAACGGCTTCATTCATGGAAGGCATCTGCGTCTTCTGCGGATGGTTATGCCACAGGGACATCGCCACCAGAAACGCGCCGGTTCTGATGGCGTCTTCCACAGTAAACTTCCGGTTGCTGTCTGACTCCGCCTGTTCTGCCTGCCGTTTCATCAGGGCGAGATGCTCAATACGCTGCAGGGCTGACAGTTCAGAAAGCGTGACGGTCACACCGTTATGTTCAAATGATTCGGTTTTCAGGAACATCGCTGACTCTCCGGATTAACTGTCGGTGACAGTGATTTCTGCAACCGCAGCAAGTTCACCATTACCGGATACAACCGGAATGTTGACCTTGCCTGCAGCAACACCTTTCACGGTGATGGTCATACCACTGACCGACACGGTGGCTTTTGTTTTATCCGCTGACACCGCACGGAAGCTCTTGTCGGTTGCGCCTTCCGGCTGGAAGGCCACGGTCAGCGTGGTGCTCTTCCCTTTCACTACGGAAGCGCTGGCTGGCGTCACGGTCATACCGGTTGCCGCTGTTACCGTGCTGCGATCTTCTGCCATCGACGGACGTCCTACGTTGGTGACTTTCACCGTGCGGGTGATCACTTCCTTCGCCGTCACCGCCTTACCGATACTGCTGACCCAGCCACGGAACACATCGACCGTGCCGTTCGGGAAGCGGATTTTATAGGCACGGGTATCACCTTCATTAAACCACGCCAGCAGCGCCTGCTGCCCCTGCTCTCCGGGCATCCACGCCAGCGTGAAGCTGGTATCTCCGGCAGATTTCTGCCCCTGTCCGGTCGCGGTCCAGTCCGCATCTTCATCATCGAGATAGCTGTCGTCATAGGACTCAGCGGTCAGTTCGCCGGGCGTCAGGTCTTTAACTTTAGCCAGACGCGACCAGTCAACGTCTGAAAGCGGGTTCGCATAAGGGTCACCGTTCCCCTTATAAACCCACAGGGTGGTCCCGGCCCCTTTCACCGGCATTACTGGATTTGGTACAGGCATATCGTCCTCACATTTCATAGGTAATGACATAAGTCAGATCGGCTGAACTCCACAGGCCCGCATCATCGTCGCGCCGGTAGTCATAGCCGCTGGCCACCATACTGGTGATCAAATCTGACAGTGCCGGGATATCACTCATCACCGGATAAATCCGGGACTCCATCCACTCATCCAGCTCTGAATCCGGCACCTGAGCAGGCAGGAAAACTTCGATATGCAGCTCCGCCTGCCAGGTATCGCTGTCCAGCTCTTCGCCCGTGTATTCAGCGCCGGTGAGATAAACGGCAATTGCCGGAAAATCCGCCTCATCAAAAACAGCGGGGCGACCATCAAAAAGCGTCGCCCCGGTGTCATGCTTCTCCAGTGCATCCAGTACGGCTGCACGGAGTTCAGTATGTTTCATCGCTTTATTACCATTCTCAGTTGATGCTGCAGCGCATAGCCCAGCTCTTTCGGAAGACGTTCACGCCGTATCCGTTCAATATTCTGTTTAAACGCCGTGGTCAGCGGCACCGCCATCGGGATTTTCACCACATCAATGGGGTAACGGTTTTTCCCGGCCACACGCTGCATGACATGCCACCGGCCATTTTTCAGTTGCTGAATAAACGCGCCGGGAATACGACGGTTTCCCACCACAAGCACGCTGCCGCCACCTTTCAGGGATGAACGCTGCCCCTTTTTACGACGTCTGCGGCGGGAAAGGACAACCCGCGCGTTACCCAGCTTGATTACGGGCAAATCCCCCCGGTTAACCCTGATTCTGGCCTGCGGATTTTTGACCGTGGCCCTTTTCAGCCTGGCCCTTTCCTTTACCAGTTTCCGGCGTACCTTTGTCTCACGGGCAACCTGTGACGCAGACTGCGATATCGCGGATGACGCAACGCGGTTAATGGCCATTGCGGCGGCACCAGGCACCGCCGTTTTGCTGATACGGCTGAGGTTTTCAACGGCCTGCTCAAGACCTTTTATGGCCATACATCCCCCTTTCAGCGGCGACGGTTAACGGCAGGCGGTACGCCCCGACCAAGCCAGAGATGACAGCTTCCGCCATCATCCGGCGAAACCCGATCTACCCAGAAGTTTTCCTCACCGATGGTCAGCGTGTCTCCACGCCGCAGCTGCCGCACATCATCAGTCCGGACAAACAGGGACGGGCTGGAGCCTTCAACGCGCACCCCCTGTCCGGCATAGCTGATATTTTCAGGGTCATCAAAAACACCACGTATCACAGCACCGGACAGCTCACCGGATGTCATGGTGGCTGACGTTCCCATGTACCCGCGTATCGTTTCATCGGCGCGGGCAATGGCAGCATCGAACAGGTTATCGAAATCAGCCACAGCGCCTCCCGTTATTGCATTCTGGCCAGGCCGCGCTCTGTCATTTCGGCTGCCACACCGGCAGAGACACGAAACGCCGTTCCCGGCAGCACAAATGCCACAGGTTCATCCCGCGTGGCGTGAAGTGCATCGGTATGCAGCGTCACCAGTGCCACAACCGTGACCAGAGCAGCCGTATCAGTCACGGTATCCGGCTGCGCTGATACCACCTCATTTTCATGTCCGGTCAGCGCATTTTCCGGGTTGACAGATGTGTCCTGACCGGCAGCGTCATCCGTGTCATCAAGCTCCTCTTCCAGCTCTGCCACACGGAGCGCCAGTTCTTCTTTCGTCCCCGTCAGGCTGACATCACGGTTCAGTTGCTCACCCAGCGACCGGAGACGGGCAATCAGTTCATCTTTCGTCATGGACTCCTCCACAGAGAGAAAATGGCCCCTAAGGGCCATGATTACGCCAGTTGAACGGACACGAACTCATCAGGATCAGCCAGCAGCATCAGCGGTGCTGACTGAATCATGGTGAACTCACGCGCCGGATCGCCGGTGGTCACCCAGTTTTTCGGGTAGCGGGCAGAGGCGTTAATACCTTCGCGCTGTGCGTCCGCATCCTGAATGCAGCCATAGGTGCGCAGACCGCGTGCCTGAGTGTTCCCCAGCACCATCGTGTTGTCCGGCAGGAAGTTCTTTTTGACGCCGTTTTCCACGTACTGTCCGGAATACACGACGATGGCCACATCGCCATACATTCCCTTATAAGACACCGCTTTGCCCAGGTCTTTTACCGCTGTCTCCAGCTCGGAATGAGAGCCGCGACGGGTATCCAGCTTCTCCCTGACGGCTTTGAAGGAACGGAACAGCGCCCAGCCTTTCGGATCAAACACGATGATATTCACCACGCCGCTGGCGTTCAGCGCGTAGGCTTCGATATCGTCGGTCGGGTCATACGTGGACTTGTCACGCTTGCTCCACTCCGTGCCGCCGGACTGCGTGATGTTGTTCGCCGCACTGCGGCCCATATCCACCTCAACCGGATCGAAGGCTTCACCGGTCATGGTGTATTTGCCCTTAAGCACGGCAGAAACTGCCTGCATCTCTTCGACCTGAGCAATGGCCAGCTCTTCGTCACGCATGTTCTGCATGATGATGCGACGGCGGCGGTAAGCCGGGTCCGCCAGATTCTGCGGATCTTCATCCGGCAGGCGACGCAGGGTCATCTGCGGATTCACTTCATGCTTGGGTTTGACATATCCCGGCGTAAATTCAGAGGTGGAGCCGCCACGGGAACGGATAACCTCACCGGAAACAATCGGCGAAACGTACAGCGCCATGTTTACCAGTCCCGGAATTTGTGAGAGATAGACTTTCTCCGTAGTGAAGGGATAGCTCTCACGGAAAAAGAGACGCAGAAACAGCGGATCAAACTTAAATTTCTGCTCATTTGCCGCCAGCAGCTGGGCGGTTGTGTACATCGACATAAAAAAATCCCGTAAAAAAAGCCGCACAGGCGGCCTTTAGTGATGAAGGGTAAAGTTAAACGATGCTGATTGCCGTTCCGGCAAACGCGGTCCGTTTTTTCGTCTCGTCGCTGGCAGCCTCCGGCCAGAGCACATCCTCATAACGGAACGTGCCGGACTTGTAGAACGTCAGTGTGGTGCTGGTCTGGTCAGCAGCAACCGCAAGAATGCCAACGGCAGCACCGTCGGTGGTGCCATCCCACGCAACCAGCTTACGGGTGGAGGTGTCCAGCATCAGCGGGGTCATTGCAGGCGCTTTCGCACTCAATCCGCCGGGCGCGGTTGCCGTATGTGCCGGGTCACTGTTGCCCAGCGGCTGGTAATGGGTAAAGGTTTCTTTGCTCGTCATAAACATCCCTTACACTGGTGTGTTCAGCAAATCGTTAACGGCATCAGATGCCGGGTTACCTGCAGCCAGCGGTGCCGGTGCCCCCTGCATCAGACGATCCAGCGCAGTGTCACTGCGCGCCTGTGCACTCTGTGGTGCTGCGGCCAGAATGCGGCGGGCCGTTTCCACGGTCATACCGGGGGTTTCTGCCAGCACGCGGGCCTGTTCTTCGCGTCCGTGAGCCTCCTCACAGTTGAGGATCCCCATAATGCGGCTGTTTTCTGCCGCAACCGCTGCGGTGATCTGCGCGTTCACGTCCGGCTGCGCCGCGCTGGCGTTCTCGCCCTCCGTCGCTGGCACCACGTCAGTAACGTCAGCCTGCGAAGCAGTGGCTGAAACAGTTGTTGATTGAGTCTCTTTGGTCATTCGCCCTCCTGAGAGACGGGATTTACGTGCATCCAGTGCATCACGCATGACGGTGATCGCATCGGTGCTGTTAACAAGTTCATCAGCCAGTCCGGCATCAATGGCCTCCTGACCGCTGTACACTGCAGCCTCGGTATCCAGCACAGCCTGCACGGACAGGCCGGTATATGCCGACACCTTCTGTGCAAACATCCGGCGGGTTGCATCCATCCGGGACTGCAGTGTTTCCCGGACATCATCCGGTAGATGGCTGTAGGGGTTGCCATCCACCTTATGGCTGCCGCTGTAAATCAGCGTGATTTCCACGCCCTGTTTCTCCAGCGCAGCACCGTAATTACTGTGAGCCATCATGACGCCGATGGAGCCTGTCCGGGCGGTCTGCGTGACCAGACGCCGGGAGGCGGCACTGGCAAGCAACTGACCTGCACTGCAGTTCATGTCGTTGGCAAGCGCCCATACCGGTTTTATGTCACGCACACGGGCGATGATGTCAGCGCAGTCAAATGCCCCCGCCACCATCCCGCCGGGCGTGTCCATATCGAGCAGAATGCCGTCCACCATCGGATCGCTGGCAGCCTGTTGCAGACGGGCGATAATGCCGTTGTAACCGGTCATCCCCGAGTACGGCTGCAGCGCCCGCGTCCGGCTGACCAGCGTGCCGGACACCGGCAGCACGGCGATGCCGTTCATGACCTGATAACTGCGGGCCTGTCGTGGTCCGTCATCATCACCGGATAATGCCAGCGTCGCGAGTGCCTCCTGGGCAGTCAGGCTGTCGCCGGACACCGCATCCGTCAGGCGGCTGATCCCAAGCTGGCCTGCAAGCGCACAAAAGAAAACCCGCGCATAGGCGGGTTCAAGCATCAGCGGCTCATTAAAGGCCATGCTGGCAATATGCGGGAGATTACGCAGCTCTGCTGTCACTCTTCTCCTCCTCTGTTGATTGTCGCAGCCCGGATTCAAATGCCGCAGCCGCCCAGGCGGGCGGTTTAAGACCGGCTGCACGGCGCTCCATCGTTTCACGGACCTGCTGGGCAAAAATTTCCTGATAGTCGTCACCGCGTTTCGCGCACTCTTTCTCGTAGGTGCTCAGTCCGGCTTCTATCAGCATCACCGCTTCCTGAACTTCTTTCAGACCATCGATGGCCATACGACCGGAGCCTATCCAGTCGCAGTTCCCCCAGGCACTGCGGGCTTCCTGAAAGCTGAAGCGCGCTTTTGAAGGTAACGTCACCACGCGGCGAACGATGGCCTCTTCCAGCCAGCACAGAAACATCTGGCTCGCCTGACGGGATGCGACGAATTTTCGCCGCCCCATAAAGTACGCCCACGACTCGTTCGCACTGGCCCGTGCCGTGGAGTAGCTCATCTGGGCGTAATTCCGGGAAAGCTGCTCATACGAGACACCCAGCCCGGCAGCGATATACCGCAACAGTGACTGCTCAAACACGGAGTAGCCGTTATCCGTGTCCTGAGCCGTCTGCAGGTTCAGTGAGTCCCCCGGCATCAGGTGCGGCACTTTTGCGCCTCCCAGCCGGACCGGTGCTGCGGCGTAATACGCGGCAATTTCACCAATCCAGCCGGTCAGCCTTTCCCGCTGCTCCTGACTGTTCGCGCCCAGAATAAAATCCATCGCTGACTGCGTATCCAGCTCACTCTCAATGGTGGCGGCATACATCGCCTTCACAATGGCGCTCTGCAGCTGCGTGTTCTGCAGCGTGTCGAGCATCTTCATCTGCTCCATCACGCTGTAAAACACATTTGCACCGCGGGTCTGCCCGTCCTCCACGGGTTCAAAAACGTGAATGAACGAGGCGCGCCCGCCGGGTAACTCACGGGGTATCCATGTCCATTTCTGCGGCATCCAGCCAGGATAGCCGTCCTCGCTGACGTAATATCCCAGCGCCGCACCGCTGTCATTAATCTGCACACCGGCACGGCAGTTCCGGCTGTCGCCGGTATTGTTCGGGTTGCTGATGCGCTTCGGGCTGACCATCCGGAACTGTGTCCGGAAAAGCCGCGGCGAACTGGTATCCCAGGTGGCCTGAACGAACAGTTCACCGTTAAAGGCGTGCATGGCCACACCTTCCCGAATCATCATGGTAAACGTGCGTTTTCGCTCAACGTCAATGCAGCAGCAGTCATCCTCGGCAAACTCTTTCCATGCCGCTTCAACCTCGCGGGAAAAGGCACGGGCTTCTTCCTCCCCGATGCCCAGATAGCGCCAGCTTGGGCGATGACTGAGCCGGAAAAAAGACCCGACGATATGATCCTGATGCAGCTGGATGGCGTTGGCAGCATAGCCGTTATTGCGTACCAGATCGTCTGCGCGGGCATTGCCACGGGTAAAGTTGGGCAGCAGGGCTGCATCCACACTTTCACCCGGTGGGTTCCACGCCCGCAACTGCCCACCAAATCCGCTGCCACCGCCGTGATAACCGGCATATTCACGCAGCGATGTCATGCCGTCCGGTCCCAGAAGGGTGGGAATGGTGGACGTTTTCATACATAAAATCCTGCAGGTCCCCTGCGTCGCTGTGTCATGCCGGTCTGCACTTCCAGCTCCGCAATGTATTTTTTCAGGTCAGACACGGAAGTGGCCGTAAACTCCACTCTCCGTCCGTCTTTCTGTACCGTTGCCACCCGTTTTCCTGTCATCAGGTCATGCAGTGCCGCACGGGCAGCGGCAAGTTCTTCCTGTCGCGTCATTCATCCTCTCCGGATAAGGCACGGGCGTAATCTGCCAGTGTTTTCTTGTTGGTTGCTGCACCATCCTCTTCCTGCAGGCTCGCCAGCAGTGCACTGAGATCCAGCTGCCAGCGGGAAATACTGATGCGCAGCGCCGCCAGCGCATAAACGAAGCAGTCGAGCGCCTCATTGCGTCGCTTTTTGCTGTCCCACAGTATTTTTTTCCTGCCATCCACCCATTTTTCGACCTGCTCTTCAGCAGTCAGCTGCTGCGCTTCGGTCAGATCAAAAATATCCGGGTTATTCGGGAAGTGAACGGCACCGGGAAGCGGTTCATCCCCTTCCGGCGTCAGTGTGAAGCGGTTATAAATCTGCTCTTTCGCGGTATCCGTACCGATTTCGGTAAGGTAAACCCCGTTTTTGTTTCGCTTACGTGGCATGCTGGCCACCGGCTTTCCGTAGACGGATGCCCCTTTAATGGGGATCACCCGGAACAGCCCATGCTTTTTCGAGCGTTCATACACAATGGTCGGGTCAATCCCGCCAGTATCCCAGCAGATACGGGATACCGACATTTCTGCACCATTCCGGCGGGTATAGGTTTTATTGATGGCCTCATCCACACGCAGCAGCGTCTGTTCATCGTCGTGGCGGCCCATAATAATCTGCCGGTCAATCAGCCAGCTTTCCTCACCCGGCCCCCATCCCCATACGCGCATTTCGTAGCGGTCCAGCTGGGAGTCGATACCGGCGGTCAGGTAAGCCACACGGTCAGGAACGGGCGCTGAATAATGCTCTTTCCGCTCTGCCATCACTTCAGCATCCGGACGTTCGCCAATTTTCGCCTCCCACGTCTCACCGAGCGTGGTGTTCACGAAGGTTTTACGTTTTCCCGTATCCCCTTTCGTCTTCATCCAGTCTTTGACAATCTGCACCCAGGTGGTGAACGGGCTGTACGCCGTCCAGATGTGAAAGGTCACACTGTCAGGTGGCTCAATCTCTTCACCGGATGACGAAAACCAGAGAATGCCATCACGGGTCCAGATCCCGGTCTTTTCGCAGATATAACGGGCATCAGTAAAGTCCAGCTCCTGCTGGCGGATGACGCAGGCATTATGCTCGCAGAGATAAAACACGCTGGAGGGATCATCCGGCGTCCATTTGAGGCCAAACGGCGTCTCTTTATCGCCAAATTTAAGGTACTGCTCCTCCCCGCAGTGCGGGCAGGCAACATGAAAACGCATAAAATGCGGGGATTCACTGGCTGCACGCTCAATCTGACAGGTGCCTCTCACTTTGGGCGTGGAGCCACGGATGGACTTTGGCCAGACCGAGCCTTCAATACGCTTGTCACCCAGGAACGTCGGAGAGCCTTCCTGTTCAATATCATCATCAAAGGCAGCAAGTTCATCATAACCCGCCACATCCACTGACTTTTCACGGTAGTTTTTTGCCGCTTTACCGCCCAGGCACCAGAAGCCACGACCATTGGAAAAACGCTTCATAGTGAGCGTGTTATCCCGGTGCTTTTTGCCATACCACGGAGCCAGCGCCAGCAGCGACGGAATATCGCGGATGGTCGGCTCAACGTGGGTTTTCATAAAGTTCTCGGCATCACCATCCGTCGGCAACCAGATAAGGGTGTTGCGCTGCTTATGCTCTATAAAGTAGGCATAAACACCCAGCAGCATTTTGGAATAACCGACACGGGCAGACTTCACCACATTCACCTCACGGATGTAGTCGCTGCCCATCGCATTCATGATGGCCCGCTGAAAGGGCAGTGTTTCCCAGCGCCCTTCCTGGTATGCGGATTCTTTCGGGAGATAGTAATTAGCATCCGCCCATTCAACGGCGGTCTGTGGCTCCGGCCTGAACAGTGAGCGAAGCCCGGCGCGGACAAAATGCCGCAGCCTGTTAACCTGACTGTTCGATATATTCACTCAGCAACCCCGGTATCAGTTCATCCAGCGCGGCTGCTTTGTTCATGGCTTTGATGATATCCCGTTTCAGGAAATCAACATGTCGGTTTTCCAGTTCCGGAAAACGCCGCTGCACCGACAGGGGGATCCCGTCGAGAATACTGGCAATTTCACCTGCGATCCGCGACAGCACGAAAGTACAGAATGCGGTTTCCACCACTTCAGCGGAGTCTCTGGCATTTTTCAGCTCCTGTGCGTCGGCCTGCGCACGCGTAAGTCGATGGCGTTCGTACTCAATAGTCCCTGGCTGGAGATCTGTCTCGCTGGCCTGCCGCAGTTCTTCAACTTCCCGGCGCAGCTTTTCGTTCTCAATTTCAGCATCCCTTTCGGCATACCATTTTATGACGGCGGCAGAGTCATAAAGCACCTCATTACCCTTGCCACCGCCTCGCAGAACGGGCATTCCCTGTTCCTGCCAGTTCTGAATGGTACGGATACTCGCACCGAAAATGTCAGCCAGCTGCTTTTTGTTGACTTCCATTGTTCATTCCACGGCCAAAAACAGAGAAAGGAAACGACAGAGGCCCAAAAGCTCGTTTTCAGCACCTGTCGTTTCCTTTCTTTTCAGAGGGTATTTTAAATAAAAACATTAAGTTATGACGAAGAAGAACGGAAACGCCTTAAACCGGAAAATTTTCATAAATAGCGAAAACCCGCGAGGTCGCCGCCCCGTAACCTGTCGGATCGCCGGAAAGGACCCGCAAAATGATAATAATTATCATCTGCATGTCACAACGTGCATCTACGCCATCAAACCACGTCAAATAATCAATTATGACGCAGGTATCATATTAATTGATCTGCATCAACTTAACGTAAAAACAACTTCAGACAATACAAATCAGCGACACTGAATACGGGACAACCTCATGTCAACGAAGAACAGAACCCGCAGAACAACAACCCGCAACATCCGCTTTCCTAACCAAATGATTGAACAAATTAACATCGCTCTTGAGCAAAAAGGGTCCGGGAATTTCTCAGCCTGGGTCATTGAAGCCTGCCGCCGGAGACTGTGCTCAGAAAAAAGAGTTTCTCCTGAAGCAAACAAAGAAAAGAGTGACATTACTGAATTGCTCAGAAAACAGGTCAGACCAGATTGAAGCAATTTAGATAATCGTGCAGACTACGCCCCCTCATATCACATGGAAGGTACTACAATGGCTCAGGTTGCCATTTTTAAACAAATATTCGATAAAGTGCGAAATAATTTAAACTATCACTGGTTTTATTCTGAACTAAAACGTCACAATGTCTCACATTACATTTACTATTTAGCTACAGAGAATATTCATCTTGTTCTTGAAAACGATAATACGGTTTTAATAAAAGGACAGGGTAAGGTTGTAAATGTAAGATTTTCAAAAAATAAATGCCTTATAGAAGCCACCTTAAAAGGATTCAAATCAGGAGAGTTATCATTTTACGAATACAGGAAAAATCTTGCTACAGCAGGGGTTTTCAGATGGATTACAAATATCCACGAAAACAAAAGGTATTACTATACCTTTGATAATTCATTACTCTTTACTGAGAACATTCAGAACACTACACAAATATTTCCGCACTAAATCATAACGTCCGGTTTCTTCCGTGCCAGAACCGGACTCGCTGGCATGATGAAATATGTGTACCCGGTAACCCCGGTGTGCATCGTTTTTGATTATTCCCGCACACTCGCGCAGAAGGAGTTCCCCGTCGGGCTACGGTCTCTGTTAATACGGGAATACGGCGACGATACAGCGCATGATGTGTCAGGCTTGAATACCTTTATCCTTTAAAAGGGATATCAGTTAAGTTATCCCGTGTAGGGTATAAACCATTATCAAAGCCACTCTGTAGGAAGTGGCTTTTGTAATGGCAATAAAAAGCCCCGCGAATGCGAGGCTAAATCCTGGTATTTGTAATGACTGGTTCTTATCTCAACGCAGCCCCTTACCGCGCGCAAAATGCTCAATATCAAGCATCAGCAATGAGATGTTTAATCTGGATTCACTCCAGAAGTGATCACCAC
>OGXI01001349.1_pt1 | contig 20531 bp, 15 predicted proteins | sample 1576221 | NCBI WGS metagenome assembly OGXI01 (sample SAMEA3541523, study PRJEB24748) | human gut metagenome | biome: human gut; feature: human-associated habitat; material: faeces | place: China | collected 2012
GAATAACCACCTGAACATTGTATATCCTGTCAATGCAGGGACGCTTAACGCTACATGTCCGTAGGTTAGTACATATATCTTAGGTTAGTAGCGTTTTTTTGAAGGGTAAATGTTAGAGCAGTTGCACTGATACACTCACGAAATTATTAATTCCCTGTCGGTACTGAAAATGTTTTCGGCGGTGTTGGCGATACATTTCATTATACTGTTTTGATAATCGGTTTTCGACAGTCAAGAGCCTGCCGCAATTGCGGCAGGCTCAATAATTTTATTTGACTTACTTTGTTCCGAAGAGTCTGTCGCCTGCGTCACCTACGCCGGGAGTGATATACAGATCCTCATTAAGACCGTCGTCAAGTGCACCGCAGTAGATCTCTACATCGGGGAATTCCTTGTGTATAGCGGCTATACCCTCGGGAGCGGCGATAATGCACATAAACTTTATAGAATGTGCGCCGGCTTCCTTAATCTTGCGTATAGCGTGTACAGCCGATGTGCCTGTAGCGAGCATAATATCGGTAACTATTACGTCACGCTCGTTTATATCAAACGGGAGTTTGCAGTAATACTCGTTTGCGACCGTTTTGTCCGATCCGCCCTTTCCTCTGAATATACCGATATGACCTATCTTTGCGGCAGGAACAAGTGCCATAACGCCCTCAGTCATACCAAGACCTGCACGGAGGATAGGTACAAATGCAAGCTTTCTGCCTGAAATAACATTTGACTCTGCGATAGCTATGGGAGTCTGAATCTGTACCTTCTTAAGAGGGAGATCTCTCGTTGCCTCATAGCACATAAGCATTGAAATTTCGCTTACAAGCTCTCTGAATTCCTTTGCGCCCGTGTTCTTATCTCTTAAAAGAGATACCTTGTGCTGTACAAGGGGGTGGTCACAGATGTGAAGTTTCTCGTTTGCCATAACATTCTCTTTTCTCCCTATGTATTGTTGGATTAGTTTTTTATAGCCCTGCCGTGATTTTCATAGGGAAAAATCCGCAGTTTTTAAATACTTATTCAGTTTGTAAAAAGTCTGTTTTTATAAAAATAGAACAATTTCTCAATCCCTATCCCCAAACCCCTTTCCCCCGGAAAGGGGCTGAGTGTGGGGCTGCCGCCCTCACCCCGCTTGGGGCTACGCCCCAAACCCCATTTTAATAAGTTGTATAAGTTTCTCGACAGACTGTTTAAATACTTACTTATTCTCAAGCGCCATCATCTTGTCAACTCTTGCTGCGTGTCTTCCGCCCTCGAACTCTGTTGACAGGAATACTCTTACTATCTCCTCAGCCGTACCCGCTCCTATTACTCTGCCGCCCATGCACAGAACGTTTGCGTCATTGTGAAGGCGTGTGTACTTTGCTGTATAATAATCCTGACACAAAGCCGCACGGATACCCTTTATCTTGTTTGCCGATATGCTGATGCCTATACCCGTACCGCATATCAGAATGCCCTTGTCGCACTCTCCGCTTTTGATTTTCTCGCAGGTCTTTTCTGCAATGTCGGGGTAATCCGCTCTCTCTCCGTTACAGCCGCAGTCGATATATTCGACTCCCAGCCCGTCAAGGAACTTCTTAACCTCGCACTTCAGCTCATATCCTGCGTGGTCGCTACCTATTGCCAGCATTTTTATTCTTTCCTTTCTTTATATGCCTCAGCATTCTTTGCCATAAGCTCACGCTGAGCCTGCGGCAGCTTAAGATACATCGGCATAAGCTGTTCGGGCGTTAACTGCGGTGCGTTTACAGCCGCAAGGCATACACCGTAGCCCGTCTGGTATCTTAACGGATCGGGGGCGATCTTCACATTTTCCAATCCCTCGTCATCCGTTGCTTTTTTCATTATAAATGCGCCGTCGCCGACAAGCATTATATCATCGTCATATTCCGACAGCATTCTTGCCGCCTCGTCTGTTTTCAGACATTCCTCTTCGGTCAGTCTTTCGACCTTGCCGCCATTTACACGAAACAGCGCAACATACACCTGATTGCACCTTGCGTCCATTGCGGCGCAGACAACGCAGTCATAAGCCGTAACATTATACGCCATAGCCTCAAGCGTTGAAACTGCCGCACAAGGCTTCGACAATGCAAAGGCAAGCCCTTTTACCGCCGATATGCCTATACGAAGTCCCGTGAAAGAACCCGGACCGTTCGCCACTGCGAAAAGCCCTATATCCTCCATAGAAAGCTCCGCATTTCTGACAAGATCCCTTACAACAGGCATAAGCGTCACGCTGTGCGTCAGCTTGTTGTTTATCACCGTACTGCCGAGTATCTGCCCCTTTTCCGTATCATACACGGCGGCACAGCAAGGAGCGGCGGCAGTGTCGATACCGAGTATCAGCATAGTTCCTCCTGCGGAATATATTCAATTACTCTTGAATTATCCCCTGTTTTAGTGATATTCACACCGCACCTGCCGTCAAGATATGAGGCAAGCTCAGGTATGTTCTCGCTCCACTCTATACACATTATTCCGCCTCGGTCGAGGTAGTCGAAAAATCCGATAGCGTACAGATCGTCGAGCGTGTTTATTCTGAAAAGGTCAAAGTGGAAGATCGGCACATCGCCCTCATATTCGTTCACAAGAGCGAAGGTCGGACTTGTAACATCGTCCGTACTGCCGAAATATTCCGCTATACCCTTTGTTAAGTGCGTTTTTCCTGCGCCCATTTCACCGGTATAAAGCACACAGTCGCCGGCTTTCAGATAAGAGGCTATCTTTTTGCCGATCTCAACCGTTTCTTCGGGCGAATCTGAAATAAACCGTTCCATCAGAACAGACCGCTTATCTCGCCGTCTGCGCTTACATCTATCTTGTTTGCGGCAGGAACCTTGGGCAGTCCGGGCATTGTCATAATGTCGCCAGTAAGTGCGACAACGAAGCCTGCACCTGCCGACAGCTTTACATCACGGACGGTTATCGTGAAGTCCTTCGGGCAACCGAGCTTTGTCGGGTCGTCCGATAAGGAATACTGCGTCTTTGCAACGCATACAGGCAGCTTGTCAAAGCCGATAGCTTCAATTTCCTTTATTGCCTTTTCCGCACCCGTTGTATAGCTTACGCCGTCCGCACGGTAGATTTCCCTTACGATTATATCCAGCTTTTCCTTTATGGACAGCTTCTCGTCATATATAGGAGCAAAATTCGTCTTGCCCTCGTTTTCGTTTATTGTATCTATAACAGCGTTTGCAAGCTCAATACCGCCTTCTCCGCCCTTTAAGAATACATCGGAGAATGCGACCTTTGCACCCATCTTCTCGCAGTATTCACGGACAATAGCTATTTCAGCCTCTGTATCGGTATAGAAGTGGTTTATTGCAACAACTGCAGGCACGCCGTATTTACGCATATTCTCTATATGTGCGCCGAGGTTTACGATGCCCTTTCTGAGAGCCTCTGTGTTCTCTGCGGTAAGCTCGGTTTTCGGAACGCCGCCGTTGTATTTCAAAGCACGGATAGTAGCTACTATGACCGTACACGAGGGCTTAAGTCCTGCGTAACGGCACTTTATGTCAAAGAACTTCTCCGCACCGAGATCACTGCCGAAGCCTGCCTCGGTTATGGCATAGTCGCCAAGCTTTAACGCAAGCTTAGTCGCTCTTACGCTGTTACAGCCGTGAGCAATGTTTGCAAACGGACCGCCATGAATGATAGCGGGAGTATTTTCGAGCGTCTGCACGAGGTTGGGGTTGATAGCGTCCTTTAAGAGTGCTGTCATTGCGCCTACCGCCTCAACATCAGAAGCGAATACGGGCTTTCCGTCATAAGTATACGCAACAAGAATTCTGCTGAGCCTTGCCTTAAGATCAACAAGATCATCCGCAAGACACAGTATTGCCATTATCTCGCTTGCAACGGTTATCTGGAAGTGATCCTCTCTCGGAACACCGTTCACCTTGCCGCCAAGACCGATTATGCAGTTTCTCAGCGCTCTGTCGTTCATATCAAGACAACGCTTTATCTGTATGCGTCTGGGGTCTATTCCGAGTACGTTTCCCTGCTGAATGTGGTTATCTATAAGTGCGCAAAGCAGATTGTTTGCGGAAGTGATTGCGTGCATATCACCCGTGAAGTGAAGATTTATATCCTCCATAGGCACTACCTGCGCATATCCTCCGCCTGCCGCACCGCCCTTTATACCAAAGACGGGACCCAGTGAAGGCTCACGCAGTGCAAGTACAGCCTTTTTGCCTATCTTGTACATACCCTCTGCAAGACCTACGGAAGTAGTCGTCTTGCCCTCTCCCGCAGGAGTGGGGTTTATAGCCGTAACAAGTATCAGCTTGCCGTCCTCTTTGCTTTCAAGACGGTCTATACATTCCTGTGAGATCTTCGCCTTGTAGTGACCGTAGGGTATAAGCTCCTCCTCGTCAATTCCGAGTTCCTTTGCTATATCCTTTATTTTTAGCATTTTTGCGTTCTGGGCAATTTCAATATCGCTGAGCATTTTTTCTACCTCTTTTTACTGTGGCTGACCGCCTGAATTATAACCTCTCACGTCATTGTAAAGACGCAATTTAAGTATAGCACAGTGGCGGGTGAATTTCAAGGTTTAAAAGATATTTTAAAAGGGTCGATGTTGCTTCAATTTGCAGAGAAAATCTATTCTTTAAACAAACAGCAAATTCCACATCCCTATCCCCCTTCCCCCTTTCCCCCGGAAAGGGGGAAAACACGGGGACTGGCGTCCCTGCGACCTGCCTTGGGGCTACGCCCCAAACCCCATCTGCATTATTATCTATAAAAACCGATGTCGTATATTTTAAACAAACTTAAGCTGGTCAACGTCCTCGTCGTACAGCGTACCTGCAACAGGCACGGCCTTTGTCCTGTAGCTGTCTGCGTCCTTTATCATACCGTCCTTGTATTTAACCGCAGATCTGAGTTTCGCTCTGGTAAGCCTCATTACCTGCACGCCCTGCGTATCCCTTGCCGCTTTGGGCAGGATAAGCACGGTGTTGAATATCATGACCTTGCCTGCGTCCGAGCTTAGCATAAACTCGCAGTCGCCGTCAATAAGCGTCATAGATACGAGCGGCGAGCCGTCATTATATGCGTTCGCCAGCTTTTTACGTCTTGTCTTTGTTTCAAACGAAGCCATAGGCACTTTTGCGCATTTACCGTTTTCAAAGAACATTACAAGCGTTCCGCTGTAGTCCTCTGCGGCTATCATCTTTATTATCCTCTCGTCCGGGTCAAGCTCCAGCTTTACGGGCAGATAGTCGCCCATCACGCTTGCCTTTCCGTCCTCAAAGTCGCAGGCTCTCGCCTTATACACCTGGAATTTATCTGTGAAGAATAAAAGCTCCGCACGGTTGCTGCCGTCATAGGTTTCGATTATCTCATCGTTTTCCTTGAGTTTCTGCTCACCGCTCATTCTCAGCGACTGAGGAGTAATCTTCTTGAAATATCCCTCACGGGTGAAGAACAGATTAACGGGATAATCGGGTATCTCCTCCTCCGCCTCGTTCTCCTCGTCCTCAGTGCCGTAGATAAACATTGTCTTTCTGGGCTTGCCGTATTTCTTTGCTATATCACCAAGCTCCGATATGATTATCTGCTTCACTCTGCGCTCCGAAGAAAGAATATCCTCCATATCGGCTATTTCTTCCTTAAGGCTGTCTATTTCCTCAATGCGCTTCAAGATATAACCCTTGTTGATATTTCTCAGCTTTATATCCGCAACATATTCAGCCTGCGTTTCGTCTATGCCGAAGCCTATCATAAGGTTCGGTACGACCTCTGCGTCATCCTCTGTTTCACGGATTATCTTTATAGCCTTGTCTATATCAAGCAGTATCTTCTTAAGACCTGTCAGCAGATGGAGTTTTTCTTTCTTCCTTGCAAGCTCAAACTTTGTCTTTCTCTTTACGCAGGTAATCCTGAAATCCGTCCACTGCTCAAGTATCTCGGCAACACCCATAACCTTCGGCATACCGCCTACAAGAATGTTGAAGTTGCAGGAGAAAACGTCCTGTAACGGAGTTATCCTGAACAGCTTTTTCATTACCGCCTCGCTGTCCTGCCCACGCTTTAAATCAATAGTTATCTTAAGACCCGATAAGTCCGACTCGTCACGAACGTCCGAAATTTCTTTCAGCTTGCCCAGCTTCACCTGCTCAACTATCTTATCTATTATAGCCTCGATAGTTGTTGTAGGCGGAATCTCGGTCACTTCGATACAGTTTGCCGCTTTGTCATAGATATACTTACTGCGTACCTTTACGCTTCCACGTCCGGTAGCATATATACGGCGAAGCTCGTTCTCGTCCTGTAATATGAAGCCTCCGCCGGGGAAATCCGGTCCTTTAAGCGTGGATACAATATCGTGTTCGGGGTTTTTCATAAGTGCGGCGGCTGTTTCACACACCTCCGACAGATTGAAGGAGCAGATATTGCTCGCCATAGATACGGCGATACCGACGTTATTGTTTACCAGTACCGCAGGGAATCTTGTGGGGAGCAGTACAGGCTCCGTCATTGAGTTATCGTAGTTCGGCACAAAGTCAACTATATCACGGTCAATATCCGCAAATATCTCTGCGCAGATAGGGTCGAGCTTTGCCTCTGTATATCGTGATGCCGCAAACGACATATCTCTTGAATATGCCTTGCCGAAGTTACCCTTGCTGTCAACATACGGGTGCAGAAGTGCCTCATTGCCCCTTGCAAGTCTTACCATCGTTTCGTATATTGCCATATCGCCGTGCGGATTTAATTTCATTGTCTGTCCGACAATGTTCGCCGACTTCGTTCTTGCTCCCGTAAGCAGACCCATCTTGTACATCGTATACAGCAGTTTTCTGTGTGACGGCTTGAAACCGTCAATTTCGGGGAGCGCACGGGAAACTATAACGCTCATTGCATACGGCATATAGTTTTCGGTCAGCGTATCGGTTATCGGCTGATTTTCGACAATACCTGCACCCTCTATATAAGCGTTTTTATTCGGAGCGACCTTCTTCTCGCTCTTTTCGTTCTTTCCTTTTCTCAAAATCTATACCTCTTTTTAACTTTATACCCTGCTCAGAGCGAAAACTCTTTTTTCAGCTTTTCAAAGCGTTTCTCGTATTTATCTCTTACGGGTAGCGTTGTATTCTGTAAAACGTGTTGCAGAATATCTGCGTCTTTCAGCACCTCATCAAGCGGAAGCCCGACATTTTCCTTGTCGCTGTGGTTCGCTATCGCTCTTGTGATATTGCCTATCTCGCACACGCTGAAAAGCCCCGTCTTTGCCAGTATCGGCATTACAGCGTCAGCACTTTCTTCTGCGTGCTTTTCGTCAACACCCGTCAGATATTTACGGTAGTCGTGGAGCAGTCCGCTTATCTGCGCAAGCTCTGCGTTAACACCTCTGCGCAGTGCGATAAGCCCTGCCGTCTGTGCAGTGCCGAAAAGATGAATGTATGCCTTCTGCCGTCTTTCCTCGGGCAGTGTCGCTATCATCTCCGACACTACGGCAGATATTACCTCTATCCTGTTAATTTCCATATATCCTCCGCTCAAGATACGTCTATATCGTCAAGGTACTTATAGCCGTAGTCACGGATATAGTCCTTTCTTCCGTCAAGGTTATCACCAAGCAGCAGCTCGAATATCTCCTGCGTTTTCTGTGCGTCCTCCGGCATTACTCTTATAAGCCGTCTTGTTTCAGGGTTCATAGTGGTAAGCGACATCATTTCCGGTTCGTTCTCACCAAGACCCTTTGAACGCTGTATCTTATACTTCTGCTCGCCTATATCGGCAAGTATCCTCTGTTTTTCTGCTTCTGTATAGGCAAAGTAGGTCATATCCTTGCTGTTTATCTCATAAAGCGGCGACTCTGCGATATACACAAAGCCCTTTTCTATTACGGTCGGAACAAGTCTGTACAGCATAGTAAGAATAAGCGTTCTTATCTGATATCCGTCATAGTCCGCATCGGTACAGATTATTATCTTTTCCCACCTGAGATTGTTTAAATCAAAGGTTGAAAGGTCTTTATTCGCCTTTGCCTTTACCTCGACACCACAGCCGAGTATCTTCATAAGATTTGTGATGATCTCGCTCTTGAATATCTTGTCATAGCTTGCCTTAAGGCAGTTGAGCGTCTTACCTCTTACAGGCATTACTGCCTGATAGTCTGCATCCCTCGCCTGCTTTACAGCGCCTAAAGCCGAGTCACCCTCCACTATATAAAGCTCTCGTCTTGCCGTGTCCTTACTCCTGCAGTCAACGAACTTAGGTATCCTGTTCGCAAGGTCTATCTTGCCCGAAAGCTGTTTCTTTATTGTATCTCTTGCCTTTGCGGCATTTTCACGGGCACGCTTGTTTATCAGCACCTGCTCGCATATCTTGACCGCTTCGTCCGGATTTTCAAGGAAGTACACTTCAAGCTGATGCTTCAGCCAGTCGGTCATAGCCTCCTGTATAAATTTATTGGTTATGCTCTTTTTCGTCTGGTTCTCATAGCTTGTCTGCGTTGAAAAGTTTGAAGATATGAATACAAGGCAGTCGGCAATATCGGTAAATTTTATCTTGCCCTCAGTCTTGTTGTACTTGCTGTTAGCTTTCAGCCAGCCGTCTATCTGATTTGTGAATGCCGCCTGCATAGCCTTGTCTGGACTTCCGCCGTGTTCAAGCCAGCTTGAATTATGATAGTGCTGTATAAGCTGAACTTTGTTTGAGAATACAAAAGCGACCTTCATCTTTACTTTGTATTCCGGCTTGTCCTCTCTGTCCTTACCTGTACGCTGTGTGCTCCATACCTGCTCGGTCGTGAGTGCTGTATCGCCTACGATTTCTTTCAGATAATCGCTGATACCGTTTTCATAGCAGTAGATATGCTCTTCAAAGCGTGTTTCCCCTGTTTCCTCGTCACGCACTTCGTTTCTCAGCACAAAGGTCAGCCCGTCATTTACTACCGCCTGTCTGCGCAGAACATCGTCAAAATATTCAAACGGTACGTCAATATCTGTAAATACATCAAGGTCTGGTTTCCACTTGATTTTAGTACCCGTTGTTCCGTCCGACTGGTGACGGCGGAAGCCTCTTTCTTCCTTTTCAACGTTATAGCCCTTTTCGAATCTCAGGTCGTATATCCACGTTCCGTTGTTACTCTCGACCTCCATATACTCAGCCGCAAACTGCGTCGAGCAGAGGCCAAGACCGTTAAGGCCGAGCGAATATGAGTAGTTGTCTCCGCTGTTGTTATCGTACTTACCGCCTGCGTACAGTGTGCAGAAGGCAAGCTCCCAGTTGTACTTTTCCTCGTTTTTATTGAAGTCTATCGGTATACCTCTGCCGTAGTCCTGCACTTCAATGCTTTTATCAAGAAAGCGTGTAACGATTATCTTCTTTCCGAAGCCCTCTCTCGCCTCGTCTATCGAGTTTGAAAGTATCTCAAACACGGAGTGACAACAGCCGTCAAGCCCGTCCGAGCCGAATATAACACCCGGACGCAGTCGCACCTGATCGGGTCCTTTCAGCTGTTTAAGACTGTTATCGTCATAATTTTTCTTTGCCATCAGCTTTATCCTTTCAACCGCCGTACTCCCCTGTACAGCGAAACTTTAGTCAATAATTAGTTTTATTGTACCACAAATCCCCCGTTTTTGCAAGTGCGGCGGGTCGCCGCTGACAATTCGCCGTTCTGTCGGTTCGGGCTTTGCTTTACCTCCGTTACCGGCGGGCGGCTGTGTGCCGCTTCAAATTCGCCGTTCTGTCGGTTCGGGCTTTGCTTTACCTCCGTTACCGGCGGATATTAACGTTATAAACATACGATTAAGAACGATACTGCACAATCTTAGCAGTACCCCAATTCTATTGAAAAAACCTATTAATTATAGAACCGCATTTTCTACAAAACAAAATCCCTGAGAGCCTCAACTCTCAGGGATTTTACTATACTATATCAACTTTCGTATTGCCATCCGATAAATCAATACTTAGCGTAAGGATTCTCACCGTCATACAGCATACCTGCGGGACGGTTGAATTCAAGATCCTCAACACCGAGGTACTTCAGTGTATCGAAGATAGCCTTGCCGTAGTGACCGAATGCTACTGCGCCGTGGTGAGGATAGTTCTTCTTGATAAGAACGTTGCGGTAGAATCTTCCCATTTCGGGGATAGCAAATACGCCGATAGCGCCGAATGAACGTGTAGCAACAGGGAGAACTTCACCCTGGGCAACATAAGCTCTCAGCTTAGCGTCAGCTGTGCTCTGTAAACGGAAGAATGTGATATCGCCGGGAACGATGTCGCCCTCGAGCGTACCTCTTGTAATATCAGGCTCCTTATCGGGCTCAAGACCTCTGTGCATGATGAGCTGATACTTCATAGTCTTGCTTGTCAGCTTGCACGAAGCTGTGTTACCGCAGTGGAAGCCCATGAATGTATCCTTGAGCGTGTAGTTGTACTTGTCCTTGATGGATTCAACATACATATCTGCGGGAACAGAGTTGTTGATGTCGAGCAGTGTAACTGCGTCTTCCGAAATGCAGGCACCGATATATTCGCTGATTGCACCGTATATATCAACTTCGCACGCTACGGGGATTCCTCTTGCTGTAAGTCTTGAGTTTACATAGCAGGGAACACAGCCGAACTGTGTCTGGAATGAAGGCCAACACTTGTTGGCGAATACAACGTACTTTCTGCTTCCCTTGTGCGCTTCCATCCAGTCAAGAAGCGTAATCTCAAGCTGTGCAAGTCTGGGCAGGATACCGGGCATCTTGTTGCCGTCGCCAAGCTCCTTTTCCATATCTGCAACAACTTCGGGGATTCTTGCGTCATTCTTATGCTCGTTGAATGCGGCATAAAGGTCAAGCTCCGAGTTTTCTTCGATCTCAACGCCGAGGTTGTAAAGCTGCTTTATAGGAGCGTTACAAGCGAGGAAGTCCTGAGGACGAGGACCGAATGAGATAACCTTTAAGTTGTTAAGGCCGATAACCGCTCTTGCAACAGGGATAAATTCCTTTATCATATCTGCAACCTCTGTAGCTGTTCCTACAGGGTATTCGGGTATGTATGCCTTGATGTTTCTGAGTGCTAAGTTGTAGCTTGCATTCAGCACGCCGCAGTAAGCGTCGCCTCTGCCGCCTACTAAGTTATCCTGTGTTTCCTCTGCCGCAGCAACGAACATTACAGGACCGTCAAAATACTTTGCAAGCAGTGTTTCAGCCGACTCGGGACCGAAGTTTCCGAGGTATACAACGAGTGCGTTGCAGCCTGCGCCATTAAGCTCCTCAAGAGCCTGCATCATATGTGTTTCGCTTTCGATAGTGGTGGGACATTTAAATACGTCAACACCGATCTCCTTACATGCCTTTACAACAGCCTCACATCTTGAAGCTGAAAGGCTCATAGGGAAACAGTCACGGCTTACAGCCGCAATTCCGAGCTTTACATCGGGTATGTTCTTCATAGCAAAAATTCCTTTCTGTGCAGTTTATTCTCTGCTTTATAAATCTGTCATAATACCGCCGCATTTTTTTGTTATGTACCGCTTACGTTTCGAGTAATCGTTTACTTGCATTCGCAAAACAAAAAACCTCTGCGACAGGTGTTATTATTATTGTATCACAAATAATCGTCATTGTCTACAGATTTCCGATAATTTTACGCCGTTTTCACACGAAATTATCAGCAAGGTAATGTAACAGGTTACACGGTAATTAAGTAAAGCATATTTGTTTTACCGTTTATTGACACACCGTGCTATTTATGTTATCATTTTACTATATTAAGTATTTAAACAGCGGAGGAAGACCGATGAAATACAGACGATTGCTCTTTTGGGTAAAAGACCCGTATTCCGATAGTTCCGACGAACTGTTCACCAAAGCCGTAAAAGAAAATTTCTCCTACTGCGTTTCCCATTGTGACGACTACCGCAGAATATGCGAAAATCTCGGTATATCCTCTCCCCCGGATGCGTCCGGACTTCCCGTGATACCCACATTGCTGTTCAAGAAAAAGCAGATTTTCAATAAAGGCTGTATTCCGCTTATAAAAGCGACTTCCTCCGGCACAAGCGGCAGGAAAAGCATGGTAGCCTTTGACACGGGCGGCCTTCTCTGCGGACTTAAAATGGTTATGCGTGTATCAAAGCTGAGAAATCTGTTATCTCCTGTTCCGTGCCACTATATCATTATGGGTTACAAGCACCACAGAGGAAACAAGACCGCCGTAACAAAGACGGCTTTCGGTGCAACATTCTTCACTCCTGCACTGAGCCGCAATTATATCCTGACATATAAAAAAGGCGGATATTCCCCCGACTTTGACAGGATTATAAATCTTATTATCAGGCATTCACGTTCACGTTTTCCGACAAGATTCATGGGGTTTCCCGCTTATACTTATTTTCTGCTGAGAATAATGGACGAGCGTAAAATTTATCTTAAAATGCCGAAAGGTTCACGCATAATGCTCGGCGGCGGCTGGAAACAGTTCTATGCCGAGCAGACCGACAAAAATTCCTTTTACAGCCTTGCCGAAAAAGTACTCGGCATAAAGGAAAACGATATTATCGAATTTTTCGGAGCGGTAGAACATCCGATTTTATACTGCGACTGCAAGGAACATCACTTCCACGTTCCCGCTTACAGCAGAGTGATAATCAGAGATGTCGATACGTTAAAACCGCTTGAAAACGGCAAGACAGGACTTGTAAACCTGATAACTCCTATGGTTAAAGCAACCCCGGTGCTTTCCGTGATGACAGATGACCTCGGCATACTTCATAACGGAAGCGAATGTTCCTGCGGACTGAAAACGCCGTTTCTTGAAATTGTCGGCAGAGTTGCGCCGGAGGATATAAAGACCTGTGCGGCAGGTGCAGAAGAGATAATAAAGGGAGTGAACGTATGATTTTCTTTGATGGCGAAATATACGAAAACGATATGTGCGACAAGCTGTTATCCCGTTTTGAAGACAGGATATGCGACACTCTCGGAAATTATCGGCTTTCCGCTAAGCAGGTCATGCTTGCCGCCGAAAAAATCAGCACGGATATAGAAAACGGCGCTTTTGACGATATGCTCTCAACGCTTGACGTTGAAAATGTGAGTTACTATAAACAGCTTATAATCTCCTGCCTCAGCCGTGAAAATCTTGAATACAGGCTGAAAACCGAACTCGGAGATTCAGACGGCATTGTCGGTTCTCCGAACGGCATCACTCCGAAAATAAAAATTCAGACAAAACCTCTCGGCGTTCTGTTCCACATAGCCGCAGGAAATGCCGACGGCTTACCCGTGATGAGCGTTGCAGAAGGACTTCTTGCAGGCAATATAAATATATTGAAGCTTCCGTCCGCCGATAAAGGCTTGTCGATCCGCATAATAAAGCGGCTTTGCAAGTATGAGCCTTTGCTGTCACGCTACATATATGTCTTTGATACCCCGTCAAGCGATGTGCGTACCATCCAGACGCTTGCAGGCTTTGCCGACGGCATAGTGGTATGGGGCGGTACTGAAGCCGTAAAAGCAGTGCGTTCACTTGCTCCGCCGGGAGTTAAGCTGATTGAATGGGGACACAAGCTCGGCTTCTGCTACATTTCCGATTACGCAAACCATACAGATGAATTTTCGGCTCTTGCCGAGCATATAGCCTCTACAAAGCAACTGCTCTGCAGTTCCTGCCAGACCGTGTTTATTGACACCGATGATAAAACCAAGCTTACCCTATTTTGCAAAATGTTCCTTCCGTATCTTGAAGCGGCAGTCGGAAAACACAGAAATACCTCAATAGGCACACGGGCGAGAGATACGCTCATAAGCTACTCCGCTCGTCTTGAACAGGCAATCGGGATACGGCAAATTTCTCCCGACGTATTTTACGGTAAAAATTGCAGTCTTATCATAAAAGACGACTTTGAACTTGAACTGTCGCCTATGATGTGCAATGTGCTTGTAAAAAGGCTTCCGAGAAAGGACATAATGCGTACACTGAGAAACGCAAAAGGCTTTTTGCAGACCGCAGGGCTTATCTGCGACAAGGCTGACAGAGCAGAACTTACCGACCTGTTGCTTTCTGCCGGAGTTACAAGAGTTACGCAGGCAGGAAATATGTCCGCTTACTTTTTCGGAGAATCCCACGACGGAGATTATCCGCTATCCCGATACACAAGAAAAATCAATATTGAACTGAATGCTCAGACTGAGGAAACAAATATATGAAAAAACTCGTTTTACCGCTCAACATTATTTTTCTCGGCTTATCGCTTGCTTGCGATACAGCTCTGATAATTACTCATCTCTACCCGATAAAAATAACCGCAAGCGTTTTCTTTATGCTTGCCGCCGCAGTAAATCTGATATACGCCCTGAAATACTTCCCCGATAAGAAACTGCCGTCAGTAATACTGACCGTCGGTGTATTCTTCGCAATGAGCGCAGATATAGCGATAAACTTAAATTTCATCGCAGGAGCGGCGATTTTCGCATTAGGTCATATCTGTTATTTCATAGCATATTCGCTGATGCAAAAGCCCCGACCCACCGACTTTATCCCCGCAATTATAATATTTATCCCCATAGTGCTGTTTATGATGTTCTCACCGCTTCTTGACTTCGGCTCGGTTATGATGAAAATCATCGGCATTTCATACGCTGTTATAATCTGCATTATGACAGGCAAAGCAATAATGAACTTTATTCGCATAAAGAACAGATTCAACCTTATACTTGCGCTCGGCAGCGTGCTGTTCCTTATATCCGATATAATGCTACTGATGGCGTACTTCTCAAAAATAGATTTCCCGTTCTCGAATTTCTGCCTTGCCCTCTATTACCCCGGTCAATGCCTTATTGCAAACGGTCTTGCACATATAAAGACAGCTATAACAGAAAAAATCCGTGTCGCCTGACACGGATTTTTTATTACCGATTATTCCGGGCTATCGTCCACTCCCGACCGACCCACAAAGTCACACCAACCGCAAACCTCTCAAAAGGTCGGAAGCCGAGCGCCTCGGCTCGCATTTCCGCCTTTAAATACGGTTGCTGTATATTCACGATTGTTTGACGGCAGGAGCAAACAAACAAGTATTTCGATAGCTTGTTTTCAGCTACCGTCAACCCCGACCGTCCCACAAAGCCCAGCCAACCGCCTTCATTTCAAAAGGTCGGAATTGTCAGCGGCGACCCGCCGCTTAGTGCTTGCGGAACCAGTTACGCATCCACTTGCCGTTTTCGGTGAGATCGCTCTCGCTCCAGTTTCCGTTTGCCGATGTTCCCGGTCGCAGTACCGAGCAGGTTTCATCCTTGTTGCAGATACTCCAGTTACAGTAGCTTATGCCTTGCTTGTCAAAATAGCTAAGCCACTTCTGCGTTTCGTTGAAGTCGTTCGCACCTCCGCCCGATGCGTCACAAGTACCGAATTCCGACACGAATACAGGCAAGCCCTGCGCCACGCAGTTTTCTACATTTGAGCGAAGTCCTGCGTGAGTTGCCGCATAGAAGTGGAACGCATACATTACATTCTTGTAGTTCAGCGGATCGGAAAGCGGCTTGTCGATTTCCTGGCTCCATGTTGGCGTACCTACTATAATTACCGAGTTTGGCGCATTCTTGCGGATAACGGGTATTATCTTTTCCGCATACGGCTTGATATTGCCGCTCCACGATGCACCGCCGTTCGGCTCGTTGCATATCTCGTAAATTACATTCGGATATTTTACATATCTCTTTGATACCGTTTCAAAGAAGGATTTCGCCTCGTTTGTATACTTGGACGGGTCGCCGGGATTAAGAACGTGCCAGTCAATGATAACATACATATCCAGCTTGATGCAGATGTCAACACCCTTTTCAAGCAGTTCAAGGCTTCCGCTCTTGTTGCCCATATAGCACTGACCGTTGCCCCACTCGTCAACATACATTGCAAGACGGACAACATTCGTATTCCAGTCGTCACGGAGCGTTTTGAATGCGCTCTCGTTTACGAATTCGGGGAACCATGTAAGCCCGTGTGTGCTCATTCCTCTGAGCTGATAACCCTTGCCGCTCTTATCGACAAGCTGTCCGTTCTTTACCGAAAGCTGTCCGTGCTGTGATACCGGCGTAGTGCCTTTAGGGTCGCTCGGTGCCGGAGGAACTGTTGCCGCCGGCTTTTTGGTCGTTGACGTATTATTATTGTTGTTATTGCTATTGTTATTATTGTTGCTGTTATTTCCGGCACTCGTTCCTGCGGTACTTCCGTTCACAGTCACTTTACCCTCATTGATATAAGCGTCAGCCGAATAATTGAAGCCGAATGAAACGCTCTTTCCCTTTTCTATAGTTCCGTTGTAGTTCTCGTTCTTGACCGTCATTGTGTTTCCCGAAATGCTGAATATTCCGTTCCACTGCGACATCAGCTTTGTGTTGCCGGGGACGGTTACCTTTGCCGTCCAGCTGTTCACCGTATCGCCGTTATTGGTTATAACAATCTCATAACCTCCGCACTTCTTACCGCCCTCTTCCCAGCTGCTCGACTTCTTCCATTGAACAGTGAAATTGCTTGCAGATGAAGCAGGCTTGCTCTGGCTGTTGTTTTTAGTGTAGGCAGTTGACGGTGCCTTTGTTGTATCGGCAGGCTTCTCGGTATTCTCTGCCTTTGATGTATTTTCCTGCTTTGAAGTATTATTTTCTTCCTGTTCGGAGGTATCGGAAGATGTGTCGCTCTCTGTTACTGAGCTGTCAACGGAAGTAACCTCGGAATTTTCATCAACACTGCTCGTATCCTCAACATACGATACATTGCTTTCGGTCTCCGAATTGCTTCCGACAGACGATAATACACCGCTGTCCTGCGCCGCACAGCCTGCAAGCATAGCCGCCGCAATAAACGCAGCTATCGCACGTCTGATTATAGATTTTTTCATATTTCCTCTTTCGGTCGTGATATTAAAACAGCCCTCACGAATGAGGGCTGTCGTTATTCGTTAATCTTTTTAAGATTACTTTCTCTTCTTAGCAACTACTACTGCACCTGTTGCGAGGAGTGCAACACCTGCAACTGCTGCAACGCCTTCAACACCTGTGTTTGTGTTGGGCTTTGTAGAATCGCCTGCTGTGGGAGCTGTTGTATCAGCGGGAGCTGTTGTATCAGCAGGCTGCTGAGCGTCAAGACCTGAAACTGTAAATTCAATCTCTAAAGACTTTGTGGGGTATGCACCGTTATAACCATCTTTCTTAAGAGCATCGTTCCAGATGTTAGCAAACAGAACCTTTGTATGACCTGACTTCTTACCGTCTTCTGTATCAATGATAGGATCAGCAACTTCTGATGTTACTGTACCGTCAACGATAATCTTGCAGTCAGAGAACTTAGCGATAGATTCACCGTCTTCGCCTGCGTCCTTGTTGAAAGGAATATCTGTTGAAACGAACAGAAGGTTGAATGCAGATGCACTGTCAAGTGCCCAGTCAAAGTCAGTAATACCAACCTTGTATGTGCCGTCCTTGTCGATCTGTACATCTGTGTATGTAGCAGGAATAACATAGCCGCCACTACCATCCGGCATATCATCATCGAATTTGTCTTCATACTGAGGGAATGTTTCAGGGTCGTTACCGCCCCATACGATTACGCTGTTGAAGTACTTGCCGTCTGCAACGTCCTTACCATATGAAGCATCATCAAAAGAGTTTCTGAATGAGTAGGGTGCTGTCTGGAAACCGATATAAGCATTATAAGTTTCTGCTGCTGCGCCTACTGTAAGTGTGCCTGCTACTGCCATTGCAGCAGCTGCACCGATGAATCTTTTCATCTTCATTTTAATTACCTCCAAACAAATTGTATATGTTTCATTCTTATGAGTGTTGTTAAAAGTTTACAACATCCTCAATAAATTAATTATAACCTCTGCCCACCAAAAAATCAATTTGCATTTTTCACACATTTACCACATAACTTTTAGTTATTTTGTACAATTAGGTTATTAAGTTATAACGCAGACCATTCTCGATTGTCACCCATTTGTGCAGTTTGGTTGACACAAAGCGCTGTCGGTGGTATTCTGTTAAAGTCGTTTGACAAAATGGAAAGGAAACAAAAAATATGAACAGACAGAAAATCACAACAATCGTACTTTGTGCGCTCTTTGCGGCAATTACGGCAGTACTTTCGCAGATAGCGATACCGATGCCCTCCGGCGTACCGGTTACATTACAGACCTTTGCAATAGCCCTCTGCGGCTTTTATCTCTGCACGGCAAGAGCAACCGTTTCAACGGTCGTTTATGTTCTGCTCGGTGCGGTAGGCGTTCCCGTATTCAGCGGCTTCAAGGGCGGAATCGCTTCAATAGTAGGTCCTACGGGCGGATTTATAATCGGCTTTATCGCTATGGCGGCCATCAGCGGAATCGCATTCAGAAATATGCCCGAAAAGTTCCGTATACCGCTTAGAATAGCAATGGGCATCTTAGGCGTTGCCGCTTGCCATATCTGCGGATTTGTACAGTACGCTCTCGTTGCAGGCAAGGATCTGTTATCCAGCTTCCTGCTCGTATCCGCTCCCTATCTTATAAAGGATATAGCAAGCGTGGTTCTCGCATACTTTGCCGCTCTCGCAATTTCAAAGGCTCTGAAAAGAACAGGCTTTGCCCCCAGCGAACAGGCGTAATTGCAATATATTTATAAACATTAAAGGCAGTGCCGAGCGGCGCTGTCTTTTTGTTTTTATAATAACAAGCACAAAGTAAAAAAACAATTTACTGCTCCCTCGTAAAAGGTAATATTGACATAAAATCCGAACAATTAAAACCATACACGTTTTAATACCCGCCGATAACGCAAGCCTCGCCAACCTCAGACAATTCCAAAGGCGAAATTTACAGTGACTTTCAGTCACCGCCGTTTCGCTACCCTGCGGATAACTCAGACATTTCCAAAGGCGGAATTTGAAGCGGCACATTGCCGCAGGAGGAATTTGAAGCGGCACATTGCCGCAGGAGGAATTTACAGTGACTTTCAGCCACCCGCCCTGCTTTGACTTTTCTTCTGTTAAGTGCTATACTTTATAAATAGAAAGGCAAAACACGGAGATACTATAAATGGATAACAAATACGAAGAACGGCTCGGCACAGCCTCGATGCTGCCTCTCATACTTAATATGGCACTGCCGGGCTTTGCGGCACAGCTTATAAACCTGCTGTACAGCATAGTTGACAGGGTCTTCATCGGACACATAGAACTTATCGGCACAGATGCGCTGGCAGGTATCGGTGTTACAAGCTCGATAATCATTCTTATCTCGGCATTTTCACAGATAGTCGGCGGTGGCGGCGCACCGCTTGCCTCAATAGCGCTCGGCAAGGGCGACCGTGAAAGAGCGCACAGGATACTCGGCAACGGCTTTTCGCTGCTCGTGCTGTTTACTGTAGTAACATCGGGCATAACCTACATCTTTATGGATCCCCTGCTCCGCCTTATCGGCGCAAGCGACGCTACTATCGGCTATGCCACAGACTACCTCTCGGTATACCTTACAGGCACGCTGTTCGTAATGTTCGCAACCGGACTTAATTCGTTCATAAATGCACAGGGCAGACCCGGAATTTCAATGATAGCCGTAATAATCGGCGCAATCCTCAACATAGGCCTTGATCCGCTTTTTATCTATGTGTTCGGTATGGGCGTAACGGGCGCCGCTCTCGCAACGGTAATATCACAGGCTGTAAGTGCCTTTGTAATAGTCGGCTTTCTTGTATCCGACAAAGCGACTTTGAAAATAAAGCCGAAATATCTTAAGCCCGATATAAAAATAATCGGCTCGCTGTTCGCACTCGGAATCGCCCCGTTTATAATGGCAAGTACGGAAAGCCTTGTCGGCTTCGTCCTCAACGGCTCGCTGAGCGCATACGGCGATATATACGTCAGCACCCTTACGGTAATGCAGAGCGCAATGCAGTTTGCCGCCGTGCCTCTGAGCGGCTTTGCGCAGGGCTTTGTTCCGATAGTCAGCTACAATTACGGCAAGGGCAACACCGACCGTGTCCGCCTCTGTTTTAAATATTCCGTGATAATTATGTTCTCGTTCTTCGCCCTGACAAACCTGTTTATGATTACCTTCCCCGAATTTGTCGCAGGAATGTTCACAGACGATACCGCACTTATAAAAACAGTCGGCAGAATGATGCCTCTTTTCCTTACGGGCATGACCATATTCGGACTTCAGCGTACCTGCCAGAATATGTTCGTTGCTCTCGGTCAGGCTAAAATTTCACTGTTCATAGCCCTTTTGCGTAAAGTGATACTGCTTATCCCTCTCGCCCTTATCCTGCCGAATTTTCTCGGTGTAAAGGGTGTATATCTCGCTGAATCCGTAGCGGATGCTACCTCGGCAATCTGCTGTACCGTTATCTTCGCTCTTACCTTCCGCAAGATACTCAAAAAGCGTGAGCAGACATAAATTAAACAATCAAGCGGTCACAGGGACAGATACAGCCCCGTGACCGCTTTTTCTTATACGATTTTCAAGCACCGCCTGCACATTTCCCGTGCAGGCGGTGCTTTGCATTGTAGCTTTAGCAAAAATAAACCACCGCTTG
>OGXI01001351.1_pt1 | contig 20518 bp, 18 predicted proteins | sample 1576221 | NCBI WGS metagenome assembly OGXI01 (sample SAMEA3541523, study PRJEB24748) | human gut metagenome | biome: human gut; feature: human-associated habitat; material: faeces | place: China | collected 2012
GAGGTCTGCAAGATAAACATCTCCGCGCCGGTACTCCCAATTCTTGCGCAATGGCTTCACCTCCTAAAAACTCTGTTATATATACTGCCTCCCATTTGTCCACGACCCCCGGAGGCAGGGAACTCATCAGGCGGCAGTCTGCGAAGCTGCCTCATAGGAATCTAACCTCCCCGCCTTCATTTTGACCGGGCCGCGAATTACGGAAGTATCATTATCTCTTGTGCGTTTCATGGCTGTATCCGTTGCAGCCGGATATTTCAGATTGGTTCGGAATCGCTCACCGCCTTGCTTTCCGTAATCACCCGGGTTGGGCAGGCGTGTCATGGCGCACCATCATACAGCTGGAGAATCTCTCCCGCACAGGAACGTACCTGATGAATGTGTATGAAATTTTCAAGGTTCAGTAAGCAGAGCGCGAATCGTTTTTATCAGACAGACTCATTTGCTCCTCTCACCCTTTAGCCGGTGGGAAGGCTTATTTTCGGACACGCTCAAAGAGATTTTTTGATTTTTTCTTTCAGACGTGTCCAGCGCCGGTGCGCGGTGTTTTCGGATAACCCAACCTCCAGAGAAATCTCGGAAAATGATTTTCCCTGAGATCTTCTCAGCGCAATCAGAACAGTGATTGGATCGGTTTCTGAAAGCAGGCTGAACAGTGCGGGGCTGTCGATGCCGTCCAGAAAATCCGAAACGGTTTTCATATCCGGTTTCTCCTCATCTGCTGCAAGCTGTTCGAGATAATCGCCGCCATCCGCATGATGTTCGTAATACCGCCGGTCGGAATTGAATATCTCCCAATCGTAGGCACGGAGCTGCGCAATCCTGTCCTCGCTGACGCCGAGCTCGCGCAGCTGTTTTTCCTCGGCTTCTTTCCAGAGCCGCCATTTTCTTTCTTCACTGGCCTTGTTGTATGCCATTGTCTTATCCTCCGAATTTCTGAATTTTGTTTGGAATTCAGAAACCGGAGGAGGAGAACGGCAGCGCGTTCTGCGCTTTTGGGCATAAAAAATAGAGAGGTCTTTGTCTGCCGGAACAAAAGCCTCTCTATGATGAAATTGTGCCGGAGACATAAGAAAACCCCCGTAAGTTGTCGTTTAGCTTTTGCGCTAAAAGGCTAACTTACGGGGGTTCCTCAGCTGTGCAGCTGAAGTGTCACGGCTGTTCGTTCTATTCTATTTTATCTCTGATTTGTGCGCCCTCTGTGTTATGGCAAAAATCGGGTGTTTTCTCTGTGCGCCGGATGTGTTACACGCCGAACAGCTCCTCATATCGAATCAGGCTATTCTTTTTCAGATGCTCCGTCACCACATCGATTTCCTCCTGGGTCATATCGTCTTTGAGGCGGAAATATTCCTTCTTTGCCATATCGGCACCGGACAGACTGTATGTCGCCATGATGAGCCAGTAACAGATCAGGCCGTTGCCGGGGAATAGCTCATGCGCCCTGGCGGCGTACTCCATGACGCCCGCATAGTCTTTCTGCTTTGCCAGCTCGCGCATCAGGGCATCTGCGGCCTTGATATAGCGAACTTCATACTGACTGACAATATCATTCAGCCACAGCTGGTCTCTGCCGCACATGAAAACCGGGCCTTTGTAAAGCTCTACCGCTTTGCGAAGCTCCTCAATTCTTTCAGCGCTTCCGGATGCCGCCTCGGCGGCTTTCAGGTGCAGATCAAACTGTTCGATGTCGGTCGTAATCTTCAGATTCGGATTTCTCCTGTACCCGCTGCCTTCACGGATGATCAGTCTTGCGGATTGTCCAGTGCGCTTTGCATACATATTGGAAAACCGGTATATGCTTCCGCGGATTGCATTTGTATTGCCGTCAAAATCTTCTCCGGGGTTCAGATGTTCAAAGATTTCTTTCGGCGAGTGGGCGCGTTCCGGCTTCAACAGCAGATAGGCTATAAGCTGAATGGTTTTCGGCGCATTGATGATTTGCTCGGTCAGCGTACCGCCTGCCGTGCGGATTTCCAGGTCGCGGAAGAAGCTGATATAGACATCATAGCTCGGTTCTATCGGGTTCATGGCCTCGATGATCTTCTCACGTTCCATGACATTCTGCTGGGCAAGCGCACGGTGAAGGACATAGGCGAAGATGTACAGCGCTTCCGGCCGCTCCAGATATCTCGATGGGTTACGGATGACAAGAAAACCGGTCGGTGCTGGAGAGAACGGGGATGCAAGAATGGCTTTTGCATCCAGGCGCTCATACAGTGCAAATTCTGCTGGATTGGATTCCCTGATTTCAGTTGTATCAGGCAGAACAATAGGCATGGCGCTGTGCATGGATTCCAGCCAGCGCGGCATGACCTCGGCATCCTCCAGTCCGCTCAGTCTGTAAAGCGTTCTGTCGATTGCACCTCCCGCGCGGAACCAGCAGATCGGCCTCCACAGGCAGGTATCCATATCGATGTCCATGACGCCGGCCCAGTCCCCGCCATAGAACTCACATACCGTTTTCAATGTGACATCAATGATCTCCTTCGGATCATCGGTCTCATGCAGTGTGCTCTCAAGAACGGTTTCAACACGATCCTTTTCCACACAGTACAGCAGGTATTCATCATCATACTGCGCCAGTTTCTCCGGAATCCGGCGCGCCCTTCTATTTTTCTTAAATAAGCCTGCCATGATATCCCTCTCCTTTCGCCGAACAACAGCAGATACATTCCCAACACGAAAAAACAGCACAGTCCGCCAGTACATGATACCGGCAGTCTGTGCTGCAATGATTCTATATCAGCTATCCCAAGGATGAGGTCAGGTGTTCTGTTTCAAAAGGTTATCGAATTGTGTCGGTGCGCTCAGCAATGTTGCAGGCTCTATTTCCAACGCATCGGCGATGTTATAGAACACCTCAAGCGAAAAGGATTTGGCTATACCCGCAGCCTCGATTGAACTGATAAGAGAACGACTGACTGATGCACGTTCTGCCAGCTGCTCCTGGGACAGGCCGCGATACTTTCTGAACGTAGAAATGGTTATGCCCAGCTGAATGAGTCTGTCCCGATTCTTGAGGCTCATTTCCTTGTCCATGTTCACGCACCTGCCTTTCGTCTTATCTTGTATATATATTTTACCGCGAATAGGCGTATTTTTCTGCACTTGCACATGAGCGTATGCTCACAATTAAGTACATACACCCTTAAATACATACGAATCATCTTTAATTCACGCATTTTTTCACTCTCCAAGTCAATTTGCATACAATTTCTATTGTTTCTGCAATGACCGGAGGCGACCGGCAGGGAGTGCGTTTATGTTGCATGGAGTATGCGTTCAGCATCAGGCCGCAGGTATGCGGGCAAAAAAATAGCACAGCCACCGTAGCAGTGACTGTGCAGGGTAAGTCCTTTGAATGTATCAGGTGTGTGGAATTGTGATGTAACCGCCAAACAACATCGCGACCTTGCCGGCACTTACCATCCATGAGAAAATAGACAGCAAAAGCAGATGAGATTTTTGGGACAACTCCAGAAAATCTCAAGCAGATGGGAGAGGTCAAATGGAAACGCAGGCAATGGCAGTTCGGGAAGAAAACTGGCTTCGTGCCATCCAAGCGGCGGCACAAAGTGGAAAAACACAAGAGGCATGGTGCCGGGAACAAGGCATCGCGCCATCCACGTTTTACCGCTGGAAGCAAACCTTGCGGAATCGAGTGCTAAGCACACAACAGGCGGAAGGACCAGCTTCTTGCTTTTCCGAGCTTGCCATACCAGAAAAATATTGCAGAACACAATCACTTTCATCGCAAGACAAGATTCTTGTGCACACAAAGAAGGTCACAATTGAACTGCCGGCAGGTTGCAGCGAAGAGCAGCTAAGGAGGGTCCTTCGGGCGGTGGAGCATGTTGGCTGACATTTCACGGGTGGAGCACATCTATGTGGCGTGCGGCTACACAGATTTGCGCAGCGGCATAGACGGCTTGGCCACACTGGTCGAACGACAATTTCAGTTGGATCCCTGCTCCAACAGTCTGTTTTTGTTTTGTGGGCGTCGCAGAGATCGTATCAAAGCACTGCTATGGGAGGGAGACGGGTTCGTGCTGCTGTATAAGCGAATGGAGAACGGCGGTGGATTCCAATGGCCACGCAGCAAACAGGAAATGCATCAGCTAAGCTGGCAGGAATTCCGCTGGCTTTTGGAAGGACTGTGTGTAGAGCAGCCGAAGGCAAACAAACCTGTTGAACGGGTTCATTTGTAGGAGCTCGGCCTAAAGTTTTCAACAAAAAAGGGACTGGATTTTGCAGCATCCTGCCTGAAATTTTTGCTCATACTTCTCACCCTGAACGGCTCGCCAGGCGGGCCGTTTTGCGGTATAATGAGGGGGCAGAAAAAGGAAAAAACAAAGAGTGAATCGGAAGGATGTGGGCGGAATGACGAAAGCACAGATGCTGAAAACCGGCATAGCACAGCTGCTGGAGAAAAGGCCCACCACAGCTGCAGAGAAGGACGCCTACATCCACGAGTTGCAAAACACCTTAAAAGACGTCACTGCCGAGGTGGCTGATTTACAGGAGATGGTGCAGTGGCTGCGCAAGCAAATGTACGGCAGCAAAAGCGAAAAGACGCCTGTGCCAGACGAAAAACAGCTCGGAATATTCAATGAGGCCGAGCAGGAATACAAACCGGAGGTTCCGGAGCCCATTAAGAAAGACCAGCGCGGTTACCACATTAAGACGCCGGAAGAACGTTGGAAGCTTGTCGGCGGCAAGGATATCACGTTTGAGGACAGAATCCTGGCCTTGCAAGGCAGGGATTTGATTTGCACGTACTGCGGCACCGAAATGATCTGCATTGGGAAGGAAACGGTGCGGGAAATTCCTGAATTTGTGCCAGCCAAGCTGAAGATCGTTCGATACATTCAGCCAACCTACTGCTGCCCTTGCTGCAAAAAGAAAGGCATTGTGCGCATTGTGAAACACCCGGCGCCAAAGCCACTGCTCAACCACAGCATGGCCAGTGCCAGTGTAGTGGCCGAGGTTATGTACCAGAAATATGTGCAGGCTGTGCCGCTATATCGACAGGAGACGCAGTGGAAGGACGCCGGGATTGCGTTCAGCCGTACTACCATGGCGAACTGGGTTATCCGATGCAGCCAGGACTGGCTGAGCCTGGTGTACGACCGGATGCGGAAGGAGCTTCTGGGCCGGGAGGTTCTTCACGCAGACGAAACTCCGGTACAGGTGCTGAAGGGAACCGGCAAGACCGCCGCCAACAAAAGCTATATGTGGGTCTACCGCACAGGCAAGGACGGACTGCCGCCGGTTGTCCTGTTTGAGTACCAGCCGGGGCGCAGCGGCGAATACCCCAAAAAGTTCTTGGAGGGGTTCACCCGCTACCTGCACACGGACGGCTACGCCGGGTACAACAAGGTGGAGCGTATTACCCGGTGCGGATGCTGGGCGCATCTGCGCAGGAAGTTCGTGGACGCCATGCCGTCAGCATTTGCCGATCTTGTGGGACCGCCCAGTTCGGCCCAAGTTGGCAGGGACTACTGCGATCAGTTGTTCGCAGCTGAAAAGGAAATAGAACTGCTGCCGGGAAAAGACCAACAGCGAGTACGCCTTGAGGTAGAAACACCCATGCTCAGGGCTTTTTGGTGTTGGCTTGAGAAGCTGGCAGAACAGCCCTTGGCCGGCAAGCTGAAAATTGCCGTGGAATACGCACTGAAACAGCGCCCGTATATGGAAAACTACCTGAAAGACCCTCGGTGCCAGATTTCCAACAATCTTGCCGAAAATGCAATCCGCCCCTTTACAGTGGGACGCAAAAACTGGCTGTTCTGCGACAGCGTGGAAGGGGCAAAAGCCAGCGCGGTTATTTACAGTATTGTGGAGACGGCCAAGGCCAACAATCTTTCAGTCAAAGATTATCTGCGCGTGCTGCTGGAGATGCTGCCAGAATGGGATGTTCATCAACACCCCGAGAATATTGATGCCCTCTTACCCTGGGGCGAGTATATTCAGGATAGATTTGAATAACGTAGTTGCAGGAGTTGACCTTTTGTCGGCTCCTGCTTTTTTGTCAAGGACGCCGGGTTATTGGGCACTTACATTGTGATTTTTTCGATCTCTGTTTTGCTGCCGTCAACGGTCATCATGGCGAAAGTAATCTCCTGATCGAACCGGCGCTTGCCGCAGCTTCCCGGATTCAGCCAGAGGACGCCATTCGCCATTTGCTCGGCGTATTTATGAGAATGACCGTAGATCACTACATCCGTGTCGTGCAGGTCTTTGGGCACAAACTTCCTGTTATGAACCACAAAGAATCTGCATTGCTCAATCTGAAAGGTCAGACTTTCTGGTATGTTCTCTGCCCATTCTTTATCGTTATTGCCGCGAACGACGTAGACCGGCGCGATTTCCTTCAGTCGGTCAATGATTTCCGGTTTGTTGATGTCGCCACCGTGAATGATTACATCGCAGCCGGCGATTCTGTCCAGTACTTCCGGGCGAAGCAGGCCGTGCGTATCCGAAAGAACTGCTATTTTTGTTGCCATCTGCTCAACCTCCCGGCAGTGATTTTTGTGATTACAACTGCTTCCCCAAAGGTTTAGGTTCCTTTTTCTGGGAGCTCGTCAGCTGATAGCTGAATTCAATCAGCTCTTTGATCTCATCATCAGCCGCCGGGCCGCACAGCAGTATCGAAACCCATTTTTCCTTGTTCATATGGTACGCAGGATAGAATCCCGGCTGCATCCGGAGCATACCAATAATGGTCGGATCACATTTCACATTTAGGACATCAACCACAGCGTTTCCATCTATACCCAGCTTAGACCGGTCCACTTCAATAATGACGCCATACCACTTGTTGTTATCTGTGTGGCGCAGGACAGCGTTCCAGTCATTCCACGGATAATCCGGCTCCGAACCGTAACGCTGCCTGCACCAGTCGAATACTTCTTGTCTGTTCATTTCCGCCTCATGCGTTTAGAGAAATTGATAATTCTCCGCCAAAATTGTTCATTGCAAACCTGCTATCTCCAAGTAACAATTCTTTCTCTACTGCATACTGAAAAGGGAAAAAATACGTAGAATTATTCAGTTCTGCAAAAGAATAGTATCCGTTGTTGTCAACAAGCATCATTGTATAAACCATGAAAGCAGACACTCTGCTATTACGCACAGTATGCTTCTTAATTTGATATCTGCCTGGCTTATCACAGTGGATGACATTCAGCTCTTTTAATGTTGAAATCAACTTATCGACAGAATGAAAAAGCGTCGTTCGCTCACCCCATTCGTCATATAGTTTTTGCTTAATCTGACTCAATGCAATTTCATCTTGAAATTCTGACATTTTGCCAATAAGCTTACACATATCATCGAAAACAGGGTAAGCTGCCATCATCATACACCAATGAACTTCCAATGCATATTCAGGTAAGTCTTTTATAATGCTGATAGCTTCATTTTTTAACTTGTTGCCAATTTCATTTTCATAAACCCAGATGTACATGAGTATTTCTCGGGTTTTCCTCAAATTAGTGGGGCTCGATATTTCAAAGCTTAGATATTCATTCAGCTGATCATGAATTTCCTTTTCAGAAAGTCCCTCCATCACTAACTCAGCTGTTTTGTTCAGCCACTGCATCTTCAAATTTCTTGATAACCCTACCATCTTAGCCATGTGTTTTCTCCGCCTTTATTTTTATAAACGGAACAACAACTTCGTCTATTGTCATTCCACCATGGGTCATTACTTGTTCACCAGAAACATCAAGCGATGTCCCTGCATCGCAAATCAAATATTCATATTCTTTTGGCAAGTAATATTTCGGATATTCAACCAATCCAAATCTGTCCTTCAACTTGCCTTTATCTGCAAAATCCTTTAGAACCACCATACGATGACTCTTCGTTTCTATGTCAACGCCAGCTCCAACATACTTTCCAATACCGGTACATTGGGTATTACCATGATCCGCTGTAATATATACATCAAAGCCATTGGATAATAAGCGCTCCACCAAATGTCTCAGCTTCTTCTCATTAGCCAATACCGATATGTCATTATACATGCCAAGCCGCCCCTGCGGTTGCGCGTGAACCAGATCATCGACATCATTTATTATTACAGCCCCGCATTTGACGAAGGCATTAAACTCAGCATCATACCCACGTGCATATCCAATCTGGCTGTCTGTGTATCCCAACGCTTTCGCACATGCCGTAAATTCAGCTTTTTCTTTGCTTTGAATCCAGGGCTCCCACAGCTGACTTGGAAATTTACCCGAAAGCAGGCATTGCCGGGATATAGAAGTTGTACTGGGAATCATGGCGAACATTGCAGACTGTTCATATTCAATCCCGCCGAAAGATTCGGATATAATATTCCAGTCAAACTCTGACATTCCATCCATCACGACAATGACAAATTTATCGCTGTGCTCATGCATATACTCCATTGTACGGCTTACCAGTACAGGAGTATCCTCATCGTTTTTTGTAGACAATGTTCCAAAGGACTTCATTACATAATCCTGAAACAGCGCATTGATCCTTTGTGTATCGATATTAAGCCCATATTGGATAGAATATCGATCAATCAAAGCTTTTTCCTCTGCAATACGATACCAGTCTTTATATGAGGGAATTGCATTCAATGTCGAGAGAATTGTCTTAAACCTTTCAGAAAAGTAGGCTGACAAATTACTCTTGCTGTAAACAATCGTATCGAAATACTGTTCCGTTTCCTCCCGACGCAGCAAGTTTTCATAGTTATTGGATATTACCATTGTCAGTAAATCCAAATCCATTATGGATTTATGTTGTAATACATCAGAATTCAATTTTGGAAATAGCGTATGCAACGATACTGCATAGATAGAAAGCCGCTGAAGTATGTCATAAGGAATATATGCTTTCTTTTCATTCAGTACTGCAATTTTGCCGTTTCCGCATTTCAAGTTCTTTTCATATTCAATACGGAAACTGAGATCATCCTTATATTCAACAATTTCAAATCCATGTGCTGCAAAAGCGTGAATGTAATCTGTACGGCTATTTAAGCCTTCTGAATCATTGATCAGTATGAAATCAGAATACAGCGCAGGCGAATGATCATACACATATTCCCCAAACATTATTACGCCTCCAATCTTATCAACATCATTAGGCGGAAATCTGGCAAAATAGTTCCGCTTTTCTTATATTCTGCCTCAATCTCTCGTTCCTCTTGATTAAGTTTTGCTATTCTTGAACGCCGAATATTATCAATACCTATATGCTCCGCTGCATCACGGCGGAGAGCCAGTGCATATTTGTATTTTTCGTACTGTTCTTTACTTCGCTTTTCCTGTCGTTCTTTTAATTCAACGAATGTATTGTAGGCGAAATCCATACTAATTTCCTGAAGTCGCTGATAATCCGATTCAGGAATACTGGGAGCCATGTGGCAGACAAGTTGGCTATTCCCATCCAAAAATACATCCATGATTCTTCCGCCAGCCATGGGACGAAGCACAAAATCATCATTCACAAAAATGGGGAGAATTCGCTTGCCCTGGGTTTCTTCAGAAATGGAAAGCTCCCAAAGCATAAAATAACCTGTCTCATTTGGGAAATTCCGAATTTCAACAGATATAAGTTGTGAAGTATGATCTTGCAGAATACTTCCATGCAAATGACTGGTAATCATCTCATCATTAATGCTGATCCTATCAATCATGGTCAGGTCACGACCATTCCAAGACTCATAATATGCCAGCATCTGCCTTAATGCGGTATCCACATCGAAGCTAGATTCTTTTCCAACCAGCTCAGTCAAATCCTTTTCTTCATGGAGAATGTCCTTATACTTAATGGCATTGGCTGCCTGCTGACGCATTTCCTTTTCTACGGATGCTATATTTTGCTCAATACGTGAGGAATGGCCAATAGAATTCATGTAAGCATCTGTAAAATCACACTCAGCAACTTCGCTGTCCAAGACATCAGAATATTTATCGACACCTAATTCTTTCATAATGACAGACAGTTTTTCTTCCAATACTTCACGGACACGGCTTTCCACTGTGTCTTTAATAATGAAGTTATAAATATGGACATCCCGTTGTTGGCCAATACGGTCAGCACGGCCACAGCGCTGTTCAATTTTCATAGGATTCCATGGCAGGTCATAATTGATAATAACATTTGCAAACTGTAAATTAAGACCTTCGCCACCGGCATCGGTAGAGATAAAAATGCTTGAATGCGTCTTAAACTCCTTCAACGCCTCATTTCGTTCTTCTATATTCATGCTTCCGTTAAGAATGCTGACAGAATATCCTCTCGACTCCAGCAAGTCCTTCAAATAGGTTTGCGTCCCCACGAACTCGGTAAAGAGAATAATTTTCTGAGCAGGGTCCTCACTCTGAAGCGCATCAATAGTATCAAATAAAGCTTCGACTTTAACATCAGGATGCTGAAATTCAGCTTGCTTTGCCACAGAAATAATAAGCTTCAGTTCTTCAATCTCGGCATTCCGGTCAAGTGATACAGCCTGCATGGCATCTGCATCGCCGTCTTCAATGTCACGATCTTCAAGATCCGCTTCACTCATGGAGCTTGCGCGCGTTTCTTCCTCCAAAAGAATATGTAAACGGCGTTCCAGGCTCTGACGAACCGCAGCAGTACTACTTGTAACCATCCGCTGCATGATAATCATCAGGAAAATAAGGCACATATTTTTCTTACGATTTCTTCTTGCCTTATCATAAGTCTTGGACACATAAGAACTGACCAATTCATACAGCTGCCGCTGCAATGAATGACGTTCATCCCAATGCAGCTCAACCAAATGTGTATATCGCTTTTTGAAAAGCAGGTTCCCATTATTATCTATTGCTTCGCGTTTCTCTGTACGGATCAGATACGGTGCCACCTGTTCCTTAACAATAGATTTATAGTTTGGAAATGCCTGCTCGTCCAACAACCGCACCAAGCGCAGAAACGGCTCAGTTTTTCCATTATGGGGTGTAGCGGTCAACAAAAGGAGATACGGACTTGCTTGAGAAAGAAGGTACCCAAGCTTATAACGAGCCACATCGCTGGAAGAACCAGCAACACGATGTGCCTCATCAATAATAATCAGATCCCATCCGCTATTGATAATGGCCTCGATTCGTTCCTGATTATATTTTTCAACCCGCTCATCGGACCAGCCTGCATGTTTTTCCACCGGCTTAATGGAATCCATTGGCGAAATGACTTGGTCAAATTGGCCATAGACATCGTCGTTGTCTGTCAGGCGACGAATTGTTTCAAAGTCAGATGGAAGTATCACTTGAAACTTTTCATGGAATTTTTCTTGCATTTCAGCCGACCATTGACTTACCAATCCAGTAGGACAAACCACCAGGATTCTTTTGACTAAACCGCGGGCTTTCAATTCTTTGATAATCATACCAGCTTCAATCGTTTTTCCCAATCCAACTTCATCCGCCAGAATATAACGGATATTATTGGTTTCCAAGGCACGATTTAGCACATGCAGCTGATGCGGCAACGGAATAATTCCACTGGACAGAGAAGATAGAATGCCAGAAGCAGTTTCGTTTTTGATTTTGGAAAGCAACACAACATAACGCAGGTAGTTTTCATCCAACTGCGCCTCATTACCACCCATATGTAACTGTTCTTCTGTTGCTCTGTACACGCTTCCGGTGGAGGGATTAAACACCTTATAAGAAGTATAACCCCATAGCTCAATGCGCTCCATAATCTGCACATTGGCTCCGGTTTGTGTGTCAAAAACGAAATCGCCTATACTAAACATTGCAATTCATCCTTCATAAATCAAACTCATATTCCGTTTCTTCCTTTTTCAAAACGGATCTTGCCTCATTAGGAAGACACTCCAGTTTTTCAATCACTTGAGATACCCATGTAGGGACTTTTTCAGGCTTGTCGATCTCCTCTTTTGTGCGAATATATAACCTAAGAGCTTTTGCCTTACCAACATCTCCGATAGAAAGATTTTCTTCAAGTCGGTACTCAAATCCCAGATAGTTTTCATGAACGATACCATCTGGGAAGTCATCTTCGCACCCAAACAGCTGTAGTATCCCGTGATTCTTTTTGATGGTCGCTTTTTCATCATCATGTCCGATGTTTTGCTTATCTCCATCGAAAATTGCAAAACAAGGAATTCCAAACTCACTATACAATCGATAGAAGCGGTCAATTTCGCTTTTACCGCCGCAACGAACGATAGTAACACCTTCTGCAATATAATCATATCCCAATAAATCGAAGAAATATGGGAGGATCAACGCTTCACTTTCACCTTCAACCAGAATGACTTTTCGCGCAAACATAGCTTCACTAGCTCGCTGCGAATCTCCAGTATTTTCATAAGCGTCTTTATATATGAACATCAGTTCTTCTTCTGAAGAATCTATTTTTGTACGGAGCTTAAGGTCGGCAACAAAATCAGCAGGATTCGCTTTTCTGATGTATGTTCCGTTATTCATTGATTTTCGCACAACATTGATCTCGTTAAACCTATCAAGAGACACAAACTCCGTCGAGTGCGTTGTGATGAATACCTGCGTTCCATTTTCCGCTAACTCACGAATAATCTTATGGAAATTCCGCCTTCCCTGAGGATGAAGATACAGTTCAGGCTCATCAATAAATATCGGAGTTTGATTTTTCAGCTTCAATTGAGAATACGCCTTCAAAATCGCAATAGTGATACTAGCTTGAACTCCCATGCCCAGCTCCGATGCACGGAAAGTTAGTCCGGTTTCCGCTTCATTAACCATGATTTGTAGTGTCCTAAACAAGTTCCAAGGATCGTACATATTCAAGTCAACATTGAAATCTGAAGGTTCACGATTAAGTTGCCGAGCAGTTTCCGTCCTAAGGATAGTTGTAAATGTCTCCATAAGATTGTTTCCACTTTCATCCTTCACTGAAAATAGAATATCATCTCTGACTCTTTGCATTTCAGACTTAAATGCTTCGCTCTTTGGCATAGTCTCCCCGGTCGATGGATCTGTTGTCATCTCAGTCAAAAATCTGGCGTTAATATCGCGTAAAAGTCTACCGAGGATAGTCCATCGATTCGCTGCCGGATTCTCAGCTATTTTCCTATCCGCTCCTATGAAAGCAGATATGTATTGCTGCCGAATATCGTCACTGACGTATCCATTTCCGTCTATGTTCAAGCCTGATTTTTCGTTATGATATCTGTCGTACCACTTGTTGGTCATCTGTAAAAAATGCCCATTGTCGAAGTACAGCGTAATGGCAACTCGTGCATCTTCATTGCCTCGAAAGTAATCCTCTTTAGGGAAGTTATTGAACGAGGGATAGACTGGTCCAAGAACCCATTCAATCGCTGCAAAGATATTACTCTTGCCGACACTATTCTCGCCAATGAAGACATTTACCTTATCGGAAAGTTGGATATCTATATCTTTTATGCTTTTATAATTCTGAATCTGAATTCTGGTAATCTTCAATGTCGATCCCTCCCAATTATGCGTTCCTCAACTATTTCCAGCATATATAGGCAGACATTTGCCCTACCGTTAGGTATGGTAACTGCGTTTTCAATCTATATGCTTGATCTTTTACTGAGGCGTTGCATATCTCGCATTATCTAAAATATTTACATCCACTGCTATCCAGTCAATATCACCGGTGGTATTGCTTGAAGTCCAATATTTTCCACTTATTCTGGCATTGTCTTCGTTGAGAATCATTCGACATGTCCCATGCTGAATTGGATTCTCTCTCTGGGTTGCCGAGGAAGGGTTTGTCATATATGTGTAGTACAGAACGTCCTGACCATATTCGCGAACAATCTCCGCAGTTATCGTAACGCTTGAATTGATATCTGTCGCCGTCTGAATATCAATACCAAGCCAAGATTGTTTAACCTGAACACGCATAGGTTTTTCTCCCGCGGTCCCATTAAAGTTATAATGGATGGTTCCTGTGTATTTTTCTTTCAAAATCGGGGGGCGATTCCAGGGAATGATTCGCCACATCCATTTTTCATAAATGCAAAAAAGAATTGTTACAGCAGTCACCGCATAACCGACATAGGATGTATAATCTCCAAATTCTTGCGGTTTCTTAATCAAATAACATATAGCAAAAGTCACCGCTGCTATGATTATTGCTGGTTTGAAGAGTTTCTTTATCCGTTCGTTCATCCGTTGCCTGCTCCTTACTCGTAATCATAAAAATAAGACAGTTGGTCTAAAAAATTGCATAAATTTGTATGATCACTCGTTGTCGGGCACAAAGCCTTGATTCCATTTGCTTCTTTATACTCCCCAAAATCATCCTTCCTGCGTCTTAACATTGCAATAAGTTGATTGAATGCAAACACTTTGCGATAATTTCCACAATTTGAAAGATACCAGGAATCCTCAACATTCCACAGCAACGATTCAAGCATAAACGAACTGACATTTTTGGCTGCACTGCTGTATGCTGTACAAGAACTATCTTCCATCAGGTAGCGCATCTTTTTCATAATACGAACCATTTTCTTGTAATGGTGATTCGTAGCATTGTTTTTCTTCCGTCCGTTAGCAATATGCTGCTCTGGATAATTGATAATCATGCCACCATGATCAGGGGAAATCACAACTCCACCAATGAAGTTGCTCTCATCCCGCTTATAATCCTGACGGTAGTCTCGATATCGACGGCAGGGAACTGTGTCAGCATCCTTACGATATGTATTTCCATGAACCTTTATAGACTTGTTCTTTCGCTCCACATCAGAACCAAATTTTTCTTCTAATGCCTCTTGAACTTCGTCTTTGAACGATTTTGCGCCTGCAGGAACGGTTGTAAAACCGTAATCTGCATCGCTCTGTGGATACATTGTTCCTGATGCTCGGTATTCAGTACGAAAAACTTCTTCCTGAATCACTGCAACATCCACATCACTTTCAGTACGTACATTCGTATTATTTGCGTAGGAGCCTTGCACAAATAGTTTGATTTTACGCGAATCTGATGAACGACGCATTTGCAAAGAATACGAAAGAGTATCAGGATACAGCGGTGCAATAGCTGCATTATCATCGGTAAAACCAAGTGTTTTCAATGCATCAGCCACCATACGGATTGCATTTTTGCACTGTCCATCCTCAGTTGCACTAAGAGGCTGAGAATATGTATTCAGCATAGATTCCGTAAATTTCAAACTAATCCCTCCTATCAAACACGTCCCAGACTGATATCGTAGTACATGAGCAGGTTCGGGTCCTCCTGGATGGTGGACTCCGGCAGGCGCTCAGCGATATTTACGATAGCCTGGTAGTTCTTGTCCTTCCACAGGCGGCTAAAGCCCACGCGGATGGCTTCAGAACGGAAGGATTTCAGCTTGCCTTTGCTGTTCATATAGCCTTCAAATTCTTTCCAGAGCTTCTTCTCACGCAGCTTTGCCACATCGCCTTCCTTGGTAGTATCCGGAATATACCAGCGTCCGTTTTCATCCTGGAGGAAGTTTTCTTCCAGCAGAACCGACAGCTCCGGCATAGCCTCGTAGCGATCCACGCTCTTGACTTCCTGCATGAACTTGGGCTGGATCTCGGCATAGGTCTGCGGACCGCCAAACTGCTCGTCCAACTGCTGATACAGCCAAGAGATGGCGGACTTTTCGTTCGTCACAAACAGCGAGAACTGAATAGGCTCTACATCAGTCTTGATGCGGGCAGTATCATATTCGTTGACCTGATCTGGCAGGAAATACATGTTGTCCCGCTTCAGGAATCGCTCATCCAATCCCTTGTAGAAGTCAGTAGCATCCAGTGGTACAGGAATGCCCTGCATGATGTGGTATGCTACCATTCGGTCAAAGAGAAGGTACGCTTGCCGCTCAGCAATCAGCTCAATCTTTTCGTTCTTAACGACAACGACTGGAATGTTCTCTAAGTGCTGACGAACAAAGGACCATGCTGTTTCTTCAGAACCTGCCTGTGAAAAGAAATCCTTATGGAACTTTTCACTTGGTTTGTAACATGAAATGACCAAATCTTGCTTAACTGCACTTGATGATGTTACTTGTTTAAAGCTCGACTGTTTTTTATCGAGTGTTCTTACATCTGCTACAACAAATCCTGCTCGTGCAATGGATTCTTGAATAGCATTCCATACTGCATTTTTTGAATTATGAAATTCAACAGTCATCCAATGGTTTGGCTTTAAAATGCGATATAGCTCTTTAAAGCAAGCCGTCATGAGATTTTGGTACTCTAACAGTTGTTTCCCTTGTTCAGGATTTATAATTGCTTCGTCCTTATTATCAGTTATGACTTTGAGCCAGCTTTCCCACATGAAGCTCAATTCAGAATAGTTCAGATTGGAACCAAATGGAGGATCTGTAAATATATAGTCTATGGAATTATCCGTAACTCCAACATTCGTTAAGCTATTCGTACTTATCAATATGTGATCCGGATTAAATCCATCTATCTTACTTTTAAGCTTTTCAATAGACTTAAATTTGCCTTGAATCCAGTCAAGCACATTCCATTCTCTCACCATTGAGCCGACATACAACGTTCCAGAAAGAATCATATTGGGAAATGTTGAATTCAGCCTAAACCGTTGCAATCTACTAACCCCTTGCATGACACCCGTAATGACTGATTTCAAAGCGTTAACAATATCAGTATCTTCTCCACAGTTACTAATCGCATTCCAAAGTGTAGAAAGCGTATATAGATTTCTTTTTGTAAAGAAATGATGAGAATGAGTTATACCATACTTATCATTTCTCCGGCTTTCACCGCCAATAGGCATACGATCTGTAGGAACACTGTACGGAATCTTGATGGATTCAATTTTTTCGATCAATTCCAAATCATATACGTCAGGGACTTTTGTAATTTCACCTTTTGCTCCTTCATATGCAATAAGGACTGGTCTCTGAATAGTACATTCAACGATCTCATTAATATAAGGATCAAACTCTTTCGTAAAAGCATGAGAGCAAGCCTTCTTTGTCAATTCAGCTCTACAATGCGTGCATAAAAACTCGTCCTTGACTCCTCCAGTTTCTTTATCTACGGCAACATCCCAAAAAACTATTTCTTCGCCACAATTTGGACAGATAAATACGTCTGACCACACGACATAATTAATATGTGCTTCGTTGCCTTCACTATCTCTGGTTTTATACATCCATCCACATTCGTCATATGCAGTTTTGAATACTGTATTAAAAGCTGCTCTAAACTTTCTAACATCAATTGGTTTTGTATAAATTGACGAAATAAAAGTGGCTGCTGGTGAGAGATCACTTATTATCGCTTTGCGTTCTCCCCAATTGGGGGATAAGAATTCTCCTGTCATGGCAAAACTCATTTCTGGATCATGCTTGCCGCACATTTGAGCCGCAACAGCTGTCATGCCAGTTCCACAAAACCCATCAAAAACAAGATCTCCAGGTTTAGTGTAATGAAGGATATACTTCATTATAGCCTTATAAGGAACTTTTGTGTGATAACTGTGCGCATTATATATAGGGTCTTTTTTCCCCTCACTAACATCCGCTGCGAAAGGTTCGCAATGATAATCGTCAGTTTCCTCATCATACGGTGTTCCATTTTCACGAATAAATTCCTCGATAAACGGGTTCGGGCAAGCAGTATAATAGGGCGCATCGGACAGTGCAATAATATCCTTGTCAGTGCCAATGGGGAAGCCTTCAATATCGCGTACCTTATCAATATCCTCTTTGGTCAGCTTTCTGGGTTCCATGCTGATATCCTCACTTTCTCTTTCTGGGGTTCTATAGATCGTTTCTGTACAGTTTATTTGATCCGTTTCTGAATGTCCTCAATGGACGGCAGCTGCTTTTCCAGATCGTCCGGCAGACTGCTGGTAATTTTGTATTCGCTCACGCCAATCGGCTTTGAAATATCTTTGAGGGAGTATTCCGCTACCAGATTGTTCTTGCTCTTGCACAGGAGCAGACCGATGGACGGATTATCCTGTTCCTTTTTCAAAATGCCATCCACAGCCGACAGATAGAAATTCAGCTGGCCGGCATACTCCGGTTTGAAATCACCGGTTTTCAATTCGATAACCACATAGCAGCGCAGGTTCAGGTTATAGAATAGCAGGTCAATGTAAAAATCATCACCGCCTACATTCAGGTGATACTGATTCCCCAGAAATGCAAAACCGGTGCCCAGCTCCAGAAGCAATTTCGTGACATCGCGTACAAGTGCCTGCTCGATATCCCGCTCCACCATATCTTCCCGGAACGGGATAAAATCGAACACATACGGGTCTTTCATTGTCTGAACAGCCAGTTCACTCTGCGGAGATGGCAGACGGCGCTCAAAGTTGGAGACTTTGTCTACCAACACCTGCCGCTGATACAGGCCACTCTCAATCTGATGAACCAAAACATTTCTGGACCAGCCGTTTTCTGCCGTCTTTCTGATGTACCATATGCGTTCATCTTCATCAGGGATCTTATCCAACAGGACAACATTATGTCCCCAGGGAATTTGTGCAACAACCTGTTGCACAAATTCCCGATCCGGATATGCCGCAGCGAATTTCGCCATATACTTCAAGTTCCGGACGGAATAACCCTTACTATCCGGAAAAGCAATCCGGATATCAGCGGCAAGATTATCTATAAACTTGTTTCCCCAGGATTTGTGTTCATTGATGATGCAGCCAATCTCATGGTAAAGCAACAGCATATCTGCATTTACATGAACTGCCGCACGATATTGTGCATCCGTTATTTCCCGTTTTATGTTTTCTACAATGGAGATATACTCTGTCGAATTGATCAGCATAAGCTGCACCTCACTTTTCTCTGGACAGAACTATTTTTTTACAATGATACGGAGTTTTCCTGCATCCTTGCCTCTGGTGTATCCGGCAATCAGATCATTCACTTTCTGCCGGAAAGATGTTTCATCCAGCGGCGGGAGCTTGGTCAGCTTCTCAATCAAATCATCCGCATCCACGACCACCGGTTCAAAGCCTTTCAGCAAAGCCTGAATTGCCTTGATGAAGAAATCATCCACGCGTTTCGGAAGTTCCTTGGTTTCGATAAACGCATCAATGACCTTCTGCTGTTCGGCGCTCAGATACTCTTTCTGACTGGCAACGATTGGATCGGAAATAGTATTCAGAAGAGACTTAGTCCATTCATCCAGCAAAGCATCCAGCCGCGCTTCGATGTTATCCAGTTTGCCATAAACCGGCTTCACATTGTCATCCAGATGGAAATGGCAATGCGGACAGACAGGGGAGGATTTCAACTCTTCCGGAGTCAGCTCAAAGCACACTTTCAAATCAGAAAGCTCATTTTCCAAATCGGTCAGTTTTGCTACCGAAAGGATATCGATGGAACGCAGCTTCCGGAGGCTGAGCAGTGTCCGTCCTTCCTGAATTTTACCACGACGCTGTGCATCAGTGATATCCAGTCTCTTTTTCTTATGTTCATCAAAGTAAATCTCACCTTTTACATCGGAGGACATTGCCACCCATTTTTCTTTGTCGATCATCTGTACCACACGGTACAAAATTGCCGCATTGCTGATTTTGTTGACAGCGCCTTTAAAGATCTGGCCGAGAATGCCGCTCTGTTCGCCTAACTTTTCCAGTGTGGCTTTGTATTGATCCTCAAGCTCCGCACCTTTCAGCATATTCATATCCGACCAACCGTAACCGGCCGGAATACCGGCATCACGCTTATAGGGTGGTTTTGAATATTCGTCGGACATTTTCAAAAAGATAAGATAGGTAAGCTGTTCCAAATAATCGCCATAAGATACGCCGTCATCCCGAAGCGGATTGCACAGTCCCCATACTTTTGAGATTATGGTTGTTGATTGTTCTGACATTGCTTTACTCCTTCATATGAGATTCTGTAATTTTATATATGCCTTTTTGAATCTTCTCTAACTGTTGCGTTTGCTTTTCAAAAGATTTTGCAATATTCTCAATTTCATTTTTAGCGGGAAATACAGGAGCGTAATTTGTAAGGTCTATAAAAAAAGTTTCATTGTATGTTTGTTTAAAATCATTATAGGTAATTATCCCTTCAATAGGGGACAGATTCGATTTTTGCATAAATCCTGTAACTCCGAAAAAAACATCATAACTTTGCCCTATTCCAAGTGTAAACTTTTTGTCTTTAAAGTCTTTTAATCTATTTGCATATTTGTCGTCAGTACAAGATATGAAATCAGAGTCAAATTGAATTTGAATGTTATTGGCAAATCGTTTACCGTTATTTGTAAATCTTATACCATAACGTGTACATCTGGAATAAATAAATTCTGCTGTAATATAAGCCCTATGTTCATCTTCATATTGCTTTTTTGATTCTTCCACCTGCTCACGAGTAGCTTTTGCAGATTTAATATTTGCCCAACAAATGGCAATCGTAGCAACTACATATATTCCTGTAATAATTACCATTAACCAATCTGTAATCGTTGGCATTTTCACAGCCTCCCTTCAAACGCCTGCTTTAAAATACTCTGCCGCATAGCTTCGGCTTGTTGCAAAG
>OGXI01001362.1_pt1 | contig 20467 bp, 21 predicted proteins | sample 1576221 | NCBI WGS metagenome assembly OGXI01 (sample SAMEA3541523, study PRJEB24748) | human gut metagenome | biome: human gut; feature: human-associated habitat; material: faeces | place: China | collected 2012
AGGCGAGGCCGCGATTGACGGGCTCATCGCCCGCCGCGACGCCCTGCTCGGCTGACGCCGGAGCCGGCACCGATGCCGTGACGTTCGTTTCTTAGGCACTTTCCTCGTTTCTTAGGCAGGCCCTCGCCGAGACCGGTTTATCGGAGGCCGCCGTTCAGCCCGTTTGCGGATGGCGGCCGGCAGGACACCTTCCTAAGCAACGAGGAAAGTGCCTAAGAAACAAGCGTCGGCGGTTGCGGAGCGACAATCCGGCCGAAAATCATGCCGTGCCGGGCTTGATTGTGTGCGTCGGCGCCATGCCGGCCCCCATACGTGGCCGCTTATGAGTTGTCCGCAGCCCGCCGGTCACTTGAAAATCATGTATTTGCACAGCGGATAACCCCAGCCGAACTGGCAGGCCGTCGCGATGAACTTCACCATGTAGGGGCTTATTCCCGTCGCGCCCGGCATCCAACCAATCAGCAGCGTGCTGAACGTGAAGTTCCAGATTCACAGCAGCACGAACAGCGCCATGGAGCGGGTGAAATTGCTGGACGATTTGAACGTCACATTGCGGTTCATCACGAAGTTATAGGTCGCCGAGCACACCACGGCGATGTCGTTGGACGCCTGCGAGGGAACGCCGATCAGGTGCAGGATGGCGAAGGTCGCATATTCGACGATGGTCTGCGTGGCCGAGACCCCCACGTACTTGCCCAGTACGGCCAGCCCGTTCCGCTTGTCGTTGCCTGATGCCATTGCCGTTGCCTCCCCGTGATGACTCCTACGAGATACTACTGCATGCGTTTCCCGTCTGATGCCGTTCTGAGATTCTTAGCACGCCAAGTCGCCATATTGCGTGCTAAGAATTTGGGTAACATCCCGGTTCTCGGATTCATGGCACGCTGATGAGCCGTACTGCGCGCCGGGAATCGCGGGGCGACACCGGGCGCGGTTGACTTCGAGCGCTTGAGGTCCTTAGCGTGGTGTGTGAAACGGACAATGCGACTCACTGCTAAGGAGATGCTATGAGTGACATGATGAAGGCTGCGATTTTCGTTGAGCCTGGCAAGATGGCCGTGGAAGAGGTGCCGAAGGCGATGCTTGAACAGGATGATGACATCGTGATTCGCATGGTGCACACCTGTGTATGCGGCTCTGATTTGTGGTTCTTCCGTGGGCTGAGCGGACAGGCCGCACACAGTCAGGTGGGCCACGAGTCCATCGGTGTGGTCGAAGAGGTTGGCGCGGCGGTCGAATCCGTTAAGCCAGGTGATTTCGTGGTCGTGCCATTCCCGTACAGCTGCGGCAAGTGCCCGGTATGCAAGGCCGGCTTCGAATCCGTGTGCCCGCACGGGGGCTACTTCTCCGCTTGTCAGGCCGAATACCTGCGTGTGCCGGAGGCGGACGGCACCGTGGTCAAGGTGCCCGGTTCGCCGGAAGATTATTCCGATGAACAGCTCGCTTCGCTGCTGACCATTTCCGATGTGATGTCCACCGGTTATCATGCGGCGGTTTCTGCCGAGGTCAAGCCCGGTGACACCGCCGTGGTCATGGGCGATGGTGCAGTCGGCCTGTGCGGTGTGATTGCCGCCAAGATGCGTGGTGCCACGCGCATTATTGCCATGAGCCGTCACGAGGATCGCGCGGCGCTCGCCCGCGAATTCGGTGCGACTGATATCGTGCCCGAGCGTGGCCAAGAGGCTATTGACAAGGTGCTGGAGATGACCGGTGGCTATGGTGCGGACGCGGTGCTCGAATGCGTGGGCTCCAAGCAGTCCTTCGACACGGCGATTGGCCTGATTCGCCGCGGTGGCGTGATTGGTCGTGTGGGTCTGCCGCACGACGTGGAGATCAGCGCCGAAGGCACGTTCTACGGCAACATCGGCATCAAGGGCGGCCCGGCTCCCGTGCGCCACTACGATATTGACGGTGGTCTGCTGGATGCGGTGCTTAAAGGCGAGATTAACCCTGGCCGCGTGTTCACCGCCGAATATGACCTCGACCATATTCAGGACGCTTATGAGGCTATGGACCAGCGCAAAGTTATTAAGGCGTTGATCCGGTTCTAATCGCGTGGTGTGACGGGGTTTACCGCAGTGGTATTTAACGTCCGTATGTATGCGTCCCCTTTGTAGGGCCGCATACATACGGACGTTGTGATGTGTCTGACGCGGTTTACGCTGAACGATTGTGGTGACGCAAACCGGTCACCTGTTACTCGGCGAGCAGTGCCTTGTACTGTGCAGCGGACTGGGCGAGGGCCTCGTCGGTGATGCCGAAAGCGCCGCACGTGGCGAACGGCTTGAGTCAGGTCGCGCCGATGTATAAGCCGTGCCCTCGATCGGAATAAGCAGCTGCTCGATGGGGTAGTGGCCGGGGTGCCGGTCTGGTAGGCCGATTCCGGCGAACCGGTGGACACTGCGCATCGCGTCGGGAACCGTGGCCAAGGCGTACACCGAACTCGCCGACTGCGGCATCATCGACACCGGTGCCGGCCGCGCGGCGCGTGTAAAACGGGTCAAGCCGATTCCCGAACCGCTGGTGCGCGCGGCCAAGACCTATGCCGACGAGGCCCGCCGGCTTGGCGCGAGCCTCGATGACGCCTTCAACGCCCTGTGCGCGCAGTGGTAAAGCGCGCACCGATGCGAAGCCTACACGGGGTGCACCGTCAGCGAAAAGTCGCCGATGGTGCTGACGGTCGAGGGTGAGGCCAGATTGCAGACATCTCGCAAGCAGTACGTGGCATACAGCGGAAGATAGGTTGTTCCGCCGTCCTGCGCAATATTGGAGCGGGACAGCACCACGCCCTGCGAGATGCGATATTCGGCATTGGCCAATACGGCGTCGATGGCGGCGTGCGTGCGGTAGCTGCGCCCCGACTTGACCTCGAACGGCATCACAGAATCGGCGTTCGTGTCAGCGATGAAATCGACTTCACCATGTTTCTTTGCCATGTAGTAATACAGCGGAATGCCTTGCGCCGTCAGCTCCTGAGCAATCACGTTCTCGTAGATGGCACCCAGATTCGGTGAGGAATCATCAAGGTATGCGGCTTGCGCGGTCGGTTGCGGGTATCGTGCCATGAGCATACCGGTATCAGACTGGTACAGTTTGAACTTCGGTGATTGCGCCGTGCGTTTCAATGGTGTTTTCGGCTCGGTGACGCAGTTGGTTTTCAATGCCACACCCGCATCGACAAGCCAAAGAAAATCCTTCTGATTGCGGTCGTACCGAGCACCGGGGCTGATGGAGGAGACGGCGAATCTGCCGTTACCGTCAATCAGCTGAGTGGGGAGCTGGTCGAAGATCTCCTGCACCTGCAATGCGCGATTGCCTGCGTACTGCGAAATATCGTGGCGATATTGCCGGTTCAACTCGTTCTGCACCGCGTGCACAGCCGCCAAATCACCCTTGGTGTCCAGAAAACGTTGCACGACTTCCGGCATGCCGCCGACTACCAGATAGGTGCGGAAGTTCGTCATCATTGCATCGTGAATGTACCGGTCGATTGGCGTGACCGACCGGCAGGATTCTCGGATGTTTTCAAGTGTCGACTTCTGTACGCCGATGGCCCAACAGAATTCCTCAAAATCCATGGGACGCATGGTTTTTTCGATGACCGAGCCAACGGGGTAGGAGCGTACGCCCTTGAACTCAGTGCCGAGCATGGAACCGGAGAACACATAATCGAAACGGCCATCGGCCACCAGAAACTTGACCATGGTCATCACATCCGGTGCCTCTTGCACCTCGTCGATGAAAATCAACGTATCACCGGGAATGAGCGTTGAAGGTGAGAACAAGGTAAGGCGGCTGATGAACTCCTGCACGTCGTTCGCCGATGCGAGCGCTCGGGCCGCCTGCTTGTTCTCGTACAGGTTGATTTCAAGGTAATGGGCGTATTCGTGCTTGGCGAACTCGCGTACCGCGTAGCTCTTGCCGATCTGGCGAGCGCCGGTCAGCAGCAGTGCTTTGCCGGTACCGCTCCGCTTCCATTCCAGCAGATCGTCCGAGATTTTGCGCTCAAGCATGGCAGCTCCTTTCCGAATCCCTTATGAGGGTAGCATTTTCCGCCTTGTATGTGCAAAATGCCGCATTTCAAAATGGGGCTTTGGTGCAAAATGCCGCATTTTAAAGTAGGGTTTTGGTGCAAAATGCCGTGTAAGTGGTGAATTGGACGTGCTTGTAAGGGGAGCTGGATGATCGTGCGGCTGGATGACCTTGTAACTAAATGATTGAACGATTGCGCGGCCGTCGTTTGCGTGGCCGCAAAGTTGTGTGGGCTGTTCGCGAATTATGCGCGGTCGGCCGTCATGTGCCTGCGCTTGGGGTGCTCGATAAGTAGCGCTCGCTTCTTGGCGTCCTCGGCGGTCGAAGCCGGTACGCCGTCGGAGGAGGCGTCGATGATGCGCTGCAGGTAGCCGTATAGGGTGTGCAGCTCGTCGTCATTCAGACAGTCCAGCATAGAGGGGCCTGATCAAAACCAGTTCACGAGGTCCTTTTTGCTTTAATCCCCGCTGAGAGCGCGTAGCGCCGGAGGATGATCGGATGCCGCGACGCCGAATCAAGATTCAGCCGCTCGCCGACCAGCCCGACCAGCAAGGAACCGGATTCGCGCATCGGCGGCATGCGCGCTGCTATTCGCGCTGAAACAGCATGGCATGGGTGCGCTGACACCGCGCCGGCGCAAAGGCCATCAGTGAAACTGGGGAATCGGATTGCAGGTGGCGGACGGTGCCCAAGACGAAAGATTCTCGTCCGGCGTTCAGCCGCTGTCGTTGGCCGTGATGATACTGGAGACCATGAAACTCAGGCGGCGGCAGCCAAGGGCGAAGTCGAGAAAGAGGTGACGGCGTGACACTTGAACAGAGGTCAGATAGCGCGGCGGCAGGCCACGAGGCATGTGACCAGCCGATCAGGAGCCTGGAAATCCTCAACCAATGCGTTCCGCTGTTCGAGACGCTGAAGGATCCGAACCGGCAGCAGTTGCTGGTGCAATTGGTGTGCCATGGGCCGCAGACGGTGGGGGAGCTGGCCGAATCGTCGGCACTGTCCCGCACGGCCGTGTCCCATCACATCAAACTGCTGGAACAAGCCGGATTCATCGAAATCAGCAAAGACGCCACCCGCCGCATTTGCTCGGTGCGTGCGGATCGATGGCTGCCGCTGCTCGATGAACTGTCTTCCGCCCTGAAAGCCGACCTTGCGGCGGCGGAGCAGTGCCGAGCATGAGCGACGATCAACGGCCGCAGGCGATTGAGGTGCGCGGTGCGCGCGTGCATAACCTCAAGAACATCGACATCGACATTCCGCTGGGCGAACTGGTGGGCGTGGCCGGCGTCTCCGGTTCGGGCAAAAGCTCTCTGGCGCTCGGCGTGCTGTATGCGGAAGGTTCGCGGCGCTACTTGGAAGCGCTGTCCACGTACACGCGCCGTCGACTGACTCAAGCCAGCCGCGCCCAGGTGGACGAAGTGCTGCATGTGCCGGCCGCGCTGGCCCTGCACCAGCGGCCCACTGTGCCCGGCATCCGTTCGACGTTCGGCACGATGACCGAATTGCTCAACAGCCTGCGACTCCTGTTTTCCCGCGTCGCCTCGCACGTGTGCCCGCATTGCGGGGCGCGCAATGAACCGACGCTGAACGTGGCGGCCGGCCTGCCCATCACCTGTGCTGGCTGCGGCAAGGAATTCCACGCGCCCGGCGCCGAATTGCTCGCCTTCAACTCGGCCGGCGCCTGCCCGACCTGCTCCGGCACCGGCATCGTGCGCGAAGTAAACCGCGCGGCCCTGGTCCCGGACGAGTCGAAAAGCATCGACGACGGCGCGGTGCTGCCATGGGGTTCGCTCATGTGGGACCTCATGAAACAGGTGTGCGGCGCGATGGGCGTGCGCACCAACGTGCCGTTCAACGAACTCACACCCGAAGAACGCGACATCGTATTCAACGGGCCGGCCGTCAAAAAGCATATTCTTTACAAGCCGAAGAAAGGCGACGATTTCGCCGAACTCGACTTCACCTACTTCAACGCCGTGTACACGGTGGAGAACGCGCTCGCCAAAGCCAAGGACGAGAAGGGCCTGAAGCGTGTGGTCCGGTTCCTCAAGGAAGGCCCATGCGCCGACTGCGGCGGCACACGACTGAGCGTCGCCGCCCGGGCCCCGCATGTGCGCGGGCTGAACTTGGCCGAAGCCGGCGCGATGACCTTGGACGCGGCGGCGGATTGGGTGCGCGGAGTGCCGGAATCCCTGCCCGCCGACATGCGGCCGATGGCCGCCAACATCTGCGAATCGTTCCTGGATGTGGCCCGACGGCTGCTCGATCTGGGCCTCGGCTATCTGGCGCTTGACCGCGCCGGCGCCACGCTTTCGACCGGCGAACGCCAGCGTGTGCAGCTCGCCCGGGCCGTGCGCAACCGCACCATCGGCGTGCTGTATGTGCTCGACGAGCCATCCATCGGTCTTCATCCCTCGAACGTGGACGGGCTGCTCGGCGTGATGCACGACTTGGTGGCGGACGGCAATTCCGTGGTGGTCGTGGACCATGATGTGCGTGTACTCAAAGCGTGTGACCATCTTATCGAAATGGGGCCGGTTGCCGGTGCCGAAGGCGGGCATGTGATCGCGCAAGGCACGGTCGGCGAGGTGGCGGCGAACCCCAGTAGTCGCATTGCGCCGTTCCTATCCGACCAGGTGAGTGCGCGTATACGTGAGCGTGTGGCCGAATCGCAAGTGTTCAGCCTTGGCCACATCCGCATGACAACCAGTCAGCTGCATACGGTCAAACCGTTGGACGTTGATATCCCGCGCGGCCGGCTCGTGGCGGTGACCGGCGTCTCCGGCTCCGGCAAAACCACGATGGTACTCGAATCGCTGATTCCCGCACTCAAAGCGCAGGCGGCGGGGGAGCTGTTGCCGGAACACGTGCGCGAGCTTGAGACCGAGGGCATCCGTCGTGCGAATCTCATCGATGCCACGCCGATCGGCGCGAACGTGCGTTCTACCGTGGCCACTTATGCCGATATTCACGACGAATTGCGGCGCGCCTTTGCCCGATGTGAGGCGGCTAAGACGGGCGGCTGGAAGGCCGGCGATTTCTCATACAATACCGGCCGACTGCGTTGCCCTACGTGCGACGGCACCGGTTCGATCTCGCTCGACGTGCAGTTCCTGCCGGATGTGACCATCGAATGCCCGGATTGCTGCGGCTCCCGGTACGCGCCCGAAGCTGATGCGATTCGGCGTGCGGTTAAGGGAGAATCTCGCCTTTCGTTGAGTTTGCCCCAACTCATGGCAATGAGTGTGGACCAGGCTCTGGCCGTGACCAGCGACCTCAAGAAGGTTCACGCACGTCTGACCATCCTGCACGATCTGGGTCTCGGCTACCTGACGCTCGGCGAACCGACCCCGGCGCTTTCGGGCGGCGAAGCCCAGCGGCTGAAACTCGCCAGCGAAATGGGCAAGGCCCAGTTGAACGCGGTATTCGTGTTCGACGAGCCGACCATCGGCCTCCATCCGCTCGACGTTCGCGTGCTGCTGGGCGTGTTCGACCGGCTCGTGGTGAGCGGCGCGACCGTCGTGGTCATCGAACATGACCTCGACGTGATCGCCAATGCGGATTGGATTATCGATATGGGTCCGGGCGGCGGCGAAAGCGGCGGACGCATCGTCGCCACCGGAACGCCGGAACAGGTCGCGGCCAATCCGAACAGCATCACCGGGCGGTATCTGCGCTGACTTGTATGGCGGTCACGCGCCTTTGCATAGGACCCTGCGCGAGTAGGATAGCCGTCCATGGTGCAGATTCATGGCATTAGACGCGCAAGCGCGGACGCGAAATATCGGCAGATGACCGGGCAGCCGGTCAAACCGCTGATCCTCAAACTATGCCTGCCGGCCGTCATTTCCAATCTGGTGACTACTGCATACAACCTGACTGATACCTTTTTCATCGGCCAGCTCGGCACCGCGCAGTCCGGTGCTATCGGCATCGCGTTCTCCATCATGACCGTGATGCAGGCGCTCGGCTTCTTCTTCGGCAACGGCGCGGGCAACTCGATGAGCCGCGAACTCGGCAAGCAGAACAATGATCGCGCCTCCCGACTACTGGCCGTGGGCTTTGCGGGCGCGGTGATCTCCGGTCTGGTGATTGCCACAATCGGACTGCTGACCCTGCGGCCACTTGTCGTCATGCTGGGCTCGACCTCGACGATCGCCCCATACGCCGTGCAATATCTGACGCCGTTGCTGGTCGCCGCACCCTGCGTGTGCGGTTCGTTCGCACTCAACGGATTGTTGAGATACCAAGGTCAATCGGCGTTCGGCATGATTGGTCTGGTGTCCGGCGCGCTGTTGAATTTCCTGCTTGCGCCATTGTTCATTTTCGTGGCCGGTCTGGGGATTTTCGGTGCCGGCCTCGCCACCGCCATCTGCCAGACGGTGAGCTTCACGATTCTGACCACGATGAGCCGCAAATTCGGCGTGATGAAACTGTCCCTGCGCAATTGCAAACCGGATATGCTGCTCATGCGCGAAGTGGCTGGCGGCGGCCTGCCTTCGCTGATCCGCCAAGGCGCCGGCTCGATTTCCGTGACTTGCGTGAACATTGCCGCCAATCCATTCGGCGACGCGGCCATCGCCGGCATGGCCATCGTGATGCGCATCATGTTGGGCGCCAATTCGGTGATCGTGGGTCTCGGCCAAGGCTTTCAGCCGGTATGTGGTTACAACTACGGGGCCGGCCTGTTCGCGCGAGTCAAAGAGGGATATTGGTTCTGCGTGCGGCTCGCCACCTGCGTGCTCGTGGCGTTGGCAGCGCTGCTGTGGATTTTCGCGCCGCAACTGGTCGAGATCTTCCGTTCCGACCCAGCCGTGGTGGCGGTGGGCGTGGCCGCGCTGCATATTCAATGCTGCACGGTGATTCTCAATGGCTTCAACATGATGGGCAATATGATGACCCAGACCATGGGCCGCACCGGCATCGCCTCGTTTCTGGCCTTGTGCCGGCAAGGCCTGTTCCTGGCACCGATTGTGCTGATTCTGCCGATGATATTTGGCGTGCTTGGTGTGGAGATGGCGCAATCGGTGTCCGACGTGCTGACATTCCTAGTCACTATCCCGTTCATGCGGCGAATCCTGCATGAATTGCGGTGAATGGTAGATGGCAACTATGAATAATCGAAGGACAAAACGAGCGTTGCGCATTCCTTTTCCAGAACACATCGAATCGCTGTACCGCACCATGGCTGACGTACTCGGCCCGACCGGATGGTGGCCGGCGGCGTTCCGCCCAGCGCCTTATTCGGCGAATCGATAGCCGAATCGACGGGCGAACCGATGGATGACGCGGCGGACGAATCGGCGACTGCCATGCCGATTGAAGCAGGCGCGCTACCTACTGGCCCCGCTACGCCTTGGACCTCATCGCATCTGCGTCACGCATCGCCTCGATAATGCTCAGGCACGTCGGTTTGGAAGTCGCGCACCCGCGCAACGACCCGGATTGGATGGCGTTCTGGAGCATGACGCGATTCATCTATTACCACTACGGCGAACGCCTCACCACCGAAGACATCGCCTGCGCCGACGGCATGTCACTGATGTCGATTTGACTGGCCAGCAGGTCGCCGATTGGAGGGGGAAAGGGGTAGGGAACACAGAAGCAGAGGATAGATGTCGATTCGGTTGCATCCTGCGTGGTGAGTTGTTGTCCAGATGGTTGCCTATATGAACCAGTGACAGGAAATCAGGGGAACGCGAGCGAGAGGAGTGTGCATGGGGCAGTTCGGCGTCATGATTGGCCAGTTGGTCGGATTTCTGATCATGCTGATGGTCGGGTATGGATGTGTAAGGCTTCGATTCTACGGTCAGACGGCGTTGGACGGCATGTGCTCGTTGCTGCTCAACGTTCTCATCCCCGTGCTCGTGTTCTCGAACGCCGTCGACGGCGCGGACCGCGCGCAGCTTGCCGCTAACTGGGGCGTGATGCTGCTGACCGCCGTGATGTACGCGCTGCTCATCTTGGTGTTCTGGCTGGTCGCCAAACTGTTGCGGCTCAAGGGCTCACGCAGCCACGTGTTCTAGGCGGCGCTGGTTTTCGGCAACGCCGGATTCATCGGCATTCCGTTGATTATGGCACTTTGGCCGCAGAACGGCGCGATTTACGTGGCGCTGATGTCGATCGTCGACCAGACGCTGCTCTGGACGTACGGCGTATGGCTGTGCGAGCCGGTCGCCGAAACGACTGGCGGCAACGCGATTGGCGCGCGAGGTGCGGTCGCGAACGGTTCGGTGAACGGCGCCGGTTCGGTGGGCAATGCTGGTTCGGCGAGCAATGCCGCAAACGGTGGTTCTCCGGTGGCCGCCCGCCCCTCGCTAGACACCCGCGTCCTCGGCCTGCTTAAACGATTCGTCAATCCCGCCTTCATCGGTGTGATGCTCGCCCTGATTCTGATTCTGCTCGGCGTCAAGGTGCCGGACATCATCCTGAAGCCGCTGCACACCATCGGCAATATGGCCACGACGATGTCGCTAATCTACTTGGGCGGCCTGTTCGCACTGACCAAGTGGTGGGGCGTCCTCAAACGCTACGAACTCTATGTTGGCCTAGTCGCCAAGATGATCGCATTCCCGCTCGCCTTCTACGCGCTACTGACCGCGCTGACCGGCGCATTGCCGCAACTGCCGATCACCCATGACATGGTGCTGATGATTACGGTCATCGCCGGACTGCCGACCATGACCACCATTGCCATGTTCACCGGTCGCAAGAACAACATGCCCGAGTATGCGGTCGGCTTCGTGCTCGTAAGCACGCTGTTCTCGCTGGCCTCCTTGACCATCGTCTCGGCGGTCGTGTTCTGAATTGTCTCCTTCGACGAAAAGAATGCCGGGGCCTCCGGCGCTTGGAACCTCATTCATAAATGAATGCTGGCTATTCTTTTTACTACGAATCAGGAACCATTTTCTGTTGTTCTGACCGAAAGATAATTAAGCGCAAATGGCCTTTATCACATACTGTTTGCGGCCTCATCGACACAGCGCAGCGCGTTGAGCGTGCGTGGGTAGCCGATGTACGGCATGCACTGCGATGCCACAGTGATGAGGAAGTGTCGATCGTTGCCGATGCGCATATTGGCGTGGGCATGACTGGTCAGTTGCGGCTCCCCCCCCCCCCTGGGCGGCAAGGAAGCAGAACGTGATCATCTCGCGCTGCTTCAGGTCGAGCCCGGTGCGGGTGTAGTAGTCGCCGAAGCAGTTGGCCGCCAGCCAGCGATTGATATGGCGCTTCTCATCGGGGCCAGACTTGTAGAAATTCTTCATGCCCTCGCCGAAGATATCCACTTGGGCTTGGGTGCCGGCTTCTCGTCTCGTTTCGGGAGTGGTGGTGGACTGCGAGGGCAGCGGCAGTGTGACTTCCTGCGCGCGCAGCACTTCGTTCAGTGCCGCGATAAACGGATAGACGCGGGCGATGCCTAGGTATGCCACAGCCTGATACGTCGCTTCCTTGATTTCCACCGGTGTGAGTCCCGCAATCATCGCGGCCGGCACAATGCCGCGGAATTCGGTGAGACTCTGGCTGCCGAGCAGCGTGGCCAGAATCGCCAGATAGCGGGTCTTGTCGTCTAGGTCGTTGACGCCCGGCTCGTTCGGGACCTCATCGAACGCGAAATTCTCGATGATTTCGGCCAGGTCCGGGTCGTCTTGGCGTAGCAGTTCTGAATTCGGGAAAAGGTGTGGTGATACTCTTCTGCGGCGGGGGAGATATTGCTGGATTGGCCGCGCAGCGCGTCGTATTCGGCCTCGACCGGCTCCAGCCACTCGTTTGAAGCGCCGTCCACCACATTCATGATGGCGATGTGCGCGAAGTTGGAATTCGGCGCGGCCCCATGCCAGTGCTTGGTCTCCGGTGCCACGTACACCACGTCGCCGGGGTTGAGCTCGACCGGCTCTTTGCCCCACTCCTGGTAGTAGCCGCGCCCGCCCACGGCGATGAGGATCTGGCAGGCCTTGTGGTGAATATGCCAGTTGTTGCGGCAGCCCGCCTCGAACGTGACGTTGGAAACGTTGACTTCCTTGCCCGAGACCAGCGGCGCCAGATAGCTCTGCCCGATGAAATACTTGGCGTATGCGTCGTTCGGCGCGCCCAACGGGAACGCGCTGGGATTGGTGATGGTGCTGTGATTCTCTGCCATAATGCCGTCCTTGACCATGGATGCTTATATCGGCTTGCTGCCGTTGCGCCACAGCGTAGGAACGTTTGGCCAATATTGCAATTGCCTGCAATGCATTGTTTTCCATGCAAAAAAGGCATAGAGAAGCTATCGCCGTATTATTTCGATACATGTGATTGGCACATGTGATGGCGATATTTTTTAGGTTGCCATGTGCTCTCTCGTGTGATGAAGCGGGATAGAATGCAATGGGATACGTGGCAACAGGCGATGCAGTCGGAAAGAAGGCCTCACGATGGTCAGCACAGTGGATGATATCAAGACGATTGCGAACGTCGGCACGGGAACGATGGGCCACGCGATTGCGTTGCAGTTCGCGGTAGCCGGATATCCGGTGCATTTGGTGGGCCGCAGTGAGGCATCGCTTGACAAGTCGATGAAGGCCATTCAGGCCGACGCCGAGGAACTAAACAATGCCGGACTGCTGCTCGAAGGCGACTCTGTGGACGATGTGCTGGCGCGCATCTCCCGATTCACCGACTACGCCAGCGGCGTGGCTGGTGTGGACTTCGTCATCGAAGCGGTGTCGGAGAACCTGGATTTGAAGAAGTCCATCTGGGCCGAGATTGAGCAGGCTGCACCCGATGATGCGATTCTGGCCACAAACACTTCCGGCCTGAGCCCCACGGAGATTCAATCGGCACTGAAGAAGTCCGAGCGTTTCGTGGTGGCGCACTTCTGGAACCCGGCACAGTTGATGCCGCTGGTCGAAGTGGTGCCGGGTGAGAAGACCGACCCGCACGTGGTGGATGTTACGTTCGACCTGATGACCAAGATCGGCAAGAAGCCGGCGAAACTCAACAAGGAAGCGCTGGGATTCATCGGCAACCGACTGCAGATGGCGGTGCTACGCGAGGAATTCCACATCATCCAGGAGGGGATCGCGGACGCGGCCACCGTGGATGACGTGATGAAGTACAGCCTCGGCCGCCGCTGGAATCTGGTCGGTCCGATCGCCAGCATCGACCTCGGCGGGCTCGACGTGTTCTACAACATCAGCACCTACCTGTTCGACGACATGGACAACGGCACCGGTCCGAGCCCGCTGCTCGCCGAGAAGGTCAAGGCCGGCGACCTCGGCGCCAAGACCAGCCAGGGCTTCTTCTCCTGGCAGGGCGAGGACGGCAAGCGCATCATCGAAACCCGCAACAAGGCGTTGCTGCGTGCCCTGAAGGACGATGCCGCGGACGCGGCCGCTGTGGAAGCGTAAGGCACGAATGGGGGATCGCTATAGCCCGATGGCTCGAACGCGGTAAGACAACCGTTATTCTTGCCGGCGGTGCCGTCTTGCCGAAGACTGGCAAGACGGCACCGTTCGCCATGCGAATGCTGTTGCTTGATGGACTCGCCCGATAATACGGCTTTTCTACTCCAGATTCGCGTGGTACTCCCACAGGGAATCGAGGTCGATATCGCGTTTGCGCACCATGGACATGGCGATGGCGTCGCCGACCAGCAGCAGCGACTGCTCGAACAGGCTGGTCATCGGCTGCTGGCTGGGCTTGGTGCCACTGCCGGGCTTGCCTGCGGCCGGCACATGGACGAACAGATCGGTGTACTGCTTCATCGGGCAGTCTTCAACGATGCCGATACGTGCCACTTTGGCACCGAAAGATTTGGCTTTGCCGGCGATGAACAGCGGGAATCCGGTTTTGCCTGAACCGGAGCCGACGATGAGCAGATCCTTCTCGCAAATGGCCGGTTCGGTGATCTGGCCGACCATCACCGTGTCTACGCCGAGATGGGCGAGACGCTTGGCGATGGCTTCCAGCGCGAGTTTCACGCGGCCGACGCCGACGAAGAAGACCTTGCGGGCGTTGGCGATGAGATCCACAAGTGCGTCGATTTGTGCCTCATCCACGTGATCGAGTACGTCGGCGAGCTCTTGCACGATGATTTGTTCGCAGTAGCGGAAAGAGGTGGGGGATTGGATAGTGTTTTCGGTAACGGTTGCGGTGGTCATGATGGTTTTTCCTTGCAATATTTATATGTGATTAACGTCGTTGGAGATTAGCGCGGATTGGTCGTAGTCTCTCCGGTGGAGTGCTCGTAGGCGTCCATGGTCAGTCGCCATGCTTCACGGATATCGGGGGAGCGCTTGAAAATGCCAGTGTTGCCGAGCACAAAGGTGTTGGCGCCGACTTCGCGCATGGTCTTGAAATTCTTTTCGTTGCAGGAGCCGTCGATCTGAATTTCATAGTTCAGACCGTGCTCGTCGCGGAAGCGAGCCAGCTGCTCGATTTTCTTCAGGGTCTCCGGAATCAGCGGCTCGCCACTGTAGCCGATCTCGACGGTCATCACGGTGATAAGGTCGATGCGCTCCAATAGATTCTCCACATCCGCAAACGGGGTAAGCGGGTTGATGGCCACGCCCGCACCGCATCCGTTTTCGCGGATGATGCGCAGTGTGCGGAAGGCGTGTGCGCCCAACGATTCGACATGCGGGGTGAGCATTGTAGCGCCGGCTGCGACCAACTGGTCAATCCAATGGTCGGGGTCAGTAACCATCATGTGCACCTCGTTGCGTAGCGTGCTCAGCGGCAGCATCTGCTCGATCCAGGACGTGCATAGGCCCATGCTGGGGGAGAAGTGTCCGTCCATGATGTCCACATGGTAGGAGTCGGCCACGGTGTTGAGGTATTCGACTTGCGGGGCGGGGTTGCGGAAGTCGCTGCAGTAGAGCGAGATCGCGAAATGGGGGTTAGGGAATGGAGCCGTCATTGGTATTCCTTATATAAAAAGACGATGAATGTGTTTTTGGATGTGTTCGGCCAAGGGTGCGGCGCAATTATCTTTCGCTCACCCTGTTGCTGAGGAATGGAATCGCTACTGTCGGCTAGTGCGCACGGCCACGCCCATGGCGGTGAGTGCGTCGATGCAATCCGGCGTGCCCTCGGTCACGATGACGTCCAGTGCGTTGCAGTCAGCGATTCTGTAGGTGGAGATGCGTCCGAATTTCTCTGGTGTGATGAGGCTCATGACCTTGGTGCCCGCCTTGATGATTGCGCGTTTGGTTTCGGCGGATTCCAGATACGGGGTGGTGATGCCGTGCTCCGGGTCAATAGAGGAGATGCCGAGCAGCACTAAGTCGCAATGCAATTGCTGCAAAGCGGTCAGGGCTGTTGAACCCACGGTCTCTTTGGACTTGTGGTTCATGGTGCCGGGCAGCATATTCACCTCGACATGGTCGTAGTCGGACATCCACAACGCCGCGGCCGGACTATTGGTGATCACCGTGCCCTCCCAATCGTGTGGGAAGGATTGGGCGGCCAGATAGTTGGTCGAACCGCCGTCAAGGAAGATCACGCGGTTTTCGCAGATCTCGTCCATTGCCAGTGCGGCAAGTCGCTTTTTGGTGTCCGCCCCGAGATCGACGCGGTTTTCGAAACGGCTGAGTTCCGTATCCGGTTTAATCGCGCCGCCATGTACGCGCTGTACAGCGCCCCTGTCGTCCAGTTCCTGAAGGTCCTTGCGCAGGGTGGCCTCGGTGACTCCCATTTTCTTGGCGAAGTCAGTGACGACCACACGGCCGTTGTCGGCGATGTGCTTGAGGATGAGTTCCTGTCGTTCTGCCTTCATCATGTGGGTCTCCTTTGGCTGGGCGTATATGGGGCCGAATCATGCTCGGCGTGTCGTGTTTTATGTCCCATAATAACAGAGGATTTTCGTTATGTATCGGTTGTGATTAAAAATTCATTTCGGCTCCTTTCGTTTTTGTGTTGACAACTATCGTAACCTTGTGTTATAACTTTGTCAACAAGCAAAACGAAAGACTTCGTAAGATAAAACGAAAGCTTTCAAAATGCTTGGATGTTTCGCCGACACACCGCACGCGTAGAAACGAAACATCGTATGACAACCCATAATGAAAACAGCCGAACGCAGTAGTTCAGACAAGGAAGTACATCATGAAGCGCTCTGAGATCAATGCCACCATCAAGCAGTTCGAAGAACTCCTGGACAAGTACAAGTTCCGCATCCCGCCCTACCTGTCCTTCACTCCGGAAGAGTGGGCCGAGAAGGACCATGAATGGGATGAGATTCGCGACAACATGCTCGGCTGGGACATCACCGATTACGGAGAGGGTGACTTCGAGCACAAGGGCTTGGCCCTCATCACCCTGCGCAACGGCAATGTGAAGGACCCGAAGTATACCAAGGTATACGCCGAGAAGATCATGATGAGCATGCCCGGTCAGGTCTCGCCTATGCATTTCCACTGGAACAAGATGGAAGACATCATCGTGCGCGGTGGTGGCACTGCCGTATTCCACCTGTACAATGCCGATCCGGAAACTGAAGAGCGTCTCGATACCCCGGTGCTTGTGTGCCGTGACGGTCGCCGTTACTACGTGCCCGCCGGCGAAGACATCGAACTCAATGAAGGCGAATCCCTGACTTTCTATCCGTACACCTACCACGAGTACTACATCAAGGAGGACTCCGTGCCGACCCTTGTCGGCGAGGTGTCCATGTGCAACGACGACAACATCGACAACCGCTTCTACGAGCCGTTCGGCCGCTTCCCTGAAATCGAGGAAGACGAGCCCGTCTACCGTCTGCTGTGCAACGAATACCCGGCGGCCAAGGAAGACTGAATCTCGATAAGCGCAACTGATTGCGCGATAAGTGGCCCAACACAATGTGCTCCTGCAGGCGGGAGCCGGCTCGCGCAACGAGGCTGAGGGTGGTCTGGTAATGATTGCCAAGACTGCCCTCGGCGCTTCACGTCACCTCCCGCCGGTGGGAGGATGCTTCCGTAGTCGTTCGACCGTTGCCTTCCGTCAGGGGAAGCATTACTTTTCCTTTCTCCATTTTTCTTTCTGGTCTTAGCCCCGCTATGCCCGAAACCATCTTCAACCTAGGATTCACCATGCCCAACACCACCAAACCATCCGTAGTCGCCGTCGGAGAACTGCTGTGGGATATGCTCCCTGACGGCAGAAAACCGGGAGGCGCACCCGCCAACTTCATCTATCACGTCGCGCAAAACGGTGTCCAAGGAACCGCCGTTACCGCCGTCGGCAACGATGACCTCGGACGGGACCTTGTTTCCATCCTCGCCGACAACGGCGTCAACGTCGCCGCTCAAGTCAACGACTATCCCACCGGGGTCACTGCTGTCAGACTTGATGACAATGGGATTCCCGAGTACGACGTCGTCAAAGGTGTCGCGTGGGATCATATCGAATTTACTGACAATGTACGCGCCCTGGTGCGTGCCGCCGACGCGATCTGCTATGGCACCATTGCTGCCCGTGAGGCATGGGGCACACGCGACACCATCTATCAGATGATTGACGCTGCACGCCCCGATGCCATTCGGTTGTTTGACATCAACATCCGCTCCGGATTCGTCAACAAAGAAGTCATCACCCGATTCCTCGAAGGTGCCACCGTTCTCAAGATCAACGACGAGGAGCTGCCCATAGTGGCTAACCTGTTCGGTCTTGACTCGCCGGGCAAAGATATCAGATCGCAGCAGCGAGCAATGAGGACACTCTGCGAAATGTTCAATTTGGATGTGGCGATTTTAACCGCTGGAGACGCCTACAGCATTGTGATGGGGCATGACGAAATCTCGATTCTGCCCACCCCGCAGGTTGAAGTGGCAGATACTGTCGGTGCGGGTGACTCGTTTTCCGGGGCGTTCCTTGCCTACTTGCTGCGCGGATTCGCAATCCCTGCCGCTCATCGTCGTGCCGTTGACGTCTCTGCGTTTGTGTGCAGCCAGTCCGGCGCTTGGCCTCGCTACCCGCAGGAGCTAAGAGAGCAGCAGCCTCACGGCCTGTCGTCGATCGGATCCGGCAATCCACTTCAGTAATCGGCCTCTCGCCATCCGAGGCATCCTCTCATCCGGCACATCTTCAATGAAGAAGGATTCACCATGTCACAACACAACATTGTTCCCCGCCTTGCCATCAGCGCTGCGCTCGGTGGGCTGCTGTACGGCTACGACACCGCAGTTATCAACGGCGCAACCACAGTCATCAAAGAACACTTCCATACCGGCGATGCCGTGCTCGGCCTTGCCGTAGGATCGGCGCTCATCACCGGATGCGTCGGCGCACTGCTGTCAGGGCGCATCGCGGACAAGATCGGCCGCGTGCCGATGATGAAAATCGCCGCTGTCTGCTTCCTGGTCTGCGGTGTCGGCTGCGCGTTCGCGCCGAACATCGAAATCCTCGTCGCATTCCGTGTGTTCGGCGGTTTCGCGGCGGGCATCGCCTCCGTGGTCGCGCCCATGTACATTACTGAAATCTCCCCGGCTCGGGAGCGCGGCGTGCTTGGCTCTCTGCAACAGCTCGGTATTGTGCTCGGCATTTTCGTCTCTCTGTTGGTCAACGCATTGCTCGTGCATATCAGTGGTGGTGCCGGCGCGATGATGGGACCAATGATGACCTGGCAGTGGATGTTCCTGTGCATGTGCGTGCCTGCTTTGATTTACGGGGTGCTGGCATTCACGATTCCCGAATCGCCGCGCTACCTTGTTGCGCAGGGTCGCATGGAAGAGGCGGCCGTGGTGTTGAAGAAGATTGGGGATGCCGAAATCAACGTGGACGAGCAACTCGCATCCATCCGCGCGTCTCTCAGTGCTGACCGCAAGCCTTCATTCCGTGACCTTATCGGGGCAAACGGCCGGCTGAAACCAGTGGTTTGGGCGGCTATCGGCTTCATGATTCTCAATCAGTTCACTGGCATCAACGTCATTTTCTACTATTCGAACTCGCTGTGGAGCGCCGTAGGCTTCAGCGAAAAGAACTCGTTTACCATCACCGCCATCACTTCGCTGGTCAACATCGCTGCAACGCTTATTGGCATGATGCTTATTGATCGCGTTGGGCGTAAACCGCTGTTGCTCGCGGGATCCATCGGCATGGTCGTGGCTCAAGGAGGGCTTGCAATATTGTTTGGTACGGCTCCGATGGCTAACGGCTCTCCTGTAATGGGTTCGGTGACTGGCCCTCTGGCTCTGGTGTGCGCCAATCTGTTCGTGGTGGCGTTCGGCGTGACTTGGGGCACCGTCTCGTGGGTGATGCTCTCTGAGATGTTCCCGAATTCGATGCGCGGTGCTGGCATGGCCGTTGGGACTGCCACCCAATGGCTGTCCAACTTTGTGGTCACCGTTTCCTTCCCTGTATTGCTTGGCGTCAATGTCGGGCTTGTGTATGGTCTGTTCGCTTTCTTCGCGATGGTTTCGTTCTTCTTTGCGCTCAAGTGCATGAAGGAGACCAAAGGTGTAGCACTGGAAGATATGCAAGCTTGATTGTGCCGACGGTATGGAAAGTACTTACCCTTTGGCGCAACAGGGTGTTTGGCAAGGGTGCGGCGCAATCGCGTAGCCGACTTACGGAGCTCAGGCTGTTGATGATTGGCGTTGACAGCCTAGTGCCGGATTGAAATATCAATAATCGTTAAGGAGTAATGAACCGATGAGTGTCAATAAAAATCAAGTAATCAACTCAACCAGCACACGAGCCGACATGTTGGCCCACATGGGCAGCCTTCAGCAGGCCGCCTACGTGCGCCCGATCGAGTACCAGGAGGGCCGTGCCCACGGCCTCAAGGCCATCGAGGTGAAGAACGGCCCGCTGCGCTTCGTGTCCATGGCCGACCGGGCCCTCGACATCTGCCAGTTCGAATACCGCGGCGAGAACCTCACCTTCCTGTCCAAGCCGGGCCTGAACGGCCGCAACCAGTTCGACACCAACGGGCTGGAGGCGCAGCGCTCCATCATGGGCGGCCTGTTCTTCACCTGCGGCTTCGAGAACATCTGCGCGCCGTACGCCACGCCTGAGGGCGGCAAGTATCCGGCCGGCAGCTTCCCGATGCACGGCCGCATCCGCACCACGCCGGCCGAGCATGTGGGCTCCGACGCCCACTGGACCGCCGAAGGCGACTACGTGCTCGAGGTCTCCGGCGAAATGCGCGAGGCCGAACTGTTCGGCGAGAATCTGGTGATGCGCCGCAGGATCACCAGCGTGTACGGCCAGCCGTCGATCACGGTCGAGGACGAGGTGACCAACGAATCCTTCCGCGACGAGCCGCTGATGTGGATGTACCACTGCAACTTCGGCTGGCCGTTGCTCGCCGAAGGCGCCGAAGTCGTGATTCCCAGCCGCAAGGCCGCCCCGCGCGACGAGACCACCGCCGCCGACACCACGCCGTGGAACGAAATCCAAGCACCCGAGGCGAACCGCCCCGAAAGCGTGTACCTGCACGAGCTCGCCGCCGACGAGAACGGCCGCAGCTTCG